>FWPV01015453.1_pt1 | contig 10961 bp, 11 predicted proteins | sample 2228371 | NCBI WGS metagenome assembly FWPV01 (sample SAMEA103939776, study PRJEB20133) | metagenome | reverse complement strand
TGTCAGCAGATTAAGCAGATTTAGCAGATTAAGAATACTAAAATCTGCTTAATCTGCTCAATCTGCTGACAATATTCTTGGAGGGGCGGGTGCAGGAGTACATCGAGGGGGCAATTCGCTGGGCGATGGGGCGGCTGGGTTCGACCGAGTATGCGTTTATGTGCTACGGGTTTCTCGAAGACGCTTACGAGTTGGGCAACGGCATTGTGCTGGACGGGCAGGGCTGTAGCGCGAAGGAAGCCGCCGATGCTTACGGCGCGCAGCGCGCGCCGGAGATTCCGCCCAGGGGCGCTTATGTTTTCTACGATTGCTGGGGCGTCATTGACGGGGATTCGCGCAACTGGGGTCACATAGGGCTGTCGCTTGGCGATGGGCAGGTGCTCCATGCCTGGGACAAGGTGCGCGTGGATGGCTACCTGGACATCGAAACGCTCGCAGCCGCGCCGGGCTGGACGAAACCGAGTTACCTCGGCTGGGCGCCGGCGGAGCAGGTATTGCAGGGGATGACCGTATCGGATAATTTGACGGAGAATGGAGTGAAATGATGGCAAAGAAACAGCAGAAGACGTGGGTTTACAGTCCGGGGAAACCGCAGCCTGGCAAAGTCCCGGAATCATTGAAAGCTGAAGTTACACGCAAGGCTCAGGACCTCATCGAAACGGTGCTTAAGCCGCACTATGTACAGCCTGCGCCGGAGGATCCGCAGTTCAACTACATCGTTGACATTTATACCCGCTGGTATCGTCACTTTTTCTACTTCTGCGCCAAATACTGTGTTGCCGGGCCAAACCCAATCGAACCCTATTTTGAAAGCATATTCGCCCGGCTCGAGTACGTTGGGGACAACCGGTTCAACCTCAGCTTTCAGCGGTATACCGGGCAATGGATAACGATTTATACCGATTTGACATTGGATGAGTGTTTGGCTTCGGTCAAGGATGATCCGTGGTTCATAGCTGGCTGAGCAGGGCAGAAAGCCTTCTCCAACAAACGGCCCAGCTAAACCGCGCGCACGCGGCGATGGCGCGGGAGGAGCGGCGCGCGTTCAACGTCTTCTCGATGCTGCGTGCGGAGGATGACGAGGTGAACCTGCACTCGCGCTTCCTCTACGAACTGCTGAATCCGCAGGGGACGCACGGGATGGGGACGGCGTTTTTGGAACGCTTCCTGGCGCAGGCTGGGCTGGAGACGTTCGACGTGACAACGGCGACGGTGCAGCGCGAGTACCAGAGCATGGACATCTTCATCGCCAATTCAGCGCGGCAGGCCGTCATCCTGGAAAACAAGATTTTCGCGCCGGATCAGCCGCAGCAGTTACAGCGTTATTACAAGGCGGTGCGGAAGGCAGGCTACCACGACATATTCGTGCTCTACCTCACGCTCTACGGCGATGCGCCGGGCGCGGAAAGCGCGGGCGACCTGGATGAAGAGGTCATCACGCTGTCGTATGCTGATGATGTGCGTGATTGGCTGGCGGCGTGCATCGAGGTTGCTGCGCCGTACCCCACAGTCCGCGAGACGTTGAAACAGTATCAATGGCTGGTCGAAGGGCTGACCGGGCAGGCAGGAGGGCGTTTATTGATGGATGTGAAGGCATTGTTGAAGGATGAAGAAAGCCTTGCAGCAGCGGTCAACATCGGTCAGGCGTTTACAGAGGTAAAGATTGACGTGCAGTTTGCGTTTTGGTCCCGTTTGGAAGAAAAACTTTCCGCTGCCGGATTTGACATAGCTGAGTATTGGAAGTATTCACAGCAAAGTGTTGAGGCATATTACAAAAAAGGTCGTCGCGAGTATGGGATTAGCTTTGCCTTGCCGGAATTGCAGGGGCAGGAAATTCTGGCTTTCTTTATTGGGATGTCGCCTTCCGGTCGGCTTTATTATGGATTTGTTGCTTTGGAAGATGAGCAACCTATTAGAGTTGCCAATCATCCAGGTTTCTCATTGTTGGGTGAGATATTGAAAGGACTGAATGGGGAATGGCGTACCGGCATTCACATGATTGGTTTGAGATTCCTGAAACGCCCGATAGATTTCTACAACTTCGACACCCCCGACACCCTCGCTCTCATTGACCCGGTCAAACGCGACGCCTATCTTGACGAGCTGGTGGAAGAAGTCACCGCCGCCATTGAGCAATTCTATGCAGCGTGCGAGAAGGATCCGCGCTTGCAGGTGGCCTGGCCCTAAAGAGGCCAGGCCGAAAGAGCGAAGCCCCTTTCAGGGGCCAGGGATTTCCAGCCCGAAGGGCTTCGCTCTTTGAGCACAGGGCTTTAGCCCGGCTATTGAGTGGCCTTGATTGGAACAGACTGGAAGGGGTATATGATGTTCGACATCATCGCTTTCGACGCAGACGATACACTATGGCAAAACGAGTCGCTCTATTCTGCGACGCAGGAGCGGCTCGCGCGCCTGTTGGCACCGTATCTGGATGGCGCATCGGAAACTTGTTTCCGCGACGTTCCCGCCCGGCTCTACGAGACGGAGTCGCGCAACATCCCCTATTTCGGCTACGGCATCAAGAGCTTCACGCTCTCAATGATTGAAACGGCGATCAGGCTGACCGAGGGGCGTATCACCGCCGCCGATATTCAGCAGATCATCACGTTTGCCAAAGATATGATTGACACGCCGACACATCTCCTCGACGGCGTCGCCGAGGTGGTGGCGCAATTGGCGGCGACGCACACGCTGATGCTCATCACCAAGGGGGATTTGCTCGATCAACAGCGCAAGTTGGACCGGTCGGGGCTGGCGGAGTACTTTTCGCACATCGAAATTGTCGCTGAAAAGACGGAAGAAACGTATCGGACGATTCTCTCGCACTACAAAGTAGACGCGGCGCGCTTCCTGATGGTCGGCAACTCGCTCAAGTCGGACGTGCTGCCGGTCGTGGCCATTGGCGGGCAGGCGGTACACATCCCGCACACGCTGACCTGGGAACACGAGCGCGTGAACCCTGCAGACACGCAACACGCGCGCTACTATGAGCTGGCGCACATCGGTGAGTTGCCAGATCTCGTCGAAAAGTTGCAGCAGCAAGCCCAAGGGGCGTGACACCCATGCAATCAACAAATCTTCAATCCACCAATCAACAATCCCTGGACTGGTTACATTGGTTCAAACGTTGGGAGGCAATGCAGAACGCCTATTTACCGCAGCGACAACATCGCTTCGATTTGATGTTTCGCCTGCCGGATTTACCCCGCGACGCGGACGTGCGCATCCTCGACCTGGGCTGCGGTCCCGGCTCGGTGACGTTCTGTGCGTTGCGGCATTATCCTAACGCGCGCGTCATTGCGGTAGATGCCGATCCGGTATTGCTGATGATGGGGAGCGAGTCACTGAATCAGCGAATGAGCGAATCAGCGAATGTGAAGTTTCTTCTAGCCGATTTGCGCGATGGCCACTGGTGGGCGGAGTACGACGGCGCGTTCGATCTCGTTGTGTCGGCGACGGCGCTGCACTGGCTGACGGAGGCGCACCTGGCGCAAGTCTACTGGCGCGTGTATCACGCGCTCAAGCCGGGTGGGTGGTTTTTCAACGCCGATCACATCGCGGCGGACGATCCGGCGACGCAAACGCGCTACCGCGATTTGCTGCACGAATGGCAGCGGGCCAACTTCGACGCGGGCGTGGAGGATTGGGACGGCTTCTGGCGCGGCTTCGAGGCGGCCCTGGTGCAGGCCGGCATTCCCGCGCAGCGCGAAGCAGTCACGTATTGGGAAGGCTCGGACGATGGCCTGCCCCGTCAATTCCACCTGGACACTTTGCGCGTGTGTGGGTTTACGGATGTGACGTTCCATTGGCAAGATTTGGGCGAGGCGCTGGTGGGAGCGAGAAAAGTCGACTGATTAAACGGACTTAACGGATTAAGAAGAAAAATCCGTTTTAATCCGTTCAATCCGTTGACAAAAAAAGGAACAACGCAATGCACATACGCGCAATGACGATTCACGACTACGACGCCGTCATCGCCCTCTGGCAATCCACCGATGGGGTGGGACTGAGCGACGCCGACTCCCGCGAAGCGATTGGCCGCTACCTGGCGCGCAATCCCGGCCTGAGTTTCACCGCCTGGGACGGCGACCTTTTGGTTGGTGCGGTGCTCTGCGGGCACGATGGACGGCGCGGCTACGTGTATCATCTGGCAGTGCGTCCCTCGCATCGGCGGCAGGGCATCGGCAAAGCGCTGGCGGCCCGCTGCCTGGACGCGCTCGCCGCCGAGGGCATCGACAAGTGCCACCTCTTCGTGTTTGCGGTCAATGCGGACGCGATTGTGTTTTGGCAGCGCGTGGGGTGGGAACAGCGGGTGGATTTGGTGGTGATGTCACGGTATACAGTAGACAGTAGACGGTAGACGGTAGACGGGGGGCTGTTCATACAAACCCTGTCTACTGTCTACAGTCTACCGTCTACCGGATAAAAAACCCTGTCTACCGTCTACCGTCTACCGGATAAAAAACCCTGTCTACCGTCTACCGTCTACCGGATAAAAAACCCTGTCTACCGTCTACTGTCTACCGTCTACCTGAAAGGAGATCGTATGAAGATTAGTGCAAAACCGGCCTTACTCGCTCTCGAAGACGGCACACTCTTCTGGGGCGCAAGCATCGGCGCAGAAGGTGAAACCTTCGGCGAGTTGGTGTTCAACACCGGGATGACCGGCTATCAGGAAGTGCTCACCGATCCGTCGTATTGCGGGCAGATCGTGGTGATGACGTACCCGGAGATCGGCATCTACGGTGTGAATCCGGAGGACGTGGAATCGGGCAAGGTGCAGGTGGCGGGCTTCGTGGTGCATCGCGCGGCGCGTGGGATGTACAATCACCGCGCGACGCTCTCGTTCCTCGATTACCTGGCGCACGCCGGCATCGTCGCTATCGAAGGCGTGGACACGCGCGCGCTCACCCGTCACCTGCGCACCCATGGCGCGCAACGCGGCGCAATCTCAACCACGGACCTCGATCCCGCAAGCCTCATCGCCCGCGTACGCCAAAGCCCGCAGATGGCGGGGAGTAATCTGGCGCAATTCGTAACGATGCAAGATGCAAGAGGCAAGAGGCAGGACGCAAGAGGCAAGACGCAAGAGGCAGGGGGAAGGACGCAAGATGCAGGGGGAAGGACGCAAGATGCAAGAGGCAAGAATCCTGCATCCTGCATCCTGCATCATGTCGTCATCGTGGACTGCGGCTTCAAGGCAAATATGGAGCGTGAGCTGGCGGCGCGCGGGGCGACGGTGACGGTTGTGCCCTACGACGCCGACCTGGAGACGGTGCTTGCACTCAAACCGGATGGCGTGCTCGTGTCGAACGGTCCCGGCGACCCGGAGCCGCTCCATGCGACGATTGCGTTGATGCGCGGTTTGCTCGAACATCGCGTGCCGCTCGCGGGCATCTGCCTGGGACATCAACTGCTCGGCCTCGCGCTCGGCGGCAAAACCTACAAGATGCGCTTCGGGCATCGCGGGGCCAATCATCCGGTGCGGGACTTCACGACGGGCCGCATCCTCATCACGACGCAGAACCACGGCTTTGCGGTTGATCCGGAAAGCCTGGGCATTGCGTGGACGCCGTTGGAAAAAGAGGCAAGAGGCAAGAAGCAAGAAGCAAGAATCGGCGAATCAGCGAATGAGCAAATCGGCGACTTAGCATCCAGTATCCAGCTTCCAGCTTCCAGCTTCCAAAATCCAAAATCCAAAATCCAAAATCTCACAATGGCTGAAATGTTGCCAACGGAAATCCTGGTGGGCGAGAGTCCGGCAGGGTTTGGCCCGATTGAAGTGACACAACTCTCGCTCAACGACGGCACGCTGGAAGGGCTGCGATTGCGCGATTACCCGGCGTTCTCGGTGCAGCATCATCCTGAAGCGTGTCCGGGTCCGCACGACGCGCAGGGGTTCTTTGAGGAGTTTTTAGCATTGGTGCAGGGGGATTTTACCGCAGAGGTCGCGGAGAACGCTGAGTTGTAAGAACTCTGCGTCCTCAGCGTTCTCTGCGGTGAGAAGGAGATGTTATGGTAACTGAAGCTGAAGAATTGAACCAGATCACGGATAAAATTATCGGCGCTGCGATAAAAGTACATCGCGCTTTGGGGCCAGGGCTATTGGAGTCTGCTTACGAGGCTTGCCTGGCTTTTGAACTTGTTGAGGCGGGGTTGAGCGTTGAACAGCAGAAACCGCTTCCTTTGGTCTATCGTGATGTCAAACTGGACTGCGGTTATCGCCTCGATTTGTTTGTAAACGGCAAGGTGATCGTTGAAGTTAAGGCTATCGAAAAACTTGCGCCGATTCATCAAGCTCAATTGCTTTCGTCCTTGAAGCTGGCGGATTGCAGGGTCGGTTTGCTTATCAATTTCAATGTGTTGATCCTCAAAGACGGCATCTACCGGGGCGTGAACAAATTCCCTGATTCTCCGCGCCCTCAGCGTCCTCTGCGGTGAAACAGGAGTGGAACATGCCTAAACGCACCGACATTCACAAAATTCTCATCCTCGGCTCCGGTCCAATCGTCATTGGGCAGGCCGCCGAATTCGACTATTCCGGCACGCAGGCGCTCAAGGCACTGCGGCGCGCAGGATACAAGCTGGTCGTCGTCAACTCCAACTCGGCGACGATTATGACCGATCCGGAGCTTTCGGACGCGGTCTACGTCGAGCCGCTGACGCCGGAGTTCGTCGAGGCGATTATCGCCCATCGCACCCGCCCCGACGCTCGGCGGGCAGACGGCGCTCAATCTGGCAATGGCGCTGACGGAAAACGGCGCGCTGGAAAGGCACGGCGTCGAACTGATCGGCGCGTCCGCCACGGCGATCCAGTTGGCCGAAGACCGTGCGCTGTTCAAGCAAACCATGCTCTCAATTGGCCTCGAAGTCCCACGCAGCCGCCAGGTGAGCAGTCTGCGCGAGGCGCTGGAGACGGCGGCTGAATTGGGCTACCCACTGATCGCGCGTCCCAGCTTCACGCTCGGCGGGACGGGCGGCGGCATTGCCTACAACCTCGAAGAACTCACAGCGATTGTCAACCAGGCGCTCATCGAAAGTCCCACCGCCACGGTGCTGCTCGAAGAATCCGTCATCGGCTGGAAGGAGTACGAGATGGAGGTGATGCGCGACAGCGCGGACAACGCCATTATCGTCTGCTCCATTGAGAACCTCGACCCGATGGGCGTCCACACGGGCGACTCGATCACCGTCGCGCCCGCGCAGACGCTCACTGACCGCGAGTACCAGCGCATGCGCGACGCCTCGCTGGCCGTGCTGCGCGCGATCGGCGTGGATACGGGCGGCTCCAACATCCAGTTCGCGGTCAATCCGGCGGATGGGCGCATGGTCGTCATCGAGATGAACCCGCGCGTCAGCCGCTCGTCGGCGCTGGCGTCGAAGGCCACCGGCTACCCGATTGCCAAAGTCGCCGCGCTGCTCGCCGTGGGCTACCGCCTGGATGAGATCGCCAACGACATCACCCGCCGTACCACCGCCGCGTTCGAGCCGACGCTGGATTACGTGGTGGTGAAAATGCCGCGCTTCCAGTTGGAGAAGATCCCCGGCGCCGACCCGCGCCTCAACACGCAGATGAAGTCCGTGGGCGAGGCGATGGCGATCGGGCGGACGTTCAAAGAGGCGCTCGGCAAGGCGATGCGCGCGCTCGAACTCGACGCCACGCCCAAGTTGGAGTTCGAGCGCATCCCGCAATACCTGGCGAGTCCCACGCCGGAGCGCCTGAGCTACGTCTTCGCTGCGCTGCGGGCGGGCTATTCGGTGGACGACATCCACAACCTGACGCACATTGATCGCTGGTTCCTCAGTGAAATGGCGCAATTCATCGCTCTGGAAACAGAGTTGCGCGCCCTGCCCTGGGACGATCTTGACCGCGACACGCTCTTGCAGGCCAAGCTGTGGGGCTTCTCCGACATCGAGTTGGGCGAACTGTGGGGCCGCTCTGGGGAGGAGGTGCGCCTGCGCCGCGCGGCTTTGGGCGTCCAACCGGTTTTCAAGATGGTGGACACCTGCGCCGCTGAATTCGAGGCCGCTACGCCGTATTTTTATTCGACGTATGGGGGGACGGAGAACGAGGCGGTTATCACTGGCTTGACGGGCGCGGTCGGAGACCGGCCCGAGCAAGAGGAACCGGGTCTGGCGGGCGCGGTCGGAGACCGGCCCGAGCAAGAGGAACCGAGTCTGGCGGGCGCGGTCGGAGACCGGCCCGAGCAAGAGGAGAAGGGGCTGGCGGGCGCGGTCGGAGACCGGCCCGAGCAAATGCAAGATAACTCAAGCTGTGGCCGGTCTCCAGACCGCGCCACCGCAACAAATGGCCGGGAGCGGGTGATCATTCTTGGTTCGGGGCCGAATCGGATCGGGCAGGGGATCGAGTTCGACTACGCCAACGTCCACGCGGTGTGGGCGCTGCAAGAGGAAGGCTACGAGGTCGTCATGGTCAACTCGAACCCGGAGACGGTCTCCACCGACTACGACACCGCCGACCGGCTGTACTTCGAGCCGCTGACGGCGGAGGACGTGCTGGCGATTGTCGAGAACGAGCGGCCTGTCGGCGTCGTGGTGACGTTCGGCGGGCAGACGCCGCTCAAGCTGGCGCGGACGCTGGTGGAGCACAACATCCCCCTGCTCGGCATGGACTACGGGATGATCGAGATGGCCGAGGACCGCAAACAGTTCGGCGCGCTGCTCGACCGGCTGGGCCTCAAAAGCCCGCCTTACGGGACGGCGGTCACGGTGGACGAGGCGCTGCGGGTGGCCGAAAGCCTGGGCTATCCCGTGCTGCTGCGCCCCAGCTACGTGCTCGGTGGGCGGGCGATGGAGATTGTGGCGAACGCTGACGAGCTGCGCCACTACATCACCGAAGCGGCGCGCGTCTCGGCGGGACATCCGGTGCTCATTGATCGCTTCCTCGAAGACGCGCTGGAACTCGACGTGGACATCCTCACCGACGGCGAGGACGTGTGGGTCGCCGGGCTGATGGAGCAGATCGAGGAGGCCGGCGTTCATTCCGGCGATTCGGCGTGCGTGCTGCCGCCGGCAAGCCTCTCCGAGCGCCAGATCGCCACGGTCGAAGACGCCGCCGCGCGTCTGGTGCTGGCGATGGGCGCGAAGGGCCTGGTCAACATCCAGATGGCGATCAAAAACGATCAACTCTACATCCTCGAAGCCAACCCGCGCGCCTCCCGCACCGTCCCCTTCGTCAGCAAAGCGATTGGCGTGCCCCTGGCGAAACTTGCCGCTAAGATTCTGGTAGGGCGGAAACTCCGTGATTTGTTGGCGAGTTGCGAGTTGCGAGTTGTGAATTGCGAGTTGCGAGTTGCGAGTTGCGAATCGGGAATTGGCGAATCAGCGAATGAGCGAATCGGCGAATCAACGGCTATTTCTCCCTCTCCCTCTCTCTCCCCCTCTCCCTCTCTCCCCCTCTCTCCCCCCCCGTCTACCGTCTACCGTCTACCGTCTACTTCTCTCGTCTCCGTCAAAGAAGTCGTCCTGCCCTTCCGCCGTTTCCCCGGCAGCGATGTGCTCCTCGGCCCGGAGATGCGTTCGACGGGGGAGGTGATGAGCTTTGGCGCGGGGTTCCCGGAGGCGTACGCCAAGTCGCAGATTGCGGCGGGAAATCCGCTGCCCACGTCTGGCGCGGTGCTGGCGAGCCTCACCGACGCCGATAAGCGCGAGGGCATCGCGTTGATCGGGCAGTTGTACGATATGGGCTTTGCGATCCTCGCCACGCGCGGCACGGCGCGCGCCTTACAGGCGATGGGGATTCCGGCGGAGGTCGTCCACAAGGTCGGCGAGGGGCGGCCCGACTGCGTGGACGTGATCGCGCAGGGGCGGGTGCAGTTGGTGGTGAACACGCCGTCCGCCGCTCGCAGCGATAAACGCATTCTCGACATGCCCTTGCCGGTGAGCGCGGCGGAGCGCGGCGTGCCGTTGCCCTGGCAGGGCGCGCGCACGGCGGGCTATCGCATCCGCACGGCGGCGCTGCAATACCACATCCCCTACGTGACTACATTGGTCGCGCTGCGCACAGCGGTTGCCGCGATCCGGTTTTTGCGGCATGGGACGCTGCCGGTGCGGGCGTTAGGACTTGCGTGACACTACGGGCGGTGCTATAATGGTGTTGAGAGCACATAGAAAGGCATTGTCCATACGAGTGTCGAGGAGGGAATGATGGGACGGTTAACACTGCGATTGCCGGATACATTGCACCAACAGTTGGCGTCATTGGCGGAGGAAGAAGGCGTGTCGCTCAATCAATTCATCGTCTATGCGCTTACACGACATGTTACTTGGGCTTCTACGGCCCGACAGCAAGAAGTGACGTATGCCGCGTTGCTTAAGAGCTTAGGAGAAGCGTCGCCTGATGAGGTTCGCGCGGTCCTGAATGAACGAAAGGCTGTTTATCCTGAACCGGCGCTGACGGCGGATGTTATCGAGCGACTGCGCGAGCGAGTTTTGGAAGCCGAAAGGACTGCTGAAGCCGGGGCTGCGCCGCATGGACATTTGACGGTGGGAGAATTACGGAAGTCTGGTTTAATTGGCCTTTGGAAAGATCGAGAGGATATCGAAGATAGTGCTGCTTACGCGCGGGAATTGAGAGAGCAAGTTCAACGGCGTGGAGATATCAACTATGATGCTGCTCGATAGCGATGTTATGGTAGACTTGCTTCGGCAGTATCCACCTGCACTACAGTGGTTGGATGAACTCGATCCCGATGAGGAAGTTGACGTCTCTGGCTATGTGGTGATGGAACTCATCCAGGGGTGCCAGAACAAAATGGAGCAGGAACGGGTGCTGCATGTTTTGGCGAGATATGGGGTTGTATGGCTCTCTCCCGGTCACTGCGCTTACGCACTCGACCTCTTTGTGAAATATCGTCTTAGCCCATTGAATACAAGTTAAGGGCTGGCTGAAGTTGTCAAGGCTGACTTTTTTGTCTTTGAACCTTTACAGCGTTGCTTAATAA
>FWPV01015452.1_pt1 | contig 10963 bp, 9 predicted proteins | sample 2228371 | NCBI WGS metagenome assembly FWPV01 (sample SAMEA103939776, study PRJEB20133) | metagenome | reverse complement strand
TCGCAACACACAGACGTGGTTTTATGCGAAAATTGAAATAAATCGCATGATTGCGCCCAACTGTTTGTTGCAAAAAGCAATAATGCAGCTAGCATTAAAAAAGAAGTGAATTGTTTTCCCATCCCTAATTCTCCTTCAAAAATAATTTAGTTTGTTACATTAATTATATCCCATACTTGTCTATTGCATCGGTCTATTTCCAAAAAATTAACAATAGCATTAAATAGCGACATTTTTTATTCGCCTGCAAGTCTTATTCGCGAGTCGATCATTTTACGAAATAACTCGCGATTCTGAACACGCCGAGCTTTTTGATTCATTCAAAATCCAATTAGTATTAGTCAGTTTTATTCGGCCGTTAAAATATTTTTTACTCAGCATAAATGTGAACATCCCAAGGAGCGAAGTGGTCCGTCCATACTCCGGGGCTATCTAATTCAATATTTCTACGCTCGAATAGCACCTTAACTTTGCCTTCTTCCGAGCTCTTCCAATCTACCTCTTTGGCTCTAATTTTTGCTTCAAGCACGCTCTGGTCCGACTTATTGGTTACGATCAAATAATTCTTGCCGTTATGCTTAAATAAAGCTCCATCCAACCTGTTGTCGCTGAAGGAAAATCCTTCCAATATTCTCTCGTTGCAAAAAACATCCTTCAATGCATCGAGTTCCCGGCAAACGATTTTTATTATTTCCCAAAACTCGCCGTTTTCAGTTAGCCTGCCTTTTTCATCCCGCAGCGGGACCAAATCCGCAGTGCCCCACCAAAAAATCCCCTTGGCTCCGTGCACAATGGCCGAATATGCGACAAACCTTGTTTCTATTTTGTTTGGATTTCTTCTATGGATTTCCGGCTTGTCTGCAGCCATCATATACCTGCCTTGGCCTTGCAATACCATCATAAGAGGTTTTTGCGGAATAAAAGGTTCCTTACCGTCGTCATCGACAATTTTAATCATCCAGTCCATATCCTCCGCAACGACAAATAATGGGCAATATGGATATGGGGGGCCGCCAACGGGATAGTCATCCTGTGAATAAACGTCACAGATTTGGCTCCAAGCCCTAAACTCTTCGAACGAGATTTTTTCTTTGCACCAAAACCAGGCAACTTCGTTGCACCAAATTGGATGGTTTGGATCAACCAACTTTACAAATGCATAACATTTCTGAAGCGTTTCCAACGTTGGCCAATGAGGGCGTTTATCCATTATTTTGCAGCCTGCTGGCTCATCCATTGTCTCCCACATTAAAATAGCTGGGTGATCTTTGATTTCAATAAGTCGTTTGTGGAAATCGGTTCCCTCTTTAAACTGCTCGGGGTTGCTGCCCCAATTCTTTTGCGCATCCGATTCTGTCCAAGGTGGGACCGAGTTTAATGCCGCTACGACCTTAAGCCCCAGTCTTTGAGCATTGTCCAAATCTTTTATGGTAAAGTCCCTTGGTTGGTTCGGATACGCTCCGGGTATATGCCTAATCGCCCAATGTAAAGTATTTATTCCTGAATCCGCCATTTCTTTGAGGTTGTCCAGATCAAGGTCATTGCTGCCAGGATAGTCATAACAGCCGATAACAAAGTATGGTTTACCGTTTACTTGCAAGCAAGGCGGATCTTTTGCAAAGCACACTGTCAAAGAAATGAAAAGCAATGCCGTTAAGGCCAAAAGGTATGCCACGTTCAGCTCCTATGAGAGATAGTTTTCAGTTATCAATTATAAACATATCATAAAAATTAGACCTTAAAATCAGTCTTCACCTGCAAAAATATAACTTGACACAGTTTTTCTCTGCTGGCATACTCACCTTGAATTAATCAAACCATTATTTTGTGAACCGCAATATGCCCGATATAAAAGGCAATATAATTCAGGTAAAAGAACGAATTGCTGCCGCAGCGGGAAAAAGTGGCCGGTCTTCAGAAGAAATAACCATCGTTGCCGTTACAAAAACAGTTGAGGTTGAAAGAATAAAAGAAGCTATAGCCGGCGGAATAACTGACATTGGGGAAAACTACCTTCAAGAGGCGCAGTCAAAATGGTTGGAACTTAAAAAATCGGTTAAATGGCATTTCATTGGTCATTTGCAAAGAAACAAAGTAAAGGCGGCAGTCGAGTTTGTGGATTTGATCCATAGCGTTGATTCATTTGAACTTGCAGCAGAAATTGGTAAGCGCTCATTGGCTATTGGAAGGGAAATTCCCGTTTTGATAGAAGTAAACTGTGCTGGGGAAAAATCGAAATGCGGCGTAGAGCCAGATGGTGCGCTATTTTTAGCGGAGAAAATAGCTGCAATTCCAGGCATTAAGCTATGTGGGCTGATGGCTATTCCCCCGTTTTCATATAATCCGCAGGATTCCAGACCGTTTTTCGCGAATCTCCGAAATATATTTAATAAGTTGCCGGAAGAAAACAGGCAGCATCTATCCATGGGTATGAGTGGGGATTTTGAGATCGCCATAGAGGAAGGCGCGACGATTGTTCGAATAGGAACAGCCATCTTCGGGCCAAGAAACTATGGATAGGCGCAAATTTCAGTAACTGCGCCGTCTAATACCCTCCCGTTCCGCCGCCCAGGACGGGATAAGGAGGAAAAACAAAATGAATTCTGTCCCTACAGAAGATTTTGATGGAGAGGCAAAAAGCCTTTGGGACCGTTTTATCGACCGAATGGGGCTTGGCGCAGTCGACGATGAAATGGATTCAGGCGATTCTAGCCGCAGGCGACGGCCGATAGCTCTGCGCTTTAACCATTCAAAGTTCAACAAGGTGTCTGTTTGGCTGACCATTGACTCAATTGAAACCGCAAGGCACGCCGCAGATGGTTTGAAAGCCGGTAGCCAACAGGTAGTAAATCTCGAGCGGGCCGCACCCGAAATAGCTTCCCGTATAATTGATTTTTTGAATGGGGTCACTTATGCTCTTGACGGCTATGTCGAGCAGTTGGGTGATAAGGTGTTTATGTTTACGCCTGCCAATACCATAATAGAAATCGAAAACGGCGAAGAACGGCGAGTCCAGAGCCCGTTTCAGGAAAACTGATTATTTTCATAAGGATTAGGGCATGCCTAACTCTAATATATCGAGCATTGCGCTAATAGGAGCCGGCGCTATGGGTTTGGCACTGGCTAAAGGCTTGCTGTCGTCTGGAAAAATCAGGAAAGACCGGCTGATAGCTTTCGACATTGATGAATACCGTTTGGATGCCTTCCGCAACGAGACTGGCGCTACTGCTGCTACTAGTCTGCAAGAGGCGGTTTTATTTGCGGATAACATAATCTTGGCTGTCAAACCCAATGCAATGTCCGCGCTTTTATCCAATTTATGCGAAATTATCGAAAACAAAAAGCTCGTGATTTCAATCGCCGCGGGAATCACGCTAAGTTTTATTCAGGAAAAACTTAAAGACGAAACTCCTGTCATTCGTGCTATGCCTAATACACCATGCCTAGTTCGTGAAGGCATGACAGGTTTTTGCCGCGGGAAATATGCCACTGAAATACATTCGCAGATCGCCAGCGGTATATTTGAATCCGTCGGCTTAGCGATCGAATTGCCTGAAAACTTGATGGATGCCGTAACAGGGCTTAGCGGAAGCGGTCCTGCATTTGTCTATATCGCGATCGAGGCTTTGGCGGATGGGGGAGTAAAAATGGGGCTGCCTCGGGCACAGGCCTTGAAAATGGCCGCTCAAACTGTCTTAGGTGCAGCAAAAATGGTATTGTCTGAAAACCGCCACCCAGGCGAACTAAAAGACGCAGTAGCCAGTCCGGGCGGCACGACGATTGCAGGCATTGCGGCGTTGGAAAAAAGAAGTTTTCGAGCCACTTTAATAAGCGCAGTCGAGGCGGCAGCGAAACGTTCGGAAGAATTGCGTCTTTGATAGCCGCCTAAGAGGTCATTTGTGGATTTAACGCCTCAAACAGATAGGTTCCATCGATTCGAAAAAAACGCCCACATTTTTATAACTGCTTCAATACTGCTTATTTTAGGGGCATTTACTTTCGCTTTAGTCAATTCATTCGAAAAGCGAGATTCTCCCGCAATTGGCAAAGGCACAAAGTATCTTCTGCAGGGCGATATTTTTATTCGATTAGGCTATGCTTCTCCGACCATATTGCAAAGTTTCATTCCAAAAGCTATAGAAAGTTACACAATCGCTGCTTCATACCACGTTCCCGCTGCTATCAGGCGATTGAGTTTATTGAAAGCTGAAGGCATTTCTGAAAATCCTTATACATTCGACAATTTGCTTTCAGAGGATATCAAAGCGGCTGCGGAAGATCAAGCTGTCAAATATCCCGCCGAGGTTCAGCTTTGGAAAGAAATCTATGGAACTTCCCCAATTTCACATTCCGAAGCCCGAAAAATGTTAGCAAAAATTCGAAAAATTAACCTCGGGCCCCTTCGCGCGATCGCAAATGCCCGAGTGTATGAACGCGCCGGATTAGAAACTCTAGCAGCAGGCGAGAGAAAATCGCTTGAAACGAGTGCTCTCTTCGCTTGGATTTCTTTAATTTTTGTCCTTGTTATTGGTATTTTTCTGGTTATTACGGGACTGGTATTGGTCATCATTTATATTGTCAAACCGGCGCTGTTTACTAGGAATATGAGCAAAGACAAAACTGATCCAGCCATCGCCGCGGCGCTTTGGGCAGCTTTTAGCATATTCCTTATTATCTTCACTTTGCTTTCGGATATCCCGGCTATCGTGCTCAAAACTTTTAAACAAAAATCGAATTATGAAATGCTAGCGCCGTATATCACTATGACTTTTTACTTGTTGTCCGGGGCGGTTTCGATTTATTTAGCAAAAATCTTGCTTGGGAGAGATATTTTGGCCCAAATTGGGCTTAAGGCAAAATATCTATCAAAAGAAATATTATGCGGAATTGGCGCTTACGCAGTTTCTTTGCAGTTCATGCTTGTCGCAATTGTCATAAGCACAGCTTTATTCGGAAAAACCTGGCAAGGAACAGAAATACATCCGGTAGTATTCTATATTTCCAGTGCCAGCCCAATCGGAAAAGCGCTAATATTTCTTGTCATTGGTGTTGCCGCGCCCATTGTAGAAGAGATTTTCTTCCGAGGATTTTTGCTCACTGCTTTACGTTCGCGGTTTAGTCCAACAGCTTCAGTGGTTCTTAGTTCCATTGCATTTGCAGCAATTCATCCGCAGCTTCCTACCGGTTTTTTGCCATTGTTCGCTTTGGCGTGCGGTTTTGGAGCTGTCACATTAATGCGGGGTTCTCTGATTCCGGCTATAATAGCACATGGAATTAATAACAGTCTGGTTTTCATACTAACTATATCTTTGATGTGAAAATGAAAGCGTGCTCATATCGTTTTATTCTCGCCTTGAGTTTATTGCATTTGTCATTGGTTTCTCCATCTCACTCGCAAACCATTTCAGGAGGCGTCACTGCTGAGCAAGATCCAAGACTCTCCCGCACGGTATCCATTTCCTTAAAATCTGCTAATGTAGGCCAATTTCTTCGTTCAATCAGCGCATTGACGGCTGTAAACATCAGAGCTGAAAGCCGCAATGCCGAAAACCGCGGAATAAGGGCTTCTTTGCGCGAAGCGCCGCTCGCCGTCGTTCTCAACCAAACCGCGCTTCTTTTTGACTGGGGAATCAAACGCAATGTGCTAGACGGTGAAATCGTCTATAGATTCATTCTTACAGGTCCGGCTGATCGCGGGAATCCTAGGGCAGTGCAACGAATACTTTCAACAGCTGTGCGCAGTGAAGCGGAAAAAAGTCTTGAAGAAATAAAACCGATTATTGATGCTTGGACAAAAGCGCTGGGCGATTTTGAAAACTTGAAAAACCAAAATCCAGACATTGCCCGCGAACTCGAAAACGATCCAGAAATGCTTTTTAGAGTAGCACGACTTTCTTCACTTAGTGAACTTGAGCGACGGCAATGGATAGAAGAACGCATTCTAACTTTGTTGGATGAACAAGGCCCTCAGGCGAAGTTCGAATTGGTGAAATCGCAAATTGCTTCGGAACCGCCCAGTCAAATCCCTAACATAGAAAACGAGCCTACAGTGAGCTTGAAAATCGAGGAAAAGACGCCTTTTTGGTCGGCGATTGAAATGTTAAGCAAGCAAACCGGCATTAATTTTTTGTCTGATAGATACAGCCGTCCAATTTATGTGTCTAAAGCCAATTTCGAGAAAGCTAATCTAACTGATATACTAAACTCTTTCTGCCGCGATGCGCTTTACGAATGGAAAATTAGCGGTAATTTCATTCGTCTAAAAAGCAAACTGTGGTTTTACGAAGAACTGCGCGAGCCACCGCTTCCCGTTATAGAGCGTTGGCTTAAAGTAAAGTCAACTCGCGGACAATTGTCCTTTTCTGACTTGGCAGGATTGGCGGCTTCGTTGACCCATGACCAAATAGCGGGGCTTGCGGATCAAGAAGTCCCAGCCGATAAGCCCAATTTAGTTTGGGAAGGCCGCAATATCCTTAAGTCACTTCACGAGTTTCGATTATATAATATGCTAAACGGCGAACAAAAACGCGCCGCGGAGGGAAGATTGGGTCTTGCTTTTTTGCAAATGAATCCGGCGCAGCGGGATGGCTTTCTCAGATACGCACCCCCGGGCGATTTTCCACCAGAACAAGCGGCCGAAAGTGCATTGTTTATTTCATTTACAGAAAACTCCGCTATATTTAGATATGATTTTGGGCTTGGAGTATCAAGGACAAAAGAAGTTATGATAGCAGTCCCCCGAGAAGACTCGATTGAAGTAAAAGAATCGAACTCGGCAATTGGCTCTCCTGACACAGCATTGCCGTTTGATAAGAGAAGCGAATCACAGATGAAGGACAAAACCGAAAAGGAATCCGAGCAATGAGCGCAAAAATTGTAGTCGTAGGTAGTTCTAATACGGATATGGTGGTGAAGGCGGACCATATTCCAGCGCCAGGCGAGACAGTTTTGGGTGGGGAGTTTATTATGGTTCCTGGCGGAAAGGGTGCGAACCAAGCGGTCGCTGCAGTCCGCTTAGGCGCAGATGTAACTTTCATTTGTAGAATCGGCACGGATCCATTCGGTGATAAATCCATTGCCAACTTCAAGCAGGAAGGTATCGATGTTTCATACATCCATCGCGATATGCAAGCCCCTTCAGGAGTCGCCATTATCACCGTTGACCGGAAAGGTGAAAACGCCATCACAGTTGCTCCGGGTGCTAATGCAAAGCTCTCTCCAGCAGATGTCGAAATGGCCCTTCCCGCGTTCGAAAATGCCGATGTTTTGCTTCTGCAATTTGAGACGCCTATAGAAACAGTTCTCACAGCAGCTAAAATCGCAAAACAAAAAGGAATGGTTGTCATTGTAAATCCGGCGCCTTCGATTCCCGTTCCCGACGAGCTTCTCAAACTCACAACAATTATCACACCAAACAGAGTAGAGGCATTTTCCTTGGTCGACGGTTTCGGAGACGAAGAACCTAGGGAGTTAGCAGCTAAGTTCCTTGATAAAGGCGTCGAATCCGTAGTTATCACTTTGGGTTCTCACGGCGCTTTCATAGCCTCAGGCGGCGTGCGAACTACCATACCGGCTATATCGGTTACACCTGTAGATACAACAGCCGCCGGAGATGCCTTCAACGGCGCGCTTGCAGTAGGAATCGCCGAGGGTAAATCACTTCAAGCAGCAGTCGAATTCGCCTCCAAGTCGGCAGCCATTTCTGTTACCAGAATGGGCGCACAATCATCGTTGCCATACCGCAAAGAGGTCGAGGATTTCGTCTTCTAAGCACTACATTCCTTCAAACCGTATGTTTTAAAAGAGAATAATCGTTTTTCTAACCAAAAGATAATAAGATCATTTGACCCGTCAAACGCCCACGTGTTATAATATCTTCCGTTGCAGTATTGTGGGCCGTTAGCTCAGTCGGCAGAGCATCTGCCTTTTAAGCAGAGGGTCGGCGGTTCGAGTCCGCCACGGCTCACCATCAGCTAAATCCTCTTTCTTCGAGGTAATCATTTGGACCCCGGAACTATTTTGCCGCTGTTTGTAGTTTCGTTTTTCGCCGGATTTATAGGTTCAATGCTGGGGCTTGGCGGCGGAGTGGTTATCGTACCCGCGGTAACTCTTTTGTTTAATCAAGATATACACGATGCTATCGGCGCGAGTTTGATTGGAGTAATAGCTACATCGACAAGCGCGGCCATAGTTTATCTGAAACACAAACTTGTGAATCTTCGTTTGAGTTTCCTATTACTTTTAACCATAATAATCGGCGCTCCTATTGGCGCGACTCTAAGCGTTTCGATTCCAGCAAAGCCCCTTGAGGCTCTTTTTGGAGCAATGATGGTTTACACCGGCTTTGCAATGATAAAATCAAAAATCTCGGAATCCTCATACTTTTACGATGGAACTGACACGCATCAAAATACTGAGCATTATTTAGATAAAACATCAGGTGAAATACGTTCTTATCGTTTTGTTAAGCTGCCTCAAGGTATGATTGCTAGTTTTGTATCAGGGTTGACTTCTGGCATGCTAGGGGTAGGGGGTGGATGGATAAATGTTCCTGTTATGCATTTGATAATGCGTGTGCCAATGCAGGCGGCGGTTGCCACTAGTAACTACACCCTTGGAATCACTGCCGCAGCCAGCGCGTTTATTTACTATAATCGAGGATTTGTAAAGCCTATGATAGTTGGCCCTTGTGCATTGGGTGTTCTTATCGGTGCTCAAGTGGGCTCCAGAGTAGCGCAAAAAGTTCATTCCGCCACCCTTCGTTGGATGTTTTTCTTTATTTTGCTAATTACCGCGGCTCAAATGTTAAGAAAGGCTTTTGGATTATGAACACTTCAATGATTGATAACTACCCCGAAGGATTAAATGGGAATGATTCTCCATCCGAAGCCATACGAATTTTATTGAAAATTAGCGCCCTAGTCAGTTTCATAATCATCGCTATAGGTCTTGGTTTGGCTTTCAAAAATGGACAGCATAAAAGTATGCCAGTTCCATTTAACGAAATCATTCACCAATCTATTCTGATGAGGCCGGACGCAATTATAAGTTTGGGTATTGTAATTTTACTTTTGATACCCGGCGTAGGACTTTTCACGGCGGCTGTTGGATACGCTTTGCGTAAGAAAAAAGAAGCTTTGCTTGCCGCAGTTAACTTGTTTGGGCTGATAATTGGATATTTTGTAGCAAAAACAGTTTTATAAAAAATTGGCGGGAAGCGAGCAATGCCGGGCGAAGCAAAGGAAAGGTTGAGGCGATTCCCACATCTGTTGCGCTCGCTTTCCCGCCTTCGGTCAAAGACCGATTGGTGGAGGAAAGGGAGAGAAAAAGCAAACATATTCAGTTGTAAAGATCCTAAATTCGTTTGAAAATGCTAAATATATTTGTTATCTAATTTTAATTTACCCAATGCGACTGATTATCTAAACTGTTATAAATACCTGAATAATAACTAATTGAAACTACGCCTTTTTTAGGCAAGTTTGGAACGAGCCACTCGTATTTTATGCTGAATATACTTTTCTATTCCTACAACAATCATTATCATTGCAGACAATGGCACAATCTCCATCCAAACTTTTGCCGGTAAAGCGGCAGTGCCAAACGCAGTATTCATAAAAGGCACATAAGTAAAGGCGAGTTGAAGCAATACCACCAACAAAACCCCAACCCAAATATAAGGATTGCTAAATATGCCAATTTTCCAGGCCGCCGTTCGTTCAGACCTGGCATTGAATAAATAAAATATTTCACAAGCTACTATAGTTGCCACGGCCGCTGTTCGAGCTTCCCTAATGGTCGATCCGGATTCTTTTTCAAGCCAGAAAATGAGGAATGACGAAACAACCATAAATGACGATACGGTCATTATCCTTCCGAACATTGAATACGTAATGATTGACGCTTTCGGATTCCTTGGTGGCTCTTTCATTATGCCGCGTTCTAATGGTTCGAAAGCCAACGGAAGCGCAAGCGTTACTGCAGTCACCATATTAATCCACAATATTTGGACAGGTGTAACTGGAAGGTCATATCCGCTCAAAAGCGCTGCGATAATAACAAGGCCTTCACCAAAATTCGTAGGTAAAATATATACGAGCGTTTTAAGCAGGTTATTAAAAACATTTCGCCCTTCTTCTACAGCGGCGACAATACTGGCGAAATTATCGTCAGTCAGCACCATATCCGAAGCATCTTTAGCAACCTCAGAACCAGCTCTACCCATTGCAACTCCAATATCAGCTCGTTTTAATGCAGGTGCGTCGTTGACTCCATCTCCGGTCATTGCCACTACTTCGCCATTTGTTTGTAGAGCATCAACCAAATTATATTTTTGTTCGGGGGAAACGCGGGCGAATACAGCTGCTTCTCTCGCAATTTGATTGAACTCATCTACACTAAGTTTCTGCAGCTCAGCCCCGGTAATTGCTTCGCCGTGGATGCCCATGTCTCTAGCTATTGCGGCAGCAGTGGTAGCGTGGTCTCCGGTTATCATTTTTACCGTTACACCAGCTTCTTTGCATTCTTTTATCGCGGCAATCGCTTCTGGTCGCGCAGGATCATTCATTCCTTGCATTCCTAAGAATGTACAACCTGTCAAGTCATCTATGGATAATTGCCTGTGGTCTTTACTCACTTTTTTGCAGGCCATAGCAAGTATTCGGTATCCCTGTTGCGCAAGCAAGTCGGCCTTTCGCAAGGCCAAATCAGAGTTTAGAGGCTGTTCACGCTCGTCAGCTAGTTGGTAGTCACAAAATGAGAGTATTTTCTCAAGTGAGCCTTTTATAAAAATTAAATTATGTTCGCCTTGTCCTTCATGCAAAGTTGCCATAAACATAGATGAGGATTCAAAAGGTATGACGTCTATTCGAGGATTGGTTTCCCGCTCTCTCTCTATGTTGAGGCCAGCTTTTATCGCTGATACAAGCAACGCGGCCTCCGTCGGGTCTCCATTCGGTTTCCA
>FWPV01015451.1_pt1 | contig 10963 bp, 9 predicted proteins | sample 2228371 | NCBI WGS metagenome assembly FWPV01 (sample SAMEA103939776, study PRJEB20133) | metagenome | reverse complement strand
GTCCTTTTCGGCTTTTCGACCTTCCTGGCCGGGCTGATACCCGGGCCGGTGCTCGGCATCATCCTGGCCATCAGCGGCGCCTTGCTCCTTTACATGCTGCGCATACTGATCGCCATAGACAGACTGGCGGGCGGAGGGGAGATCGGGATACCCGCTCGATGAAAGGAGGTGAGCGAAGCCCGCGTTCCCCGCGACGCTCCGCCGGCCGGTCCGCGCCCGGGTCCATGAAGTCCGTGTCCGATCAGGGAAGAGAAAGGATGTGCCGATGTTCGCCTTCAAAGACGACATGTCTTACCGCATGCCGGCTCATTTCGGCGGCGTTCCCGGAAGCGGGCTCAGCGGCCAGATATACGATGACGTCACCGCTATAAACATCGGCTTCCTCACGGACGAAGGCCGGCTCTCCCGATACGTGCCCGAAGCGTTCGAGATACTGGAGCCGGCCGTCACCGTGGGTTACCAGAAATGCTGCGGCGTGCGCTGGATGGGCGGGGGATGTTATTCCCTCATAGCCGTCATGACCCCCGCGAAGCACATCGCCTCCGGGACCGAGGGCCAATTCGTCCTGGTCATCTGGGAGAACAAGACGGCGCCGATACTCGGCGGCCGTGAAGAGACGGGCATGCCCAAGATCTTCGCCGACATACCCGATCATCACCGGCTGGAAGGGCACATCACGGCTAACGCCAGCCACGAGGGCAGGGTCTTCCTCGAGCTGGAGATGGACCTGGAAGAAGAGCTGACCGAGCAGGAGCTGGCCGCCATGAACTCCTCGGGCAGGATCAACCAGCTCGGTTGGCGTTACATACCGAACATCGGCAGGCCCGGAGCAGCCCTCTCTCACGCCACCCTCTACCCGGTGGAGGCCATCTACAAGTCGGGAAGCAGGGGCAGGGGGAAGGTCACCTGGACCAGGGCCGACCCCCTGTTCAACCCGGCGCAGGCGGCCATCATCAACGCCCTGGCCGACCTGCCGGTGCTGGAATACCGCCAGTGCCTGTTCGCGCAGATGGCGACGAACCTGCGCGGGGACCTCGCCCGCGAGCTCTGAGCGAGGAGGCCGAAACGGGTGGACCGGACAGTTTCGCCGCGACGTGAGGAGGCGGGAGCCGCGGCGAACCCTGAGTGAGGAGGACGGAATGGGAGATTACTTCAAGGACAAGGTCGCGGTGGTCACGGGCGCCGCTTCGGGCATCGGCCTGGGGCTGGTGGAGAAACTGCTCGCCGAGGGGGCCATGGCCGTTTTCATGGGCGACGTCAACCAGGACAATCTCACCAGGGAGTCGGAGCGGTTAGACCGGGCATACCCGGGGAAAGTGCACGCCATGCGCACCGACGTCACCGTCCTCGACCAGGTGAAAGACCTCATCAACAGCGCCCGGGCGCATGACGGCCATCTCGACTTCGTCTTCAACAACGCGGGGATGGGAATGACCATTCCCACCGAAAAGGTCACCTTCGAGATCTGGGACTTCATATTGAACCTCAACCTCAAGGGAGTGATCTACGGCACCTACACCGCCATCCCCATCATGCGCGAGCAGGGCTTCGGGCATATCGTCAACACGGGGTCCGCAGGGGGTCTCATGCCCGTCGCCTACCAGGCGGTGTACGCGGCGACCAAGAGCGCGGTGATCACCATGACCCAATGCCTGCATTACGAGCTGGAAACGGAGGGGCTGAGGTTCAGCGTCTTTAACCCCGGCAACGTCCACACGCCTATCTTCGGAGACCTGGAGCCTCCGCCGGGCGCCATCAGCGTAGAGGAAGCGGTGGATTACGTATTCCAGGAGCTGGAAAAAGGGTCGGTGCTCATCGTTCTTCCCCAGGAAGCGCGGGATTATTACCGGCTCTACCTGGAGGACCGGGACGCATTCGAAAAGCTGTCTCGCAAGATCGCCAGCGAGCGCCGCGAGAATTACCGCACCAAGGGGACCTATTTTTGATGGTACCGCCTGGGCGCTGCTGACGTACGCCTGGCGTTGATGCCATTTAGGGGTTGAGTCCTTTTCTCCTGAATTCCGGATGACGTCTTTTAAGATGCCCTTGCCATTCTTCGGGCGGCATGGTATACAAATACATGCCGTTGCATTTAATGTTACCTTATGGTAGCATGATCACCTGACAGGTCTCTGCACGAGGGTAAAGGGTGAGGGCCGGCGAGATGGCACGGTCTTCCCTCCCATAGACGGCCTCATGGACGGCCCGGATACCCTCCCGAGTGTGACCTCATCCGTGCTCCGGCATCCCAACCGGAGCACCTCCCTCCCTGCTGACCCCGGTTTGCCGGAAACCGGGGTCCTATTCCCCGCTTTTCCTTCCGAGCTTCCGCCCGCCGCCTGGAGCGGACCCGTGTTCGGGAGAAAAAGCCCGGGCCATCAGCTCGCGCACCGTTCTGCGCGCGGCCCTCACCTGTTTCTCATCCGCTTGCGCGAGCAGCACGGCGATGCTCTGGCCCATGCCCACCAGCGCATAGCTCACGGTCTTGAGATCGTGGTAGGGAAAGATGTCTCCCGCCCCCACCCCTGACCTCAGGTCCTCCTCGATCCCCTCCGCGAGCTGTTCATAGACCTCCCTGAACTGAGCCAGCAGGCGCGGGTTGCCCACCGTCTCCCCCAGCAACATGTAGAGCAGCTCGCTGTTATTGAGATAGAGGTTGAACAGCTCCTCACCCTTGGCCTCGATGCGCGCGATGTAATCCTTCTCGTCGCGCTGTTCCAGGGCGCGGTCGATCCTGCCCAGGGTGTCATCTATGAGCTTCCTGATCACCTCCACCAGCAGCTCTTCCTTGCTGTCGAAATAGATGTAGAAGGTGCCCTTGGCTATCCCCGTGGCCTGCACGATCTCGTCTATGGTGGTGCCGTGGTACCCCTTGGCGGCGAAGAGACGGGTGGCTATTCCTACGATGCGGTCCCGGCGGTCTGTCGCCTGCGGCTCCTCCTCCGCCTCCTCTCCCGCCGTCCCCTCCCTCGTCTGCTCTATGATCCCGAAAAGACCCGTTATATCGCGCAGGGACAATCCGTAACGGGAGCGCAGGTACCCGATCATGCGCAGACGCTCGAGATGGTTCTCGTTGAAGCTGCCGCCCTCGTCGGGCGGCGGGAGTATCCCCTCCTTGAGATAGCGGGCTACCTGCTGGCGGGAGAGGCTCTCCCCCGCCTCCGTCTCGTAGGCCTGGACCAGGCCTTTGATATCCCAGCTCCGGTTGTCTTTCGCCACCGCGATCTCCCGCCTCCGCGGCGCCCGCTCTAATATGGCGCGCCTTCTGCCAGAATTATTATCGGAAAACGACTGGGTAGTCAGTCATATGATATGCTCCGTCTATCGTGCTGTCAACGCGACCTCCATGCCGCGAGGTCGACATTATCCCTGTCCGAGCTGCCCTCGCTTGCCCGCCATCTCCTCCCTGAACTCGCTTCGCGAGAGCCAGTGCACGATCCATCTCCAGGGATGGTGACGCGGCTGCCGGTCGCCGGGACGGCCATGTTCCAAGTCCATCCTTCGTTCGCTGCCGCTCGCGTTCCCCGGTTAACCGCGCCCGGTGCTTGGGGGCCGGTTTACCGTACGGCGGGGTTGGGAATATATGCTACCGGGGGGCAGGATAAGAGTCGGGGGTTGAGATGTCTGCGTGCGAAAAGGCGAGTGCCCTGGTGGTTGACGACGACCGCCTGCTCCTGCGGCTGGTCGAGCTCAACCTGGGCAAGGCGGGCATCGAGGTGCTGCTCGCGGACAGCGGCAGGGAGGCGCTGCGCATCGCGCGCGAGGAAAGGCCGGACGTCATCCTCCTGGACCTCATGATGCCGGTGATGGACGGCTTCCAGGTCATGCAGGAGTTGAAGTCCGCCCGCGAGACCAGGGATATCCCGGTGATCATGCTCACCGCCAAATCCGGGCGCGACGACAGGAGACGCTGCGAGGAGCTCGGCGCCGTCGCCTATGTCACCAAACCCTTCAGCCTGGAGGAGCTGCGCAGCACCGTCCGGAGCATCCTGGAATACGCCCGCGGAAGCAGCGAACGGTAAACGTCATCGCCCGCCGCTAGCCCGCGGGGGTGAGGAACTTCTGGAAGAGGGCCATCTGGGGAGCGTTCTTGAGCGCGCCCTTTACCTTGAAACGCCCGCTCTTCAACGCGTTCAGCACCTTCTTTCCGTCCTCCGACTTAAGCCACTGCAACATCTGCTTTCCCTTGCCGGCCCCGGACAGGCTCAGGAGCAGGGCGAGCTCGGTGCCGATGTAGATGTCCACATCCTCGATCACCCCGTTGGCCACCTCGACGTCGCTGCCCCTGAAGACCATGGTGGCCGCCATTTCCGGGTGATCCAGGTCCTGGATGGCCACGGATACGTTCAACCTGTCGGCCAGAGCTTTCTTGGAGGGGAGAGCCAGGAACCCCTTCACCATCTCTCCCATCATGTAGGCCAGCGGCCCCGGTTCCGCGTCGCGCATGGTAACCGTGCCGCTCCCGGGAGTGGGCCGGGGTTTCTGCGCGTTCTTCACCGCCGCCGCCGCTCCTCCCGCGAGCGCCAGCAGGAGCAGCCTCCGGGCTCGCCTGCGCGCCCTCTCCCTTTTCGCCGCCTTCCTCTCCCGCTTCGCCTCCAGCGCATCCAGCTTTTCGCGCTTCCTCCCGCTCACTGCCTCCTCCTTTCCCCGCGCATCCCCGGCGCGGATCCGCGCGCGATGCGCCGCGTTGCCGCCGTCCACGACTCTCTCTTTCCCCATCTCCGAAACCACCGCAGGGCGACGTTCCCCATGTAATTCTACCCCACGGCTCGTTCCCGCTATCATCCTCCCGTTATGGGGGATTTGGGGGATTCGCCTCCCGCGGACCTCGCCCGGAGAGCAGCCCCTCCTCGTTGACCGTCACGGAGATCCCGGCGCATGCCGATCCCCGCCCCGACACCCCATAAGACATAAGCGCCGGCGGCACCCGCCGGCGCGGAGGCGGTGGCGGAAGGGGTGGGATTTGAACCCACGGTGCGGTCTCCCGCACAATCGCTTAGCAGGCGATCACCTTAGGCCAGCTCGGTCACCCTTCCGCGTATCGGCTCGGCTTATCGCCCGTCACCAGACATTATAATGCAACGGCAACGCTGATGGGGTCAGATCTTCATTCTTCGATGCTGGACTGAGAATGCGGTCACATCTATAGCTGTATTTTGGACATCCGCTTTGTCGGGCAAGCGAATCGTTGAATCTCGTCGGCCGGATCGATTACCTCTTTCAATGAATGCCTCAGAGATGTCCCATGTCCGGGGCTGACCCCATTAGGGTCAGTTGCTGGGTTTCTCTTCCAGCACGGCCGTCGTTTGCATCAACTTGCCGCCGCGGTAATACTCCAGCGTCACTTCCTCCCCTATGGCATGCCTGCGTACCTCCACCACGCAGGATTCCATGGACTCTACGGGGACGCCGTCTATGGATACGATGATATCTCCCGCCCGCAAGCCTGCCTTCTGGGCGGGAGCGCCGCTCACCGTCTCGCGCACCAACGCCCCTCCCGAGACGGGCAATCCGTATCTCTCGGCCACCTCCGCATTCAGGGTCACCCCGGAGAAGCCGAGCCAGGGATAAGACACCGCTCCGTTGTCGATGAGCGCCTCAATGATCGGCCTGGCGCTGTCTATAGGGATGGCGAACCCCAGCCCGTCATACCCTCCGCTCTCCGAATAGATGGCGGTGTTGATGCCCACCACCTCCCCGGCGATGTTGCAAAGTGGACCCCCGGAGTTGCCCGGGTTTATAGCCGCGTCGGTCTGGATGACCCCGTACAGGACCTCCTGCCCCGCCAAGGTGATGGTGCGGTCAAGGGCGCTGATGATGCCCGAGGTCACGCTGCCCTCGAAGCCCTCCGGGCTTCCCACGGCGATGGCCGGGTCGCCCACCACCAGGCTGGAAGATGTTCCCAGGGTGGCGGCGGGCAGGCCGGAAGCGTCTATCCTGATCACCGCCAGGTCGCTGTCGGGGTCCGCGCCCACCACTTCGGCCGCGTAGGTAGAACCGTCCCTGAGGGAGACCTTGATGCTCCCGGCATCCTCTACCACGTGGTTGTTAGTGACGATGAAACCGTCGCCGCTATAGATGAACCCGGAAGCTACGGAGGTGGCGCTCGCCGGCCCGAAAGCCGCTATCACCTCGACGTTGACCACGCAGGGGAGGATTCTGGAGGCCGCTGCCGCCACGTCGACCCTTTCCGCCTGCACCGCGCTCCTCTCCACCGTCTGGACCTCCCTCACCGTGGTAACCGCCGTCTTCCCCCGCAGGATATCAAGCGGATTGGTCCCGAAGAGAAGGGGAACCGAGAACACGGACGCCGCGGTGACCAGGGAAGCGACCAACGCCGTTACCGCCATGAGGCGGAGACTTGAGCGCCGGGAGCGATAGGGACGGGCCGGAGGCCGGGTGGAAGTCGGCGTGGGGGGGATATGCGCAGGTCCGTGATATTCCATCTGCATCACCTCCTCGCCTGGGACCGGGAGGTGCTTTTCCGACCCCATCCCGGCCCGGCCGTCCATCATCCTCATGCTCTCACCTTCCCCTCTTGCCCTCACCCGAAGAAGCAGCCGCCGTTCTCCTTCCGCTTCACGATACCTCGATGCCCCGCAGCTTCCCGTCCTCCATGCGATAAGCCCAGTCCGCGGCGCCCAGTATGCTCTGGTCGTGGGTCACGATGACCACGCACTTTCCGTCCCGCCGCGCCAGCTCCACGAGGATACCCACCACCACCGCCCCGGTGGCGGTATCCAGGTTGCCGGTGGGCTCGTCGGCCAGGATGAGATCCGGATCGTTGGCCAGGGCGCGCGCTATGGCCACCCTCTGCTTCTCGCCGCCGCTCATCTTGTTGCTCCTCATCCTCTGCAGCCTGCCCTCGATACCCATGCGCTCGAGGAGCTCGGAAGCCTTCTTTCTCTGTGCCTCCGCCGAGACCCCCGCCAGGTCCATGGGCAGGGTCACGTTCTCCAGGGCGGTAAGGGCGGGCACCAGGTTGAAGGACTGGAACACGAACCCCACGCGCCTGCGGCGGTAGCCGACCAGGTCGGCGTCGGGACGGCAGATGTCCTCGCCGAAGACCTCGATGCTGCCCGCGTCGGGCTTCTCCAGCGAGCCCACCAGGTACAGAAGAGTGGTCTTGCCGGAGCCGGAGGGACCGAGGATCACCGTGACCTCTCCCCTGCGCGCCCGCATGCTCACCCCGTCCACGGCGGTCACCTCACCCGCCCTGGTCCGGTAGACCTTGCTAACGTCATTTATCTCCAGCACGTCCTGCATCTCGCCTCTCCTTACTCCATGCTCAACACCTGCGCCGGCCGCAGCCTGGCGATCCAGATCACCGGCACCGCCATGCCCAGGAGGCTGATGGCCAGCAGGACTAGGATGCCGTAGAGGAGCATGCTCCCACGGTATACGACCTCGAGATGGGTGACGGTCTCGCCGGTGGAAACGAGGCTGAACCTCCCGCCCTCCTTGTAAAGGCGGTCACCTCCCATGGGGCCGGCCGCGAACTGACCCGGCACCGGCATACCTCCCTGCGGCTGGGATTCCTCCAACGCCGCCTCAGAGGAAGCCTGATTCCCGCTCAACAGCCAGTCCCCCATCTTCTGCGATACCAGGGCCGTGGCGCCGGTGGCGAGGACCACGGCAACCAGGCAGATGCACAACACCTCCACCGCGAACTGGGCGATGGCCTGGCGGTCGGTGGCGCCCAGGGCCTTGAGCACACCCAGCTCCTTCGTCCTCCCCCCCACGATGATGGCCATGGCCAGGAGGATGATGAGGGCGCAGGCGCCCAGAGCTCCCGCCAGCCCGATGAGGGAGGTCTTGCCCACCTTGAGCAGGGGGTCGGCGATGGCCTGGTAGTCGGAATAATCGGTGGCCAGCTCGTATTTTTCGAGGTCGGGTGTCATGGCCTCGAAGGCCTCCTGCAGCCGACCGGTGCTGTCCACGCTGTCGAAATAATACGACCCCAGCTCCACGTAGCCCGGAGTGCCGTTCAGCTTCTGCACCACGGAGAGGGGAGCGTAGAAGGTGTCGCCCATGGGGTTGAAGGTCTCGCCGTCTGAGCTCCCCTCCTGCTCCTCCGCCTGCACGGTGCGGTAGATACCGATGACCGTGAGGTCCATCTCGGCCTCGCGGCCGCTCTCGCCGCTCACCCTGGCCGTTATGGTGTCCCCCACGCCGATGCCGTTCTCCTCCGCCAGGGTCTCCTCCACCATGACCACGGGGTTGGCGTCGAGGTAGTCCTGGTAGGTATAGAACGCCCCCTCCGCCAGCTCCTTGTTCCCGAGCAGGAAATCGGACGCCGACGCGCCATTGGTGTTTCCTTCGAAGGTAAAGGAGTTGGAGCTGAGCGCCGCGGGCGCCTCGCCGCCGGGACCTCTCTCCCGCATGGAGAGCATGGTCTCCATCTGGGTGTTCTTGATCTCCGGAAGGGTTACGCGCGCCTCCAGCACCTTGTCGTAGGTTACGATCTCTTCCGTCTGCGAAAAGGCGTCGGCAACATCCTCCGGCACCAGGAACCTGGTCATCTGCTCCCGGAGCTCATCCTCGCTCATCCTACGCGCCTGGGCGGCGCGGCTCGACTCTTCCTGCGACCGCTCCTCCTCGAACACCGCCATGCGGTACTCCGAGCTCACCCTGAGCTCCGCGTAGTTCCCCACGCTCCCCTTCACCTCGTTGACCTGACTGTCCGCCGCCAGCTTCACCGCAAGCATGGAGAGGGAGAAGGTCAGGCAGACGAAGAGCAGCGCCACCACCACCAGGTTGCGCAGGGGATGGCGCAGGAAGCTCCTGGCGCCTCTCCTTATCGAGCGCATCTCTTTCCCGTCCTTTCCGCTTCATCAACCGGTGAACCCGGAGAGGTTGATCTCCGTCTTGTTCCCGGTCTCGGTGTCGTAGATGACCAGGTTGGTGCCGTCCAGGGTGACGCCCTCGTTCTTTGCCGTGCTCAGGGGATTGAGGTCGAAGAAGAGGAAGACGTCCTCGGCCGTCTCGCCGATGCGGAGCTTGTAGGATACGGACTGCAATGTCTCCAAGTCCAGCAGGGCGGCGGATATCATGTTGGCGGATACATAACCGCCGTAGGTGCCGTCGCTGCCGTAATACTCCTCGTACAGGTCGGCATCGATGGCGGGGTTCCAGAGGCGGAAGGAGAAATCGGAGAGGTCCACGAGATCATCGCTCACGTTGGTCACGGTGAGTTCGACATAGAGGAAATCTCCCGCCAGCTCCCTGACGTTTCCCCCCGCCACCGTGGAATTGCTGTCCTCCCTCGCCACCGAGACCACCGTGAAGTTCGCTCCCGAGAGATATGCCGTCTTGGTGGTCCCGGAGCTGTTCTGCGATCCCGTGGAGTCCGAGGCCGGCGTGGTGGAGGCGCTACCCGATGCCGTGCCGCCGGTCGTGGCGGTGGAAGTGGAGTCCGTTCCCGCGCCCTTCCCTGAAGATGCCGACGAGGACGCCGCGCCCGATGTCCCCGGGTCCGTGGCCCCGGGGGGTAGCTTGGCGGAGCTCTGCGTGGATGAAGTCGACTTCGCCCCGCTACCGCATGAGGTCGCCGCCAGGGCAATCGCCGCGGCCAGCACCGTTGCCACCAACCCCGTCACAGCCTTTCTCGCCCTGCTGTTCTCCTTGTTCTCCTCTTTCATAATCCGCTCCTTGTGTCTTTCTCCGCTCCTCTACCTCTTGCTCCTCCATCTCTTTTCCGTCCGGGGCCTTTCGCCCGGCGGGCCCGCCGCACGGCTCGCGTCCGGCCGAAGTCCCTGGACCCACGTCGATCCTAGGAGACGAAAGTTAAAGACTTTTGGAGAGATGTTGTGATCTGTGTAAAAAAGACCGTCGCCGCCATGGGGGCTTCAGTCCGTGCGGGGCGCGGAACCGGTATGCCCCGGCAGGGCCGCGGCAGGAGAAGGCATGGAACGGGACAGCGTTCGCCGCCGATCGTGTACGCGCCTCGAGCCCGGGCAGCGCATCCCGCGTTACCCGGCGAGAGGGAGGGTGAAGCGGATGGCGGTTCCTCTTCCCGGCTCGCTCTCGGCCCACATGCGTCCGCCCTGCGCCTCCACCAGGCTCCTGGCGATGCTCAGGCCGAGCCCCGTCCCCCCGGTCTCCCTGGCACGCGACCTGTCCGTGCGGTAGAAACGCTCGAACACGTAAGGCAGCTCCTCCGGCTCGATGCCCGAGCCGTTGTCCTCCACGGAGATGAGCACCGCGCCTTCATGCACGGACGCGCTCAACCTTATGCGACCTCCCCGCGGGGCGTGGCGAAGGGCGTTGGACAGGAGGTTGTGCAGCACCTGGTGGAGCCGGCCCCGGTCCGCGAGTACCGGCGGCAGCCCGGGCTCCACGGCGAACTCCACTTCCATCTCCCTCTCCGCCATCTCCCTCTCGAAGACCGCGCATGCTTTCTCCAGCGCTTTTCCCGCTTCCACGGGCATGAGGTCCAGCTCGAGTTGGCCGGCGTCCACCAACGCCAGCTGGCGCAGGTCCTCCACCAGGCGGGTCAGGAGATTGTTGTTCTCCATGAGCACGGAGAGCACCTCGTCGCTGAGCTCGATCACCCCGTCCTCCAGGGCCTCCAGGTGCCCGCGCTGTATCGCCAGGGGGCTGCGCAGCTCGTGGGAGATGTCCGTTACCATTTGTTTCCTCAACATCTCGTTTTTCGCCAGGCTCTCGGAGAGGATGTTGAAGGCCTCCGCCAGCTCCTCCACCTCCCTGTCTCCCCTGACCTCCACTTCCCTGCCGAGGTCTCCCGCCGCCACGCTCCGCGTGGCCTCGGTGAGCTGTGCCAGGGGCTTGGAGATGCGGTTGGAGAGGTAGTAGCTCAGGACGAAAGCGAGGACGACACCCAGAAGGCCGGTGAACACATAGCTGAGGTTCACCGCCAACAGGCGCTTGCTCTCGACGGCTTCGATCAGCTGCTGGAATTCGGTGCGGAGTTGTTCGGCGATCTCGTTCTCATGCCCCGCCG
>FWPV01011911.1_pt1 | contig 10963 bp, 4 predicted proteins | sample 2228371 | NCBI WGS metagenome assembly FWPV01 (sample SAMEA103939776, study PRJEB20133) | metagenome | reverse complement strand
AAATTCGATGTCATGAAGACGCGAATTTCGCAAACGTGACTTTCGGGACAGAAAATCCCGGAAGGGTGGCTTTGATCAGCGCTTCCTTAGAGAAAATCGTAAAATCTCACTAGAGACAAGAGTGCCAAGACACCAAGGGCGGCGGGATGCCACATTCCATCCGCACGTATAAAAGGTGTTCAGGTAATACAAATCAAAAAGAATCAATAGACTACGAGTTGGCGCGGGCTTGCTTGTTGAAGTGATGCAGAGGTTGGTCTACACACATCGTTCGCGGTGAAGATCTCACTAGAGCCAAGCGTAAAATCTCACTAGAGACGATAACGGACGTACGTCAGGGGTGGTCAGGCTCCTAGCGAGAGCAGGTTGCGCCGCGAAGAATCTGCGGTCTTATGGGGATTTTGTTCAAGCGCTTGAACTGCGAGAATGGCGGTCCCAGCGTTACATTTTTCAGGCTCAAGCGCGGGCGTCGGTTACAGGTTTGGCTTCCGTTCCGTCACCGTTAGCCAGAGCGGCTTGGACTGACGTTGAGGATCACAGCTGCGCAAGGTGATCGATCATCCGTAACCCTCTCCGGATCTGACAGTCGGCTGGCAACGCAAAGCAGACGCACGGTCTAGCCGCTACGGCCTTTGCCGGAACGTCGGCGCCAGACAGATCAAGGCCGCAAGCCCGCCCAGAATGAAGCGACCCCCTTGCGCAAGAAAAGCCTTCCAGGCAAGGATGGGGGAGGTAGCGTCAGGCGCATGAGCGTCCCGATGTAGTTCCCAGAGATAGGCGTCCAGCACAAACGGCGCGTCGATTGCGAAGAGCGCCGCAGCAAGTGGGGCCATCACGAGAAGCCTGAGCGCCCACGCGCGGTAATTTCTCGCCGGCCAGCCCAGTACCAGGGTGAGCAGGATACTGGGCGCAATCAAAAAAGCGCCAAGCGGTGTGGTCACGACAGCCTCCGCTCGCGGGTCGGCAAAAGTCACCTGCGAGCCGGTGACAATCAGACTGCGAATGCCGGCCTTCATGTAGATCACAGTGTCAGCACCGACGTGGTCAATCCGCAGCACACGAACAACATGATTGTGGTCGATCAGATCGATCACCATGCGAATGGGGCCCAGCAGGTGCGCCATCAGCGCCTCCCCCTGCCCTATGGCAAGAATGGCTACCAGGCTTGCTGACGCAACAAGCCGGAGTGCCAGAACCGGTGCGCTCACTGAGACCTCACCGATACCATTGTGCAGACGCATCCTCAGGGACCGGCGCCCTGGCCATGACGGTGTGAACGTACATGCCCAGTACAAGCACCAGTGCGAGGGGGCCCACGTAATTGTGCAGCCAATCGAACCACATGGGATCGGTGCGCCAGGCGAAGAACAGTCCGGTGATCCTTGCAACGTTGAGCAACCACGCCAGAAAGAGGCCAGCAACCCAGCCGAAGAGCCTCCAGGGCCACGTCAGAGGTGCCACCGCAAAAGCTGCTGTGATCAGCCACAGCAGTTCCACGCCGTCGCAGCCCTGAACGAGGTTGATACCGCCCCCGATGGCCCGGATGCGGGTGCCCTCGGCGATGACATTTGCGTCCGGGACAATCCACCCGACGAACATCGTTGCGACGGATACGTTCAGCGATTCCATCCAGGTACGCCAGACGGCACCGCCCTCCAACACAGACCACGTGATCTGGAGTAGCAAAAAAACCGAGCCAAATCCGACGATCCGGAGCCAGGGCAAAGAGCGATGCTGATCCGTAGCCTCAGGGTTCATCTTTCGTGAGCTCCGTTGAACAATCTCTGGTGTGGCGAAGTGGGTCCAGAGGCAGACGGTATCAAGCTCCGGCGACGGGATTCATCCCCTTCATGAAAAATTCATAATCCGGCTTGGCCCTGTTGAAGCAAGGGTTGAGCGCTATGACGTAGTGCTTCCGGATTACGACTGTCACAAGATGTTAATGATCGAGCCATAGCTTCCTGTCATCCGGAGCAGCGTAGCTTGGTGTGTAGCCAAAGCGCTGCTTCGGTCATGCGCAGGGGGTGCTGAGGCGATGTCCAATCAGGTTGATCTTCGAGCGGGAGTCCGCTGCCGGCTCCATATCGCATTGGCGGGCGTCATGGCTTGCCTTGCTGGGCAGGTCGCATTTGCCGATGTCAATCAGGCTCGGGTGCAAGGTCTGAAGTATCTGGCGCAGACCCAGCGCGGAGATGGGAGCTGGTCATCAGCGTTGGGAGATCTTGACGTCCAGGCTACAGCCAACGCCATCCACGCGATGGGGCGCGGTGGGCTGCGAGCCTCTCCGAATTACGCGTCAGCCCTGTCCTGGATCGCCAACGCAGAGTCACAAAGCACGGATAGCCTCGCCCGAAGAGCGATTGCTCTTTCCGATGGTGGGTTGGGGCTTGCGGCACAAACGATTGCCGATGAGCTGTACGAAACCCGGAATGTGTCGACGAATGCCTTGTGGGGCGGTTATGACGGCCATGCCACAAGCTACTTCGATACGGCGCTCGGCTTGTCGGCCCTTCGGGTTGCTGACCGAAATTTCGATGCCAAGGTGTCCGGGCCGGTAGTGAGCGCGGTGTGCGAGCTCATGGTCAATCGTGTTGTACCCGCGGCAGGCCAATCGGCGTGGCCGATGGCACCAGCAGCTCCGGGCCAGCCGATCACGACAACGCGTCCGTCGGTAGTTGCCACCGCACTGGTAATGGGTGAGCTGGAAGCGCTTCGGGCGAGAGGGGCAATCAGCTCGGTCAGCTGCAATAGCGTCACCTTCAACCTTGCCACGGTGGTCGGCGAAGCCAGCGCCTGGCTCCAGCCGCGACAAAACGCGAGCGACGGCGGGTTTGGTGAGCTTCGCTCAAATGGGACGCAAGGGGTGTCGAGTGTTTTTGTGTCGGCAACCGTCTATCAAGCGCTCGCCAGCTTGCCCTCGCCGCCGCAGCCGGCTGCGAGCAACGCATTGAATTATCTGGTTGCACAGCAAAACCCGGATGGGAGCTGGCGCGGGGACGCCTTCATGACCACACAGGTCCTGGCTGCCATCGTGCCAGCGACTGGCACGCAGTCGCTGGACACCGATAACGATGGCATTCCGAACGTCGTCGAACAGGCACTGGGCCGCAACGAGCTGATCGCCGATTCGGCAGGGGCACTGGCGGCGCCTTCCTTGTCCGTGCCGGGCGTGACCGCCACGTCCTTCGCAGCACAGGGGCAGGTGGGCGTCCCCTTCACCTATGCGATGCAGACCGGCGGTTCGCTGATCAGCATCGTGTCGGGGGCGCTTCCGCCGGGGCTGATGTTGAACACGACAGATGGCGTGATCTCGGGAACACCGGCCCGTGGGGGCAGCTGGAGCTTCGAGTTCGAGCGACAAGTGCCCGGGGCCCCGCAAACGGTGATTGGCCGCGTCGACGTTGTCTCCGCCCAAGACCCCGGTTCAACAGACGGCGATGTGCCACTTCCGGGCTGGGCGTTGCTTGCGTTGGGTGGCGCGCTGCTGGGTGCCGTGCAACGTCGCACAAGGCGATAGCCCTCTCCCGGCAGACCAACTCCAGCACATCGTTTCGATTCACTGATTCTCGAAGTCCCATTCATTCCGGAGCTCAATCATGTGTGCCTCCCGATCGCTGCTTGCGCTCATTTTTCTTCTCGCCTCCGGTGCGATATCCGCTGCCGATGACGTCGGCAGCAACGCAAGCCCCTTGCGCCAGCTCAACGATGACGTCGTGCGGATGGCGCGTGACTCGCTGGGCACGCGTGACTTTGCGCCGGCGCTGGCGGTTGAGAACTTCACCCGTTCGGTGATCAACGACGCGAAGGTTGAGCAGGAGCAAGCAGCGACACCCTCCGATCTTCCCGCTGGGCGCAGATTGCCCGCTGCAACCGGATCGAGGCTTGCACCTCGTCGTGGCGAACTGAGTACGTTGAGAGCAGCAAGCCTCGAAGAGCTGAGCCGAATGCGAAAAAGCCTTCTGGCGCTGGGCGCGTCCGACGGGGTGAATCACCTCGATTCGATCACGGAGCGGGTGGCTGAACGCTTCGATCGCGTCGATGCGCTGTTTGCGCGCGTCGAGAATGCTTCGTCCATGGGCGAACGAAGGGCCGCAATACAAGCCCTGACGGGCGTTTTGCAGTCGCTTCGCGCACCAGAAGAGCGCCCAAGTCTCGTTCCTCCCTCGACGATGCAGGAGGCGACACCCGCGGGCGCGCCCGATCTGTCCAGGCCCAGCAGTGTGCTGCCCCAGTACGTTCTGGATAGCCCGCCCGCCACTCATGCTGAATATGCCCTGAACGGGGGAGCGCTGATCCGGGTTGCCCAGCCCGCACCTGTGGTTGCGGATGCACTGACTGACTGCGCAGCCGTGACTACAGATCTAGAGGAAGATGCAGCGGGAACCGCCGCGGCAGGCAACGTGAGCCTGTCGCCACAAATCCGCGCCCTTGCCGAGTCTTTAGGATATTCGCCTGCGCGCATGCTGCGCTGGATGCACCAGAACATTTCGTTCGAGCCGTACCGAGGTGCGCTCAAGGGTGCCGAGACGGTCCTTCAGACGCGCCGTGGAAACTCGACCGATCAGGCAAGTCTTCTTATCTCCCTGCTTCGCGCGTCAAACGTACCGGCACGGTATGTCCGCGGCACTGTGATGCTGACCGATCAGGCTTCTACCGACACTGCTGGCGGTCGCGCCCAGCGATGGCTGGGCACCAAAACCTATCAAGGGTCTGCACGTTATCTGGCCAGCGCCGGCATTCCAGCGGGCCGGCAGATCCTGAACGCAGCCACTGTGGGTGTTTATTTCGACCACGTCTGGGTCCAGGCCTGCCTGCCTAGTTCCGGCTACCGTGGCCACGCACTGGAGCAGACTGGATACCGGTGGCTGCCGCTCGATCCGGCTGTCAAGGACAGCGGATACGAGAGCCGGATTGAGGTGGATGTCTCCCTGTCCGACACTGACTTCTACGGGCCGCTGCTTGCGGGGCGCACGGACAAACTGCCGCAGGAAATTCTTGCGGAAAAAACCGGGCAACAGGCTCGTTTGGTCGAGGCCGGCGCAGCGCTGGAAGATGTAATGCCTCGGATGAGGCCGAAGGTCACGAGATTTGATGTCATCCCGGTGACCCTGCCCTATCAGGTTGTCCAGTTCTCGAACTGGTCCGGATCGAGTTCGCCCGAAACGGCTGTGCTGCCGGATCAGCACCAGACCAAGTTCGATGTTCGCGTGCTGAAGAACGCGAGCACGCCGTGGCTTGCGGCGACCTTGACCTTCCCGCGAGATCTGCGCAAAAGACTGACCGTGGCGTACCGGCCGACGGCGGCTACCCAGGCTGCCTGGAACGCCTGGGGCGGCGATATCGACGCATTGCCGACCGGGTCAGTTCGCGTGGTGCCGCAGATACGGCTGGACGGGGCAACCCTTGCTGAAGCCTCCGAGGGTACTTTCTAGCCCCTGGCCTTCAGCCATTCACTGTTGATGAAGGTTCGCCACGCAGACGCAACAAATGGTCGGTGCGTCAAGGACGACGGAACGACCACTGATGGCCCCGATGCGGGAACTGAACCCGATTACGACCCTGACGTGTCGTGTCTGAACAAGGCGGTCTATCAGTCCATCAAGGCCGGTGCTTACTTCGCGCTCGGTGTAAACGGCTGGCAGCATTCGCAGGCTTACTTCGAAACCATTCTGGACCGGCTCAGTTCGGCAGTCAGCGCAGCGCCTACAGCGCCCACGCCGGCAAACGGAGCGGCGTACGAGTCCTCGGTGGGGGACTTTCTCCATCTCGTCCTGCAGAGCTACATCAAGCAGGCGGATGAGGCCGAGATGTTCATCGCCGAAAGCCGCGGCCATCGGTCTTCCGGCCTGTACGACATCGGTTTGACCACCTCCACGCTGGAAACCCGCTACATCTTCGATATTCCAATTGCCGTCACGCCAGGTGGCGCGCTGATCGATTTCATCGGAGGCCTCTACTCATTCACGAGGGTGGATGCCGCCGTCACCGAGACACCCGCAGAAAGACAAGCTCGAACAAATCTCGCTCGCCTGAACATTTATGCAGGATCGGCCCTTGAACATCACATCTGGCAGGAATCGATGCGTACGGACGCCGTCTCCACCGTGCGTGGCCTGCAATTCGCGTCGGAATCCAGTATTCCGTTGCGCCGCTTCGACAAGAACAACATCGGCCAGTACGACACCCTGACTGACGCGAGCATGGCGTCTTACAAGGGTGCCATCGAGGCCGCAGTAACCGGTTCAGACGGAGGGCAACACGGCGTTGTCACCGTCCCCGCGTCAAGGATCGAGTATCCCGACCCGGTGAATCCGACAAGCAAGTGGCGCGGCGCCGTCTTCATGGCCGAAAACAGCGTGACTGGGCAGTACGGCGCCATCATCGCCGGCTCAGTCGTGGCAGGTGGCGGCTACGCCTTGGTCAATCCGACCCCGTTGAACCTTGTATTTACGCCCACTCCGAGCGCCCCGGGCTCTGTGGTGAGTTTCAACAGCGGGCAAGGCATCTTCACGACACTCCCGGGCGGCACCAAGGGCGACAGCAGCTGGATCAGCAAGGCAGGGGACCCGGTGAACATGCTGACCGGGAACTACATTCACAACGAGGTGGATTTTTCGATCCGCTCGCGCGGTGGCCTCCCGGTCGTGTTCGAGCGCTGGTACAACGCGCAGACGCCCGAAGACGGGCCGCTCGGCTTTGGCTGGACGCATTCGTTCAACCACCAGATGCGGTTCTATGGCGTTGAAGGTGGGCTCGCCAAGGTGGGCTGGGTCAATGGCACGGGCAGGGAGCAGTTCTACTCGACCACCAGCCACGCGGGCGGGAACATCAATCCGGGCGCCGGATTGACCGCACAGGCGGGAACCTTCGCACAACTCGTTCGCCTTGCAGATGGCACCGGCCGCTACCGCGTGACGGAGACCGGCGGGCTCAGCTACACGTTCGAGTCTGTGACCGCGCCCTCGGCCGTCCAGACGCCGGCAACGGCGCCCAAAGCGCGATTGCTCGCGATTGCCGATCGGTATGGCAACACGCTGACGCTGAACTACACAGGAACCCAGCTCACGAGCATCACCGACAGCCTCGGCCGTACCGCACTGAGCTTCATGTGGACGGGTGGTCGGATCACCCAAGCCAGGGACTTCACCAACCGCACCGTTGTCTTCGGCTATGAAGACGGTCAAGGCAATCTCACGCGCGTACAAAATCCCAAAGGCGAGGCCAGTACCTATAGCTACTACACCCTGGCGGACGGCCCGAAGCTCGCTCACGCCATACGCCGTCACACGAAGCCCCGCGGCAACGGTATTGAGTTCGAGTACTACGCCAGCGCTCAGGTGTTCCGGCACACGAACTTCGACACAAGCGGAAGTCTGATTCCGGATTCCGCGCTGACCTTTCACTACAACCCGTATCGCCGGGAGTCCTGGACCGTCGACAGCCGTGGGTCCGAATCCCGGTTTGTCTTTGACCAGCGGGGCAACACCGTCAGTCAGTCCGTCGGTAATGGCGGGACCTACGTGTACTCGTACGACCATCCGACCAATCCGCACCTGCGTACGGCGATGACCGATCCGGCAGGGCGCCAGACCCACTACACCTATACCGCCGAGGGCTACCTTGAGACGGTGACCCAGCCGTCCGGTGCGGTGAGCGAGATGCGCGACTACACGGTGTTCGGCCAGGCGCGCCGGCTCAAGGATGCACGCGGTAACTGGACGCTCAAGCATTTCGCCACCAACGGCTCACTGACCGATGAGGTGCGGCTGCGAGCCGGTGTGACGCCGACGGCGGGCGTTGCGCCCGCTGCGGGCGATGTGCTGGCCTGGACCAAGTTCCAGAGTGACGAGTCGGGCAATGTCACGGGTACGAAGCGGCTGCGCAGCTTTGCCGGCGCCAATCTTGGGGGCTTTACCAGCGGAACGGGCCCGGCGGTCACCTCCACCTTCGATGGCAACCGGTTTAACCGTCTGACGATGACCCGCGCGGGCAACCGCAACGGCCAGCAGGTGGGCGAGACCACGCCAAACTTTGGCTACGACGCACTGGGCCGCATGACCTCGGGTGTCGATGCGCGCTGGTATCCGGTCACGTTCGACTACGATCCTCTGGACCGGCTCCAGAAAACCCTGGACGGGCGGGGGCAGCCGCGGGAATTCAGTTTCGACGCCAACGGCAACCTGACGGCCCTTGAACTCGTGTCGGGCAGCGCGTCGTCTGCTTCCCGCTTCGATTCCATGACTGCGGTGTTCGATGGCCAGGACCGGATGATCCGGCGCCTGGACAATGCGGGCAACCGCACGGCCTGGACCTACGACGGCGTGGGCAATGTGCTGGATGTGCAAAGCCCGGATGGCTACCGCATCGGGTTCGCCTACGATCTGGCGAACAGGCCCTTTCTGGCGCAGGACGAACAGGGCCGCATGGTCATCACCAGCCTGGACGTGATGGGCCGGCCGCTGGCCGTGACGGACCCGACCGGTGCAGTCACCGAATACGACTATCACGGCGATGATCAGGACGGACGGCTCGCCCGCATCCGGGTGCCCGCCATTCCGGGCCAGGGGGGCGGCCGGGCGGTGGAATTCGACTACGACGCGGGCGGGGTCCCTACGCAAACGCGCCGGGTCAGTGCGGGGGGTGCGGCGCGTGCGAACGTGAGCTTTACCGATGTGATCGGGCGCATCACCCGATCGCTGTCCGAACCGGAGGATGGCGTGCAGCGTCTGCAGGTCTGCTACCGATTCGACGGGCTGTCGAACCTGACCGAGGTGTGGGCGGGCCCGACGACGGACTTCACCAGTGCCGAGTGCAATTATGCGGACAGTGCGTTGAAGCTGCAGCAGTCCTCCACCTGGGATGACTTCGGTAACGAACTCACCCGCACCGATGCGCTGGGGCGCGTGTGGCAATTCAGGTACGACTACTACGGCAATCTGGAGTCGAGCCAGACACCCGAGCAGGCCACAACGGGCGCCTGGACCGCCTATGGCTACGACCCCTCGCTGCGCGGCCTGCTCAAATCGCGCACGGTGCCCGGCAGTGGGGCGGCGGGCCAGACGGCAAGCTGGACACGCAATCCGCTGGGCCAGGTGACGCGCGCCGAAACCAAAGACGGCAGCGGTGCAACGCTGGTTGCCTACGACTACACCTTCGATGTCGCTCACCGGCTCGAATCCGTTACGGACAGCCGGGTGGGCCGTGCCATTCAGTACGGCTGGACACCGGGTGGGCGGCTGTCGAGCATATCGCTGGGAGCAGGCGCAGGCACTGAGGCTGCGCTTTGGCGCTTCCAGTACGACGGCACGGGCCGGCTGACCGGCATCACGGCCCCGAACGGGCAGACCGTTGCAATGTCCCTCGATGCAGCCGGCCGCCTGACAGAAAAGACCTGGCCGGATGGCGCGCGCAGCACCTATGCCTGGCACCCGGAAGGCAGTCTGGCCAGTCTGTCGCACGCCGCCGGCAGCCGGGTGCTGTTCGAACAGAGCTTCGGGTTCGATGACTGGGGCAATCGCAACAGTTCGACCGAGACACACGACCAGACTGCGATTACCCGCGGCTACACGTTCGACGCACGCGATCGGCTCAAGACCGAAACCACGAATGGTGTGACACGCAGCTTCGGTTTTGACGTGTTCGGCAACCGCACGAGCCGGACCGAAGCCAGCAGCACGACAAGCTACCTGTTCGACGCCGCGCACCAGTTGAAGGAAATCCAGGGCGCGAGCAGCGGTCGGCTGGTCTACGACCGCAGCGGCAACCTCAAAAAGTACTGCAGCGGCAGTGCCAATGGTACGGACACCGACTGCACCGGCACGGATGTGCTCGCCCTCGCGTGGAACGGCCTGAACCAGCTCATCCAGGCGAGCCGGGCAGGAGCGGGAGCGGGCAGCGCCGAAACCTACGCCTACGACGACAGCGGCCGACGGATCGGGAAGACTGCAGGCGCCAGCACCACGCGCTATCAGTACGACGGCCCGGACATTCTGGCCGAGTATGGCGGCGCGTCGGCCGAGCCGATTGCGCTTTACGCACACGGCGCGGGCATGGACGAGCCGCTGATGCGCCTGACCGGAGATGCGGAGTCGCCGCAGGCGCAGGTGGCGTACTACGTTCAGGACGGTGTGGGTTCCATCGTTGCGATGGCGCAGACGCAGGACGTGGCGAATCAGGCGCGGGAGAGCGGGGCCGCGCTGACGGGTACGGGCAACTACTCGACGGCGACCTACCCGGTGGGTGACCTGGCCAACGGCGTGACTGTCGTGTCGGATAACGAAGGCTGGGTGGGGGTTGTGGCCCAATCCGCTGCCGTGACCCTTGCGCTGCCAGCTGCCCGTGCGGTGGAGCGGGTGGAACTGATGGCGGTGACCAACTATCGGCCGGCCGCCTATGTGATCGAGACGCGCAATGGCGCAGGCGCATGGGTGCAGGCCGCCGCCGGAAGTGGCACAGACTTCGCGCCATGGTCTGACGGGGCGAGCGTTCGGGCGGTCAAGAGCTTCAATCCGGTTGTTGCCAGCGAAGTGCGGGTGAGGTTCACGAGTGCGACCCACGCGAGTGGCCTGGTCTGGCTGACCGAGCTTCAGGCGTGGAACACGTCCGGGCAAACGACAGCCGCCCAGCGCTTCGATGCCTGGGGCCAACTGGAACAGGCGGCCGGCTCGGTGCCGACCTGGGGATACACGGGACGCGAGCCTGATGCCACCGGGCTGATCCACTACCGGGCGCGCTACTACCACCCCGACATCGGCCGGTTCGTGAGCCGCGACCCGTTGGGTCTGTCGGCCGGGATCAACCCGTATGCCTACGCGGACGGGAATCCGGTGCTGTTCAATGATCCGGATGGGTTGATGGCGGCGTTGGCGTGGAATTCGGCTTCGAGCTACATATCGCAGAACGGCACGCGGATACTCGATGGTACGCAGACGGTGCTCGACGTGGCAGGGTTGGTGACGGGGTT
>FWPV01006382.1_pt1 | contig 10963 bp, 20 predicted proteins | sample 2228371 | NCBI WGS metagenome assembly FWPV01 (sample SAMEA103939776, study PRJEB20133) | metagenome | reverse complement strand
TTAAATCCCGTTTTTCTCCATAAAGTTCACTTCGTTCTCTCCTTAAAGAAATCCTTTTGTATCTTAAATCTTTATCCGCAAAAATTCCCAATATAAAAATTTTAACCTTAGGTAACTTTTCTTTCAGATATAAATATTCTTCCCACGAACGCATCCCATCAATAATAACTATTAAATTTTTTTTTAATAATGATCTTATTTTTTTTAGATTCAATATTGCCAAAGCTGCCATTCCATATTTTTTTCTAAACATTTCTCTTATCTCTTTATGTTTTTCTTCATTATGTTTAAGATTATTTTTTGTAATATAATCATTAATAACCTTTCCAAAAGAAACTATCGGTAACTTCTTTTGTTGATAATACTCAGCGGCCTCAGTTTTTCCCACGCCTGGTAAGCCAACAATAGCAATTATCGCTTTGTTTTTCTTTTTCCAAGCTCTAATCTGATTTCTAATTAGTTTTTTTCCTAAACTATTTAAAATTTCTTGATTTACTTCTTCAATAGATTTTGAAGCATCAATAACTACTAACTTACCTTTATCCTTATAATATTCAACTACCGGAAGAGTCTTTTTTTTAAATAAATCAATCCTTTTTTTTATCGCGGGTAAAGTCTCATCTTCTCTTTCTTCATTATTTCTATAAAGAAGGCGCCAAAGAGCTTCCTTATCATTAATTTTAAGATAAATTGCTTTATCTATTGAATTTTTAAACTTTTTTGCTTGTTCTAAAGTTCTTGGAAAACCATCAAGAATATAACCCCGTCGGTACTCTTTTCTTGATAGGTACTGCTCTACTATTGGAATAATTTTATCATCAGGGACTAAAATACCGGCATTAATTGTCTCTTTGACATAACGACCTAATTTCGTTTTTTCTTTAGCTATCTGACGTAAGATATGACCTGTGGATAAATAAGGTAAATTTAGTTGTTTTGATAAAAGATTTCCTTGTGTAGATTTACCCGCACCTTGAATCCCAAATAAAACTAATTTCATAAGATAAATAAAATTAATGTAACTTTTTCTTTTCTATATGAACTGTTGATTGATTACATTTTCGACAATATTTTTTTAACTTTAACGGTTCTGGATTATTAATCTTATTTTTTTCGGTAACATAATTTTGTTTTTTACACTTTTCACAAACTAAACCAATTAAAACTCGAGCGCCTTTTTTGGCCATATGATTTAAGTTAAATAATAACTATTTGATAAATTTATCATAATTTTTCATTATTAATTGGGCTTCTATCATTTTAAACATCTCCAAAACTACAGAAACGATGATCAAAATCCCAGTTCCTCCAATTAATAAGTTCTGAATATTAGTTATTCTTGAAATAATAGCAGGTAAAATAGCGATAATACCTAGAAAAACTGCTCCTACACTGGTAATGCGATATAATACCCTCTCTAAATAAAGTTTAGTCGCCGTACCTGGTCTTATTCCTGGAATAAACCCTCCATTTTTTTGAATTTCTTCAGCAATTTTTTGAGGATTAAAAATTACCATTGTATAAAAAAAGGTAAAACCAATTACTAAAATAAAATAAAAGAAATTATAAAAAAAACCTGAGGGTGAAAATAAATTGACTAAAAATAAAGAAAAATTAGAGATCAATTTATTTTTTGAAACTTGAAGAAAATTACCTATTAATTGAGGAAATAGAACGAAAGAAACAGCAAAAATAATAGGAATTACACCAGCTTGGTTAAGTTTAAGAGGAAGATAATTTGTAGCTGCCTGATACATTCGGTTTCCCTTTATTCTTTTCGCATAGTAAACGGGAATCTTTCTTACTGCTTCATTAATATAAACTACACCCGAAATAACGATAATAGCTAAAAAAATAAAAAGAATTAAGTTAAAAATCATCTCGCTATTTAAAATAGCTAAAGTTTGACCAATAAATATCGGTAAACGACCTATGATACCGGCAAAAATAATTAAAGAAATCCCATTACCTAAACCATACTCAGAGATCAATTCCCCAAACCAAATTAAGATAAAAGTGCCGGCGACTATAGTTACCACAAAAGAAACAAACTCTAAAGGAGAAAGATCTCCAATAATTTTTTGATTATGAAGTAAAAAATAAATACCTATTGACTGAATTATTGTTAATGGTAAAGTCAATAAACGAGTGTATTGATTAATTTTATAACGACCATACTCACCCTCTTTTCTTAACTCTTCTAGTTTAGGAAAAATTACTGTCATTAACTGAAGAATTATTGAAGCATTAATATAAGGATTAAGACCTAAAGCCATAACCGAGAAATTTATTAAAGTTCCGCCTGAAAAAATATCCAAAAGTGATAAAAATTGATTTTGCGAGAAGATTAATCTTAATTGATTTAAGTTTATTGAAGGAACTGGCAAAAAGGCAAAAATTCTAAAAAAGAACAAAATCATCAAAGTAAAAAATGTTTTTTTTCTAAAGTGAGGATCGGCTAGAAAAATCTTTATTTTTTGGATAATGTTATTTATCATTTTAATATTATATTTAATCTATAATTTTCCCGCCAAGTTTCTCTATTAAACTTTTAACTGAATTAGATACAGAAAAACCTTTTAAAATCAGCTTTTTTTTAAAAACTTCCTCTATCTTTTTACTACGACTACCAATAATTTTTACTCCCACTTTTTGAGCTTTCTTATTAATAATTTTTTCTTTAAGTAATATCTCTGGAGTGACTGTTTCTCCATTATTAAACTTTGCAAGTTTATCAATAGAAATTACTATTTTTTTGGGATTTCTGGGCTTATTTTTTCCTTTACCTCTTAACAAAGGAAATCTTTTAACTATTTTTCCTTGTCCCCCCTCAAAATGAAGAGGAATCTTTTCTCTAGCTTTCTGATGACGAGTGGTACCTCGAGTTGATTTTGCTCCTTTTCCACTTCCTAATCCTCGACCTAATCTTTTTTTCTTTTTATTAACAATTTTTGTTAATTTAGATAAAAAACTTTCCATATTTATTTATTTCTTTTTTAACCTTTTTAATAACTCAATTACCGCATAGCTATTTACTATTTGATTTCTTGAACCAATAATCTTACCTGAAGCATTTTCCACACCTGCTAAATTTAAAATTACTCTTGCCACGCTACCAATCTTTAATCCAGTTCCTTCAGGTGCTGGTTTTATAAAAATTTTTGCCGCTTTATATTTAATTCTGGCTTCGTGTGGTAAAGTTTTTTTATAAATAGGTACTTCTATTAAATGTTTTTTTGCATAATTAATTCCTTTTTGAATTGCGATTGGAACCTCTAAACCTCGACCTAAACCTATACCGACTCTTCCTTTTTTATTGCCAACAGCAACTAATGCTGAGAATGTTACATAATTTCCACCAGGAATTTTTTTTGACACTCTTCGAATATGAAGTACTTTTTCTTCAAATTTTGTTTCCTCCTGATTGTTCTTCTTTTCTAATTGTTCATTGTCAACACTCATACAATAATCCCTCCTTTCCTTAACCCTTCAGCGACTGCCGCTACTCGGCCATGATAAGCATAAGGACCACGATCAAAAATCACCTTTTTAATTCCCTTTTTTAATAATAATTCAGCTAATCTTAACCCAAGTTTTTCAGCCTCACTAACTTTCTTTTTTGTAAAAATTGAGGTAATAACTTTTTTTTCTTCATCACAAATCACCTGAGCATAAAGATACTTATTAGATCGAAAAATATAAATTCTTGGTCTCTCTTTTGTGCCAAAATATCGAGAACTAACCCTCTTTTTTCTTCTCTCTTTTGGTGTTCTTAATATGACTTTAACCATAATATGTTTAAAACTTTAAATTTAACCTGATTCTGCTTTTACTTTTTTAGTAGGTTTAAGGGTAATTCTTTCTCCTTGGTAACGAATTCCCTTACCTTTATAACTATCCGGTTTTTTAAGATTTCTAATTCTTTCTGAGACCTCGCCCACCAACTGTTTATCACAACCTTGAACAATTATTTTGTTATTTCCTTCAACTTTAAAACTAACACCCGGCACTGCTTTAAAAGTTACCAGATGGGAATATCCAAGCTTCAATACCAAATCATTACCTTTTAACTGACAATTATAACCTGTGCCTACTATTTCTAATTTCTTTTCCCAGAGTTTACTTACTCCAATAACTGCGTTATTTATTAGTTGATGATAAAGTCCCTGCATAGCTTGACTTTTTTTATTCTCTTTGTCCTTAATAACTAAAAATATTTTACCTTCTTTAAACTCCGGTTTTAAAATTTTTGGCACTTCAATCTTTAACTCTCCTTTCTCTCCTTTAATAACCACTAGTTGGTCATCTATCAAAACCTGAACTCCTTGATTGACCACAATTGGTTGATTACCAATTTTACTCATAAGACTTTACCAAATGTTAAATAACAACTCCCCACCGACTTTATTTTTTTTTGCCTCATAATTGGTTAGAATACCTTTTGAGGTAGAGAGTATAGAATAACCAAGACCACCCATTACTGGCTTCATTTTTTTATAGGAAACGTATATTCGTTGACCAGGTTTGGAAAAAATCTTTACATTAGTCATCGCCGGAACTCCATCTTTATAAAGCAAATATATAAAAATCTTTTTTTTAGGCTTATCACCCTCAATACTAAAATCCTTAATAAATTTTAAATTTTTTAGGACTACTAAAACTTTCTCCCTAAAGGTGGAATAGGGAGAACTTATTACTTCCCTTTTGGCTAAATAACCGTTTTTTAATCTGATTATTAAATCAATTATTGCTGAATTAACCATATCGTATTTAAAAATTTTTAAGTGGCTTCAGTTATCCTCTTGGTTACTTTACCATGACTCTTAAAGGTCCTTGTCGGTGCAAATTCGCCTAAACGATGACCCACCATTGCTTCTGTTATAAAAACTTCAATAAACTTCCTCCCATTATGAACTGCTATTCGGTGACCAACAAACTCCGGGGCTATTTGAGAATCCCGAGCCCATGTTTTTATAGGTGTTCTATCCCCGGTTTCTTTTTGTTTAATAATTTTTTTTAATAACTTTTTGTCAATATAAGGTCCTTTTTTCAGAGATCGACTCATAAGTTTTTTACCAAGAAATTTTTTTAACACCAGGAATTTCGCCTTTTAAGGCTTTTTCCCGAAAACAAATTCTACACATACCAAAACGTCTTAAATAGGCTCTTGCCCGACCACAAAAAGGACAACGATTTCGATATCGAACCTGATACTTTTGTTTTTTTAAAAATTTAACCTCATCAGATTTTTTAGCCATAATTTAATAATTTAATTTATTTAAATGGTATTCCAATTGCCTTAAATAATAACTTGCCTTTTTCTTTATCCCTAGCATTAGTGACAACAGTCACTTGTAATCCTCTTATTTTATCAATTTGATCATAATCTATCTCGGGAAAAATTGTTTGTTCGGTAAAACCTATATTTAAATTCCCATTTAAATCCAAATTTGAGTTCTTTAAACCCCGAAAATCTTTGATTCTTGGGATAATAATTTTAACTAATTTTTCTAAAAAAGCGACCATTTTTTTACCCCTTAAAGTAACTTTTACCCCAATAGGTAAACCTTTTCTAATCTTAAAAGCCGAAACTGATTTCCTAGCCTTGGTAATAATTGGTTTCTGTCCTGTAATAATAGCTATTTGGTTTTGAACTTTTTCTAATACTCCTTTATTAACCACCGCTTCACCAACACCAACATTAACAACAATTTTAACTATTTTTGGCACAGATAATGGATTTTTATAGCCTATTTTTTTAAACTCATTTCTAATTTTTTCTTGGTATTCCTTTTTAAAATCCATAAAAAATTTAAAAAAACTAACTAATTCTTGATTGACATTTTTTACAAAAACGAAACTTTTTCTTTTTTTCTATTACAAAACCAACTCTCGTTGGTTTGTTACATTTTGGGCAAATTAACATAACTTTAGAAATATTTATAGGTCTTGGTACCTCGATTTTTCCTCCCTGAGGAAACTGGTCACTTTTCTTGATATGTTTTTTATAAATATTCACTCCTGGAATTAGGACCTTTAATTGCTTAGGATAAACCTTTTCTATCTTTCCCTTTTTTCCTTTATCTTTACCACTAATTATTAACACCTGATCTCCTTTTCTTAGCTTCATTGACATAAATAAAATAAAAATTCTAACTAACTAATAAATTTCCTCAGCTAAACTGGCAATTTTATTGAAACCATAGTCCTTAATCTCTTTGGCAATTGGACCAAAAATCCGGGTTCCTCTTGGTTCTTTTGAATTTTTACTAGTTAAAATAACACAGGCGTTATCATCAAAACGTATATAACTCCCATCCTCTCGCCTTTTCTCTTTTTTTGTTCTAACAATTACAGCAGGAACTTTCTCTTTCACCTTTACCTGACCTTCAGGCAAAGCTTCTTTTACTACAACTACAACTACTTCTCCTAAATAAGCATAACGTCTGTTTCCCTTCCCTGGTATTCCTATCAACATTACCTTTTTAGCTCCACTGTTATCCGCTACTGTCAATATTGATCTTAGTTGTAACATAATATTGATTTACTCGTTAATTTTTTCACTAACTAAGATAAAATGTTTATCTTTAGATATAGGTCGGCATTCTTTTATAGTTACTAGATCACCCACTTTGATTTTTGGATCTTCACAATGAACTTTGTATTTCTTTTTTCTTATAATAACTTTTTTATAAATCGGATGTCTGAATTTTCTTTCAACCAAAACAGTCACCGTTTTATTCATCTTTGTAGAAACAACCATCCCTTTTAAAATTTTTGTCATATTATTTTAAACCTATCTTTCTTTGTGATAAAACTGTTAACATAATTGCCATTTTTTTTCTTTTCTTTTTTAACAAATTAGTATCTTTTTGAGGGCTAATCTTACTTTCCACTTTTAATCTAGCTATCTCTTTTCTTAGATCGTTTATCTCTTTCTCTAAAAGATTGATATCCTTTTTAAACATCTCCTCAACTATTTTCCTCATATCTATTTTTATTTAATTTTTTTTAACTACCTTAGTTTTAACTGACAATTTATAACCAACTGCTTTTAGAACTTCTAAAGCTTGTGGCTCTGGTAAACCGTCAACCTCAAAAAGGATTCTACCAGGGGCTACCGATGCGACAAAATAGGCAACATCTCCTTTGCCAGCTCCCATAGTCACCTCGGGCGGTTTTTTTGTATAAGGCTTGTCAGGAAATACTCTTATCCAATACTTTCCATTTTTTCTAACAGCTCGAGCCAAAATTATCCTTGCCGCTTCAATCTCTTTATCCTTAATCCAACCTGCGGTTAATGCTTTTAAACCATAACTACCAAAGTTAAGTTGATTACCTTTTATGGCAACTCTTCGCCAAACTCCCCGAAATTGTTTTCGATATTTTTGTCTTTTTGGTGCTAACATATTTTAATTTATTTTTCTAAAATTAATCTAAAAACTTAACTTATATTTATCACTTACAAATCCAAACCTTAACTCCTACATAACCTGATTTAGTTAGAGCTGGATAACTAGCAAAATCAATATCTTCTCGAATAGTAGACATTGGCACTGTTCCTTGAAAATATTTTTCAGTTCGAGCTATTTCTGCTCCTGCGATTCGTCCTCCAACCTGAATTTTTACGCCTTTCGCACCCATTTCCATTACTCGGTTCATTGCGTTATGAATTACACTTCGATGAGGAAAATTTCTTTCAAGTTTTTCCGCGATAGTTTGAGCAACGTAAAAAGCATTAAGATAGGGTTTTTTTACCGGCTCTATTCTCATTTCTATTTTAAAATCTTTTTGTTTTTTGGGGTTAATCTGTAAAATAGATTCAACAGTTTTTTTTAACTCTTCAAGTCCTTTTCCTCCACGACCTATAATAATTCCCGGTCTTACTGAATGAAAAATTAAATTTACTTTATTAATTGCTCTTTCTATCTCAATTTTTACCACTGAAGCAAATGTCAGTTTTTTTATTAAAATCTCTCTAAGCTTTATATCTTTAATTAAAAACTCACGATACTTTTTTTTATCAGAAAAGAACCATCGTGAATCCCAGTTATAAAGTATTCCTAACCTAAACCCTTTTGGATGGACTTTTTGACCCATATTATTTATCATTTTTATTTAACTTCTTAACCTGCGGTTTCTCCTTTCTTTTTATATTTAATTCACTCTTTTCTTTTAAAGATAATTTTTTAACTCTTTCATCTTTTTTTAGAGTCAATTTTTTTGGTTTATTATTATCTGTTTTCAAATTAATACCCTTTTTTTCTTCTATCAATTTATCTGATTTATTTAAGGTTTCCAAAACAACTAAAATATGAGAATAACGTCTCTTTATAGGCTTAACAGTACCTCTTCCTCCTGGTCGATATCTTTTTAATTTTCTCCCCTCTTCAACCAATAAAGTTTTAAATTTTAACACATCTTGAGAAACCTTTAAAGTATTAATAGCATTACTAATGGCTGATTTTATAACCTTATACCAAATTTGGGCGGCTTTTTTATTAATATACAGTAAATGATCAAGTGCCTGACTTGGAGTTAGTTTCTTTAAAGCTGGTAAAAAAAACCTTAATTTTTTTGGGCTTATTTTTAAATTTTTGATATAGGCTCTCACTTCCATAGCTATTATCTTGGTTTAACTATCAACTTAGAACTTGGTTTGTTCTTTTTTCTTGTTTTTTTACCACGAGCTGGTTTACCCCAAGGTGTTTTTGGATGCATACCCTCACCAGATCTTCCTTCTCCACCTCCGTGAGGATGACTACGAGGATTTTGAGCCGTTCCCCTAACCGTTGGCCTAATCCCCATTAAAATCTTTCTTCCAGCTTTACCAATCTCTCTTTCTTTGTAATCCGGATTATCAAGTTGTCCAATAGTCGCATAACAATCTTTAAGAAATTTCCTTATTTCTCCTGAAGGAAGCTTAACGTGAACATATTTTTCTTCTTTAGCTAAAACTACTCCACTCGTTCCAGCTCCACGAATCATTTTACCTCCTTGTCCGGGAATTATCTCTAAGTTATGAATTTGGACCCCTATAGGAATGTTCACCAATTTCATAGCGTTACCCACCTTTACCTCTACATTATCTCCACTAATAATCTTATCGCCAACTTTTAAACCTAAAGGATGAAGAATATACCTTAACTCACCGTCGGGGTACTTAATTAAAGCTATCTGACAATTTCTATTAGGATCATACTCAATACTAATGACCTCGCCTTCAACATCCTTTTTATCTCTTTTGAAATCTATTATCCGATAATATCTTTTTTGCCTGCCTCCCTGGTGACGAACAGAAATTTGACCACTATTATCTCTTCCCGAGTGTTTTTTCAAAATTTTTTTTAATTTTTTTACCGATTTAATAACCTTTTCCATAACGTTAACAAATTAAAACTCAAGTCTGGGGATAGATATCAATCTTTCCTGACTTTAACTTAACATAAGCAATCTTTTTATCAGATAGCTTTTTTTCAATCATTCTTTTACCTCTTTTCCTTTTTTTACCTTTTCTTACATTAACTTTTACATTTTTTACTTTTACTTTAAATAAAGTTTCTATTGCATGTTTTATTTGAAATTTATTAGCCTTCTTATGGACTTCAAAAACATAGCAATTATCTTTTGATAAATTAGTTGATTTCTCTGTTTGTAATGGTTTTATTAAAATTTCATTTATCTGCATCATAATCTAATCTTTTAAGAAATTCTAAATAAGCGTCTTCAAGAAACAAAAAATATTGATATTTTAAAAGTTGATAAGTATTTAATGAACCTACCTGTGAGATAAAAACATTTTTTATATTTGCGGTTGCCAAATCTAAATTAGTCTCATTCTTTTTTTTAATAATAATTAAATTTTTTTTATCTACTAAATTAAGACTTTTTAAAAAGTTAATAAATACTTTAGTCTTTGGAGAAATTTCATAAAATTTGTTGTCGAGAAGAAAAATCTTATTATTTTGCAAGCAAAGAATAAAAGCCTGTGTTAAAGCTTTTTTTAACTGTTTTTTATTTAACTTTAACTTATACTCTTTAGGTTTTGGCCCACCAACAACTCCCCCTCCAACAAAAATTGGTGCTTTAATATCACCATGTCTTGCCCTACCTGTTCCTTTCTGACGATAAATCTTCCTCGTTGAACCTGAAACCTCGCCTCGAGTCCTAGTGGAAGCTGTCCCTTGTCTTTGATTTGTTAAATAAACTCGCACAGCATGAGATAGTAAACGTTTATTTATCCGAATTTTTTTTATCTCAATATTAATAGGCTGTTGGTTAACTATTTTTCCCTCAATATTATAAACAGGTAAAACGCTTAAATTTTTCTCACTCTTCTTTTGTAATTTTTTAGTTTGACCTCTCATATGATTAAATTGCCTTCTTAATAACTAAAAAAGAATTTTTATGTCCTGGAACTAAACCTTTAAGATAAATCTTCTCTTTTTCTACCTTAATAATTTCTAAATTCTTAATAGTTACTTTTTGGTTACCCATCCTTCCGGCCATTCTTTTTCCTTTATATACTCTACGCGGAGTTGTGGTTTGACCTATTGATCCTGGTGCTCTTAATCGATCTGATTGTCCATGAGTCTTAGGGCCTCCACCAAAACTATGCCGTTTCACGACTCCCTGAAATCCTTTACCTTTACTATAACCAGTGACATCAACTTTATCCCCGACCTTAAAAATTTGATTTGGATTAATTAGTTCTCCCACCTTCAATTGGCAATTGTTAATTGTTAACTGATTTAAATGTTTTTCTTCCAGGGTTACTCCCGGCAGATATTTTTCTAAACGAACCTCTTTTAAAAAACGAAGCGGGGTGTTAATCCCCGCTTTTTTTATCTGACCTTGGATTGATTTTTTAATTTTCTTTGCCTGATCAAAACCAAGCTTTAAAGCGAGATATCCATGTTTCTGTGGACTCTTAATTTCAAGAATAAAACAGGGATAAACTCCT
>FWPV01015450.1_pt1 | contig 10964 bp, 8 predicted proteins | sample 2228371 | NCBI WGS metagenome assembly FWPV01 (sample SAMEA103939776, study PRJEB20133) | metagenome | reverse complement strand
ACTGAAATCTCATGGTGGGCGGTGCCCACCCTACACGGATGGAAAATGTGTTTCATGGCGACTTCTGCGGACCCGGTTGAAACTGAAATCTCATGGCGGAGGCCGAGTTGGAAAGAATGGAAATTTTCCACGGCTGCGGCTTGCCGTCATTGGTCCGGTTGTTGGGATTGGAAATGCTGCTGAACTCGTTGTTTTTCGGAAACGGATAAAAGGGCTGCGTCTTACTTGCCCGTTCTAAATGCACCCAATCTTTGCACAATTTCTGCGACTCGTCGCAATGCCAGATAAGGATTCCGCTTGGTCCCGCTCCCCCATCACCCTTGCCCATAAACTCATCAAATCCCTTGCGCTGCCGGTTCTCAATGAGGAAATATTCTTTCGGGTTTTCGGTGGGTATTTTGTAGACGTTGTATTTGCCCGTGTCGGCAGAATAAACCGTGTAAACCCCCGGTTCTTTCAATAGGATGGGTGTAACCAAACCGTCTCTTGCCAGGCAAAATGCGCCGTAGTGACACGGAACGCTTTTATTGTATCTCAGCGTTGTGCCCGGGAAGATGGAGTTCTTGCTTCCACACCCCTTTCCCCAGCCCATGGTGTCATAATAGCCCGTGTTTCTCAGGTCCGGAGATCCCAGGTGATGGCCAAGCTCATGAACCAAGGTTCCGAGCGAAGGCGGAAAATTCTTGTATTTCGGCTCGACTTTCGCTTGCCGGGTGAGTTCCGCATACTTTTCCCTTAAATCGTCCCTGCGCTCCGTCATCACAACCGTTGCATTTCTGGAGTAGCCGCCGCCCATGGATTGGCGTCCATACGTACAATAATACCCTGTCTGCGTCTGATCGGCTTCGCCTCCGGCGAACAAAGCCACAAGCAGAAGCTCCTTGTCATCGAGGCGTTTGTCCTTATTCAGATCATATCGTGCGAGATCCACATATTGCGAGACTTTGCACAGGGCTTGCCCAAGAGGATGTCCCGCCTTGGGATCGTTCTTGGGATGTTTTCTGTTCAGTGCAATACGCACCACGCCGTCGTTGGGTGTTCCGCAAGTTTCCGCCACCGGCTCAAACAGAAATTTCCCGGATGTAGTCTCTTGGAAAAAATTATTGACGCTGCTGCCGCAAAACCCGAACAGATCGAAGCGTTGCTCCTCCTCTTTTTTCGTGGGCATCGAGAAAATTTTTCGATTCCAGTCTGCGTCCGTAAACACAAGTTTGTAGTCCTCGTATTCCACAAGGACGATCAAGAGGGGTATTTTCGAAGGAAGGTTTTTCTGGGAAACATGCTCGGAAACAACACCCGCCATGGCGTCATAACACGCAGGCCCTACGGCCAAAGCCGCCAGCACCAGGAATGTGGGGAACTCCATCGCAAGTTTCGCCTTGCGGCAAAGAGCGGTTATGATCGCGGTGGGCTTATGGGTGCTAGTCATCAAGGCTCCTATTGTGTCTCAGAATAACAATGTAGAGAGGCCGACCAACGGGAGGCCGGATTTTGCGGACAAAACGTCAACCTCGCTCAACATTACTTTTCTGAGGATCAATAAACGTTTGGGGAACTTCCGACAACGAAACGATAGGAAATTTGTTTTTTCCATACGATTGAGTGTATCCCTGCGCCAAGTGGGGAGTCAAGCATGCCTTAGGGGGAAGCCGGCTTATTGGTTTTCGCATATCGTAGTAACACGAACACTTCCTATTTTCCGGGCTTGGGTGTGTTACCAGGTTTTGCGAAGATCAATAAGCCAGCCCCGCCAATGCACGCTTGCGGTGAAAACAACGGCCGGAGAACCGCCAGAGAAGACCCTATCGGACCCTCTCTGGTTCTCCATCAGCATCGCTGCGGCTCATGACCGCGATGACCGGCCCGCCGCGGGCCTTGATCTCCTGAAGGTTCGACGCCACCTTGTCGTAGACGTGTCCGCGCGGCATTAAAAACACGCTGGGGGTTTGGGCGTCGACGAGGGCGATTGGCCCGTGCTTCATCTGGGCTGCCGGGTAGCCCTCGGCATGGATGTAACCACTACGGCGTGGTTGCCGAAGGTCTATGGAAAAAGTGATCCCACAATAGAATAGCGGCCGCCATCCCGGCGGCCGCTACACCACTTCAAACGGCTAACTGCAGAGAAATCCGCCGGCGCTTGCCTAGCGCGGCGGAGCCGCAACCAAACCCCGCCGACCGCAGTCGGCGGGCGTTCAAAATGCGCGCAAAGCGCGCAAAAGTTTCAACCTAAGACTCTACTCCTTCGGTTGCTTGTTGCCGCCGTGTTTCCCTTGCGCTCCCTTCGCATGAGTCTTGAATTCTTCGAGCGTCAAGAAGCCGTCCGCGTCCTTGTCCAATGCCTTGAATACCTTTTCCAGCTTGGCAAGCTTGTCGCTATCCTTCACCTTGCCCTTGAACTCGTCAAGGGACAGTTTGCCGTCCTTGTCGGTGTCCTTGGCGTTGAACACTTGTTCGACGGTCTTCTTGGGTTTGGCGTTGCCACCCTTCTTATTGCCTTCCTTCGCAAAAGCGACTCCGGTGGCAACCAACAAGGCCAACATCAGACTCAAAATCATTCGCACCATGACTCAATACTCCTTGCCCCCATACAAGGGGAGTGTGTGACAAACCGGCAGCAGTCATCCGTTTTCAGGCAGAGCATGATCGCCGGTCGAAACGCTATTCACAGATAATAAACCCTCGACAGGGGCGCAGGTTTCGCGGCGGCGGCAATAGCACGGCTTTTTTTCCCGGCCTCGATGAGTGTCGTGGCAATCGCGTTGTCCAGAGACTCCAACTTCCGCTGTTCGTCGGGCAATAGGTCCGAGTAATGGAGCATCGAGTGCCGGAAAATGTTCCCGCAGAAGGCCCTCAACACCTCGGCGGAGGGTGGAAAAGCGAGCATATTTTGCCATGTGCGCAGCCCTTCCACGGCCCGGCGCGTACCGGCTTTTTTTAGAAGGCGGTATCGCATGGCCCATTGTCCTCGAAGTAGGCCGAATCGTCCGGGGCCGCTTGGGCAATATCCTTTGCTGGACTGAAAAACCCGTCGGGATCGGATCAATCTTGCTCACAGCCCTCCTCGCCCCTTTCCCAAAGGGCGAGGAGACGGCGACCTCACTCGACCGTTACGCTCTTGGCGAGGTTGCGCGGCTTGTCGACGTCGCAGCCGCGGGCAACCGCGATGTGGTAGGCCAGCAGTTGCAACGGGATGACCGAGACGACCGGCTGCAAACATTCCTCGACGGCGGGAATTTCGATCACGTCGTCGGCCAGTCGGGCGGCGTCGGCATCGCCGCGGCTCACGACCGCGATGACCGGCCCGCCGCGGGCCTTGATCTCCTGAAGGTTCGACGCCACCTTGTCGTAGACGTGTCCGCGCGGCATTAAAAACACGCTGGGGGTTCGGGCGTCGACGAGGGCGATTGGCCCGTGCTTCATCTCGGCCGCCGGGTAGCCCTCGGCGTGGATGTAGCTGATTTCCTTGAGTTTTAATGCGCCTTCGAGGGCGGTTGGAAAATTGATCTGTCGGCCGAGGTAGAGAAAATTGTTGCAATCGGCGTATTTCGCGGCGATTCGCCGAACCTCGTCGTTGCACTGGAGCGTTTCGCGGACTTTTTCCGGCAGCGTCTGGAGATGTTCGATCATCTCCATGCCGGCCGAATAGCTCAGGTGGCGCAGTCGGCCGAAATAGAGGGCCAGCATCGCCAGCAACGTGCATTGCGAGGTGAAGGCCTTGGTCGAAGCCACGCCGATCTCCGGGCCTGCGCGGAGATAAAATCCGCCATCGGTTTCTTGGGCGATCGTGCTTCCGACGACGTTGCAGATGCCCAGCGTCGGGCAGCCCTTCCGTTTCATCTCGCGCAGGGCGGCCAGCGTGTCGGCCGTCTCGCCGCTTTGCGTAACGGCGAACACCAGCGTATCGTTCGTCAACGGAGGATTGCGATAGCGCAGCTCGCTGGCGTATTCGACTTCGACGGGCAGCCTGGCGAGCGATTCGATCTGATACTCGCCGACGAGTCCGGCGTGCCAACTGGTGCCGCAGCCGGTGATGAGAATGCGACCGACGGAACGCAGTTGTTGGGGCGTGAGGTTGAAGCCGCCGAACACGGCCGTTGCGGCGTCGCGGTCGAGCCGGCCGCGCATGACGTTTTCGACCGACTCGGGCTGCTCGAAGATTTCCTTGAGCATGAAGTGGTCGAATCCGCCCTTGGCGATGTCGCCTGCTTGCACGTCGAGGACGTGGACGCTGTGGTTGACGTGGCCTTGATCGCGATGGACGACCCGGAGGCCGTCGGCCGTTACAACGGCCGTTTCATGGTCGGCGAGATAGACGATTTTGTCCGTATATCCAGCGAGCGGCGCGGCGTCGCTGGCGATGAAATGCTCGCCCGTTCCGACCCCGATCACCAAGGGGCTGCCAAGCCGGGCGGCGATCAACACCGCCGGCCAACGACGAAACAATACCGCCAGTCCGTACGTTCCTTGGAGTTGCGCCAAGGCCGAGCGAACGGCGTCGAGCAGGGGCTGGTAGCCGACAGCGGCCAAGGAGACGGCCCCCTTTTCGGGGCCAGTGCCGATGTCTGTGTTCATCGAAGGGGGCGGTCCCATTTTCTGCTCGTCGCTGTGCGGCAGGACACAAGAATTGGGATAATCCCTCAACCGTTGCGTCAAGCAACTGTCGATCAGATGGGCGATCACCTCGGAATCGGTCGCCGACCGGAACGTATACCCCTCGGATTGCAATCGTTGTTTGAGCGGCAGGTAGTTCTCGATGACACCGTTGTGGACGATAGCCAGCGAAGGATTTTCGGGCGGACCGCCAAGATGGGGATGGGCATTCTCGTCGGTGGGGGCACCGTGGGTGGCCCACCGGGTGTGGCCGATGCCCACGTTGCCCTTCAGGGGGCTATCGGCCAGCAGTTCTTCGAGCCGTTCAATCCGACCGGCCGTTTTCGCCACGACCAACTCGCCTTCGGAGGTGCAGGTGGCCGCGCCGGAACTGTCGTAACCTCGGTATTCCAAGCGATGCAGTCCGACGAGCAAGAATTCGGCGGCCTGCCGAGGGCCGATGTATCCTACAATCCCACACATGGTTGCGCGTGCTCCTCGAAGGAGTTCCTGTTGCGGAAAGGATCATGGAAAACGCAGGGAGGGCATTGCCCGCCAGCACACGAATTCTCCCAAGTATAGCACACCCGTCCGAGTGGGGGCAGATGTCCGGCGCTTGACATTTCGAGGGACTTCGTTCATGCTGAAATGATTCCGGGGGGAATTGGTCTTTGGGGCAGCCCGGTCTCGCACGGATCGCGAGGCGTTTCGGGCGAGATCCGTCTTCTCGGCAACGTCTTTTCGACGGGATATTCCGTTCGGTCTCGAGGGCGTGGTGATGTTTTTCGTCAACGTGGATGTTGCGAATTGGTTCGGCCGTCGAACCGTTCCCCCTCGATCCATGTCCCGTCAAGCGATGCGACCGGCACAACCGGCTCGAAATGTCGGCGCCGAACGGTTCGGCACATCTTTTGCTTTTTCAGGGTTTGATTTCCCGATTCGCTGGATCCGGTAAGACATGGAAACCAACGCAGTTCCAAACCGCTCCTGGAAGGAAGATCTCCGTCGCTTGGCGCCGCAACCTGCGACGGCGGCGGCGTGGGGCTTATTGGCCGTCGCGTTCGTCGTGTTCTACTGGTCGTCGCTCGGGCTGCTGGTGAATACCTGGTCGCGCCAGGAAGACTACCAACATGGATTTGTCGTGCCGATCTTTTGCGTGTATTTGCTGTGGCATCGACGCGAGATGATCTTGCCGTTTGCCGGGCGTTGGAGTTGGTGGGGGATTCCATTTCTGGCGCTTTGGGCCGTGATGCGGTGGGCGGCCGTCTATTTCAATTTCGGAAGCCTGCCCGAAATGTCGATGGTCCCGTTTTTCCTCGGTCTGGCCTTGTTCGTCGGCGGCTGGCAGGCGTTGCATTGGGCCTGGCCGTCGATCGTTTTTTTGTGTTTCGCGTTTCCGCTGCCCGGCGAACTTCAGGGCTTGATCAGCCAGCAATTGCAGGGCGTGGCGACGCGACTAAGCGTTTTTGCGATCCAGACGTTGGGGATTCCCGCCGTGGCGCGCGGGCACGTAATCGAAATGACCGAGAAGCCGCTGGACGTGGCGCAGGCGTGCAGCGGGCTTCGGATGATGACGTTGTTCTTCGCGTTGTGCCTCGGCGCGGCGTTCCTCCTGAAGAAACCGCTGTGGGAGCGACTGCTCATTCTTGCCAGCGCCGCGCCGATCGCCATCGCGTCGAACGCGCTGCGGATCATCATCACGGCGATTTTATTCGAGACGGCGCGGTTGTGGCCCTCGGCGGTCTCGACCGAAACGGCTGAAAAATTCATGCACGACTTCGCGGGACTGTTGATGATGCCCATCGGCCTGTTGCTGCTGTGGCTGGAAATGGCGATTCTCTCGAAACTGCTCGTCTTGCCGCGCGCGGAGCGCCCCTTGATCGTTGGCGAAATGCTGGCGGAACGCGCTCCGGCCGCCGCCGTGCCGGGCATTCCTCGGAGAAGGCGAAGATAACGGGAGGACGGGCGTTCCCGCCCGTCATGTTGGAAACGACGAAATGCACGAAACGGAGGAAACGGACCGGAACGTCCGCCCTCCCCGGAACCTGGAAGAGGATCAAGCATGGCGAACGACAACCTGTCCTTACCGAGCGACCCAACCGATCCGCGGCCGACCTCGATGGTTCCAGCCGGGGCCGCCGATGCCAACGGCGAATTGACCGGCGGCGCCGCCGTCATGGAACCGACCGGAACGAGGATTGCGGACGTGAAGGATTACCTCCATGCCCTTCGGCGCCATTGGGTCATGGTGCTGGGCATCGGACTGGCCTGCGCGGGGATCGCCGGCCCCGCGATCTGGTTCGGCATCGGCGACTGGTACACCGCTTCGTCGCTGCTGCGCATTTCCATGGAGGAAAGCTCGCTGCTCGGCCAGGAGAACACGGGTTGGCTCAACCGCGACCGGTTTGAAATTTACAAGAGCACGCAGCAGCAGTTGTTGCTCAGCCGTTTCGTGCTGATGCGGGCGATCGGAAAGTCCGACGTCCGAAGCATTCCCAAAATCCAATACGAAACGCTTTACGGCGACCCGGTGGAGTGGCTTGCCGACAGGTTGTCGGTGACGTTTCCGGGCAGGGCGGAAGTCATGCAGGTCAGCCTCAGCCGCAAGGACCCCAAGCATGCGCAAGCGATCGTTCGAGCCGTCGTGGATTCCTACATGACCGAAGTCGTCAACGCCGAACTCGATCGGAAGCGGCAGCGCCTCAGCGAGTTGGAAAACGTCTGCGTGAGCAAGGAACGCGAGCTTCGCACCAAGCGGCAGGAATTGAAAAACCTCACGGCGGACATCGGAACGTCCGAGTCCGAGATGCTCAACGTCCGGCAAAGGCTCCTGCTCGAGGAGTTGGCGGTCTACCGGAATGAGCTGGCGAGGACACAGTTCGAGATGGGCCGTGTCGAAGGCGAATTGGCGGCCCAGAGGGCCTTGCTGAAAAACGCCGAGGAGGCTCCCGTGCCCGCCGCCGAACTGGATTCCCTCGTGCTTTCCGATCCCCAGGCGAAACAACTGTCCGTCGAGCTAGGGTGGAAGAAGATGGACCACGTCTACACGTCGCAAGCGGTCCGGTCGGGCGCGAAAAGCGGCTATGTCAGTCGATTCAGCGATGAAGTGAACATGCTGCAACAGCAATTCGACGCCCGGCTCGCCGAACTGGAATCCAAGGCCCGCGAAAAACTCAAAAGCAAAATCCAGCAGGAGATCGTTCAGCGCGAGGCCTTGTTGGCGAGCTTCCAGCAGCGGATCAAGGAGACGAGCGAGGAGATCGCGAAGATGCGGGACGCGGCCGTGAAAACCGGCATCATCAGCGTCGACGTCGAAATGTTGCGGGCAGAGCTTAAGAACATGGAGCAATTGACTGCGAACGTCAACACGGAGCGCGAAAAACTGAAAATCGACATCCGTTCCACGCCCCGCATCACGTTGCTCGAACCGGCGGAAGAGCCTCTGGTGCCCTCGAACACGGTCCTGCGCGTCGTGCTCGTGGTGCTGGTGTGCCTGGTCGGGTTCTGCTGCCCGGCGGTCGTCGTCGCCCTTTGGGACTCTCGCGCCCGTCGAATCAACACGGCCGAAGACGTGTCGAAGGGGCTTCGCCTGCCAGTCATCGGCTCGATGCCTCTGATCCCCGCGAGGGTGATTCGCCGGCTCGAGTCGCCATTGCCGCGGTATCGGGCGTGGCACCTGCGGTTGACCGAATCGGTCGACGGCATCGCCGCCCGCGTGCTCCACAAGGCCGAAATGGAGCAATGCCGCGCGATCATGGTCTCCAGCGCGAACGTCTCCGAGGGCAAAACAACCTTGGCCACCCAGTTGGCGATGAGCCTGGCGCGGGGCGGGCGAAAGACCGTCCTGGTCGATTTCGACCTGCGCCGGCCCGCTTTCGACGAAGTGTTCGGCATTCCGTTGTCGCCGGGCATATCCGAGGCGTTGCGGGGCGAATGCGACCTCGCCGACCTGGTGCACCCCACCTCGACCGACAACCTTTGGGTAGTCGCGGCCGGGCGCTGGGACCGCCGCGCGCTGGCATCGTTGTCGAACGGCGGGGCGGCCCCGCTGTTCAAGCACTTGCGCGGCGAGTTCGACTTCATCGTGGTCGACACCAGCCCGGTGCTGCCCGTCGCCGACGCCCGGTTCGTCGGGCAGTTCGTCGATACGGTCGTCCTTTCCGTGTTCCGCGACGTCAGCCAAGCCCCGAAAATTCAGGCCGCCTGCGACATTCTGGCGTCGTTTGGCGTCCACTCGATCGAGGCCGTGGTTACCGGCCCCGGCAACGGCGTCTACGATCACCCCATGGGATACGAGTCCACGGTTACCGCCACGTAGCGAGATTACCCGATGTTGCGATTCACCGCCGCGCGTTTGTGCCTGGTCGCCGCGTTGTTTCCGATCATTTTCGGTGGCGCTCTTCTCGGCGGCGCGAGCTTGCAGCCGCCGCCCGTCGATATGCCGGAATGGACCTTTCGGGAATTGCCGCTGCAGCTCGGCGACTGGCGCGGCCAAGACACCGATTTGGACCCCGACATCGCCAAGGCAACCTGCGCGGACATCATCGTCGATCGCGTCTATCAAGACGGCTTCGGCCACGTCATTTCCATGCACACCGCCGTCTTTCAAAACCCGGCCGACGGCGTGCTGCACAGCCCGTTGAACTGCTACCGAACCAGCGGCTGGGAACGCCTCAGCCTGTCCACCGAACATTTGAACGTCTCCGACGACCTGACGCTGCCGGTCAGCGTGAGCGTTTTCCAGAACAACAAGAACGAAAAAGTGATGGTCGTCTATTGGTATCAACTCGGCGAACATGTTCTGTTCGGCCGGTGGGATTTGGGCATCAAGGTTCGGCTGTCGTTGGCGGGGCGGCCGACCTGGCCTGCTCTGATCAAGGTCATGCTCCAAATTCCCGTGACGGAAATGGAAGATTCCAAATCAACGATTTTGAGCTTCGCCGAGCAAGTTGCCCGGTGGGAGAACCAACCCGCGCATCGAAACGGAAAAGGGATGCTAGGCACATCGGCTTCGCCGGCCGAATCGGGCGTCGCGGCTCCGTGAGAAGGAGGGCGGCGGCTCCTCGCAATAGGGACGTGAAGCGCGGCCGCGCTTTTGCCGCGCGGGCAGGGCTTTCGACGCCGGTTTGCGAGTCGCCGGGATCGCTTCCCCCCTCGCCCGCGCCGCTTCCGCGTCGTCCGCGAACCGCGAATTCACTATGATTATCTCTCGTTCGGGATATTGGCCTCGAAAACAGATTTTTCTGGCGAGCGCGGATGCTTTGTTCGCGGCGTTGGCCATGTTCGCGGCCGTGATGATCCGGCTGGGCTTCGAGGAAGGTGGCCTGTACCTGACGAACCACTGGACTTCCGTCACCGTGGCTTGGGGGCTGTACATCGTCTCGTTCTACGTTTGCGGCCTCTACGAGCTGGACGCCATCCACAACGTCCTGCGGATGCTCGGCAGCGCTTTCTTCGCGGTCTTGCTGGGTTCGGTCTTGACGACTTCTGTGTTTTACGCCACGTTCTCGCTGCAAATGGGCCGCGGCATTTTCCTCGGGTTCGCCGCGCTCGTGTATCTCGCGGTCGTGGCCAACCGCCTGTTCTATGTCGCGGCCTACCGCCGCGGATTGATGGAACAGCGATGCCTCATCATCGGCACGAACGGCGAGGTCCATCAAATCGTCGAGTTGATTCGCCGAAACAATCCCTACGGCTTCCGCGTCCTGGGCCTGATCCATTGCGGCCCCGGCGACGAGAAGATCGGCCGCTTCATCGACGACCTTCCGGTGATCGGCACCCTGGATTCCCTCGAACAGTTCGTCGATTTGTACGACATCGAGCGGCTCATTCTCGCCACCACGCCCGACGAAGAAAACATCTTGCTCAAACGGCTCCGATCGTTCCGTTATCGGGGGCTGGCCATCGTGGATTTCGTAACCTTATACGAGGAGCTTGCGCAGGAAATCCCCATCGACCACATCAACGACGAATGGCTTTTCTACGCCTCGATGAACAGCTCGCTGATCCACATCCGCCGTTTCAAGCGCTTGACCGACGTAGTGGTCTCCCTGGCGGGTTTGCTCCTTGCGGCGCCGTTGATGGGCATCGTCGCCGCGCTGATCAAGCTCACGTCGCGGGGGCCTGTTTTTTACAAACAGGAGCGGCTCGGCCGCGACAGCCAACCCTTTGAATTGCTGAAATTCCGCACGATGGTGGCCGACGCCGAGAGCCGGACCGGCCCCGTCTGGGCCGCCGAGAACGATCCGCGCATTACGCCCCTCGGCAAGTGGCTTCGCAAGACCCGCATCGACGAACTTCCGCAGCTCATCAACGTCCTCCGCGGCGACATGAGCCTGGTCGGTCCCCGTCCGGAGCGCGAGGTTTTTATTCGC
>FWPV01015446.1_pt1 | contig 10966 bp, 11 predicted proteins | sample 2228371 | NCBI WGS metagenome assembly FWPV01 (sample SAMEA103939776, study PRJEB20133) | metagenome | reverse complement strand
ATCTCAGGGCCGTCGCGGTCACCGCCCAGATCATCCGGGAGTGGTGCGGCTCGATAAACGCTGCCCAAAGATAGAAAAACAATCGATATCGCACTGGCGGGGTTGCTACATGATGTTGGCAAAGTCGAACAGCGCGCCCGCGATGAGCCCTGGAAACCCCCTGAGGGATTTCCTTTGGAAGGGCAACCAGTACATGCGAAGTGGACCGAATTCTTTATCCAGGACGCTATTCCCTCAGTTTACAGATCAGCCGTTTATCAAGGCGTTTATCATCATCAACCAGAAAAATCACCTGCGGCGGATATTCAAGCCAGCCTGGTGGTATCCCTTGCCGATAAATTAAGCGCCGGAGAGCGAGCGGATGAAATTAAGGAAGAGAAGGGTGATCTACCTCCCCAGCAATTGCTGTCGATTTTTGATCGTATCGCGGCTCATCGAAATGACCCTGGCCAGCGCCACTTCCTTTCGCTGGAACCTCTGGCGCTGGACAGTAAGGCGATTTTCCCTGGCGCCTCGCTTAAGAATGACAACCGGACAGCCGCATATAGAAAGCTCCGCGACCTGCTCGCAGGGGAAACAAAGCGCGAGATCACTGATTCGGAAACATACCTGGAGAATGTCCTTGCCACCATGGAGCGTGTAACCTGGTGCGTTCCTTCAGCATATTATCATTCACTCCCAGATATCTCCCTGTATGATCACTCGCGGATGACAGCTGCTTTAGCAGTATGCCTGGCTGAATTTCCAACGGATAAGCTTCAAAAGTTACTGGCTGCTGTCCGCCATAATTTTGAAGGAGCAGTCACACAACCAGAACGAGAAATATTGGATCAACCTGTTGCGCTGCTTGTCGGGGGCGATATCTCTGGAATCCAGGATTTTATATACACACTCTCTTCAAAACATGCAGCGAAGACTCTGCGCGGACGATCGCTTTACCTACAGCTGCTGACTGAGGCTGTCCTACGCTATACATTGCGTGAGTTAGGAATTCCATATTCCAATGTAATTTACTCGGGCGGCGGTCATTTCTTCCTGCTGGCACCATTGTCTGCGGCTGAAAATTTGGCAAAAATCCAGCAATTTATTACACGCACTTTGCTCCACCATCACGGCGCTGATCTATATTTGGCCATTGGTTCAACCTCGGTGCCAGCAAACGGTTTCCGCGTTGGGATGTTCCCCCGGTACTGGGATGAGATGCACGCATCTCTGGCGAAGGCCAAACAGCACCGCTACCAGGAACTCGGCGACGAATTGATCGAGCGCGTCTTCACCCCAGAACCACACGGGGGAAACCGTGAAAAAACGTGCTCGGTCTGCGGAGCGGAAAAAGAGGGAACAAAGCTGCTGGAAGGCGACGAGGGCGAAGAAGAAGCGCGGATATGTCCGCTTTGCAAATCCTTCGAAAATCCTCTGGGCAAATATCTCCCGGAAGCGCGTTATCTCCTTCTTGCCTTCGGAGAACCGCAGGAGCGTACGCCTGAAACCGCACTGGATGTTCTGGCATCATTCGGTATGCAAATCCAGATGTTCAATCGAAATCGCCAGCCGCTGATTCGTGACTGCTCAGTCGAAGGGGCAGAGCGGGCAGTTTTTTGGGGTTTGGAGGATGTTACCGCCAACGAAGAATGGCCGGATAGCGGGCCGCTGCCTTCGGCGCGGAAAATCCGTTACATGGTTAACCGCGTCCCGCCGTACACATTTGACGAGTTGCAGAAAAAATCAAAAGGCATCAAGCGCCTTGGCGTCTTGCGGATGGACGTGGATGATGCGGGCAAACTTTTCAAGGTGGGTTTCGGCGAAACTGGCAAGGATAGCATTGCCAGCCTGGCGCGGCTCTCGTCACTCAGTTTTCAGCTTTCCCTGTTTTTTGAAGGCTGGGTCAAGAAGATTTGCGAGGCCACTTCAACTTTGATCTATACAGTGTACTCCGGCGGTGACGACCTTTTCCTGATCGCTCCCTGGGAGATTGTTCCCGAACTCGCGGCCAGAATCTCCGCCGATTTCGCCAGGTACACCTCGTACAATCCCGATCTGCATATCAGCGGTGGGATGGCGTTCATCCATGGCAAGTACCCGGTTTATCAGGCGGCCGAAGATGCGCATGATGCGCTCGACCAAGCTAAGAAATGTGAAGGGAAGAATTCTTTCGCATTCCTCGGTCAGGAGTGGACATGGAAGCAGTTTGAGGACCTAAACGGTAAGTATAAACAACTTGTTCATATCGTCGATGAACTGGGCGGGCCGCGCAGCCTGTTGCAACTGCTGCAGCAATTAGCCAGTCATGCAGCGGTACAAGCTCGCAAGCATGAAGATAAGCCCGTTTGGGGTCCATGGATGTGGTTTGGCGAGTATCAATTCAGCCGCATGACGGAGCGTGCCGATAAACAACCCCAACTGGCAGCAGCCTTGAAGGCTGTCCACCAGGATCTCAGTCCGTTTTACTACCACACGCTAAATCAGTGGGGGATTGCCGCCCGCTGGGCGCAAATCTATCTACGCGATGAAATAGAAGACAGAGGAGGTTAATCAATGTCCATACACACCATAATGACCGCCGATGAGAGCGGGAAAGAGCTGGTCGAATTCGCCCAGCAAACCGCGAAAACGCTGGTCAACAACAACCTGACGCGTTCTCAAATTCGCACAATTTTCACTGAAGTTCGTCAGATCGAAGCCATGTGGGAGACCCGCAAAGCGGATGCGCTTCGCCGCCTGCTGATGCTGAAACCCAAATTGGCTTATCAGACGGCACGCACTCCGGCCGTGGACCTATTAAAGACAGTCCTCACTGAGGCCATCGATGAAGTTGAAAAGGCCCCACAAAACCTGAAAGAACAGGCCTTCCAACGCTTTGTCGACCTGTTTGAAGCTATCCTTGCTTACCACCGCGCCCTTGGCGGCCGCAACTAATCCATATGGAGGGAACCATGACTCAGGACATCAATCTTTATGGACGTATGTTCATTGCCTGTGAGATCAAGGCAGTAACCGGGTTGCATATCGGCGGATCATCCACCGGTTTGGAGATCGGTGGAGTGGACAACACTGTTATCCGCGATCCCCTCACCAGCGTTCCCTATATCCCCGGCTCCAGTCTGAGGGGTAAAATGCGCTCTCAATTGGAAAAGAAATTCGGTCTAAAACAGAACAACCGTATCGGTCAGGTGACCATCCACACTTGCAAAACAACAGCAGAATATGACGCCAATGGCGGTTGCCCTGTTTGCCACATATTTGGCGTGCCTGGCGAAGTGGAAGCGACCGGCCCGACCCTGTTGATCGTCCGCGATGTTGCCATGACGGAGGAGAGTAAAAACCGGCTGATCGATGCTCACACCGATTTGGCTTACACTGAGTTAAAAACCGAGGTTGCAATCGATCGCGTCACCAGCGCCGCAACCCCGCGGACTCTTGAGAGGGTGCCGGCCGGATGCGTGTTTGGTCCGGTCGAGATGGTGTTCTCAATTTATTCCTCCGCCGATTTCGACCGCTTCCGCCATGTACTGGACGGTATGCAACTCCTGGAAGACGACTACATCGGCGGCTACGGCTCGCGCGGCAGCGGCAAGATCAAGTTTGAAAATATCAAAATAACTGCCCGCAACCGAAAGAACTATAGCCATCTCGAAGTACTGGGCGAATATAGCACCCTCCAGGAACTGGAAAAGGATTTCGGCAACCTGGTCCATCGAGCCAAGCAAGTCATAACCGCGGAGTGAATCCTATGCGGGTAGAGACCTGGAATATTACCGGCTCCAGCTTCCACTTTGGCCGCCATGGGCTTGGACAGGAAGAAAGCGGGCATCATCTGCCCTCCGACAGCCTGTTTGCTGCCCTGGTTTCCCGCCAGTCAGCGCTTGGCGGTGCGCCGGGTGTGGAAACCTGGATGCAATATTTTGTAGAAACCCCGCCCGCTTTTGTTCTCTCCTCTGCTTACCCGCGTGTGGGTGACTTGCGTTTGTTCCCGCGGCCTTTGCGTACCCTCCCTGCAGAAAAAACAAAGGCCGATCTGGATACGAAGGACCTTAAGCGGGTGAGATTTGTCTCAGAGGGTGTGTTGCTTCAACTGCTCAACGGCTCCAGCCTGGAAGCATTTTATTCCAGGCAGCACACCCTGCAAGATGGCGCGGTCCTCTACCTGCCGGCTGAACAGTCTCAACTGCCCAAGGCCATCCGGATAAACGGTCATTCGATCTGGACTAAGGAAAGGCGCCCTCGAGTGACATTGGGGCGGGCGCGGGTCAACTCCGCGCTGTACTTTACCGGACGGACCGCCTTCGCGCCAGATTGCGGACTTTGGTTCATGGTCCGCTGGCTCGAAAAGAAGGACGATCTCGTAAACAGGTTGAAAGATGCCCTGATGGAGTTAGGGGATGCCGGTCTTGGAGGGGAGCGCAGCAGCGGCTTTGGCCAGGCGAAATTCACCCCAGGCGCTCCCGTGGAACTCCCTGATCCCGGCGGTTTACCCTGGGTGACGCTCAGCCGTTACCTGCCCGCCGGCCAGGACCTACCGGCTCTGCTTTACCCGCATGCCGCGTACAGCATCGAAACCGTGGGCGGCTGGGTTGAGTCCCCTGGAAACCCCGCCGAACGCCGCCGCAGCGTTCGCATGCTGACCGAAGGATCGGTCTTTGGTCCGCTCGCCAGAATTGTTCCCGGACAGATTGCGGATGTGCAACCGGATTATGACGGCAAACAGCCGCTGGGGCACCCCGTATGGCGCAGCGGTCTGGCGCTCGCGGTCGGATTTCCCGCATTGGCAGGAAAGTGAGGTACCCATGCCCACCTATACACTGACTGTGACAACCCTCTCGCCGCTGCACATCGGCGACGGCGGCGAACTGCGCCAGGGATTTGATTTTCTGGTCGCCAATAACCGCACCTACCGCCTGAATGTGGATGCGATCCTTGCTCGCAAAGCCGATCGTCTGGTTCCCGATCGATCCGGGATGTATCCGTTGCCAGCCAATCTCATCAATGCAGCCGACTTCCAGAATGCGGAATTCTTCCGTTATGTCCTGGCCGGCTTTCCCCGCTCAAGTAAAACGGATGCGCGGCTCAAGTCCTGTATCAAAGACGTCCATGACTGCGCCTATATCCCTGGATCATCCCTTAAAGGCGCGCTCCGTACCGCCCTGGCCTGGACGGGGTGGGCGGAAATCAAACCACGCCTGGACCGGGCGGCAATCGGGCGCTCCCGCTCTTGGGCTGGTCAGTCACTCGAAAAGAAACTGTTTGGGCCAGATCCAAACCACGACCTTTTACGGGCATTGCAAGTCTCCGACTGTACTGGCGACTGTAAACCGGGGTCGCGCCTGATGGTGGTCAACGCACAGGTACTCACCCATAAAAACGCCGGCTCGCCGGTTGAGCTGGAGGCGATCTCCGGCGATACAAAATTCAGCGGCACTTTACGCGTGGACGATACTCTCTTCAGACCGATGGCTGAGCGCGTGCTCGGTTTTTCCAACCGGCGCCACTGGTTGGACGAGCTGCTGCCGCGGGTCAACAAACACAGCCTGGCGCGGTTGAAGATGCTCTCTGCCTGGTTCGAGGAAACCGAGGGCGGCGCAAGTATCGCACGTTTTTACCGCCAGCTCGCTGGTTATACTCTTGCACCAAATCAAGCGTTTCTACAACTGGGCTGGGGCACTGGCTGGGACGGCACAACGTTTTGGACCCATCTGCAGCAGGATAAATAGCTGTTTGAGCAGCTGGTTCGCGATTTCCGCCTGCATAAGGCCAACCGCAGCTCTCCGCCGCGCAAACCGGGCGATCCATTTCCGCGCTCCAAGCGGGCAGCCATGAAGGTGATCGAGGGCCGCGCTGCGCCGGCCGCGCCGCTCGGCTGGGTTCTTCTGCAAGTCGACAGGTCATAAGGATTCAAATTGAAACTTCTCACTTTCCTAGGTGTTGGAAAATATGACGAAACGGTCTACTACATTGAAGGCCGTGGCGAGCATCGCAGCCGTTTCGCGCCGGCTGCGAGCTGGTTCTTTTTGAAGCCGGATGAAATGCTCGTATTTCTCACTGAAGATGCCAGCTCGCAGATCTATCCACAGTTCCTGGCTGCCCTGCCCACAGACGTAAAGGTGTCAGCGATCCCTGTCCCGCTCGGAAAAAACGAAACCGAATTGTGGCAAATTTTCAGCCAGGTGAGCGGTTCAGTTTCGCCTGGCGAGCAGGTCGCCTTTGACGTGACGCATGGTTTGCGATCCTTCCCACTCGTTGGTCTGCTGGTTGCTGCGTTCTTGAAATCCGGCTTCAAGGTGGACGTCAAAGCCGTCCTGTACGGAGCGTATGACGTCGGTAGAGCCGCCACACCTGGCCGCACACCTGTTTTTGATTTGACCCCCATGTTGTCCTTGCTGGAATGGGCTGTAGCCGCAGACCGTTTTAACCAGACCGGTGATTCACGCTATCTGGCAGCCCTTGTGCGTAAGCAGCGCAAACAGCTTGCTTCTCAAGCCGGCGGCAATCCAGTCCTTCTTGAACAAGTTGGCCATCTGGCAAATCTGGCCGGGGCTTTGATTGGTATTTCTCAATCCCTGTATCTAATCCGACCCTATGAATCAATGATCAGTATCTCAGGATTGTCAGAGCGGGTTGAGAAAGCGCGTCTGGCTCTTGAGCACTCTGCTCCAGCTTTGCCATTCAATGCGTTATTGGAGAGTATCGTCAAGGCTTATTCTCCCTTAGCAAACAGTGATCCAGCCAACTCGGAAAATATCTTTGAAGTGCTTCGTGTTGAGCTGAATATGATCCACTGGTACATGGACCGCGATTTATGGGTTCAGGCGATCTCCCTGGCGCGCGAGTGGCTGGTCAGTTGGGTGATGGCGCACTTAGGCTACCGGCGGATCACTCAATTTAGCGCCCGCCAGAATGTGGAAGGCGTGCTTGGATCTGAATCAAGCGAATATGTGATCGCGAAGAAAGGGGGGGAGAGTTTTCAACCGCGTTTTCTGGCCAATATCCCAAATATCGATGTGATCCTCTCTTTATGGCCAAATCTTTCTACAGTACGCAATGACATTGATCATGCCGCCAAGCGCGAAGAACCGAAGACGGCCCAGGAGCTGATGGACAACATCCGAAACATAGTCGATATCTTGGACAATCTTTATAGTTCAGGTGAAAGACGATGATCTTGATTTCCCTCGTCGGCGAACAGCCCATCCCCAACCTGCTGCCGCTCTGGCAGTTCCCCCAGATCGACCGCGCCCAGTTCGCGGCGACCGAAACGACCATGCCCCATGCGGAAACCACCGCCCGGGCTGTTCAAAACGATCCCGCCCTTAACCGCGTGAAGATCCTGCCCGCGCTTAAAGTCGACGCCTACGACATTCATAAAACCCGCCTGGCTCTCGCTCAGGCGATCGGCCGGTATCTCGAAGAGGAAAAGGAGGTCTGGCTGAACCTGACCGCCGGCACCAAGATCATGAGCCTGGCGGCTCTGCAGGCGGCCTACGGAACGGGTATCACCCTGATCTATACCTCGTCCGAAACAGGGGAATTCATCTTCCTCCGTTCCGACGGGTCGGAATCGCGCCGGGAAAAGATCGATGTGAAGATCGGCGTCCGCCAGTACCTCCAAGCGTATGGATTCGAGGTCAGCAATAACCAGGCTTTCCGCCCGGAGGGTTATTACACCCCCGAACCGCCAAAAGAAGGCGATGCTCTGGAAATCCAGGTGGAGCAGCGAGCGAGAGAGAGCGGCCTGTTCGATGATGTGATGCGCCACATCTACATTCGCAGAAAAACATCCCGCGGTGATGTGATGAACGAGCTGGATGTTGCCGTCACCCGCAACGGGAAGCTTGCGGTGTGCTCCTGCAAGGCGACTCAGGAGCTTGACAAAGAAGTGCTGTACGAATTATCCTCGGTCAGCCGCCGCGAATACGCCGGCATCTACTGCGGCAAGGTCATCGCCACCACCGCCGAGGTGAGCGACGCGCTGCTCGACCGCGCCCGCGCCTGGGGCATCTGGCTGGTCGGCGGGTCGCAGTTAAACCATATTGATTTTTATCTTAAACAGGCTACGGATTGATAGCTCATGATCCTGCTCAACTTCTCCCACCCCGTCCCACCCGATCAGATCGCCCGCATCGAGCAGCTCACCGGCCAAAAAATCGAGAGGTTGATCGACCTGCCGGTCCAGTTCAATAACGATCTGCCCTTCGTCCCCCAGCTCGAGGCGCTCATGGCGCAGGTGCCGCTCACGCCTGTGGAATACCAGTCCGCCCCGCTGCTGGTCAACCTGCCGGCGCTCAACTTCATCGCCGGGCTGCTGCTGGCCGAGCTGCACGGGCGGATGGGCTACTTCCCCCCGATTCTGCGCACCCGCCTGCAGCCCGAAAGCCTGCCCCCGCGCTACGAAGTGGCCGAGATCCTCAACCTTCAGGCGGTGCGCGAGCGTTCGCGCGCCGCCCGGCGCAGCCGCAACGGTGACGGCGATGAGTGACGCCCCGCGGCTGCTTTCGCTGGTCCTCACTTTGCGGCCCTTGCCCATCGATCAAGCCGACCGCCCCATGCCGCGCTGGTGGGGGCGCGCCTCCCACGCCCTGCTGATGAAGACCATCGCCGCTGCCGACCCTCAACTGGCCGATCGCCTGCATGACGAGAACGGTTTAAAGCCCTTCTCCGCCTCCAACCTGCTCGGCCGTTTCAAACACTGGCAGCCCGACCCGCAGCAGACATATGCCCTGCGCTTCACCGCTCTTAATGAGCGGCTCGCGGGTATCTTGATCGAAGCCGCGGCTGCCAGCGGCCCGCTGACTGTCGGCGCCCAGATCGAGCTGGACTTCTTGCGCTTCAAAGTGGAAGCGGCGGCGCTCTCTCCCGAGCAGCACCCCTGGGCTTGCAGCACCACCTATCAGGATCTGTTCAGCGGACACCTGCTGCCGAGCAACCCGCCTTCGCGCCGGGTCAGCCTGCACCTGGCCGGCCCGACCGCCTTCCACACCGCCGGGCGCACCCAGCCGCTGCCGCTGCCAGAGCTGGTTTTCGGCAGCCTGCTGGAGCGCTGGAACAGCTTCGCACCGGTCGCTTTTCCGGAGGAGCTGCGCCGCTACGCCGCCGAGTGTCTGCACCTCTCACGCTTTCGTCTGCGCAGCCTGGGGGTGCCGCTCAAGGAGGGCGGGCTGCGCGTTGGCTCGGCGGGCGAGGTGACCTACACCACCTCCAACTACGACCGCTACTGGATGAGTCTGGTGAACGCGCTGGCCGACTTTGCTCAGTTTTCCGGCGTCGGGGCGGGCGTCTCATTCGGGCTGGGCCAGTGCCGGCGAGTGGTGGAACCATCCGCCGGGCAGGAAGGATGAGCCTGCCCGCGGCAGTTTGGAACCTTAACAATAAAATAGAAGTCGAGCGATGATATATTGCAAGGAGACCATCCATGCCCCCTTTATACATCGTCCAACAGGGCGCAAAAATCCGCATCCGCAACCGGCGCCTGCAGGTTGAACTGGAAGATGAAACCGACGCGGATCCTCTGATCAGTCTGCCGCTCAGCCATGTCAGCGAGGTGGTCCTGTTCGGCAATGTCGGCCTGACCACCCCGGCCATCGACTGCCTGCTGACCGAGGATATTCAGGTGGTGTTCCTCAGTTCGAGCGGCGAATTCCGCGGGCGGCTGAGCGGCGCGCTCAGCCCGCATGTGCCGCTGCGCCGAGCCCAGTACCGCCGCCTGGACCAGCCCGAGTTCGTCCTGGAGATGGCGAAGGGTTTCGTCCGCGCCAAGCTCGAGCACCAGCGGGCGATGCTCCTCCGCCGGCTGCGCGAGCAGGAGGATGAAATCATCTCCGCCGCGGCCGAGCAGTTGAAGACCGCCCTGGTCAGCGTGGACCACAAAACCGCGCTTACCAGCCTGCGCGGGCTGGAAGGCGCCGCTACCGCGGCCTACTTCGGCGCCTTCCGCCGCCTGTTTGGGCCGGAGTGGCGGTTCGAGGGCCGCAAGCGCCGCCCGCCGCCCGACCCGGTTAACGCCCTGCTCTCGCTGGGCTACACCCTGATGGCGGAACTGTGCGCCGGCGCCGTGCAGACCGCCGGGCTGGATCCCTACGCCGGTTTCCTGCACGAGTACGTCTATAACCGCCCGGCCCTCGCCCTCGACCTGCTGGAGGAATTCCGCCCGGTGGTGGACGGGATCGTCCTGTGGGCCTGCCGCAGCGGGCAGGTCGGCCCGGAGGATTTCACCCCCGGCCCGCCCGAACGTCCGGTGATCCTCGGCGAGGACGGCCTTAAAAGGTTCCTGCGCGCTTTCGAGCAGCGCATGGAGCAGACCTTCACCCACCCCCTCAGCGGCCTGCGCCTGCCGCTGCGCCAGTGCCTGGTGGAGCAGGCCCGCCAGGCCGCAGCCTGCATCGAAAAGGGAGAGGCGCGCTTCCGGGGGATGGGGTTCCGCTGAGATGAGCGAGCGCGGTTTCTATCTGCTGGCCTACGACATCGCCGACGACCGCCGCCGGGCTAAAATCGCCCGCGCGCTGGAATCGCAGGCCGAGCGGGTTCAGGGCTCGGTCTTCGAGGCCTACCTGACCCAAAACGAACTGGAAAAGCTGCTGCGCAGGACGCTCAAGCACCTGAAACTGGAGGAAGACAGCCTGCGAATCTACCCGCTGTGCCAGGCCTGCCGCGGGAAGGTGCGCGCGGTGGGCGCGGGGCGGGTGACCGAGCCGCCCGGCGTGGTGATCGTCTGAATTTGCGCACCCCCCCTCGAAAATCGGTTAGATTTTGGTGGAATCGGGAGGGGGGTGCGCAAAAATCAGGAAGGTGGGAGCAAAATGAAGGAAAACAGGAAACAAAAGGAGGTTGACCGATTGCGGATCGAAAGAAAAGCTGATAAAATGATTGGGAAGGGTGAAAAATCTGGCCCGAGTGGGGGAGGGTCGGAAGGAGTCTGAATCAACAAATGCCCGCGAGGGCATTAAGACGGATGCCAACGGCGAGCTGCGCGATTCGG
>FWPV01013485.1_pt1 | contig 10966 bp, 13 predicted proteins | sample 2228371 | NCBI WGS metagenome assembly FWPV01 (sample SAMEA103939776, study PRJEB20133) | metagenome | reverse complement strand
GCTCGTCTCCATCGCCGATGCGGACGCGCGCAGCATAGAAACCGTCCGCCAGGACCGGGAGGCCTACGACCTGCCGCCGGGAGCCCCGCGGCCGTCGGCGCTGTCGCAGGTCGTCGTGTTCGGCGCGCCAGAGGCGGTGCTCCTGGACCTGCCGCAGCTCACCGAGAACCAGCCCGCGCACCGTCCGTTTGCCGCGGCGCATGCCGCCCCTTGGCCGGGCGAGATCGCGGTGTTCCGCAGCCCCTCAACGGACGGCTTCGAGCTGCTCACCAGCTTCGGCACGCGCGCCCGGATCGGGACACTGGTCTTGGATTTCCACGCCGGTCCGACCTCGCGCTTCGACCTCGGCAATGTGCTGGTGGTCGATCTGCTGACCGGCGCGCTGGAGAGCGTCACTGACCTGACGCTGTTCGGCGGGGCGAACGCGCTGGCCATCGAGACCACGCCAAGCGTCTGGGAGATCGTGCAGGCGGGGACAGTCGAACTGATTGCACCGGGCCGGTATCGCCTGACCCGGCTGGTGCGCGGCCAGCGGGGCACCGAGGGCGCTATAGGCAATCCGACGCCCGCTGGCGCGCGGGTGGTGGTGCTCGACGACAGCCTCGCTTCGCTGCCCATCGCGGAGGCCGATCTCGGCATCCCGTGGAACTGGCGCATCGGCCCGGCGAGCCGCCCGGTCAGCGACGAGACCTACGTGGCACAATCCTTCACGCCCGCAGGCGTCGGGCTGCGGCCGTTCTCCGTCGCCCATGTCGAGCAGCCGTGGAGAACGCCGCGCACGCCCGGCGATCTCACGATCCGCTGGACGCGCCGATCCCGTGCGCTGGCAGCCGACAGCTGGGGCGGGCTCGAGGTGCCGTTGGCCGAGGAACTGGAGGCTTACGAGGTCGAGATCCTCGACGGTGCCACCGTGAAGCGGGTGCTGAGCACGGCAACCACCAGCGCGCTCTACACCACCGCCCAGCAGACCGCCGACTGGGGCGGGCCGCTCGGGCCCGGCGACAGCCTCACCGTCCGCATCTACCAGCTCTCCGCCCTCGTCGGGCAGGGCTCACCGAAAACCGTCACGCTCACATTCTGAGGACCCCATGTCCGACGCCACCACCCATCTCCTGCTGCCCTACATCCTGGCGGCGCAGGCCCAGAAGCATGTCACCCACAACGAGGCGCTGCGGATCCTCGATGGGCTCGTGCAGCTCTCCGTGGTTGATCGGAACCTGACCAGCCCGCCCGGAAGTCCCGCCGATGGCGACCGCTACATCGTCGCCTCGGGCGCGACCGGCGACTGGGCGGGCTGGGATCTGAACGTTGCGCTCTGGACGGACGGCTCTTGGCTGCGCCTGCCACCGCGCACCGGATGGCGGGCATGGGTCGAGGATGAGGGCCTGCTGCTGGTCTATGACGGCGCGGGTTGGGTCGGGACCACCCCGGCCGCGCTGCAGAACCTCGCGCTGCTGGGGCTGGGCACCACTGCGGATGCATCGAACCCGTTCTCGGCCAAACTCAACGCCGCGCTCTGGACCGCCAAGACCGTGGCCGAGGGCGGGACGGGCGATCTGTTCTACACCATGAACAAGGAGGCGGCGGGGGACGATCTCGGGCTCACGCTGCAGACCGGCTTCGTGACGAAGGCACTGGTCGGGCTGTTCGGCTCTGACCGCTTTCGCCTCGCGGTCTCGGCCGACGGCAGCACCTTCTTCGACGGGCTCAGCGTCGACAACGCCACCGGCATCGTCGACCAGCCCCGGCTGCCGCGGTTCAAGGCCTACACGAACTACGACAACTATGTCGGCGTCGGGACCTGGACGAAGATCGGCATCAACAACACCGACTATAGCGATCAGAGCGCCTTCGATGCCGCGAACAACCGCTTCGTGGCCCCGGTGGACGGTACCTACCTCTTCGGCGCGACGCTGATCTACAAGGTCAACGCCAGTACGTCGGCGCGAATGAGCGGACGGCTCGTGCTGAACGGCACGACCGAGATCCGCGGCTCGTTCGGCGAGATCAGCGGCGCGCATGTCTCGGAGGCGACGGCGCTCTGGCTGCAGACGATGGTGTCGCTCACCGCCGGCGACACCGTCGAGCTGCAGGGCAACTTCCGCGCCGCGGACGGCTATTTCGCCGCCGATCACACGTCCTTCTGGGGTGCCAAGATCGGCTGAGGGAGGCACACGATGGCTCCACAACGCCCGGAGGACGGGTTCGTCCGCATGCCGGAGCATGAGTTCGAGGCAATCCTGGCGCGCGCCGCCGAGGAAGGCGCCAAGCGCGCGCTCGCCGATGTCGGGCTCGAAGGCGACGAGGCCGCACTCGACATCCGCGATCTGCGCTCGATGCTGGATTTGCTCCGATTGGTGCGCCGCACGGCCGTGCAAACCGTCGTCCGTGCCGTCACCACCGCGGTCTTGCTCGCGCTGCTCGCCGGCGTCGCCATCAAGCTGAAGGTCTTCGGCAACGGCCCGTAGCTCAAGCCATCCACCCTGTTCGACCCGCCGCACCCGCCCTCGAGGCGGGTTTTTCGTTTCTGGAGGACCCCAATGACCACGACCTTTTACGACCACTGGCGCGAGGCGCCGGAGGGTGCCTGGCGCTGGCCAAACTTCTCGCCCGCCGAGATCGCCTGCCGCGGCACCGGCAAGCTGCTGATTAACGAGCCCGCCCTCGACAGGCTGCAGGTGCTGCGCGACCGGCTGGGCAAACCCCTGATTGTCCGCTCTGCCTATCGCAGCCCCGAGCACAATCGCGCCGTCGGCGGCGCGGCGCGCTCGAAGCACATGGATGGCGCGGCCTTCGACATCGCGATGGGGAACCACGATCCTGTGGCCTTCGAGGCGGCGGCGCGCGAGGTCGGGTTTCTAGGCTTTGGCTTCTACCCGCGATCGGGGTTCATGCATATCGACCTCGGGCCCGCACGCCAGTGGGGCGAGCGGTTCCCCACACGATCGGTGCCGTTCGCGACCGAGACCCCGCCGGCGCGCGAGGCCCTGGCGCAGAGCCGCACCATGAAGGGCGGTGGCGCTGCGGGAGTCGCGACGCTCGGGGCGGCCGGCGTCGAGGTGGCGCAACAGGTTCTGACCGAGACGCAGACCGCAATCCTGCCGCTGGTCCCGTACCTCGATACGCTCCGCTGGGTATTCATCACCGTGGCGCTCGGTGGGATCGCGATCACGATCTACGCCCGCCTCGACGACTGGAAGCGGGGGCGGCGATGATCGGCGGGCTCTTCGCCGCTGTCGCCGGATCGGCATGGGCGCGCTCGGTGCTCCGCTACGGCCTCACCGCCCTCGCGATCCTTCTGTTCCTGCTGACCCTGCGCCGCTCCGGCGAGCGCGCAGGCCGGCTGGCCGAGCGGCTCGAGACCATGGAGAACACCCATGAAGCCCAACGACGGATGCTCGAGGCGGCGGCGCGTCGCCCTCGTTCTCGCGACGATCTGGCTGAGCGGCTGCGCGACGGACTCTTTTGACGTCGCCCGCCTCGGGGCGTGTCCGCCCGTCGTGGAGTACAGCCGGGAGTTTCAGGCGCGGGCGGCCGAGGAGCTGGCCATGCTGCCGGAGGGTTCGGCGGTCGCGGAGATGCTCGCGGATTACGCTGTGATGCGCGACCAGGCGCGGGCGTGCAAGGGAGGCGCGCTTATGGCTGCAGGACGCCGAGAAAGATCAGGCCGCCCAGCACGGCTGCGAGAACCAACCGGTAGACCACGAAGGGGAGGAAGTTCGCTTTCCTCAGCCACGCCATCAGTCCCGCAATAGCCGCGAAGGCGCTGGCGAAGGCGAAGACCGCGACGACAAGCGCATCGGTCTGGAGAGCGGCATCGCCGCTTTGCCAGAGATCGGCGGCGCCGAGGATTCCGGCGGCCGCCGTGGTCGGAATGGAGAGCAGCAGAGAGAACCGCGCGGCATCGGTGCGCCGCAGGCCGAGAAACAGCGCAGCGGTCATCGTGATGCCGGATCGGCTGACGCCGGGCACCAACGCCAGCGCCTGCGCCAGCCCGATGAGCAGGACGGCGGTCCAGGAAAGCGACGCGATCCCGCTCCGCGAATCGTCCGCCCGCCTGTCGGCGGCGAAGAGCAGCAGGCCGAAGCCCGCAGTCGTGGCGGCGATCAGCAACGGACTGCGCATGTCGGTGGCGATCATGTCCTTCAGGACGAACCCCGCCACGACGACGGGTAGCGTCGCGGCCGCGATCTGCACCAGAAGCCGCGCCTCCGCGCTGCGACGCCGGAGGACCGCGTCCCGTGCGCCCGCCGCCAATCGACCGACATCGTGCCGAAAATAAAGCATGACCGCCGCCAGGGTACCGATATGGGCGGCGACGTCGATCGCCAGCCCCTGGTCTACCCAGCCGGTCACGACCGGGATCAGGATCAGATGGGCTGACGAACTGATCGGAAGGAACTCGGTAATCCCCTGGACGAGCGCGATCACGAGGAGCTGAAAGATGTCCATGCGGGCGCGGTGTCCGGAGCCAAGGGGTCAGTTGGAAGCGGCAAACGCCTGATCCGCTTGCCAAACAGGGATGCCCGCGTCATATCCGTGACCATGTGAGAAGGCAATGATGGGGCCGCGATCCCGCGGCCCTCTGACCTTTGCGATGAGAGCGATGGAACCCTCGAGTACCGGTCCCTGCGGGGACCTGAATGACGGCAGCCCATCGGGAGCGGAGACTTCCGAATCGGGCTCGGCGCGTCAGGCAGATCGGATCGGCGGCGCGACCGGCTAGGATCGCTGTTCCGCTTCCCGCTGCCTGACGCGATGGCAGCGATGAAGGAAGCGGACATGACCCACACAGACTTCGAAGACACGACTGCAGTGAAGGCGACGGACGACCTGCGTGAGATCGTCCAGTCGGCGCATCCGGCGGACGCCGCGACCGCACTCGACGATCTGGAGCCGCGGGAAGTCCGCGACCTGCTGGACGAACTGGACCTGCCGCGGCGGGCAGTCGTCTTCGGTTATCTCCGGCCGGAACTGCAGGTGGCGCTCGCCCGCCTGTTCGAGCGCAAACAACTGGCCGAGTTGATCACCGAGATGGACGCGGACGACCGGGCCGACGTCTTCAACAAGCTCGGACCCGATCAGCAAAGCGCGCTTCTGCCGGGGCTCGCCCATGCGGAGCGGGAGAACATCCGCCGCCTGGCCGCGCATGCCGAGGGCACCGCCGGCGCGATCATGACCTCGGACTACGCGACGCTTGCCCCGGGCCTCTCCGCGCAGGCGGCGATCGACGTCTTGCGCCGGGAGGCTCCCGACAAGGAGACCATCTACCGCGCCTATGTCCTCGACGACGCGCGCAGGCTCATCGGCGCCGTGCGCCTGCGTGACCTGATCCTCGCCCCCGCCGACACGCCGGTCGAAGACCTGATGGATCGAGATCCCGTCACCGCCGATCTGCACGACCGTCAGGAGGAGGTCGCGCGCAAGATCGCCCGCTACGACATCCTTGCGGTGCCGGTAATCGACGAGGACGGCAGGCTCGTGGGGATCGTCACCCATGACGACGCGCTCGACGCGCTGCAGGAAGAGGCGACCGAGGACTTCCACAAGCTCGGGACGGTTGAAAGACTGCCGGGCAGCGTTCGCGACGCCAGCATCAAGACTCTCTACCAGAAGCGGGTATTCTGGCTCGCGCTGCTGGTTTTCGGCAACCTCTTCTCCGGAGCGGGCATCGCCTATTTCGAGGACACGATCTCGGCCTATGTCGCACTGGTTTTCTTCTTGCCGCTGCTGATCGGAAGCAGCGGGAACGCGGGCGCGCAGGCCGCGACGCTCATGGTCCGCGCGCTGGCGACCGGCGACGTCCGGATGCGCGACTGGGGGCGGCTCCTCGGCCGCGAGGTCGTCGTCGCGTCGGCGCTCGGGGGGACGATGGCGCTGGCGGTGTCACTTATCGGAATCTTCCGCGGCGGGCCCGAGGTGGCGGTGGTCGTCGCCTGTACGATGGTGTTGGTCGTCATCGTCGGCAGCCTGATCGGGATGTCTCTTCCTTTCTTGCTACACAGGTTCAACCTGGACCCGGCGACGGCGAGCGCGCCGCTCGTCACCACGATCGCGGACGCGGTGGGGGTTGTCATCTACTTCACGATCGCGACGGCGTTCCTGTTCTGAAGGCGACCGGCCGAGGCCCCGCCTTTCACGCCGCCGACGGCCGCCCCACGATCAGGACATCGCAGACCGCATGATGCAGGAGCCGCAGCGCAACGCTGCCGAGAAGCACGCGCTCGACCACGCCGCGCTCCTCGCGGCCGATGACCATGAGATCGGTTCCGCGGCGACGCGACCGGTCGAGGAGCGACGAGGCGGCTTCGCCGACGATCACTTCTGTCCGCAAGGAGGCGTAGTCACAGACCCGTCGCGCCATCGCGTCGAGACGGGACCGTGCATCGCTCCTGCGTCGCTCGCGCTCCTGCGACAACTCCGCGGCGCCCCAGCCTGAGCGCATGAGGGCCTGTTCGAAGGGGAGCGGCAGATCGACCACATGGACGAGCGTCAATGGGTCGTCGGCCATGTCGAGTGCCGCTGCGGCGACATGATCGGACCCTGTCTCGAGATCGATCGCCGCGACGATCTTGCGGTACCGGTCCTTGACCGAACGCTTCACAACGAGAACCGGCACCGTCGCGTTTCGCACGACCCGGTCCGCGGTTCCGCCGAGCAGCTTGTCGCGCAGAGACTGCCGATTATTGGCGCCAACCACGATCAGGTCCGCTTCGACATTCTCCGCCGTCGAAAGAATGCGGTCATGAGGCGATCCCGCCAAGACCAGCAAGGCATCCGACGCAACCTGGACGCCGAGCCGCAATGTCATTGTCCCGAGTTCCGATCGCGCTTCGGATAGAAGCGTGTCTTCAATCGCGCGCTGAGGAGCGAAGCTTTCGAGAAGGTCCGCTCCAGCCGGCTCCAGGACATGCAGGACGGTTAGGGTCGCTGAATGGTGACGGGCAATGATAGCCGCTCGACGAAGCACATCCGTGGCGTCTCGGGAAAGGTCAACAGCTGCAAGAACATGCCTAATCATGCATATAGCATACCTGCGGTACCCGGCCGGCTCAACGTCGCAGGACATGGCGGTTAGAATGCTAGGCGCCCAACGTCACGTTGAAGATCCGCTTACTGCGGGCATCGGCATCTTGACCTTCGTCGGGCTTGTACGGAGGCAACGTGTAGGTCACCTTGATTGGATCAGACGCGAACGCCAGTATCTCATGAAAGCAATGGCTTAGCGTGGAGATGGGGTGGATGCCGCTCTCCCCTGACGGCATCGCGATGTGCCAAACTCGTGGTGTTGAAGCACAAGCTGTAGGAGAGGGCATCCATGGGAGAAGTTAGCATCATCGGCGTCGATCTGGCAAAGAACGTGTTCCAGGTTCACGGAGCCGCGGCGGACGGTTCCGTGCTGTTCCGCAAGAAGCTGTCGCGGCCTCAGTTCGCCCGGTTCATGGCGGAGCAACCGCCGTGCCGCGTGGCGATGGAGGCCTGCGCCAGCGCGCACCATTGGGCGCGGGAAATGTCACGCCACGGGCACGAGGTCCGGCTGATCGCGCCGCACTACGTCAAGCCATTCATCAAGCGGCAGAAAAACGACGCGGCGGATGCCGAGGCGATCGTCGAAGCGGCGCTGCGGCCGACGATGCGGTTCATCGAACCGAAATCGGCCGATCAGCAGGCATGTGCCGTCGCATTCCGGACGCGGGAACAGCTCGTGAAGCAGCGCACCGAGGCCGTGAACGCACTGCGCTCGCATCTCTACGAGTTCGGTCACGTCGCACCCGAGGGGATCGGCCACGTCCCGCGCCTCGCGAAGGTTGTCGACGATCTTGACACGGGTATTCCCGACTTGGCCCGGGAGGTCTGCCGCATGTTGCTCGACCAGATAGAGGTGGTACCCTTTTCCCCGACAGTTTGGCGGCTCGGCTACGCTTGACCCTGTTTCCGTTACGCCGCCAGTCGGATCCCCTCGTCGCCGGCATGGGCTTCGACGGGTGTTCGTCCGCCGAGGGCCGAATGGGGTCGCTCGGCGTTGTAGTAGGTCATCCACCGTCCGATCCCGGCTCGCGCCTCGGAGGCGGTCTCGAAGGCGTGGAGGTACACGCACTCGTATTTCAGCGACCGCCAGAGGCGCTCAATGAACACGTTGTCCATCCATCGCCCCTTGCCGTCCATCGAGATCTTCACATCGGCCTCGAGCAGAACCTCGGTGAAGCGCGGACTGGTGAACTGGCTTCCCTGGTCGGTATTGAAGATCTCCGGCCGGCCGTGGCGCGCCATCGCCTCCTCCAGCGCCTCAATGCAGAAGTCCGCGTCCATCGTGTTCGACAACCGCCAGGAGAGCACACGTCGGCTCGCCCAGTCCATGATCGCGACGAGGTAGAGGAAGCCCCGCCGCATCGGGATGTACGTGATGTCCGCGCACCAGACCTGGTCGGGACGGTCGATCACGAGGTTCCTCAACAGATACGGCCACGTCCGATGCTCGGGATGGGGCACCGTCGTCCGTGGCTTCTGGTAGACGGCCGAGAGCCCCATCTTCGCCATCAGCCGCCGGACCCGCTTGCGCCCGACGACATGACCCTCGCGCCGCAGATGCCGTGCCATCTGCCGGCTCCCGTACCACGGCGTCTCGAGAAACTGCGCGTCGATCACGCGCATCAGCGACAGGTTCAGCGGGCTCTCGCCCTTCGACGGCGCGTAGAACGCCGACCGGCTGATCCCCACCAGCGAACACTGCCGGCTCACCGACAGCTTCGGGTGCGCCGGCTCCACCATCTCTCGCCTCCGGGCGACGCTCATCGTCCGGAGGCCTTCGCCAAAAAATCCCGCTCCACCACGAGCTGCCCGATCTTCGCGTGCAGCTTCTCGAGCTCACCTTCCTGTTCGGCGGCAACCGCCTCGGCCTTCCCCGAGAACACCCCGGCCATCCCCTCGATGGCCTGCCGCTTCCACGCATTGATCAGCGTCTGATGCACCCCATGCTTCATCACCAGCTCCGCGATCGTCGCCTCGCCCCGGATCGCCTCCAGAGCGACCTTCGCCTTGAACTCGGCGCTGTACCGTTTCCGTTTCCCAGACACTCAATCCGTCCTTTCACCCTCGCGGATCAAGCGTAGCTCACTGTCCGGATTTCGGGGACCACCTCTGATCGCTCACCTCACTGACCGGATCAATGCCTTGAAGGCCCGGATCGCGGCGCTGTCGAACGAAGCGGACCTGCCGCGCCAGCTGCAGACGATGCCGGGCGTCGGACCGATCACTGCGCTCGCGGTCGAGACCTTCGCACCGCCGATGGAGCAGTTCCGGCGCGGGCGGGACTTCGCAGCCTGGCTCGGCCTCGTCCCGAAGCAACATTCCACCGGCGGCAAGCAGAGGTTGGGGAAGACCTCGAAGATGGGGCAACGGGACATCCGCAGGCTGCTGGTGATCGGGGCAACCGCCGTGATCCGCTGGGCCTCGCGGCGAGGGGCGCCGAAGGGATCCTGGCTGGCCCGGATGCTGGAGCGCAAGCCGATCCCGGTCGTGGCGGTAGCGCTGGCAAACAAGATGGCGCGCGGGATCTGGGCAATGCTGACGCGCGGTGAGAGCTATCGTGGTCCAGTGCTGATCGGCGCCTGATCGGGCGTCCGGCAGGGCTGGGGCCACTGAGTTGTGAGGAAGGCATGATCCGAATGGGCAAACGATCAAAACGATCCGGGCCGGGCAAACCAGTAACGTTCTTCGAGTCTCGAACTCGCTGGTGGAGATTTGGCCCCGATCCGCGCATCACCATCGCGGCCAGCGGCGCCATGTCAGCCGCACGAACAGGCCTGACAAAAGAACGCACTCGATCACATATCCCGACGATCAGAAATTCCTTGCAAACCGAGCGGCATCCACAAAAGAACGTTGGCTCCCAGTCCCATCCCCTCCGCCAACCACTCGCGACCCGGATCGAAACGTGTGGCCGAAGGCGCGCCTTCGGGGAGCTCTGGCTCACCCGCCCCTCGGTTCAACCCGGGCGCGACGTCGCCGAAAAACCCGCTTCAAGCTTCCCGATCGTATCGATCGCAGCCCGGACATCAGCATGGCTGGTCTGCGCGAACTCGGCACTAATCGCGCGGCCGAGGCACGAGTAGACGCGGTCCGCCTCGGCACGGAACCTCGGTGTCAGCGCGATCGTTGCGCGGCGGCGATCGTCGGCATCTTCGACGCGTTCGACGAATCCTGCGCGCGCGAGGCGGTTGATCAGCGCTGTCACCGATCCGCTGGTCAGCGCAAGGCGCGCGCCGATCTCGCCCGGGGTGAGCGGCCCGTTCTCAAGCGCGTTGACGCAACGAAGGTCTGTGACGTGCAGCCCCAGCTCGGCTGCCGCCCAGGCGTCGAAGCGATACATCGTTTCGTAAAGACGTCGCGTCGCTGCCAGGATCTTGTCTGACTGACCGGGAAGAGAGTGTTTTGCCAAGCCTTGCCCTTCCTTGGGTTCTTAACCTGCTGCGCCGTCTCGAGCTGTTTGCAGGGCGTCACCCACCCTTGCGATGGTTTGCTCGATCTCGTACCGGCAATGCCCTTCCGCGATGACGCTCTGCCCGCCATCCATGAAGGTCACGACAGCACGAAAATAGGGATCGCCGTCCTGATCCTCGCTCTCGTACACGGCGATGTCCACGACCTCCTCGGATCGGTTCTGCCGGGATCGCCGCCGGAACAGCGTCGCCTCGGTGAGAACCACGTCGCCGTTTCGCCCGATGTCGAAGGTGACCGCCGGTCGGCGATTGGCGTGGACGAGCGCGGCCACCGCGCCGATGCCGACGGCAGCCAGAATCAACCATGTCGAATGTCTGGCCGGTTCGTTCGGTGCGCCGCGCAGCCACACGACAGCGACGGCGATCAGCCAAGACACCACGAGGAGCGCGGACAGCGCTTGTCCAAAGCGCGGGGTGCGGTTTTCGATCTTCATGCCCGGGCCCTCGTTCTGCGCCATCGCTCAAGT
>FWPV01015443.1_pt1 | contig 10967 bp, 4 predicted proteins | sample 2228371 | NCBI WGS metagenome assembly FWPV01 (sample SAMEA103939776, study PRJEB20133) | metagenome | reverse complement strand
GGTCAAACCCTCGCGCATCCCGGCCGCGAGCGAAGGCTCTAACTGGACGGTCAACTCGCCCAGGCTCATATCCACGCCCTCGGGGAGCTGCACCAGTTCGATGATCTGATCCTCGACCTCCCCCGAAGTCCCGACGACCTCGGGCGCGCTGAGGTGATAGATGGGCAGCCGCAGCTCAACGGCGTCCGCATACTGGCCGGCCGTGACGCTAAAGCGCAGCGTCGCCGCCTCGGCAGCCGTGACCACGGTGGGCCACATTACGGACTTGGCTTCGCCCGCGGCCACTTTGAGGGTCTGTTTGCCGCCGCTCACCGTCACGCCTTGCGCCTCCAAAGATACGGCCATGTCGAGGCTTTGCTTGGTGTTATTATGCACCACAGCCCCCAGCACGGGCCGGTCGCCGATCACCATAAAGCGCGGAACGACCGGGCGCACCAAAACATCCAGGCTGGTGACGATGTCGGCGCGCGCCTTGCCGACCTCCGTTTTCGCGGTCACACCCTGCGCCGTCATCCTCCAGGTGGTCAGGTTGTCGGGCAGTTGCACGGTGACGCTGGCGCGCCCAGAAGCGTCCGTCCGCACGGTTGGCGCCCAGAAAGCGGTATCGGGGAACTGCCTGCGCACGACCCCCTCGCCCGGGCCGCCGCCTCCGCCCCCCTTGCCCGCCGCGGCGCGCTCTAGATTGCGACGATCCACCGAGATGGCAAGCGAGCTCGCCGTGCGCACGCCCAGGCCACGCTCGCGATAGAACTCTTGGACGATGTCACGCGTGTCGCCGCCCGTCAAGCTTTCCACGGCCAGGTCCACGAGCTGCAGCGATAGCTCGGCCTGCACTCCTTGCCCCCGATAGTCCTGCACGGTGATCTCGTAAGTCGCCTTGTCCCGTGGCTTGTAGGACGTGGAGCGATCGGGCGTGATCGTGATCTTGAGCGCCTTTTGCTCGGTGGAGACGGTCAACATCGCGTACCCGAGTTTGAACGAAGGCACGGGATTCTTGGTATCCGTCCCTTTGACGAGCACCAGCGACACATACACGTTCGGCGCATACTCGGGCTTGATGGGCAAGCTCAACAACTCGCTGTTGCTCTTGATCTGGATGAGCTTGTGCTCTAGGATGCGCCCGCGCTCGATGGTTAGTAGCGCCGTCACAGGCCCTTCATAGGGCGAAGGCACGAGGATCTGGGCCGTCTCGCCCGGGCTGTAGGATTTTTTATCGGGGATCAGGTTGATGCGATCGTGGTTCTCCCGACCCCAGTTGATATAAGTCTGCCCGGTGACCCACATATAGGTCGAGCTGCGCACTTCGTTCTTGAGCTCGTCCGTGCCTCGTGCCAGGATCTTGTACGTGCCCCCTTCAGGCGGCTTGAAGGTGATCTGCGCCTTGCCCTGGGCATCGGTTTTGACCGTGTAGGTAGCCACGGCGGTGTCGCGCACCTTGTTCGTCCAATAGTAGTTGCCGTCGTCCGCCTTTTCTTGCACGCTGTACCACTCGTGGCGGTAGCAGATCACATCCAGGGCCTGCTGCGTGCGCGTGACGCCTTTGGTGTCCACGGTGATGATGCGCACGCTCTGTTCCTGTCCTACGGTGCCGACATACCGCTCCAGCCCCAAACCGATATAAAAGTTGCCCTTGTGCACGATGGCCGAGCTGCGCGCGCTCACCTCTTGGTTATTGAGGTCCACCACCGACGCCTCGAGCGTGTAGACTTGGCTTTGGACACGCTTGGAAAGGTCCGTCGGCACGCTGAACGTAAAGCGCCCCTGCGCATCGGTGCGCCCCTGGCCTTCGGTCACAAACTCGCCGTAGGGCATCATTCGCCGCGGGGACAAGTACTCCTCGTAATCGAAATCGTTAAAATCATAGTAGTCGGGCCCTTGCCAGCGATCGAAATAGTACGATTCGCGCATCACGCGCCAGCGCACCTCGGCGTTGGCGACGGGGCCACCGAAAAAGTAGCCACTCTCGACCGTGGCTTTGATCGTATCGCCTTGGACATACTCGGGCTTGTCGAGCGTCACGCTGAGCTGAAATTCCGGCTTGCGATACTCGGCAACCTGAAAATCAACGCCAAAATACTGCTGCTCGTAGGTTGCCTGCAGGCTGTAGTAGCCCAGGGATGCGGCCTCGCTCAACTGGAACTCGCCGTTCACGGTGCCCATCTCGTTGACGGGCAACTTTGCGCTCCAGAATTGCCTGCCTTGGTCGTCTATGGCCTTGACCTCCACCTGGGCGCCGGCTGGGGGCAAGCTATACACCGCGTCGTCGTCCACGCGCAGGATGCCCTTGAAATACACAGTTTGCCCGGGGCGATAGATCCTGCGGTCCGTGTAAAAATAGGCATAGTATTTGCCCGTCGGCATGGACGAATACAGGCGATAGTCCCACGGCTCGATCCCCTCCGACCAACTACGAAGCACGGCCGCGATGTTGTTTCCCCTCTTGGCCACTACGATGAGCGGCGCCCAAGGGTCTTGAGGCGGGATCTTGGTTTTGGCTATGCCGCTGGCGTCGGTGCGCGCCTCGGCCACGCGCGTCCCCTTCCCGTCGTATATAGAAAGCTCCACGCCCGAGACCGGCGTCCCTGCGCGCAGGTCGGTGGCCCACACCAGCACCTCCTCCTGCGCGCTCTTGAGTGTGTAGGCCGTATCCGAGAGCACGATGAAATGGCGCGCCGGTTGCTTGACCTCCGGGGCGGATATCTCCAAGTAGTACAAGCCCGGCGTGAGCGGCGATCCGTCGGCCTTTGTCAGCGCCACGGGGAACGAGCCAAGCTGGTTCTGCGGCGCGCTCGCTCGCTGGGACCATCTCCGCACCAAGTTCGCCTCGGCGCCTCGATACTCCTCCAACCGTCTCCAGCTATCGCTCTGGCTGAGCGATATCAAGTCACTGGTCGGCAAGGTGTACAAGGCCAAGTTCACCTGCGACACGTTGCGGTACGAGGCGTAGACCACAGGGCGGGTGTAGGCGTTATACGTCCCCCACAAGCCCGGCGTGTCCAACTGCACCGAAGGATCGTAGGGCTTGGTGCGAAAACGCCACGTTTTGGCCTCGCGCAACGGATGCCCATAGCGACCGAGCGCCTCGGTTGTCAACCGTACGGTGAACTCGGTCGAGGGTGTGAAAAAGCCCGAGATGCGCACCGTCGTGTCGTTGTCGCGCGAATACAGCCAGTACGACACCTTGGGCGTGATCACCAGCGCCTTGGTCAACGTCTCGCGGCTAATCGGCCCCGAAAACACGATCTCGATCCCCCTGCCGGGGTCCACGTTCGTATCGCCGTCCTTGGGACTGGTAGAGACGACCTCGGGGATGCGCGCCACCGTGAATTGCCAAGTGTAAACCTTTTCGATGGCCGCTTGGCCCGTGGCGGCCGGCGCCCCCTTCTCCAGGCGCAAGGTATACGTCGCACCCATCTCCAGCGCTTGGGTCGGGGTGAAGATCAACGTGGTCTTGTCCCAGCCGAACACCCCCGGCACCGAGGTCGGGCTTTTGTCGCTCTTCATCGAAAAAAGTTCCTGCGTCGGCTGCGCCTTCATCGGCTGGTTGAAGGTCAACCGGATGGACGTATACGGCGAAACGTGCACCGCCTTGTTCGCGGGCGATACGGAAACCAGCTCCGGCACCTCCGTGGTAAAAGACCAGCTATAATCCTTCGCCAAGATGCCACCGGTCGTATCCTTGAGCCCCGCCCGCACTTTTGCGGTGTATTTTGTGCCGGGCAAGAACCTCTCGGTGGGCTCAAAACTGAAAATAGACGTATTGATCCAACTCCCCTTGCCCTGAATGGCGGGCGTGAACTCGATGGGGTTGGGTAGCCCGCTCTGCTGCTGGATGGAGGTCAACGGGACGACCGGCCGGTTGAACACTATGCGGATCGTGCTATCGCCTTTGACCGACACGCTATCCGGCAGAGGGAACACCTCCGTAACCTCCAAAAAGCCCACCGTGCGGAAGCGCACCTCGACGGGATGCGCCAGGGGCAGCTTGTAGGCGCTGCGGGCCGTTGTGGTAATGGTGACGCGATATTCGGTATCGCGCTGAAAGCCCTCCTCGGCGGGCGTGAAGCGCACGCTGCGCGGATCATCCCAGGTTAGCTTGCCCTTGACCTCCGGCTCGATGCGCCAGGCCTGCTCCAGCGAGGACGCGTCCATGGCTTGGTCGAAGCGCAACACGATCGGCGCATCCGGCGGGATCTCCTCGCCGCGCGCCGGCGATCGGCTGAGCAAGCGCGGCGGTTGCGGTGGAAGCGGCGTGGCCGTTGGCGACGGCGTGAGGGTGGGCATAGGCGTCGCTGTGGGAGCCTCGGGCGTGGACGTGGCCGGTATGGATGTGGGCGCGGGCGTCGGCGCCATCCCACACCCTATCAGGCTGGCGATGAGCACGAACACCAACCCGATCGTGCACATGAGATGAGAAATCCTTTTCATGAGTAACTCCTTTTGCCGTTAATTGCCACTCGGCCGGCTCGTCTCTGCGTGCATTGCCGCGCGATCCGTCCCCTGGGCAGCATAGTTTCCATCAACCCGGATCCGCACCGGAGCACTGCGCGTCACGTGCCCGGTCGGGTCTATCCTCTGTAGCTGAAATTCGTGCGCGCCCGGCTCAAGCGGCCAGAACGCGCGATAGGGCGGCGCGGCCCAACGCTGCCATAGCCGCCCATCCACCCACACCTCGATCCCTTGCGGGCACGTCCCCGGCGCGCAGAAGGCGCTCACTTCGAGCTGCTGAAACGAGACCGGCGCGTCCGCCGCAAGGCGATAAGTACTGTTGGGGTCGGGGCTGATAAGGTAAAAATCTTTCCCTTCGAGCGTATCCTGCGACAGCTCTGCTGCCTCGATGGGCACATACAGCCCCTGCTCCTCCGCCCAGGGCAGCGCCTCGATGGGCCACGCGGTGGCCGTGCGATAGAGTCGCTGCTCCGGCGGAGCCTCTTCGTCCGTGGGCGCTTCGAGCGCCACGAGGTGGTGCATTCGGCAATACGCCGTGGGGACGTTTTCGGCCAGAAAGATCTCTTGTTTATGATGAGGACAAGCTGCCTCCGGCAGCAGCCCCGAATCTGCGCATACGGTGGCCTCCATCAACCCGTCCGGCCGCCGAAAGGCCGGGGGCGGCCTGCGGTGCGCGCTTTGCATCACGGCATTCCAGATGGGCGCCGCCCCGCTCACCCCGGAGACGTTGCGCATCGCTTGGTTGTCCGCGTTGCCCACCCAGACGCCCGTCACGAATTCGGTCGTATAGCCCAACGTCCAGTTGTCGCGCCATTCCGTCGTGGTGCCGGTCTTGACGGCGGTGGGGACGCGGGCCTGACGGTCCGCGAGCACGTCCGTGACCAGGTAAGCGACGCGCTCATCTAGCGCCTGGACGGCCTGCGGCGGCGCGGCCTCATAGATCACGCGCCCTTCGCGGTCTTCGATGCGCGCGATCAGATAGGGTCTCATGTATCGGCCGCCGTTGGCCAGCGCCATGTAGGCAGCCGTCAGCTCGAGCAGCTGCACTTCGCAACTCCCCAACGTGACGGCCAGCCCTTGCCGCTCGGGCTGATCGAGCGTCGTGATGCCCAGGTCGTGCGCCGTCGAGACGAATGTCTCGATGCCGATCCGGTCGAGCAGTTTGACCGCGATGACGTTATACGAGCACGCCAGCGCCTGCCGCAACAACACCGGCCCGTGAAAGCTGTAATCGTAATTGATGGGCACATATGGGACGCCCTCGCGTGTCTGAAAGACGGTGCGCGCGTCAACCATCATCGTGCCCGGACTATAGCCTCGCGCAAAGGCGGCCGCGTATGTGATCGGCTTGAGCGCCGACCCCGGCTGGCGCAGCGCCAGCGCGGCGTTTACGGCGCCGTCTATGGCCCTGTCGAAATAATCGGGGCTGCCCACCAACGCCCGCACGGCGCCATCCTGGATATCCAGCACGACCACGGCCGCGTTGTGCACATTGTGGCCGGGCAGGCCATCGGCCGGCTTGTTCAAGTGCGCCAGGTGCCGCTTGACATGCGCCTCGGCGGCGCGCTGCAAATCCAAATCGAGGGTAGTGTAAATCCGCAACCCGCCCCGCCGCACGCGTTCTTCGCCGAGTCGTTGGGTCAGCTCTTCCCGCACCATCATGCAAAAATGGGGCGCCTCGATCTGAAACGGCGCACTCGCAAAGTGCAGCGGTTCCTGGAACGCCAATTCCGCTTGTGCCCCGTCTATATATCCCGCCTTGACCATCAGATCCAGTACCACCTTTTGGCGTGCTTTGGCCGCCGGCAGATTGGTCAGCGGGTTATACACGATCGGCGATTGGGGCAACCCGGCGAGCAAGGCGCATTCGGCCAGGTCAAGCGCCGCTACCGGTTTGCCAAAATAGGCTCGGGCGGCCGCCTCTGCGCCATAGGCCATGTTGCCAAAGTACGTCTCGTTCAGATAGAGCTCCAGGATCTCATCCTTGCTCAAAGTGCTCGTGAGGTGATACGCCAGACCCGCCTCACGGAGTTTGCGCTGCCAGCTCCGCGAGGAGCGCTCCTCGGAGCTTAGGAGCAGGTTGCGCGCCAGTTGCTGGGTGATCGTGCTGCCCCCCGAAAGCACCTTCCCGCTGCGCCAGTTGATCCAAAGCGCGCGCGCGATGGCCCACGGTTCGACGCCAGGGTTGCGATAAAAGGTCGCGTCCTCCGTCGCGATGATCGCCTGGCGCAATGCAAGGGGGATCTCCTCAAGCGCGGTGGGGCGATGCGATCCCGCGTGCGGGTCAATCAGCTCGTACAGCAATTGGCCGCGCCGATCGAGGATCAAGCTGGAGGGGGTCGTGCCGCGCTCGCGGATGGCATCTGCCGTCGGCAAGCGCAAAAACCACCCCGGCTGCCAAGCCAACAAGCCGGCCGTCAATAGGCAACTGCATAACAAAACGCCGAGGACGAGCTTCGGCGCCCGCGCACGATTCATGGTTCAATTCCTCATCATACCACGCTGGTGGCCATGTCACGATGTATGGACGCTTGTGGTCGGTCGAGGGTTCCCTGAAGCTATGAGGATCGGCCCAACATGACAAGCATCAGCTCTTTTAGCGCGTCCTGAGCAGGATACAGCTCCTGAATGATCTCCAAATGCGATAGCGCCCGCTGCTGATGTTTGCGCGCCTCATCGTCCGCAAAGGCGCGCGCCCCTGCCCGCTCCAGCAGGCCCAAGACGGCGCGCAAGTCCTCCGCCGAAAGCGTCGGCTGGGCATAGAGGCGCGCCAGGTCGCCATAGCCCCGCTCGCGCTCCCAATGCAACGCATACAAAGTCGGCAGGGTCTTTTTCTTGGTCAGAATGTCACTGGCCGCGGATTTGCCCGTCACGGCGGGATCGCCCCAAATGCCCAGGATATCGTCCACCACCTGGAAGGTCATGCCCAGCTCGTGTCCGCAATCCGCGTAGGCCGCCACGATGCGCTCCGGCGCGCCTCCCAGCAGAGCGCCGATCGCCAAAGCGGCCGAAAGCAACGCGGCCGTCTTGCCCGCGATCATGCGCTCGTATTCGGCTAGTGACACGATGTCAACCGTCTCGAAATGCAGATCGAGGTACTGGCCCGAACACAGCGCCATGCATGCCTCGTCCAACATCGAAGCAGCGCGCAACACCGTGCCTGCGTCATGGCCGCGCTCTTTCAGACGCCACATCGCTTGTCGCGCCAGCGCCCACATGGCATCGCCGGTGTTGATGCCTTGGGCAATGCCCCACAGACTCCAGACTGTGGCGCGATGACGCCGCGTCTCGCTGTGATCCTCGATATCGTCGTGCAGCAGCGAGAAGTTGTGCACCAGCTCGAGGCTGCACGCCGCCGGCACGGCGCGCCGCCAATCGCCGCCCACGGCCTCGCAAGCGGTCAGACATAGCAGCGGACGCAAGCGCTTGCCTCGCGGCGCTTCCTGGGGCCGAAAATCGCGATCCAGCCACCCCATATGATATTGCATCATCTGGTAGAGGGGCGCAACGCTCGGCTCCGGAATGGCGAGCGCCTCGCGCAGCGCCTCCTCAACAGCGGCGAGATAGGCGGCGTCGTTACGTGTCATGGGTTGGGCATCTCTTTCTTATCTTGTGAACCACGCGCGATGAATCAAGGTCGGTGATCTGTCGCGCCCCCGTACAGAACATGGCAATCCGCAGTTGGCGCAGGATGATGCTCAGCTTCTCCATCACGGCCTCAAACGAGTTCATCGCCCCTGGCAGTAGCGCTTGTGCCAGCCCCACCATGTTGGCCCCTAGTGCCAGGCAAAGGGCGGCCTCCACGCCGTTGGTGATTCCCCCGCTGGCGATGAGGGGCATCTCGGGCAGCGCCTCCCGAACCTGCCGTAGCGCCTCGGCGGTGGGGATGCCCCACCCCGCAAAGGCCGCCGCGACCTCTGCGTCGGCGGGCGAAGGGCTGCGATAGCGTTCCACCTCGCTCCAGGAGGTGCCTCCGGCTCCGGCTACATCCAGCGCAGCCACGCCCGCCTGTTGGAGCACCCGCGCCGTCTCGGCGGATAGCCCCCATCCCACCTCTTTGACGATCACCGGCACGTGCAAGCTCGCGCACACTTGGGCGATCTTGTCTACCAGGCCCGTGTAGTCCGTGTTCCCCTCGGGCTGTAGCGCTTCTTGGAGGGGGTTCAGATGCAAGACCAGGGCATCTGCGCCCACGCTGTCCACGGCGCGCCGACATTCGGCCACGCCATACCCATAGTTGAGCTGCACTGCTCCCAAGTTGGCGAAAAGCAAGATGTCGGGCGCCACGCCGCGCACCTGGTACGTGGCCATCAAGGACGGATCCTCGATCGCGGCGCGCTGGGATCCCAGTCCCATCGCCAGCCCCAGCTCCTGGGCCGCCTTGGCCAGCCTGAGGTTCACCTCGTGCGCCATCGCCGTGCCGCCCGTCATAGCCGAAATGAGGAGTGGCGCACGTAATGCGTGGCCAAGGAAGCGCGTCTCGGTGTGCACATCCTGCAAGCCCATCTCCGGCAAGGCCTGATGTATCAGATAATAGTTTTCCAAGCCGGTTGTGATGGTCGAGTGGACCGATTCCTCCTGGCAGATGCGCAGGTGATCTTGTTTTCTACTGACATGTGAACGTCTTTCGGTTTGCATCATCATTTCAAGTTTAGTCAGTATGCTTCTGAGCGTCAAGGGCATGGAGCGATAGTTGGCTTGAGATACATGCTACCCATCTGTATAATTAGATCGCATTGAATTACCCCTTTCGAGGAGCGTTTGTATGATGGTTCGATCAGGCGCGGAAAAGTGTTATGGCCGGGCGCTCACGTTCGATCCTCGTGACGGGCAGACGGTCATTCCCCCGCCGGCCGAGGGCAACGGCTATTGGGCCGGCGCGCCCAGCGTGCTCTATGACGCTGAAACAAAGCGCTTTTATCTCTACTATCGCGTGCGCAAGCCGCGGCCGGTTCGCGGCGGCGAATGTTACATCGCCGAATCTCAGGATGGCGTGGCTTTTCGCACCATTTGGGCAGCACGCAAGGAAGCTTTCGAGTCGGCGTCGGTCGAGCGCTTTAGCCTGACCAAAGCTCTAGATGGCAAATGGCTACTTTACGCCGGCTATGTAGATCCTACCGATAATCGCTGGCGGATTGACGTGATCGAGGCGGATCGGCCGGATACCTTTGATGTGTCACAGCGGCAAAAGCTCTTTACGGCGGCGGATGTGGGCGTACAAGGTGTGAAGGACCCTTGGGTGATGATCGTCAACGGTCTCTATTATATGCTGATTAGCTATGCCGTTGATATCGGTGTCTCGGCTCAGGATCGCGCACGCATGCACGCCACGGCGGATATTTATAACACCGGTCTGACTCTCTCCTCGACGGCCCTCGCGGTGAGCGGCGATGGGCGGCGCTATGCATGGCAGGGGGATATCTTTGCGCCGTGCGCGGGAGCATGGGACGCCTATGCGGCGCGGCTAGGCTGCTTGGTGCCCACAGAGAACGGCTGGATGGGCTACTATGATGGGGCCGCATCGGTAGAAGGGAATTACGAGGAACGCACAGGATTGGTACAGACTTGGGATCTGCGCCATTTTTACCGCTTGAGCTTGGACGGGCCGAGCATCGTCTCGCCTTACGGCAGTGGCAGCCTGCGCTATATAGATGCCGTGCCGTTCGACGACGAGATCTATTTCTATTATGAATGCTGCCGAGCGGACGGATCGCACGAGTTGCGTCTAAGCCGCGTCAAACGTTAAACGACGAAAGGAGCTTGATATGTTGACTTTACGGGACAAGATTCGCGGTTGTATCGCTGCCTCGTGGATCGGCTCCTCGATGGGGGCGGCCGTGGAAGGCTGGCCGCCGGAGCGCATCCAGGAAACGTACGGTTACCTGACGGAGCTGAAATCTTACAAGCATTATCGCGCTTATACCGATTGGGAGCGTATGCCCGGCACGACCGAGGACGGCATCGAGCGCCAAAAGCTGATGAATACGGCAATCATCAAAAAGAAGGACCGCATTACTGCCGACGATTTGGTGCAGACCTGGCTGGAAGCGCTCGATCCGGCCAAGATGATCTACAAACAAGAGCGCTTCGACAAGAGCCTCCTGGAAATGGCGCGCGCCGGCGTGCCTCCGCGCCAGTTGGGGAACTTGTGGCCGTTCAATAATGTCGTTTCGATGGCGCGCAGTAGTCATCCCATCGGCATCATCAACGCCGGCGATCCGCTGGGCGCGGCGATGGATGTGTATGATGTGGGATTAGTTTATTCGGGTGAGATGACCTTTGCATTGCGCTGGGCGGCGCTGTTCAATGCGGCCATCGCGGAGGCGCTTAAACCTGACGCGACCGTCGAGTCCGTTCTGGCGACAGCTCAGGAATTCGCTCTCTTTCGAGGCCAAAAGGGCACGCCTTACGCCGGTTACGACACGGTGCGCCAGGAGGTGGATCGGGCGCTAGAGATCGCCTCGCGCTACGATGACCCTATGGCCATGCGCGACGAATTCTATAGCTATTATTTCGGC
>FWPV01015442.1_pt1 | contig 10967 bp, 10 predicted proteins | sample 2228371 | NCBI WGS metagenome assembly FWPV01 (sample SAMEA103939776, study PRJEB20133) | metagenome | reverse complement strand
GGGGGCTTCGTAGATGCCGCGGCTCTTGGCTTCGATGATGCGGTTCTCGATCTGGTCGCTCATGCCCAGGCCGTGGCGCCCGCCGATCTCGTTGGCCTTCATGATCAGGTCCACCGGGCTGGCGAAGGTCTGGCCGTTCAGGGCCACCGGCTGGCCTTCCTCGAAGCGCACGGTCACTTCTTCGGCCTTCACCACGCAGTCTTCGCGCCAGAACGGCACGCCCATGATGGGGTTGACGATGCGGATGCCGCTGTTCAGGTGCTCCAGGTCCTTGGCCTCGTGGGTGGCGCCCAGCATGTTGCTGTCGGTGCTGTAGGCCTTTTCCACGCTCATCTTGTAGTCAAAGCCGTTGGCGATGAGGAACTCGCTCATCTCCTTGCGGCCACCGAGCTCGTCGATGAAGGTCTGGTCCAGCCAGGGCTTGTAGATCTTCAGGCTCGGGTTGGTGAGCAGGCCGTAGCGGTAGAAGCGCTCGATGTCATTGCCCTTGAAGGTGGAACCGTCGCCCCAGATGTGGACGTCGTCTTCCTTCATGGCCGCCACCAGCATGGTGCCGGTCACGGCGCGGCCCAGCGGGGTGGTGTTGAAGTAGGTGATGCCGCCGGTGCTGATGTGAAACGCGCTGCACTGGATGGCCGCAATGCCTTCGTGCGCCAGTTGCAGGCGGCAGTCGATCAGGCGGGCCTGCTCGGCGCCATAGGCCATGGCCTTGCGCGGAATCTCTTCGTAGTCGCTCTCGTCGGGCTGGCCGAGGTTGGCGGTGTAGGCAAAGGGCAGGGCGCCCTTCTTCTTCATCCACAGCAGGGCGGCGGAGGTGTCCAGGCCGCCAGAGAAGGCGATGCCGACTTTTTGCCCCTTGGGCAGGTGTTGCAGGATGGTGGCCATGTGGGTTCAGCCGAAGTGGCAGATGTAGTGGTAGGGCTCGGTCACGCGGATCTGGAAGCTGCTGTTGCCCGGCACGTTGAACTTGTCGCCAGGGCCGCTCTTGACCCATTCGGTGGCGCCGCTGAGCAGGTACTCGCACGAGCCGGCCACGCATTCCATGATCTCGGGCGCGCCGGTGTTGAAGGTCAGCGTGGCGGGCAGAACCACGCCCACCGACTTCTTGGTGCCGTCGGCCAGGGTGATGCCGTGGCTCACGCACTTGCCGTCAAAGTACACATTGGCCTGGGTGGCGACGGTCACGCCGCTGAATTGGGTGGTGCTCATTTGGGAATAGGGCTGGTGAAGGCGAAACCGCGATTTTAGGCCGGGCCCACGCGCGCTCAGCGGCGCTGGGCCCAGGCGGCGGCGTCAAAGCCCACGGTGACGGCGCCGTCGCCCCACTGCACCACGGGGCGTTTGATCAGGCTGGGGTGGGCCAGCAGCGCGGCGCGGGCGCTGTCGGCGTCCACCACGGCGGCGCGCGTGGCCTCGTCCAGCCCGCGCCAGGTGGTGCCCTTGCGGTTCACCAGCGTTTCCCAGCCCACGGCCTGCAGCCACTGGGCCAGCGCGGCCTCGGGCACGCCCTGTTTCTTGAAATCGTGGAAGGTGTAGGCCAGGCCCTGCTCGGTGAGCCAGGTGCGGGCTTTCTTGACGGTGTCGCAGTTGGGAATGCCGTGAACGGTGATCATGGGAAGACCTCGAAGCAGGGAGGGGGCAGGGGGAGGCGGCATACTCGCGGCCGCGCCGCCACCGGGTGGCGCGTGACACGCAGCAGCATGGACCAGTTTGACGGGATCTTTGAATCGTACGCGAGGCATTTCGCGGCCCACGGCGCGCGGCCCGACCGCGAGTCGCGCGCGCCCTGGGCCTTCGCCCGCCTGTGGGACGAGCGCGGCTGGCGGCCCGACCCGGCCCGCACGGTGCTGGTCACCGGCAGCAAGGGCAAGGGCACCGTCACCCGCCACCTGGCCTGGAACCTGCAGGCCCAGGGCCCGGTGGGCCTGGTGCTCAGCCCCGAAGAGCGCGGCCACCTGGACCGCCTGCGCATCGACAACCAGCCCATCGACGCCGCCACCTTCGATCGCCTGTGGCAAGACATCGCCCGCCACCAGCCCGCCATGGCGGCCTTGGCCGGCGAGGGCCGCTACCTCTCGCCCACCGGCTGGTTCCTCTCGGTGGGCCTGGCCTGGTTTCGCGAGCGCGGCGTGCGCTGGGTGGTGATCGAAGGCGGGCGCGGCGTGCGCTTTGACGAAATCGGCCCGCTCGACGCCGCCCTGGCCGTGGTCACATCGGTGCATGGCGAGCACCTCAAGGCCATCGGCCCCACCGTGGCCGACATCTGGGACGACAAGCTCTCGCTGGCCCCGCGCGCGCAGCGCCTGGTGGTGGGCCAGCAGGTGGCCGAACAGGCCGTGGCCCTGGGGCGCACCCTGCCGGCCCATGCCCAGGTGTCGCCCGCGCCGCCCGCGCTGGGCGACGGCAGCGTGCCGGCCTGGCTGGCAACGGACCGCCAGATCGCCGCCGACGCCCTGGCCGCGCTGGCGCCCGGGCTGCCCTTTCGCTGGTTCGGCTCGCCCTCGTTCACCGACACCCGCCTGGGCGACGTACCCGCCTGGCTGGAGCCGGTGGTGCACCCCGATTCGCTGGACGACGCCTTTCTGCACCGCTTGGCCCGAGAAGGCGCGGCCGTGGTGCTGGGCCTGCCTGATGACAAGGCCGTGGCCGGCATCCTGGCCCGCCTGCGCGCGGCCGGCCTGCGCGACCTGGCCGCCTTCACCTTGACCAGCCCGGTCGGCCATGTGCGGTCTGACTGGCTGGCCGAGCACCCCGACGTGGCGCCCCTGGGCCCGCTGGACGTGGTGTTTCCCGATGTGGCCGCCGCCCGCCAGCGGCTGGTCCAACACGCCGCCTCGCGCCGTGGCCTGTATGTCATCGGCGTGCAGGTGTTCACCCGCACCATGCGGGCTGTCTTTGGCATTCACCTGGGAGGCCCCGAGCCTTGTCCACCGACCACCTGACCTTTCTGTGCCTGTCCTTCCGTGGCTCGGAGCGCGTGTCCACCGACACCGGCGCCCGCCTGGACACGCTGCGCCACCGCGAGAGCGCGTTTGACGCCCTGGTGGCCAGCGGCCTGCCCGCCAGCCAGGCCCCCGCCATGGCCGAGCGCGCCCGCAGCGCCTTGATGGGCGCGCGCTCCACCGCCATCTTTCACGCCCAGTTCGGGCGCCTGTTCTCGCGGGCCAGGGTCATCGACGAGCTGCCCGACGAGGTGATCGCCCTCAACGTGGACCGCACCCAGGGCCACTTCCGGGTGGCCGCGGCGGTGCTGGCGCACAGCGCCTGCAGCGACCTGGACGGCGTGGAGGGCGACGACCTGGTGCTGGTGCTGGCTCTGCGCCCCACGGCAGAGGCCCCCACCCAGCACATCAACGGCCGCTTCGCCACCCAGCAGGCCCTGCACGATTGCCTGGCCGGCTGGCAATGGGCCTGGCCGCGCACGGCAACGCCCTTCAGCGAGCGCTTTCGCCCCGGCATGTACCTGGTGCCGGGTGGGCCTGTCGATGCCCAGGCGCCGGCGGGCGAGCTGGTGGCCCAGGCCTGCGCCACCGCCTACTTCTTCTACTGTTGGCTTGTGTGCCAGCGAATTGAGCGCAATTTGCTCGCGGTCAGCGTGAACGGCGACTGGGACGAAGAGTTCCGCCGCCTGCTGCTGGTGAGAAAGCAGGTGGTGGCCGCGCGCAAGACAGCCCTGCTCAAAAACCGGGCCTTCCCCGGCTCGCCCCTGCTGGAACACATCTTCCGCTGCCTGGAGGTGCTGCGCCTGGAAATGCAACTCAGCTACCTGACCGAGCAGGCCGAAGAAACCACCAAGGCCCTGGAGATGCAGAACGCCTACGTCACCTCGGCGCGCATCAAGTCCATTGAGATGATCGTCTTCGTCAGCACCATCCTGGGCCTGGCCCTGGCGGTGAACGCGCTGCAGATGAAGCCCTTCTACGACGAGGCCACCGACAATGCGCTGAGTCGCCCCATCTTCTGGTGGGTGTTCGCCGTCATCATCGGCGCGGGCATCGTGCTGTGGGGCGTGCTCACCCAATGGAGCCGCACGCGCAAGATCGTGCGCTGGCTCAAGAAACGCCTGTCTTCCCGCACCGAACCATGACCGCCACATCCCCCGATACCTCCCCGCGCCCCTGGCAGCGCATCCGCGACGAGTTCGAGGCCGCCGGCATTGAGCTGGGCCTGGACCGCGTGCGCGCCTGCTGGGCCGAGTCGCCCTTCAGCCAGTTGCCCGCGCCGGTGTGCATCACCGTGGCCGGCACCAACGGCAAGGGCTCCACCGTGGCCCTGCTCAACACCATCTACAGCCAGTCGGGCTACCGCACCGGCGTGTACACCTCGCCCCACCTGGTGCGCTTCCATGAGCGCATCGCCCTGGGCGGTGACCTCATCGACGACGAGCAGCTCGACGAGCTTTACCTGCACTTCGAGCCCGGCGCGCGTCGCCACCGCCTCACCCAGTTCGAGATCGACACCGTGGTGGCCCTGGCCGCCATCTGGCGTGCGCGGGTGGACGTGGCCATTCTGGAAGTGGGCGTGGGCGGGCGGCTTGACGCGGTGAACATCATCGACCCCGACTGCGCCGTCATCACCAGCATCGCCCTGGACCACATGGCCCTGCTCGGCCCCGACCGCGAGGCCATTGGCTACGAGAAGGCCGGCATCATGCGCACCGGCCGCCCGGTGGTGCTGAGCGACCCCATGCCGCCGCAAAGCGTGCTGGACCGCGCCAAAGAGATCGACGCCGACCTCTGGCGCATCGGCCTCGATTTCCACTTCGCCGGCGACAAGCAGCAATGGGGCTGGGCCACGCACCCGTCGCGCGGCGGGCGCCGCTACAGCGGCCTGGCCTATCCGGCCCTGCGCGGCGCCAACCAACTGGTGAACGCCGCCGGTGTGCTGGCCGCCCTTGAGGCCCTGCGCCCGCGCCTGCCGGTCACGGCCCAGTCGGTGCGCGCCGGCCTGGCCCTGGTGGAGCTGCCCGGGCGTTTCCAGATCGTGCCCGGCACGCCCACCCTGGTGCTGGACGTGGCCCACAACCCGCACTCGGTGGCCGCGCTGGCCGAAAACCTCGACGCCATGGGCTACCACCCCACCACCCACGCGGTGTTCGGCGCCATGGCCGACAAAGACCTGGCCGCCATGGTGGGGCGCGTGGCCCCGCTCATCGACCGCTGGTACCTGACCGATCTGCCCCTGCCGCGTGCCATCGCGGCACCGGCCCTGGCCGAGCTCATGGAGCAGGTGCCAGGCTGCCAGGGCAAGGTGGCCGGCTGCCACGCCAACCCCGACCAGGCCCTGGCCGCGGCGGTGGCCGCCGCAGACCCGGCTGATAGAATCGTGGTCTTCGGATCGTTCTACACCGTCGGCGGCGTGTTGCAGGACGGCGTGCCCCGACTGGCCGCCAAGCACCTGGCCCCCTGAACCCGTATTGGCCACCCGCGTGGCCTTCCCAACCGCATGATCAGTTCCCGCTCCGCATCCCAGGGCAATCCCCCGGCTCCTCCGCAGAGCGTCGAAGCGGTGCGGCGGCGGGCCCGCCACCGCCTCATTGGCGCCAGCGTGCTGGTGCTGCTGGGCGTGATCGGCTTCCCCCTGCTGTTTGACACCCAGCCGCGCCCCATCGCGGTGGACATCCCCATCGACATTCCCTCGCGCCAGGCACCGGCCAAGGCCGCCCCCGCGCCCGAAGCCAAGCCCGCCGAGCAGGCCGCGCCCGAGCCGACACGCGCCGCGCCGCTGCCCATGATCACCGAGGAAAAATCGGCAGAGAAGGTGGCGGAAAAGCCTGAGCCGAAACCCGAGCCAAAACCCGAGCCAAAGGCACCCGCGCAAGCCGAGGCCAAGCCCGAGCCCAAGCCGGAACCCAAACCCCATTCCGAACCCAAGCCCGCCGCGCCCAGCGAGGCCGCCCGTGCCGCCGCGCTGCTGGAGGGCAAGACCCCGGCCGCCGCCACCGCCGCCCAGCGCGTGGTGGTGCAGGTGGGTGCCTTTGCCGACGAGGCGCGTGCCCGCGAGGTGCGCCAGAAGCTCGAGCGCGCCGGCCTGAAAACCTATACCCACGTCGCCCAGACCGCCGAAGGGCGCCGCATCCGCGTGCGCCTGGGCCCCTACGACAGCCGTGCAGAAGCCGAGAAGGTGGCCACCCGCGTCAAGGCCCTGGGCCTGAGCGCCGCCATCCTCACCCTCTGATCGTTGCGGGGCGGGTGAACATGGTCGCGACCGATTGGGTGCTGCTGGCGGTGCTGCTGTTGTCGGTGGCGCTGGGCCTGTGGCGCGGCCTCATGTACGAGGTGCTGTCGGTGGCGGGTTGGGTGGCGGCCTTTGTGCTGGCCCAGGCCTATGCGGCCGATGTGGGCCAGTGGCTGCCCACCGACGGCCTGTCGGCGGCGGTGCGGCTGGTGGTGGGGTTTGTGTTGATCTTTATCGCGGTGGCCTTCTCCGGGGGGCTCATCGCCTGGGCGGTGCAGAAGCTGGTGGCCTCGGTGGGCCTGCGGCCGGTGGACCGCCTGCTGGGTGGGGCTTTTGGCCTGGCGCGTGGCGTGGTGATTCTGCTGGCGGCGGCACTGGTGGTGACGGTGCTGCAGTTGCAATCGGCGCCCTGGTGGCAGCAATCGGCCGTGGCCGGTGTGCTGTCGTCCACCCTGCATGACATTCGGCCGCTGCTGCCCGAGGCAGTGGCCCGCTACATACCGTAAGACTTTTCGAAGGATCCAGACATGTGTGGAATCGTGGGCGTGGTCAGCCAGGCGCCGGTGAATCAGCTCATCTATGACGCGTTGCTGCTGCTGCAGCACCGCGGCCAAGACGCCGCCGGCATCGTCACCCAGCAAGAGCGCAAGTTCTTCATGCACAAGGCCAAGGGCATGGTGCGCGACGTGTTCCGCACCCGCAACATGCGCGCCCTGCCGGGCAACTGCGGCCTGGGCCAGGTGCGCTACCCCACCGCCGGCAACGCCTACAGCGAAGAAGAGGCCCAGCCCTTCTACGTGAACGCGCCCTTCGGCCTGGTGCTGGTGCACAACGGCAACCTCACCAACGCCCACGCGCTCAAACAAGAGCTGTTCCAGACCGACCACCGCCACATCAACACCGAGAGCGATTCCGAGGTGCTGCTCAACGTGCTGGCGCACGAACTGGAAAAGGTCTCGCGCGGCAACTCGCTCAAGGCCGCCGACGTGTTCGCCGCCGTGCGCGGCGTGCACCAGCGCGTGAAGGGCTCGTATGCCGTGGTGGCGCTGATTGCCGGCCACGGCCTGCTGGCCTTCCGCGACCCCTTCGGCATCCGCCCCCTGTGCATCGGCCGCCAGGGCGACAGCGTGATGGTGGCCAGCGAATCGGTCACCCTGGAAGGCACCGGCTTCGAGCTGGAGCGCGACGTGGCGCCCGGCGAGGCGGTGTTTGTGTCGCTCGATGGCATGGCCCAGTTCGAGCAGTGCGCCGCGAACCCCTCGCTCAAGCCCTGCATCTTTGAATACGTGTACCTGGCGCGGCCCGACTCGGTCATCAACGGCGTGTCGGTGTACCAGTCGCGCCTGAACCTGGGCGCCTCGCTGGCCAAGCGCGTGATCTCCACCGTGCCGCCCAACGAGATCGACGTGGTGATCCCCATTCCCGAGTCCTCGCGCCCCAGCGCCATGGAGCTGGCCCAGCTCATCGGCCGCCCGTACCGCGAAGGCTTCGTGAAGAACCGCTACGTGGGCCGCACCTTCATCATGCCCGGCCAGGGCGTGCGCAAGAAGTCGGTGCGCCAGAAACTCAATGTGATCGGCAGCGAATTCAAGGGCCGCAACGTGCTGCTGGTGGACGACTCCATCGTGCGCGGCACCACCTCGAAAGAGATCGTGCAGATGGCGCGCGACGCCGGTGCCGCCAAGGTCTACCTGGCCAGCGCCGCGCCGCCGGTGCGCTTCCCCAACGTGTACGGCATCGACATGCCCACACCCGAAGAGCTGGTGGCCCACGACCGAACCGTCGATCAGATTCGCGAGCTCATCGGCTGCGACGCCCTGATTTACCAGGACGTGGACGCCATGAAGCACGCCGTGGCCTCGCTCAACCCGGCGCTCGACGGCTTTGATGCCTCGTGCTTTGACGGCGTGTACGTCACCGGCGACATCACCGCCCACGACATCGCCCGCCTGAACCAGTCGCGCCCGCAGGCCGAAGAGGGCCAGGAAGACACCTCGCGCCTGGCCTTGCCCAACTCGCAGGAGTCTTGATGAGCGAGCAGCCCCTGCACCGAGACACCCTGGCGGTGCGCGCCGCCGCCGAGCGCAGCCAGTACGGCGAAAACTCCGAGGCGCTCTACCTCACCAGCGGCTACGTGCAGCCCAGCGCCGAGGCCGCCGCCCGCCGCTTCGCCGGTGACGAAGACGGCTTCACCTACGGCCGCTACGGCAACCCCACCGTGGCCAGCTTCGAGCAGCGCCTGGCCGCGCTCGAAGGCGCCGAGGCCTGCATCTCCACCGCCTCGGGCATGTCGGCCATCCTCATGATGTGCATGGGCCTGCTCAAGGCCGGCGACCACGTGGTGTGCTCGCGCTCCATGTTCGGCTCCACCATCAAGCTCATCGGCAGCGACCTGGCCAAGTTCGGCGTCGAGTCGAGCTTCGTGCCCCAGACCGACCTGGCCGCCTGGAAGGCCGCCATCCAGCCCAACACCCGGCTGCTGTTCGCCGAAACGCCCACCAACCCCCTCACCGAGGTGTGCGACATCCGCGCCCTGGCCGACCTGGCCCACAACGCCGGCGCCTTGCTCTGCGTGGACAACTGCTTCGCCACCCCGGCCCTGCAGCAGCCCATCGCGCTGGGCGCTGACATCGTCATGCACTCGGGCACCAAGTACCTGGATGGCCAGGGCCGCGTGATGGCCGGTGCCCTGTGCTCCACGCAAGAGCGCGTCACCAAGGTCTTCCTGCCCGTGCTCAAGAGCGCCGGCATGACGCTGGCGCCCTTCAACGCCTGGGTCGTGCTCAAGGGCCTTGAGACGTTGGACATCCGCATGCGCGCCCAGTCCGAGCGCGCCCTGGGCCTGGCCCGCTGGCTCGAAGCCCACCCCTCGGTCGAGCGCGTGTACTACCCCGGCCTGCCCAGCCACCCGCAGCACCAGCTCGCCCTGGCCCAGCAATCGGGCAACGGCGGCGCCGTGCTGTCCTTCGTGGTGAAGGCAGCCGACGCCGACCAGGCCCGCGCCCGCGCCTTCCACGTGCTCGATTCCTTGAAGGTGATGTCGCTGTCCACCAACCTGGGCGACACCAAAACCCTCATGGCCCACCCCGCCAGCACCTCGCACGGCCGCCTCACCGAAGCCCAGCGCCAGGACGCCGGCGTGGTGCAAGGCCTGATCCGCGTGGCCGTGGGCCTCGAACACCTCAACGACATTCAGGCCGACCTTGACCGCGGCCTCTCCTCGCTCTGACATGACCCAGCACGTCCGCACCCGCTTCGCCCCGTCGCCCACCGGTTTCATCCACCTGGGCAACATCCGCTCGGCCCTCTACCCCTGGGCCTTCGCGCGCTCGCAAAAGGGCGACTTCATCCTTCGCATCGAAGACACCGACCTGGAGCGTTCCACCCAGGCCGCGGTGGACGTGATCATCGAAGGCATGCAGTGGCTCGGCCTGGACCACGACGAAGGGCCCTTCTACCAAATGCAGCGCATGGACCGCTACAAGGAAGTGCTGGCCCAGTTGCAGGCCAGCGGCCATGTGTACCCCTGCTACATGAGCGTGGAAGAACTCGACGCCCTGCGCGAGCGCCAGATGGCCGCCAAGCAAAAGCCCCGTTACGACGGCACCTGGCGCCCCGAGCCCGGCAAGGTGCTGCCGCCCGTGCCCGAGGGTGTGAAGCCTGTGCTGCGCTTCAAGAACCCGCAAGATGGCGTGGTGGCCTGGGACGACAAGGTCAAGGGCCGCATCGAGATCCGCAACGAAGAACTCGATGACCTCGTCATCGCCCGCCCCGACGGCACCCCCACCTACAACTTCTGCGTGGTGGTGGACGACATCGACATGCGCATCACCCACGTGATCCGCGGCGACGACCACGTCAACAACACCCCGCGCCAGATCAACATCTTCCGCGCCCTCGGCCAAGAGCCGCCGGTGTACGCCCACCTGCCCACCGTGCTGAACGAGCAGGGCGAGAAAATGAGCAAGCGCAACGGCGCCAAGCCCGTCACCCAGTACCGCGACGAAGGCTACCTGCCCGACGCCATGGTGAATTACCTCGCCCGTCTGGGCTGGAGCCACGGCGACGACGAAATCTTCAGCCGCGAGCAGTTCCTGCAGTGGTTCGACCTGGACCACCTTGGCCGCAGCGCCGCGCAGTTCGACGAAGCCAAGCTGCGCTGGGTGAACGCCCAACACCTCAAGGCCATGGCCGACGACGCCCTGGCCCCGCTGGTGGCCGAGCAGCTCAAGAAGCGTGGCATCGGCGCCGACGAGCGCCTGCCCCGCATCTGCGGCCTGTTCAAAGACCGCTGCGACACCACCGTGGCCCTGGCCCAGTGGGCCGCGCTGTTCTACACAGACGCCGCCCCCAGCGCCGACGACCTGGCCCAGCACGTCACCGACGCGGTGAAGCCCGCCATTGATTCGCTGGTGCGCCAGCTCGACGCCTGCACCTGGGACAAGGCCGGCATCGGCGCCGCCATCAAGGCCGTGCTGGCCGAGCACGGCTTGAAGATGCCCCAGCTCGCCATGCCGGTGCGGGTGCTCACCATGGGCACCCCCCAGACGCCATCCCTTGATGCGGTGCTCGAACTGCAAGACCGAAAAAAAATTTTGGGCCTCTTGCAAAAACGCTAAAAACCTCTCTATAATTCAAGGCTTACCGGAACACGCAACGAATCGAAAGATTCAGAGCCAAACTGGTAACCCTGTGGGGGTATAGCTCAGCTGGGAGAGCGCTTGCATGGCATGCAAGAGGTCAGCGGTTCGATCCCGCTTACCTCCACCAAAATTCAGAGTCGCGCATTG
>FWPV01014390.1_pt1 | contig 10967 bp, 6 predicted proteins | sample 2228371 | NCBI WGS metagenome assembly FWPV01 (sample SAMEA103939776, study PRJEB20133) | metagenome | reverse complement strand
GCTGTCGCCGGGGCAGGCGCTGCGCGCGTCGGCACCGCTCTTCAAAAAGCTGGAGGAGAGCGTGGTGGAGGAGGAATACGCGCGGCTGGGGGGGTAGGGCAAAATTTCTGCGGCGCGTGTTCCTGGTCTTGTTGAAGCTTGTGGGAGAGAAGCTAAGTGAGCGAGTCTTTGGCAGATAGCCTCAATATCTTGCTCAAGAACCTGGGGTTCACTAAGGGGAATCCTTTTGCTTCGCTGGAAGCCAACAAGGAGGAAGGCCAGGAGTGGTTCTACGAGTCGTTCGTTGAACCGCCTCGCTTTGACGAAATCGTCGGCGACGCCCGCTCCCCCCAGCCGATGCTGATCTTTGCCCCACGTGGCAGCGGCAAGACGGCGTTGCGGGTGATGGTGCATTACTATTGCCAGCGAGGGTATGCCAACCGGCAGGGCTGGGTGCCCGGCGGCAAGGTGCTCGGTATCCTCCACACCGACCTGAGCCTGATCCAGGAGGTGGCTCACGAGAACCCTCGATCTGACCTGGCCCGTAGCCATGTACAGGCAATTTTGCGCGCAGGAGTAGTCGCCTTGGCCCGGCAATTAGGAAGCGATCCTTCTCTAAGAGCACGATTGGCATCTCAATCAGCCGAGGACACGACCTATCTCCACTGGTTCGCCTCCCACTTTGGCGAAAACTTGTCTGCTGCCGAAAGGCGGTGGCTACGAGAGGCAGGATTGGCAGCAAGAATGCCGTTGGGCTTCCCGTTGCCTCATCCACACGGCCAAACATTGGCTCTCCCTGCCCTGGAATATCTTCCAGATTTGCAAAGCCTGTTGGAAAGTGAATCCTCCCATTCCTATGTTCAGCTTATGAGGCGCTTTGTCGAGATGGCATTGAGTATAGGCTTTCAGGCCGTCTATGTCCTGGTGGATGGTGCCGACGAACTGGCGTCTACTGCAGTGGAACTCGGTTATGCAGCTTGCCTGGTCGAGGCGCTAGCGGCCAACCTGCAAATCCTCGATATGCCTGGTGTAGCGTTTCGCCTCTTTCTACCGGCTGAGATGCGGCCTCATTTGGAAGCTCTAGGCTCAGTGCGCACCGACCGTATTATCTGGTATGATCTGGTCTGGAAGCCCGATCAATTGCTGGCCTTGCTCCATAAGCGCCTGGATGTGTTTTCGGAGGGGCGCGTGCCAAGCCTGGATACAATTTGCGCTGACGACCTGCCTCCTGGACAGCTGGAAAAGGCCTTGGTCGAGGCAGCAGATGGCTCACCCCGTACTCTCCTGCGTCTGGGGCAGGCGCTGCTGCGCTGCCAGGCAGAACTAGTGAGAGGTGATGAGCGGGCCGATGCAATGCTGAGAAAGGAGGCTTGGGAACGAGCCCGCGCCGACATTCTCTCTCACAGAGAACAGCCGCCGGTGGCGATCCAGGCCACTGCCCCGGAGGCCGAGCAGCCCTCCGCCTGGTCGCGGATCCTGACCCGTTATCCCAGTCCCATCGCCTTGGTCTGCCGCGATTATTTGATCCGCCAAGAGCCGATAGCCCGCCTGGTGCGCCTGCTGGATGCTTTTGAAGCGACGATCAGCTTTTGTGGCGTGCTGATGTTGGCCCAGTATCGGCAACAGGTGGAGGAGGCAGCAAGCCAGGGGCAACGAGCGCGCAGTTTGCCGAGTGCCGTGGGCAAGGAGTGCTGGCAGATGTCGCTGGGCCGCTGGTTGTGGGTCCTGGAGCGGCTGACCGGCTTGAGCGGCAGTTTGGGGCGGACGTTGATCGGCAGCCGGCTGCACCGACTGCTCCAGAAGGAGAGCGGAGAGGCCGTTCAACGCCTGCGGGACCTGCGCAACCAGATGGCCCACCAGGCCCAATCCGCCACCTTTTACACAGAACAATTGCCTCCAGCCCAGGCCGACCTGCTCACCGTGCTGGCCAACCTGGATTTTCTGACCGAGACGGTGCTGTTTCAACCCCTGAACATGAGGCGGCACGGCAATGAGTATTTCTACGCCGTACGGTGTTACCAGGGGGACAATCCGCTCTTTACAGAAGAACAATGGCGCTTGACAATTCCCCTGGACTGTGATAAACTATGGCTTAGCCAGGGTAACCGGCTTCTGGCTCTTTTCCCGTTGTTGCATGCCGAGCGGTGCCCGGAGTGTGGACATGATGAGGTGTTCACCTATCAACGGCTCGAAGATGACAACCTGATCTACCACAACTTTGCCTCCGGCCACTCTTGGACTACAGCCCGATATCGAGCCGAATTTGCTGATTTATTCGGTTTTTGATGGGAGGTTGTATGATCCCAGCGCCCCCCAGCACAACAAGCACTGAAGGGGCCCAAAAAGAGCTGATGACCCGCGATCAGTGGTTGCAGCGATTGGGCTTTCAGTTCAACCCGTTTGAGTACGAAGCAGCCGATGAATTAGAAAACGGTGACCCTTACCTGGACCAGTTCTTTGTACCATTTCCCTATTTTGAGGCGCTAAAAAACGCCCGATCTAGTGTCTTGTTCACCCAGCGAGGCTGTGGCAAAAGCGCCAACCGCCTCCAACTTGAGCGGTGGTGCAAAGAAATGCTGGAGAAGCCGGACCAATTTCCGCAACAAGTCCTCGCTGTTCGTCACGACGACTTCTTGACCATCCTCACTGACATCTCACTGCGCAGTCATATCGAGGCCATCTTGCGTCGCGCTGTGCCGGCTCTGTTAGAGGTTGCAATCCGCCATTTCAGAGGAGCACTGGCCGAACTCCCCTCCCCTTCCCGAGAGAACCTTTGCTGGTTTGTCCAAAACTACTCGGACCGCTTGATCCCTCGTGGCTTGCAAAAGCAGCTAAAGGATGTGGGCGCTGCACAAGTCAGATCAACAACCACCCCTCAGCTGGCTGAAGGATTGATCAACGCGGTTGCATCCCTTTTCAAAAATAAACCGATCGAGGCCGCTCTAGAAGCCACCCACACCCTTGTCAATCTCTTTAGCTGGGAATTTCAGGAGACCGATGCAGCGGCCTGGATCCGTTTGGAACCTCTCGAATTGATGCGCCGTTTCTCGGATATCGCCCGCGAGCTTGGGATCAAGCACATTTTTGTTCTCGTGGATCGCGTTGATGAATTCCAAGGCACAGCCGGCCAACCAGAGCGACAGGCAAAACTTCTTGAACCCCTACTGGCAAATGCCCCCATCCGCGGCATACTATGCTTCAAGTTCTTCCTACCGCTTGAATTGTTGCCGGTCCTGCGCCAACAACTGGGACCAGACAAATTCCGTGAGGACAAGACGCAAATTCTGGAAGTGGAATGGAAACGGGAAGATATAGCTAAGCTTTTGCAAACCCGTCTATCTGAGGGCAGTAAGGGTCTGCACTCGAGCTTTGCCTCCCTGGTGGCGGGCGACCCCACCGATGTGGACGACCAACTGATCGAGTTCGCCCACCATTCCCCCCGCGATCTGGTCCGCCTGTGCAACCGCATTTTTACCGAACACACCCGTATACCTACAGAAAAACTATACCTGGAGCCTGACGAGATCCAGGCTGCCGAACGCTGGTTTGCCAAAACCAGGGCGCGAGAGCTGTATGGCGACGAATGGCTGGCTCAACTGATCTGTCTGCCAGAGATGCCATTCACTACTGCTGCGTTAGGCCAGGCGATCAAACTGACCGAAGAAAAGACGGAGAAGCTGCTTCACGAGTGGCAGAAGAAAGGGATGGTAGCGCACCGACCCCGTGACTCTGCCCACCCTGAAGCAGCGCTTCGTTTCGACATCGCCGACCCTCGTGCCCGCCTGGTCTGGGAGGAGGAACATCTATGAATCAGCCCCAACGTTTGACCCAATCCCAACCTTTTGCCGACCGCGACTGGGAGCTGGAAGCCATCTCTTACCGCCTGGGCATTCTACGTTCTGGCGGCAGTGTCTTTCAGTGCGTGATCAATTTTTACGGCATCCCCGGCATCGGCAAGACGAGGCTCTTGAAGGAAGTCCAGCGCCGCGCTCAGGGAATTCCAACGGCACTGACCGACCTGGCTGTTTTCCGTGACGGCCACCGGGCCGGGCCGGAGATCCTGGCCGACCAGATGAGCCAACTGGAGCGACAGACCCACTTGTCTGATGCCGGCTTTCAGCAGGCGCTCCAAGCCTTCCGCGCCCATCCTATCCCGGACGATCCATACGACGAGGCAGCCTGGTACAGGTTTCGACAAAAGGCCAAAGAGGTGGCCGACGCCTTTTCGGTGTATGTGTATCGTTACGTCCAACAGCCTAAACAACCGGTCATGCTCCTCTTCGATAACTCAGAAGCTGCTGCGGGGGAGACCCTTGACTGGCTCGAGTATGAGGTCTTTAGCCCGCTGGTGCAGACCGACCGGATTATGTTGGTGGTGGCCGGTCTCAGCCCGGTGCGCTGGAAACGCTTCGAGGTCCGGCGGCGGGTGCTGCTGCGCAAACTGAACCCGCCGCAAGACGGCAGGCTATTCGAGAAACCCGAAGCCTCTTGGGCGCCGGTGGCGCCCAAAATCATCCAGATCACCTTTAACTACCCACCGGCGAACGACGCCATCGTGGCCGAACTGGAGCGGGCGCGGATCACGGATCAGAAATCGTTTGACCAGCACCGACCGGACCTGATCCGGCGGCTCATGACCCACGTTGTCGAGGAGAATCTGCTGGCCGGCGTGGACAATGACATCCGCCTGGCCTGGCGCATCGCCGCACCCTTGCGCCAGTTCGACGTGACCACCCTGCGGCGCGTGTTGCCCGAATTCGAGCCGGAATTCGAGGGCAAGGGCGGCAACTATTATCTGCTGATGCTCAACCGCATGGTAGACACGGCGCTGGTGGAGTGGAGCGCCGAGCGCAAAGCCTATGTCTTGGACCAAACCCTGCGCCAGTTCCTGGCCCTGGACCTGGAAACCCGCGACCCCGACCTGGCCCGGCGCATCCACAAGCGTGCTGCTGAACTGTATCGCCGCTGGCTGGAGGAAGTGCCCGAGAACCGGAGCGCTTACCTGGTGGAATGGCTCTACCACCATGCCCAGATGCAGCGGCTGGCAGGTCAGGCGCCGCCTGAGATCGCCGCCAGCTTGCGCCGCACCTTGCAGCCGGTGCTGGATCAGTTTTACCGGCCCATTTCGGTTGAGGACGATCGCTTGCTAGACGGTGCTCAGCAGCTGATCGAGGAGTTAGAACGTGATCCCGATCTGCCCGAATTGTTGGGCAAGGAGGATTTTGCCAAGTGGATGGCAGAGGTCAAAAAAGCCATCCCTGCCCTGAAGACGTAAGCCAGTTCTGCTTTCTGATTGAGTCAAAGGAGACCTTCCATGAAAGAAACCAAGCCCCCCTCAGAAAATGAACTGCCGCCGGCAGCTTCGCCGCCGCTGATCCCCCGCCGGCAGGCGTTGGAGGAGTTTACGGCCATTCTGTGCGCCGGTGCCTCTGAACGTGTGCTGAACGTGCACGGCGGCGGCGGATCGGGCAAGACCTGGTTTTTGAAGGACATCCAACGTTATTGCCAAGAACACGATCTGCTATACAACAAGCAGATCATTGACTTTTTCGACACAGCCCACCACCGGGTCAGCGGCCTCATCGCCAGCATCATCCAAGAGCTGGACCCGGAGCACAAGTTCTTTGAAAAATACTTGGAGTTGCGGGCCGAATTCGACCGGCTGCGGGCGCAGGGCCGTGGCGGCCGGGCGCTGGAGCAGACCGGCAAAGAGATGGACTGCGCCTTCCTGACCGGGCTGCAAGCCTTGGGGGCTGCCCATCGGAAGCCGGATGGCAGCAAAGGCGTTGTCCTGCTGCTGGACACCTTCGAAGTGGTGCAGGAGGGCCGGGTAGGCCGCTGGGTGCTGGAAGACCTGCTGGGTCAGACCGAAAACATCTGCAGCGAAAAAGAGAACCCTCTGCCCATCGTCGCCACCCAGGACATCGCCGTGGTTCTTGCCGGCCGGCCGCAGATTGACCAAAAACGTACACGAGCTCCCATCCGCCCCTGCTCGCCTGGCAACTTTTCCCCGGACGAAGTCAGGGAGTACGTGTACAGGCTGCTGGGTCGCCACAATGACATTGATCTGACGGGCGATCCTACCGCCCAACTAGCCTCCTGGATCGCCGACAAAACAGGAGGGTATCCGGTGCTGGTCGCCCTGGCCCTGGACTTCGTGAACCTGTATAGTGCCACCTACGGCACGCCGGAGCTGAGTGTCGAGGGCCTGCTCCACGTTTTGCAGCAGGTCGAGAGACGGTGTGATCTGGCCACAGGTTTGATCGAGCAGATTATGGAATTGCTGGGCCAGGTTCCGGAGCAGCAGTGGGCAGTGCTCTTTATGGCCCATCTGCGGCGGCGTTTCACCCGGCGGCTATGCGCCACCTTGATGGACAAGAAACCGGCTGATATGGGAAGTCTGGATACGGCCTTCACCACCTTTGAGAACCTGTACATGGCCAAGTATCGCCACCTGCGAGGCACCTTCCGCCTATCGTCCGATGAAGCCCGGAAGCTTGAGGAGGCGACCGTTTCATTGCACGACCTCATCCGCGATTGGGTCTACCAACGCTATTGGCAAGGTTCCATTCCGCTCTCCTTTGTCTACCAGGGCTTTAAAGCCAGCATCTTCCCCAAGGAGCTTGAGGAACTTTGGGAAGAGGCCGGCGATTGGGAGGGGGAACAAGCGGAAATCCCCGCTGACAAGTTGAGGCCAATCTTGCGTTGGCTGGATGACAAAGCGGTCGAATTCTACGAGGTCCGCCATCAGGAACTAGAAGGAATGCGCGACCGCGTGGATAAGGAGAAAGAACCCTCCCGTTGGGTAGAGTACGAATATCAGCAACATGCCCTGATGGCCGAGCAGTTGCTCTACGAGGTGGACCGCGACCTGGAGAAAGGCTGGCAGCATTGGCGGCGCGTGTACTATGAAGCCTTTGAAGCCTATCAACAGGGCTACTGCGAGCAGTTGGAGTTAACCGTGCTCAGCGCCTGGCCGGACAAAGAGCTGCAGGCCGACCCGCGCAAAGGGGAGATCCAGGAGATGGCCCGCGTGCGCCAGCAGTGGTGGAAGATCCAGCGCAGCGGCCTGGCACGGGATCAGGCCATCGAAAGGCTAGGGGCGCTGGCGCACAAGCACGAGCCGCCGCCCGGTGTCAAGCCCTCCGAGCTGCTGGCGAATATCCACGCTGCGTTGGGCTGGGCCTATGCGCTGAAGGGGGAGACCCGGCTGGCCCGGCAGCACCGCAGCCGGGCAGCCGATCTGTTTCGCGGGTTAAAATTGGACTGGGACCTGGCCATGACCCTTGATTTCCTGGGCGAATCGTGTGATCAGCTCGGCCTGTTTCGCCGCGCCGACGAAGCCTGGGGAGAAGCGATCCAGATCTCCCGGCGGCGTGGGGACCACTATCGCCTGGCGTCGGTGGCCATGAAGTGGGGCTACTCGCTCAACCTGCGGGGAGAGTCCAGCCGCGCCCTGGGTTACGCCAAGGTGGCCGAGACCCTCTTCCGGAAATTAGGAGATGACCGCAGCCTGGGCTTGGCACTGAACTACCAAGGTCGCATCTACCAGGCCCTGGGCAAGTTCGCCCACGCCGAATGGGCCTTGACCCAATCCCAAACCTGTTGCGATCGGTTCGAAAGCCCCGATGACCAGGTTCGCCTATACATAAGTTGGGGCGAATTCTACCGCCGCCGGGCGCAATCGGAAGATGCCAAGCCGAACGATTTCAGCCTGGCGCGAGTGGCCCTGAAGAACGCCCTCCGGCAGGCCCAGGCCGAGGAGTTCGGCCAATGGCAGACCCAGGCCACCGAGGAACTGGGCTGCCTGTTCCGCGGCCAGGCCCGGCTCGCCGCCGAGGATGGGCGGGAGGAAGAGGCCCAACGCCTTTGGGCAGACGCAGAACGAGAGCTGGACCAGGCCCTGAAAAAATATCGGGAACAGGATGCCGGCTTCAAGATAGCCGACCTGTTGGACGACCTGTGCCAGTTGTACGCCGACCAATACCGCTTCCAGAGAAAGAGCAGAGAGGCGCTGGAAGAACATCTGGATGAACTGGAGACGGTCGCCCGGGAACGAGAGTGTCCCCTGCACCTGGCCCGCGTAGCCGAGTGGCGGGCCCAGCTGGCGTGGGAGGATGGCAACCATGAAGAAGCGGTGAAACAATACGTGGAAGCCTGTTCTCATGTAGGCCTGCATACCCGCGCTGGCGAGACTTTCCGCACTTCATATGACCGGCTGGTTGGCCGGCTCGAGGAGCAGTTGTGTAAACGGTTGAATGAGGACTCCACGGCTGACGACGAGGAACGGGTCAGGCTGGCCCAACTGGCCCTGCAGCTTTGGGGGCAGACCGGCCATGCCCCGACGCACCCCCAATTTGCCCAGGCCTGCCGTCGGGTGCTCTACCCGGCCCAGGCGCGGCTGGACGAGGGCGAGGCAGACAATGTTTTTAACCAAGGGCGATCGGATTATGAAGACGACCAGAAGTCCCAAGCCGACGAATGCTTCCGCCGGGCATTTGAACTATATGTACAGGCCTGCGATCGGATGGGCCGGCTGACCGATGGTTCTTTCGAGAATTACAAACGGTATATGGAGTTGGTGGCCAAGCTAGAGCGCCGCTTCTACGACCTGCCTGATCTGGGATTGGCCTTGGCCTACAGCGAGCAGGTGCAGGCGGCCTGGCAGCGGCTGGAGCAAGCCGAGCATCACCCGGCCGTGCTCGAAGTATGTCGCCGCGCTCGACAGATGGCTGAACTGGTGCAACAGCTGGCACCCGAAGGCCTGGCGGGATAGCGGCGTTTCTATGCTTTGTAGCTGACAAGTTGCCAGACGAGGAGACAATCATGATTTCCCCCACTGTGCTTTATAGTTTCTCTGTCCCCCCATTGGTTCACGGCCAGTGTAACGCCTGTGCCGAGACGGTACATGTATGGACTGATGTTAGCGTCGCAGGCGCAGCGGGCACTTGCGATGCTTGTGCCGGGACCACGGCCTGCACCCATACTTCGAGGTTGGCTTGCCTGGACACCGACGTCACCCTGGCCCCAGCCGTCCAGACCACATGCCTTCTGTCTGACGGCTACCAAGTTGCCCTGACGCCGGTGGCCGCCCCCTCTCTCGCCGTCTTCAACGCCCCTGCCGTCAACCTCCTCCACGCCTTCGACCATGGCTGCACCCCGGCCGATGTCCTGGCCCACCTGCCTGCCGGCTATTCGCCCGAACCCTCCCGCGCCGCCATCGCCGACATGATCCGCCTGGGGCTGCTGGTCCCCGCCGGGGATGAACCGCGCCTGCTGCCCGAAACCCCTACTGTCCTCAACGCCTGGCTACACGTCACCAACGCCTGTAACCTGGACTGCGCCTATTGCTATGTCACCAAATCGGGCGAGACTATGCCCCCGGAGGTGGGCCGACAGGCGGTGGATGCCGTGCTGCGTACTGCCGTCCGCCACGGCTTTTCCGGCGTGCGCCTCAAATACGCTGGCGGCGAACCGAGCCTCAACTTTTCGCTCGTCGCCGAACTGCACCAGTACGCCCGTGCCCAGGCGGAACAGCACGGCCTGGCCCTGGAGGGGGTGCTCCTGTCCAACGGCGTGGCCTTGAGCGACCGGCTATTGACCACCCTGCTGGTCCAAAACATCGGTCTGGCGGTTTCACTGGACGGGTTGGACGGCAGCCACGACGCCCAGCGCCCCCGCGCTGACGGGGGCGGCACGGCGCGGGCGGTGCGGCGAACACTGGAACACGCCCAGGCACTAGGCCTGTGCCCAGACGTGACCGTCACCGTGACCGGCCGCAACCTGGATGCCTTGCCCGAAACTGTTGCCTGGTTGCTGACGCTCAACCTGCCCTTTGCCCTCAACTTTTACCGCGAGCACGACCGGACGAACGGTCGGCATGACCTGACCTTGGCTGACGATCGGCTGATCGAGGCCGTGCGCCGCGCCTTTGCCGTCATCGAGACCAACCTGCCGCCCTATAGCCTGCTCAACTGCCTACTCGACCGGGTGCAGATGGCTGTGCCCCATCACTACCCCTGCGCTGTGGCCCACAATTACCTGGTCGTGGACCACCAGGGCCGCGTCGCCCAGTGCCAGATGACAATGGATCGCCCCGTCAGCACCATTTGGGCCGCTGACCCACTGGCCGACGTGCAACATGTGCCTGGTGGCGTTCCCGGCCTGTCGGTGGAGGAAAAAGAGGGCTGCGCCGAGTGTGAGTGGCGCTATTGGTGTGCTGGCGGCTGCCCACTCCAAACGCAGCGAGCCACCGGCCGCTATGATTCCCGATCGCCGTTGTGCGCGGTCTATCGCGCTCTTATGCCTGATCTGCTGCGGCTGGAGGGCTTGCGCTTGCTGAACGAGGCGAGAACGGATGAAATAGCGCTAGACCGGTGGAGGTCAGCAAGCTAGCTGACCACCTGCGTGGTCGGTTGGGGCGTCCTCGGAGGAGGACGCCCGGCCAACGGTCCTTAAGGTGCGACCTCGGTCGCTATAGGTGAGCAGTTACCACCGAGGAAGCTACCACGGAAAGTTGAGGTCGAGGCTTTGGGAGCCGGGATGCGTGTGTCCCGGCTCTTTTGACTGGCGGCAGGGTTTGCGGTGTCACACCGCCAGACTTGTCGTGAGTGCCCAACTCGGTTATAATGATGGGCAAAGACAGGCAAACGATTATGAAAACTCTGGAAGAAATCAAGCAGATCCTGGAAACACAAAAAAACTATGTCGCTGCCGAATATGGTGTGACAATCGTCGGTGTGTTCGGCTCTTACGTGCGCGGCGAGCAACAGCGCGACAGCGATGTGGATATTTTGATCGAACTCGATCGACCTCCGCGCATTAGCTTGATCGGCCTGGTTGAGCTAGAACACTACTTGAGTGACGTGCTCGGTATAAAGGTTGATTTGGCTATCAAAAAGAAGGGATGGTTCATAATAGGTTGACACTTTTCGTCAGCGGCTGCTCCGATGTCAGGATTGGCCGCCTCAAAAATACCTGCCAGGGGA
>FWPV01012237.1_pt1 | contig 10968 bp, 5 predicted proteins | sample 2228371 | NCBI WGS metagenome assembly FWPV01 (sample SAMEA103939776, study PRJEB20133) | metagenome | reverse complement strand
ATCCAGGGCGATGTAGACGTTTACGACAGTCTGCGCGATCAGTATCTGGGGCGTTTGGTGAATATCCACACCCAGGGGTTAATGGTCATGGGCGATGTGGCACTGGAAGAGGATCGCCTCTATACCCTGGATTTGCATTTGCCCGAGCCGATCAACGATCATATCGTGATTCAACTTGGGGTAGATTGCCTGTGGGCGCGCGAGGCGGATTTGGCTGGCAAATATTGGATGGGGTTTTCCATTATCGATGCATCCAACGAGTCACTGCAGTCTATTCGGGATTTGGTTGAACGTTTGGGCGAGGCTTATTAGCTATTTCCTGATTCAACCCGGCCCACAAACACCGTGCATCAAGCGCGGCGTTTTGCTTTCTGGTCTGTCCCGGCGTTTGTCCGGCAGCCTTCCTGCGTGTCACAGAGTTGGGTATCCACCTAGAACAAGTCGGTAAAAACTATGCCCAGGGCAAATACTTCAAGATCCACGTTATAGTCGATCAGGCTGTGGCCGTAACCATTAAAGTATTTGAACTGGCCGCGCAGGTTGCTGCTAATGGGGAAGCTCCAGCCCAGCTCAATAGCGCCGCGGCTGGTGCCGTCCAGGCTGTCGCGCAGCATCAGGCTGTAAATATCATCGTTGCGCTGGTAGGCCGCGTTTAATTCAAAGTTGCCCAGATAGTCGGTGATGTCCGGGTTGTCGTCGCCGTCCGGGTCGCCGGGGTATTCCTGTTCGGCCTCCGGCAGGCGATACCAGGGGCTGAACGCAAAGGCAAAATTGCCTCGCTCGAACACGCTGTTAAACATCACCCGGTTCCAGCTGCGCGACAGCAGGCCGCCCTGACCGTTGGATTGATGGTTGAGGATCAGGTCGTTGAGTAAGTTGCGAAAGCCCAGAATTTCCCAGTCATTGGTAAAGCTCAGAATCAACTCCGGTTGGTGGTTGGTCTCGCGAAAAGGGGCCGAGTCTGAGTCGCTGTAAAGCTGCCACAGGGAGTGATTGGTATAACCCAGATAGAGGTGGCCATTTTCGCCGAATATGTCCTCGCGCAGGAGGATCTTTACGCTCAGCTGGAAGTCCGCCTCCACATTGCGCAGGTCGCTTAGCGATTCATTGGCGTTGTCCCGGTAGGGTGACTCGTTGGGGGTGCGGGTATAACTGGCGGGGTAAAAATAATTGATTTTATGCGGTGTAAGCATGAACCGGTTGGAGCGGTTAAGCGCCTCCAGTGTCATGCGTCGCTTGAGCAGTCGGTCGTCTTCGTTGTCACTGGAGTGATCGCCGGCAATAGTTGCTTCGGTCAGCTGTGCCGGATGTTGTTCGCTATCGCCCGCGCTTTGCAATTGCTGTTCGTACAATAACTGACAGGCCTGACGTAATTCGGCCACCGTCATACCCGAGGCTGCGCTGGTAACCGAGGCTTGCAAACAGCTATTCATGGCCTCCTGCGGCATTTCCGGCGCGCTTGTTGTGGTGGTTTGCGCCGTTGCTAGCGCACTGATAAGGCTGAGTGGCAAAAGGCCTAACCGGGGTGTCTGGATGGGGTGATAGCGCATGGAGCAAAGTCTCCGCAAGGGTGGCGCTGCAGAATTGAGCGATAGGATTGAGCGATAGGATTGAGCGATAGTTAGCCGCTATTCTAGGCGCTCTCCCAACAGAGACAAGGCCCGCAGAGACACGTCAGGCGCTACACCTGTTCCAGCCAAAGCTCTATGTCCTGCTCATGCCAGTCGGTGAGCAGGTGCACACCTTCGTCCACCACCTTCAAATACATGTCGATAATGTCTGAGGCCAGCACAAACAGGCGATGACTATCGGCATTGATCTGATGTGGATTAACCACATCGCTCTCCACCATGCTGAGCAGGAAATCGAGCTTGATTTCATAGCTTTTCAGCTGCGCCAGCAGGCTCAGGTCTTTATCCAGCAGCCCCTCCAGTCGCTTGGTTTGATGGCGCAGTTTTTCATTGTTTACCCGAGTGCACTGGATGGCGTAGCGCAGTTTGCTGGTCACATCCTTATCGCAATAGCCCAGTGCCGAAGCGTAGGTGGAAAGTGCGCGAATACGGCCTATTTGTTCGGCAACGGCGGGCATCAGGCGCGTGGAAAAATGCAGCACCTCAAGATATTTGAAACGGTTGGGGTAGCTGTTGCCCTCGCTGGTTTGCTCCTGGCCACTGCGCTCGGTTTGCAACAACGCCTGGGAGGTCGGCAACTCCAGTTGTTTGCCCAGCGCTGCAACCATGCTCAGCAACTGCTCAATCAGGTGACAGTGAAGTTCGTAGTTGTCCACTACCGCATCCTGTTGCCAATCGCGGCTGATGGTGAGCCAGGCATTGCTCAGGTTGTCCCTGTCCCGTGGGCTTAACAGGTTCAAGCTGCGCGCTGCAAAAGCTTGCACCAGCTCCAGGCGGCGCTCTAATTGCGTCTGCAGCAAGATGAGTTCACTGCGGAACAGGGTGTTACCCCCCAGGGCGCCCATCGACATACCCCGGTGTCGCTGCACCGCTTTAATCATATGGATAAGTTGTTTCAACAGAGTGAGTGCATCCAGCCGCTGCTGGTACTCCTCGCAAAACCTGACAAATTGGGCTGAACCCTTGCCACCCGTTGGTGCAGAAAAAGAGGGGTTATGCATGATGATAGTGCCTGTTCCCATGATTGCTATCGCTCTTTTCAAGAAAATTCGCTGCATTCCGGTGCATTTATCTGCACGGAAGGGGGTTGATAACTGCTGTTTCCCAATTAGTGGCAACAGCCGTGCCAGTTACAAAATAAACTTTTTGCACTGGTGATAATGCTTGTGCCAATAAAAATGCAGGCTTAATATCAAGCATCTTGTCCAAATGACAATATTGTTTTAAAGAGCGATTATTTTGGTTGCGGAGTCTTGATGCCCAATAAGCCTGTTAAGCAGATAGTGATTGCCGGCGGTGGTACAGCCGGCTGGATGACGGCCGCCTATCTGGCCCGCTGGTTGGAGAATACGGATCTGGATGTCACGCTGGTGGAATCCGAACTGATTGGCACTGTGGGGGTGGGTGAGGCAACCGGTATCCATCAGTTCATCCAGCATCTGGGTGTTAAGGAGAGTGAATTTATCGCCGCGACCCATGCCACCTTCAAATTGGGGATTGAGTTTGATGGCTGGTCAGCACCGGGGCAGGCTTTTTTTCACCCCTTTGCCGGCTACGGTGTCGCCATAGAAGATCGCCCCTTCTACCAAACCTGGTGGTCGGCGAAAACACAGGGCTATAGCGCCAATCTGGGCGAGTTTTGCCTCTGTACCCAATTGGCCAGTGCAGGCAAGTTTGCCCAGCCCAGCTTTGACAGTGACAGCCGCCTTGCCTGGTATAACTATGCCTACCATTTTGACGCCTCGCTGTTTGCAAAGTACCTGCGCAACTACGCCGAGCAGCGCGGTGTGACGCGTGTTGAGGGCAAGATCCAGCAGGTCCGGCTCGATCCTGACAGCGGTTTTATCCAGTCGCTGGAATTGGAGTCTGGTCAATCGCTACATGGCGATTTGTTTGTGGACTGCTCGGGTATGAGCGCGCTGCTAATCCAACAGGCCTTGGGGGTGGGCTACGAGGACTGGAGTCATTGGCTGTTGAGCGATTCAGCACTGGCGGTGCAAACCCGGAGTCTGGCCGAGCCTGATCCCTTTACCCGCTCCAGTGCGCGCAGTGCCGGCTGGCAGTGGCATATTCCCCTGCAGCATCGGGTGGGCAATGGTTACGTTTATTCCAGCCGGTTTATTAGCGAGGATCAGGCGCGTGCCGAACTGCTGGCAAACCTAAAGGGGGAGTTGCTCACTGAGCCGCGTTTGATTCGTTTTAACACCGGCATGCGCCGCGAATTCTGGCACAAAAACTGTGTGGCGATTGGCTTGTCCAGCGGCTTTTTGGAGCCGCTGGAATCCACCAGTATTTCCCTCATCCAAACCGGTATTAGCAAGCTTGCGGCGTTTTTGGTGAACTATGAGATTAACGACCAACAGGTCGCTGAAGCCAACCGCCTCAACCGGCTTGAATACGAGCGCATTCGCGACTTCATCATTTTGCATTACCGGCTCAATGGTCGCCCGGAACCGCTGTGGCAGGCAGTGAGGACAATGGAGATTCCCCCACCACTGGCAGAAAAAATCGCTGTATTCAAGGCGCAGGGACGAGTGAAGTTGCTGGAGCAGGAATCCTTTGTAGAGGAGAGCTGGGTCAGTATGTTTGCCGGTTTTGGGCTAAACCCCGATGGTCTTGCGCAGTCTCCCGATCCGTTAAAAATCCATTCCATCATGGACAAAATGCGCGCAGCGATTTCCAAAGGCTGTGCTCTTGCTCCCTCCCATGCCAGCTTTTTGCAGACATTAGATCAGTAAGCCGGGCGTGAAATTGGCAGAAATGTTTCTTTTGGTATCACGAAATAGGTGCCATTTTTGTTATAGGTGATAAAGCTTGCACCGATAAAATCATTACCTTAATATTCGCTCATATAGTCATATATACCATATAGATTCTACCTTTCCGGAGTAATCCCTTGCCTAGCACCCGCCTGAGTTCATCTGCCTTGCTCGCCAGTATCTCGCCCTTGGGCCTGATGCTGTTATTGGTGGGAAATCGCCTTCGGGCAGCTCCACCTTGTTGATGGAATAGCTCGGCTCCAGCGAGAGCTGCGGCGAGAGTTCGATGCGCCCGCTGCCGACTGGGAGCGTGAAGGCTTACCCATTGGCAATGGCGCTATGGGCGCGGTGATTGTCGGTGGTGTGCAAGAGGATCGCATCCAGTTCAATGAAAAAACGCTCTGGACCGGCGGCCCCGGTGCGCAGGGTTACGACTTTGGCTGGCCCGACGCTGCCCAAGGCGGCAAGCTGGCCCAGGTTCGCAATACCATTGACGAGCAGGGCGCTATAACGCCAGAGGCCGCTGCCAAAATGCTCGGTCGTAAAATTAGCGCCTACGGTGACTACCAGACATTTGGCGACCTGATCATTGTGTCGAGCGAAAATGACAGCGGTGTCAGTGCTGCTGAACCCGCACCTGTAAGTGATTATCGCCGCGAGCTGCTGTTGGGCGATGCACAGGTGAATGTCAGCTATTCGCAGGCTGGCGTAAATTACCGCCGCGAATATCTGGCGAGTTACCCCGATGGGGTTATCGCGATGAGATATTCCGCCGACCAACCCGCCAGCATTTCGTTCTCTGCCAGCCTGCAGGTGCCGGATAACCGCAGCCTGAATGTAAAACTTGATCAGGGCCGGATAACCGCCAGCGGCAAATTGCACAGCAACGGTTTGCAATTTGAAACCCAAATCCAGTTCCTCAACCAGGGCGGTGAAATCAGCGCAGTAGCGGGCAATAAAATTCAAATCACTGGCGCCGATTCAGTGGTGATTTTAATGGTGGCAGGCACAGACTATGCCCAGCGCTACCCCAACTATCGCGGAGTACATCCGCACCAGCGTTTGACGGCGCAGCTGGATAAGGCGATTAAAAAATCCTTTGCGCAAATTCAAAACACGCACCGCGCTGATCACCAGGCACTTTTTAATCGTGTGGTTTTGGACATAGGCCAGGAACCCAACGCCCCGCTTGCCAAACTCACCACGCCGCAATTATTGGCGGGTTATCAAAAAGGTAATGCCAATCTGGATCGCAGCCTGGAAGCCACTTATTTCCAATTTGGTCGCTATTTATTAATTGCCTCTTCGCGCCCCGGTTCGCTGCCCGCCAATTTGCAAGGTGTATGGAACAACTCCACTACGCCGCCGTGGAATGCGGACTACCACGTGAATATTAATTTGCAGATGAATTATTGGCTGGCAGAAACCACCAACTTGCCAGAGCTGGCTGAACCTTTTTTTGATTTTGTGGATAGCCTGGTTGCGCCCGGCACTATTGCCGCGCAAAAAGTGACTGGCGTAAACAAAGGTTGGACGCTGTTCCTGAATACGAACATATGGGGGTTTACCGGCGTTATCGATTGGCCCACCGCTTTTTGGCAACCCGAAGCTGCAGCTTGGTTAGCCCAACATTATTACGAGCATTATTTATTTTCAGGCGACGAAAAATTCCTGCGCAAGCGCGCTTATCCGCTGATGAAAGGTGCCAGCGAATTCTGGTTGGAATTTTTAGTAAAAGATCCGCGCGATGGTTTGTGGGTTGTCACTCCCAGCTTCTCACCCGAGCATGGGCCATTCACGCGCGGCGCGGCTATGTCGCAACAAATTGTTTTTGATCTTTTGCGCAATACCCGTGAAGCCGCGCTGCGCAGTGGCGATAAAACGTTTGCAAAAAAACTGGAGCAGACATTAAACCACCTGGATCGCGGAATACGCGTTGGCAGTTGGGGGCAATTGCAGGAGTGGAAGGAAGATCTGGACGATCCCAAAAATGATCATCGCCATATTTCCCATTTATTTGCACTGCATCCGGGGCGCGATATTAACCCGCGCAATACCCCGGAACTGCTTGCCGCTGCGCGCGCCACATTAAATGCACGCGGCGATGGAGGCACCGGTTGGTCGCAGGCGTGGAAGGTAAGCATGTGGGCGCGTTTATTGGATGGCAACCGCGCGCACAAAGTATTGGGTGAACAATTACAGCGCAGCACCCTCAGTAATTTGTGGGACAACCATCCCCCGTTTCAAATTGATGGCAACTTTGGCGCGAGCGCGGGCATTGCTGAAATGTTGCTGCAAAGCCACGGCGATGAATTGCATTTATTGCCCGCACTGCCATCCAGCTGGCCCAGTGGTTCGGTAAAAGGTTTGCGCGCGCGCGGTGGTATTACTGTTGATTTGGAATGGCGTAAAGGTGAATTAATCCATGCGCGCATTCAGCAGGCAAGCCCACACAAAAAGTCACCACAAAAAATACATATCAGAACTTCACGTCCGGCAGCGCAATTTACGCTGGTGGATGTAAGAACCGGGAAATCCCTAAGGCTAGAGAGCGAGGGGAATTCAGGGAGCTTCACGGTAGAGGGAGCGGGAATATATCTCTTATCCAGCAGCGGGAGATAGCTTTAGGGGTAGTTTTACAATACTAACTGGAGAAAATCATGACAGCTAATAACAAGCACAACCTCGGAAAAACATTTCTAAAAAAACAATTGCCAGCTTACATAAAACTTGCTTCCAGCTTGTCGCTGGTGGTGGGTGCTATGGGTGTTGCTCCCTATTCATTTGCACAAGATGATACTGATGCTTTGGAAGAAGTTGTTGTAACGGGTCAGCGCGGTAGTATTCAATCGGCACAAGTCATTAAACGTGACTCATCGGTTATCGTCGATTCAATTGTGGCTGAAGACATTGGTAAGTTGCCTGATCGCAGCGTAACCGAAGCGTTGCAGCGTGTTCCAGGCATCACGGTAAGTCGTTATGACACACCTTCTGATCCTGAGCATTTTGCTGGTGAAGGTTCTGGTGTTGCTGTTCGTGGTCTGACGCAGGTACGTGCGGAATTGAATGGTCGCGATGTGTTTTCTGCGAACGATGGTCGTGCGCTGAGTTTTGATGATGTTCCCGCAGAATTGATGGCAGGTGTTGATACTTATAAAAGCCCATCAGCAGAATTAATTGAAGGTGGTATGGGGGGCACGGTAAACCTGCGCACCCGTATGCCATTTGATAGTGATGGTCAGGTCGTTGCTTTTGGTGCTAAAGCAAACTACGGCAACCAAATTAAAGAAACCAATGGAGAGTATTCCGCGCTTTATGGTAATCGCTGGGAAACTGGTGTTGGTGAATTTGGTGCGTTGGTAAATATCTCTACTTCTGAATTATCAAGTCGCGCAGATAACGTTTATAACCGAGCTTTCATGCCGCGTGATGATATTCCCGGTTATGAGGGTGAAACTGTATTTCTACCTCGTGGTGCTGACTGGCGTCGCAACGATTACCATCGCGAACGTGAAGGCCAATATGTTGCATTGCAATGGGCGCCCAACGATACCGCAGAAGTTTATTTTACCGGCTTCCGTTCCAAGCACACCCAGCAATGGGACGAAAATGCATTTTTTACTGACAATGCGTATGGCGGCAATTTCAAGCAAGTACCCGTTGATGGCGCAAATGATTGGGTGATTGAAGATAACGTGTTACGCTCAGGCACAATTGCCACTGCAAATGATTTTGGTATTGGTTTTGGTACTAGCACACGTCTATCAAACAACACCTCTACTACTACCGATTATTCTCTTGGTGTTAAGTGGAGTCCAGATGACAACTGGAAATTTAATGCTGACTTGCAGCATGTCCAATCCGAATCTGAAAAAGAAGATTTAACATTGGGCTTAATTGTTTACCCTGAAACGATGAATGTAAACAATGTTGGTGGTTTGCCTGATATTAATATCGATGCTGATTATATGTCTGACTATAGCAACTATAGCTTTGGCCAGATGATGAGCATGCCTGCCGACAACGAGGCTGACGCCACTGTTTTCAGGGCAGATGCTGAGTATATGTTTGATGATGCAATCATCAAGTCGGTAAAAGTTGGTGCGCGTTTCACCGATAAAACAGCTGAAAACCGTGAAGCAAGTCAATGGCAAGCGCGTTACCAACCTTGGCAAACTGGCTGGTTGTTCCCAACAACTGCCGACATTCCCAAGGTTACTGAAGAGCAGGCCGCTCAATTCTTGACACTTTACTCGTTCAAGGATTTTTATCGTGGTGATATTAATGTGCCGCAAACTGCTTACTTGATTGACTCTTCACTGTTAAAAGATTTCCGTAGCGTTACCGATGCAATCACCGCTGTTACACCTAATGGTGCCGGTGCATTGAATTGGGATACTAATCTCAACCTGAAAAATCCGGATAACATCAATACACAAGAAGAAAAGACCGCCGCAGCTTACTTTCAGGTGAATTATGGATTTGATGATTTGGCAATGCCTGTATCTGGTAATTTCGGTGTTCGCGTTGTGCAAACTGATAATGCCGCTATAGGTCAAATCAAATCCAGTGGTCGCGAAATGGCAGATGGCGTAACTCCATTCGATTATGTAATCAGCGATTTCAAAGCAAAAAATTCTTACACCAATGTATTGCCTAGCTTGAACGTAAAAGTTCAAGCAACTGATGATGTGGTTGTACGCTTTGCAGCAGCAGAAACTATTTGGCGCCCAGAGTTTTGGCGTATGAAGGCGCTGTATAACCTCAGTGCCGGCTTGCAGGATGGTTTGGAGTTGCCGGTTGGCTCTTTCCCAACGCTGGATCAATTGGAATTCAATCTTGATACTGGTGGCCGCAATCCAACACTTGAGCCGATGAAAGCAACTCAGTTCGATGTAACTGCTGAGTGGTACTTTGATGATCGCGGCGGCATGGCTCACTTGGCGCTATTTACCAAAGATTTGACTGATATGTTCCAGGAAGGTATCCAGGGAACAACAATTATCAATAACCCCACTTACGGTCCAATTACTTATGATGCAACCTGGACTGATAACTTGGGGGGTGCAGAGATTAACGGTATTGAAATTGGCTTCACCAAATTCTTTGACTCTTTACCTGAGCCATTTGATGGATTGGGTATAAATGCAAACTATACCTACATCGATAGTGAAAGTAAGATTCCTCCTGCTGCTGAACCAACAGATACCGATGGTAGCACCTATGGTGAATTACCTTATGTTGGTATTTCCAAAAACTCATTCAACGTAATTGGTATGTATGAGAAGGATGGATTCTCTGCTCGCTTGGCGTACAACTGGCGCAGCAAATATCTGGTTACTACCGGCCCGAATGGTTGGAATGGAACTGATAATTGGCAGGGAGAAAGCGTGAGATGGATGTTGCCAATTTACAATGATGACTATGGCCAGTTAGATATGTCTTTGGGGTATACATTCCTCGATAACTACACTGTGGCGTTTGATGTTTATAACCTGACACAGGAAGAAACTAAAGGGATCATGGATCAAAATGTGGCGGGTGAAAACTTTGCCTATTACTATTCACAAGATGTTCGTTATTCTTTAAGCCTCCGCGCCAGATTTTAATTAGCGCGTTAAAAAACCTTGCTCCAATCGGGGCAAGGTTTTTTTATTTTTAGCCTTCGCATTTCCTGTTTTTTTCGCAAGTCTTACACTGTTTTATCGCGTTAAAAATCCATCCTGCTATTAATAGCACTAACACATCTGCAATGCCGCAAGAGGGTTTATGTTAATTGCCACTTTGTTTCGTTCACATTTATTGCGTTGGTTGAGCGCGAGTGTTTTATGCTTGGCGGCTTTGCCTTTATCTGCTGCAGCTTTGCCCGAGCTGGTGAGTAAAAATGGTCGCCACGCACTACTGGTAGATGGTGCCCCCTATCTAATACTCGGAGCACAAACCAATAACTCCAGCAATTATCCGGATGCATTAAAAGACGTGTGGCCTTCGGTAGAAAAAATGCACGCGAATACCCTGAGCATTCCGGTGGCTTGGGAGCAAGTCGAGCCGCTGGAAGGTCAATTCGATTTTTCTTATGTAGATGTATTAATTAAACAGGCGCGTGAGCGCAAGGTAAAAGTGGTGCTTTTGTGGTTTGCCACCTGGAAAAATAATGCGCCGCACTATGCTCCGGCATGGGTGAAGTTGGATAACAAACGTTTTCCGCGTGTCGTAAAGCGCGATGGCGATACACTCAATTCACTCTCGCCACTTGGAAAAAACAACTTGGCAGCCGATAAAAAAGCCTTTGTGGAATTGATGAAGCACCTGAAAAAAACGGATAAAGATCACACTGTGATTATGGTGCAAGTGCAAAATGAAGTCGGCACCTATGGCGCCGTGCGCGATTATTCGACGCTGGCGCAGCAGCAATTTAATGCGCCGGTTCCTGCAGATTTAATTGAAGCGCTAAGCCTAAAACCCGGTAACTGGTCGCAGGTATTTGATAAAGATGCCGATGAATTTTTTCACGCCTATTACATCGCCAAATACTGCAATGAAATTGCCCAGGCGGGTAAGGCGATAAAAAACTTGCC
>FWPV01015441.1_pt1 | contig 10969 bp, 10 predicted proteins | sample 2228371 | NCBI WGS metagenome assembly FWPV01 (sample SAMEA103939776, study PRJEB20133) | metagenome | reverse complement strand
CCCCTCGGTTTGGCAAGAGGCTTCGGCGCACGACCCCCACTTGCGTCTGGTCGCGCAGGTGGCGCCGCAACGCTGGGCGCGCGGCGATCGCGCCTGGTGTTTTTTCGAGCAAGGGGAACTCGTGCATGTGGCCTGGACGCGGCACGACGACGTGCTCGATCTGACGTACGAACTGGGTCCCGGCAGTTGCTGGCGCCTGCCGCCGGAAAGTACGGTGATTTACGACTGCTACACCTTGGCACAGGCGCGGGGTCGCGGGGTCTATCCGCGGGCGTTGCGCTGGCTGCGCCGCCTGCGTCCTGGGCCTTGCTGGATCTATTGCGCGTGCGACAATGTCGCGTCGCAGCGCGGCATCGAACGGGCCGGGTTCATGCCCGTGGCGGTTCTGCGGCGCTGGTATGGGGCGAAGCGATTTTGGGGGCACCGTCCCGAGTGGCAGAGCGGGGAGAGCACGCATGAAGAATTTTCACATCCGTAGTCTGGTGATTGCCGATACGCTGGCGCTGTGGCTGGCGCTTTTGGTGGCGGCTTATGCCATCGGGCGGGAAATCGAGGGAGTGCGCTTTCTTTACGTGCTGGAGTGGCGGTTGAGCGTGGGAAACGTCCTGGCGTTGGGGTTGTTGACGCTGTTTTGGCTCGTGATTAATCAACTGTTACAGAATTATCGCGATGGGGTCATACACTGGCGCGAGCAGCTGTTCAAAGCGGTCTTGGTGGCAGCGTGCGGTGCTGTGCTGCTTTTGTCGATCGGTCTCGTGGGGCGGGTGGCGCTGTTTACCCCCAAATTCGCCCTTTTTTTTGCCATCGTGTATGTCCTTGCTGACGTCACACTGCGCTACGCCCAGATGGGGCTGTGGTCTTTCCTCGACCCGGAGCGACGTTATGTTCAGCACGTGGTCGTGATGGGGGATACCCCCGCCGCCGAACACTACCGCCAGACGCAAGCGCTTTCTGCCACTGTCGTCATCGACGGATATTTTGCCGCGGCCCCGCGTCCGCAATGGACGGAAGCGTACCTCGGGGCTCCAGAGGCGATGGATGCTTATCTGGACGCGCACGTGGTCGATGCGGTCTTCGTGGCGTTGCCGCTCGAGGCGCTCAATGAACGGGTCAAAACGGTGCTGCGCAACGCGCAGGAGATGGGCATTGAGGTGCTGTTTCCGGTGGAGACCCTCACCAGTGTCTTGCCGCTGCCCGTGCCGCTGGCGCATCGCACGCATTTGCGGCGCTGGCACGACGGTTCGAACCAAGACCCACAGGTGGCGCTGGCCTTCGACTCAGGGCCACAGATGGGCTGGAGCTTTGTCGTCAAACGGCTAATCGACATCGTGGGGGCGGCTTCGGCCCTCGTGGTGTTGTCGCCGTTGTTGCTGGCCATCGCGCTGGCGATCCGCGTGACGATGGGTTCGCCGGTGCTGTTTGTGCAGCCGCGCTTGGGGTACCACCGCCGGGTGTTCCAGCTTTACAAGTTTCGTACCATGATCCCGAATGCCGACGCGATGCGTGAACAGCTGCGCGCGCACAACGATCGCGATGGGGCCGCATTCAAAATGAAGAACGATCCGCGCGTCACCCCGCTAGGGCGGTGGCTGCGCAAGCTCAATCTCGACGAGCTGCCGCAACTGTTCAATGTGCTCAAAGGCGACATGAGCCTGGTGGGGCCGAGGCCGTTGCCGCTGGACGATTACGCGCGCATCGACCGACGGACCTATCTGCGGCGCTTGAGCGTGCTGCCGGGCATCACTTGCACCTGGCAGATCTCGGATCGCGAGCGCATCACGTTCGATGAATGGATGCGCATGGATCTGGAGTACATCGACCACTGGAGTTTGGCTCGCGACATCCAGTTACTGTTTCAGACCGTTTGGGTGGTGATCGCCGGGCGCGGCGACCGGTAGCGTGCGCAAGAATTCGGCAAAACGCCGATGATTGCAGCGAACGTCGAAGTGCTTCAGCAAGCGTTCGTGCGCGGCGCGGGTCAGCGTCTGTGTGTCGATCTTGCCTTTGGCCAAGCGAGTCAGGGCATCGGCGAGCGCCGCGGGATCGTTGGCAGGCACGATCAGTGCCGCTTCTGCCACCAATTCGCGGATGGCGCCGACGTCGGTGGTGACGACGGGTACGCCAGCGTTCATCGCTTCCATGATTACCGTGGGCATCCCTTCGACGATGCTGGTGAGCACGAACGCATGATACTGACGGTACATGGTCAGCACCTCCTCGTGAAAGCGTGCCCCCAGCAATCGTACTTGTCCTTGCAGACGGTGCGCCGCGATGCGCTCGCGCAGCAGCGCTTCCCGCTCGCCGGTGCCGACGATGTCGCACACGAACGCAATGCCGCGATCGCGCAGACGCGCACAGGCGTCGATCAGCACATGCTGCGCCTTATGTTCGCTCAATCGGCCGACATTGAGGAGTTTGAGCGGCTCGGTCAGGGGCGGAGGGGGTTGGTAGGGAAGGGGAACGACGCCGAGCGGAATGACAGCGGTGCGCGCCGGTAACACATCGGCACCAAAGCGTTGCTGTAGCGCTTCGAGGTTGCGGTGGGAAATCGAAACGATGGCGCTGGCGTCGCGAACTTTGGTCTTTAGATCGGGGGGATCGTCGAAAAGCACATCCGAGCCGTGCAGCGTCAAGGAATAAGGCACGCCGCCCAGCAGCCAGCACCAGCGAGCCACTGCCGCGGCGCCATAGGTGAAGTGCGCGTGCAAGTGAATGGGTTGCCCGGCAAAGCGGTGCAGGATCAACAGCGCGCCGATGAGCTGTGCCAACCGCGAACGCGATGGCTCTTGCCACTGCCGCCAGGCGTGCAGCCAGCGACGGCCCGACATCGGCAGGTGATCTCTGGCCCAGCGCCAGGCCGCAAGGATCTGGGGGATGGTCGCGTCTTGCAGGTAGAATACTTGGGACTGAATGGCACGCATCGGCGGGTGGACTTCTTCCTCGCGCGGACGACGGTTCGAGACGTGCCTCAGCGCCAGGCCAAACTGCGCTAGGCTTTGGGCTTGCGCGAACACGAACGTTTCGCTCAGACAGGGAAAGCGCGAATGCACGAAGACATACAAGGGAGCTGAGGATGGCATGGTATGCGCTGCTGGTGCTGGCGTGGCTTCCCGTATTGTATCTGACGGCGTTGACCGTGGCAGCAACGCGTCGTCCCTATCCTTGGCCGCCGCTGCAGGGCGAGGTCGGTGCTTGCTTTCCGCGGGTGATCATCGTCATTCCGGCGCACGATGAAGCGGCGCATATTGCCACGACGGTGACGGCGGCACTCGATCTCGATTATCCACGCGAACGCTTCGCGGTGTGGGTGGTGGCTAATGCCTGCCAGGATGATACGGCGGCGCGGGCGCAAGCGGCAGGGGCACGGGTGATCGAATATGCGCCGCCAGGAAAAGGGCAAGCGTTGGATTATGCGTTTGCATTGTTGCAGCAGGAAACAGAACCCTGGGATGCCGCCCTGGTGCTCGATGCCGATTCCGTGCTCGATCGCCATGCCTTGCAGGTGGTGGCGGCGATGCTCCAGGACGGAGCCCAAGCCATCCAGCTACGCTACGCCGTGCGCAACCCGCCGCTGACACCCCGCGCCCGCATCGCGGTGTTGCAACTGGCTTCGCTCAATGGCTTGCGTCCGGCAGGACGCGACGCGTTGGGCTGGTCGGCCGGCATCTTCGGCAACGGCTTCGTTCTCACCCGTCGCACCCTAGAACGCGTGCCTTATCGCGCCTATAGCATCATCGAGGATCTGGAATACCATCAGCGGCTACAGGAAGCTGGGATCTGCGTTCGCTACGCCGATGCCGCGGCGGTGTGGGCCGAGATGCCGGAAACCCGGCAGCAGCTCGCGACGCAACGGGTGCGCTGGGAACGGGGAAAGTTGCAGCTGATGCGGCAGGAATGGCGTTCGGTGCTGCGTATGTTCGCCACCGACCCAAAGCGCGCCGTGGCGCGCGCCACCGAGCTTTACCTGCCGCCGATCGGCTGGGTGGTACTGGTGCTTGGTCTGGTGCTGGTGGCTGGGGTGGGACCGGCGCGAGCGCTGGCCGCTGCGGGTATGGCTGCATTGATGGGGCATTATTACGCCGCGGCACGGCGGTATGGGTTGTCGTCGCTTTTCTGGCGAACGCTACGCCATGCGCCGTTCTATGTTTTGGAAAAATTCTGGTTGGTGCTGCTGTCCTTTTGGCAGCAGCGCAAGCTGCATTGGCAGCGCACGGAGCGCGGGCAGGGTCATGAACGCTGATCTCATTGTGATGTATCACAGCGTCGTTCCCGACGAGGCAGCCGTGGACGACTGGTTGCATGTGCCGGTGTCGCGCTTCGAAGCGCAGTTGCGGTTCTTGTTGCGCGGGTTTGAACCGGTGACGCCAGAAGCGTTTTTTGCGCCAGCACCCGGGATCCGGCCGCGGTTGCTGGTGACGTTCGACGATGGGTACGCCAACAACGCCGCCGTCGCCTATCCGGTGTTGCAGCGTTTGCGCGTTCCGGCATTGTTTTTCCTCGCCATCGGCTACCTCGATGAACCGTGGTTTTGGTGGGATCGGCTGCGGGAGGGCTTGCGCTTGGTCGGCAAAACGCCGCGGCGCGAGGATTATGCGGCGATCAAGGCATTGCCGCCTCGAGCGGTCGAAGCGGCCGTCGACGCGCACCTGCACCAGGCGGGCGCGCCGCTGCAACCCGAAGCATTGCCATGGATGCGGCCGCTCACGTGGGAAGAAGCGCAAGGGTTTGCCCGCGCCGAAGGGGTGTTCATCGGCAATCATGGCGATCGGCACGAGATCTTCGCACGGTTGAACGACACGGAACTGGCCTTGGTGCTGAGTCGCACTCAGAGGTTGCTTGCCCTGCGGCTGGGAGTGGAAACGCCGTGGTTAGCGCCACCCAACGGCGAATGGCGAAGCGAACAGGCGGATGTTTTTGTTCGAAGCGGTTTGCGCTATGTCTTCGGAACACAACCGGGCTGGGTTCGGCGCGGCCCCCGCGGTGTGGACGGGCGATCGGCGTCCCTTGTCGTTTTGCCGCGTTTGGGCGTGGGCGCCGAAGATACGCCTTGGCAGCTTTTGCGCCGCCTCCTCAAGACGTACTGGCGCCCAGAGTCCCCAGCTCGAGCGCCGGCAAATAGCTAAAGCGGATGACGTCAAGGATCCGCCGCGCCGCATCGAACGACAGGTACGGGCCGAGATAGACCCGGCTGGCCCAACGTCCTCCCAAGACAGTGGGCAAGGAAACGACTTCCACCCCTAGTGGTTGCAACGTTTGGCGGATCTGCGCAATCTGTTGATCGTCGGTGACGGTGGCGTAGTAGATATAGAACCGGCCGCGCGCGTCGGGTACGATCATGTCGCTGCGTTGCAGACGCGGCAGCCGGATACGAAGCGGTGTCGTGATCGCCTCTACAGTGAGCGACGGATTGGTCGCCAACAGCAGATCGCGCGCCGTGGCATTGTCGGCCCCGAAATGCCGCGAGATGAGCGTGAGGAGTTCTTTGGTGTCCTTGACTTCCATTTCCACCGTTTGCGTGGCGATCGGCAGCGGCAGCGACGCCGGCGCCATGCTTTCTTGGGGGTGGGCAGGACGCGTCGGGACGTCGCGGTTGAGCGTTGCTTCGCTGGTGGATCGCGCGGCGGGCTCTGGCGTCGCAACGGCAGCGATTTTGTCCGGGGTTCGACTCAGCCACCAGTAGGCACTGCCGGCACCCAGCGCCAGCGCTGCGACGACGGCCAACGCGTAAGCGGTCCACGGTACCCCCGAAGGCTGCAAATGGGGGGCGACGGACATCGCTTGACCGGCTTCAGCGGCAGTGGCGATCGCCGCGACGTCGGGTTTCGGCGCACTGGGCGAAAGACGGCTTGTGGTGTTGGCAGAGGCACCGGCTGCAAGCGGTGGAACCTCGGCGGAGACCGCAGGAGACATCGTGCTGGGTTGACTCATGGCGGCGGGGTTGAGCCCAACACTCAACGGCGGAACTTCCGGAGAGACAGCGTCAGGGGCAGATCCCGCGCCAAGGGGTGGTGCCGCCGGGGGTTCGGGGCGGACGGAGGCCGCAACACCAGCTACCGAGGAAGTTCCCGCCGCCGTAGCCCCCGACGTTGCATCGCTGGCGGTGGGGGAGGGTGTGGGCCTTGTCGCTGATAGTGACGTAAAAATTTCTGGGGCAGCGCTTTCCCTCTTCTCGGGTCCTGCCGAAAGAAACGCCTCTCCCAATGGCAGTTTGGAAATGGCGGCTTCGACGTCTTGTCGCTCGACGCTACGGGATTGGCGGCCATAGGCGAACGTCAGCGCATGGTCGCAGATCTGGTTGATCAGGCGTGGGATGCCACGGCTGACGGAATGAATGAGTTCGATGCAATAGCGGGGAAACAGGTAGGGGTCGGCGCCCGCGGTACGCAAACGATGTTGGATGTAGCCGATGGTGTCATCCAGATCGAAAGGGCGCAAATGTTCCACCAGCGCGACGCGTTGCAGTAGTGGCCGCATGTGCGGTTGGCGCAGCGTTTCGAGCAGTTCGTCCTGACCACTGAGGATGATTTGCAGCAGTTTGCCCCGCTCATCTTCGAGGTTGAGCAGCAATCGCACGGTTTCGAGCGCCGTTTCGGGCAATAGGTGCGCTTCGTCGATGACAAAGACGAAGCGCTTATCTGATTGCTGCTGGGTGGCCGCAACGAGTTGCTGGTGCAGGTTGGCAAGCGCATCCACCTCAGGTAAGGAAGACAGCGCAAAGGCGTGGCCCAAAAAAGCGAATAGCTCGTTGGGCTGGATCCAGGGGTTGTTCAGCCATGCAAAAGCATAGTCGGGGTGATCCGTGGTGAGTTTGCGCAGCAGCAACGTCTTGCCGCTTCCCACAGGACCGGTCAGAAGGCACAGCCCTTTGCGTTCTCGAATGCCATAGACGAGCGTGGCCAAGGCTTCACGATGCGCGGCGCTGGCATAATAAAACGTCGGATCACTGGTATTGCTGAATGGCGGGCGAGCGCAGTGAAAAAATTCCAGGTACATGATCAGTCGTCTCCCAGTTCGACCGGCTGATAGGCTTGTTTCATGCGTACACCAATCAGCCGTGCCTGGACGATGTCGCCTTTATAGTTCATGATGTTGATGGGAATGCGGTTGATGCCTTTTTGAATCGGGATTCCCGTGCGCACCACCCGGCTTGCCTCGATGGTATTTTTTTGCCGGTCGAAGTGCCCGATCCGCACCGAGATGTCGACTTCGGCGTGGCTGTACTGGTAGGGGGTGGAATCCTCGACGAAAACGATCACGAAATTGGGCGGGTCTTGCTGCCACTTCAGGATCTGGAATTTTTCGCGGCGCATGAACGCAGTGTCGTTGTAGCCGGTAGGATGATAAGGCACGCGCGTGACTTCGTCTCCGTTATCATCGTAAATGATGCGTGGAAAAAAAAGCCCCGTTTCCGGAACGTCGAACGGCGGGGCGTCTTCTTCGGGGGGGCGAAACTCGTCTTCGACAAAGGCACAAGCCAGAAATGGGAAATTGGCGAGACAAATTCCCACGAACGCCAAGCAAAGCCACGAGGGGTGGGTCGGTTTCACTGCGTTTGTTCTCATCGCGTTTGACGTAGTATTTCGTCGAAATAAGCAATGGTCCGCAGCAGCCCTTCTCGGAGCGGCGTCTTGGGTTGCCAGCCTAGCCGTTCTTTGGCCAAAGTGATGTCGGGGCAGCGTTGACGAGGATCGTCCTGAGGAAGCGGCCGATGGATGATCTCAGAGGCACTGCCAGTCAGATCAAGGATGGTCTGCGCCAGCTCCAGCACGGTGATTTCATGAGGGTTGCCGAGATTGACTGGGCCGGTGAAGTCGTCTGGTTGTGCCATCAGGCGAATCAAACCATCGACCAGATCGTCGACGTAACACAACGAGCGGGTTTGGCTGCCGTCCCCATAGATGGTGAGGGGTTGTCCGGTGAGTGCCTGGACGATGAAATTGCTCACCACCCGCCCGTCGTTGAGGTGCATGTTGGGGCCGTAGGTGTTGAAGATCCGTGCTACCCGGATGGCGACCCCGTGCTGACGGTGATAGTCGAAAAACAGCGTTTCGGCGCAACGCTTGCCCTCGTCATAGCAGGCACGTGGCCCCGTGGGGTTGACATGCCCCCAGTAGTGCTCCGTTTGCGGATGCACTTGTGGGTCACCATAGACTTCGCTGGTCGAGGCTTGCAGCACCCGCGCCCGTGTCCGACGGGCCAGTTCCAGGATGTTGATCGAGCCCACCACGTTGGTCTGTACGGTCAGCACCGGGTCGAACTGGTAGTGGATTGGCGAGGCGGGGCACGCCAGATGGTAGATCTCGTCGGCTTGCACATAGAGGCGCTCATTGACGTCGTGACGGACGAATTCGAAGCGGTAATCGTCCAACAACGGTAACAGGTTGCGTTTCTGCCCAGTCAAAAAGTTGTCTAGGCAAATGACCTCGTTGCCTTCTTCCAATAGCCGACGACACAGGTGCGATCCGATGAACCCAGCCCCACCGGTGACCAGAATGCGTTTGCCAGAAATCGGTCTTGGCGCCATAATGCGATCCTGAAATGGCAGAGTCGTTGAATTCATTGTAGCAGTTTTCCTTCGGCTCGGTGGTGTCTGTCATTGGTACAGTGAACACTCATGCTCGGCGAGTTCGAACTCATTTCCCGCTATTTCGCGTCGATTACCCCTGGGCTGCCGACCGATGCCCTGGCGGTGGGTGACGACGCAGCGCTGCTGCCGGCGATCGGCGCCAATGAGCAGGTGGCGGTGTGTTGCGATACGCTCGTGGCGGGGGTGCATTTTTTCCCGGACGATCCAGCGGCGGCGATCGGCTGGAAGGCGCTGGCGGTCAATTTGTCTGATCTTGCGGCGATGGGCGCAGAGCCCATGGCGTTTTTGCTGGCGCTGACCCTACCACAGGCGGACGAGGCGTGGCTCACGTCGTTTGCCGACGGGCTGAGTGCCTGCGCCTGCGCGCACGGGGTGCCGTTGGTGGGCGGTGACACGACGCGCGGTCCTCTAGCGGTCACGGTCACGGCGCTCGGGCGGGTGCCCAAAGGAAAGGCGCTGCGGCGCGACGCGGCGCAGCCCGGCGACCGGGTGTGGGTGAGCGGCACGCCCGGCGCGGCGACGTTGGGGCTAAAGGTGCGGCAGGGCAGGCTCTCCCACGCTCTTTCGGGCGCTGCAGCATGGCTCGCGGCGCTGCAGTGGCCGCAGCCGCGCCTGGCGCTGGGGCAGCGGCTACGCGGTGTTGCCCACGCGGCGATTGATGTATCGGACGGCTTGGTGCAGGACCTGGCGCACTGGCGCGATGCGCGGCCGGAGCTGGCGATTGTGATCGAGGAAGCGCGTCTGCCGCTGGCGCCGCTCATCGCCGGCGGCGCTACGCCTGCCGAAGCGCTCGAGGCGCTGCTTTACGGCGGTGATGACTACGAGCTGGCGTTCACCGCGCCCGAGCAGAATACGTCGATGCTCTTGGCATGGCAAGAAGCGCTGGGGGTGGCGTTGCATTGCATTGGTCGGGTGGCTGCCGATGGCTTGGCACCGGGGCTGTGGTGGCAAAGCCGGGAGGGAGTGGTCACTTCCCTACCCAAACGCGGGTGGGAGCATTTCCGCGGTGCGGTCGAGGGTGACGCTTTCGTGACCACGAAGGTGTGAAATGGCAGCGAACATGGGGGAGGTGTTACTGAAATGGGAGATGCTTTGCTGAAAACGCCCCCTCGACCTTCCCAAGTCTGGCCGCTGGTGCGCGATCCGTTGCATTTCATCGCGCTGGGGTTCGGCGCTGGCCTTTCCCGCTGGGCCCCGGGCACGATGGGGTCGCTGCTGGCGTGGTGGATGTACCCGGCGTTTGCTTTGGCCTTGCCGCAACCGTTGCTCGTTGTTTGGCTGCTGTTTGCGACCGCCATTGGCGGCTATTTGTGCGGTCGTGCCGCGGCGGCGCTGGGGCAAGATGACCCCGGCGCGGTGGTCTGGGACGAGATGGTCGCGGTGTGGTGGCTGCTGTGGCTGGTGCCGGCGGGGCTGGTGTGGGAAGGGGCGGCGGTGGCGCTATTTCGTTTGTTCGATATCGCCAAGCCGTGGCCAATCCCCGTGTTGGAGGAGCGCTTGGCTGGCGGCTGGGGGATCATGGTCGATGACCTTGCGGCGGCGGCGCTTGCGGCGTTCGTGTTGGCGGTGGCAAAGTACTATCTGGGTTAAGGCGAGAATCGCTTGGTGGTTTTGGTGCGAAGGTTGGGCAGAACGCTGCCGTCGCAGCTTCCCTTGCCGCGCCCAAAAACCGAGCCGCGTGGTGTTTTTTTGTCTCGGTGACGGTATTCTTTAAGCCAAATGGTGCGATGGTCTGATCGAACCATCGAATTCTGCTCTACTTAGCAAAGGAATCGTGGGGATGCACGATAAAAACGCGTTTTCCCTGGCGACCATGCTCGACGTGCCGGTGGGGCTACACGAGCTCGCTGCGCAAGTGGGGGCGGCACTTGCGGCGCGCGGTGCGATGCTTGCGACCGCCGAATCCTGTACCGGCGGGTTGATCGCCGCGGCGGTTACCAGTGTTGCCGGAAGTTCTGCGTGGTTCGATCGCGGCTTTGTCACCTATTCCAACGACGCCAAGGTGGAATTGCTCGGCGTGCCGCCCGAGGTGCTCGACACGCACGGCGCGGTGTCGCCGGCCACCGTGCTGGCGATGGCCGCCGGCGCTTTGGCGCGCAGCCGCGCGCAAGTGGCGGTGTCGGTGTCGGGAATCGCTGGGCCGGGGGGGGCAACCCCTACCAAGCCGGTGGGGACGGTGTGCCTGGCGTGGGCGTCGCGCGACGGCTGGCAGCGCGCCAGCACCGAACACTTTGCCGGCGATCGCGCCGCCGTGCGGCTGGCGAGCGCACGGACGGCGCTTGCCGGGGTGCTGGCGTGGTGCCGAGCGCATCCGGAACTGGCGTGACATGCGTTGAGATAACCGGCGTGAAAGGAGCTAAACTCTAGTCTTTCATAAAGTGC
>FWPV01015440.1_pt1 | contig 10972 bp, 13 predicted proteins | sample 2228371 | NCBI WGS metagenome assembly FWPV01 (sample SAMEA103939776, study PRJEB20133) | metagenome | reverse complement strand
CTAGTTAAATTATTATTATTATTATTATTATTATTATTAGTGCTTTTCTTATTCTTTGGATTTTTATTAATTATTATTAAAGAAACAAGAATTTACCCGAAATATATCAAATCCTCTACTATAATTATCATTATAGATGTAAAAAGAAAAATTAGGTTCAGTGTAAACGATAACAATCCAAGTACCATTGGGAACATTGACTAAATTTTCTGCTTGGATTTCATGGACTTGACTTGGATTTAAATTGGGATAAACCTCTTTGAGAAAATTTATGGCTCCTTCTGGCAATCCCTTTGGCCAGGATCTATAAACTTCTTTTTCTTTTACTACAGAATTACGGAAGTCTGTAGGCTTATGTACTGTTGCTTCTTCTTCACTTAAGAAAGATCTACTAATCAGCTGTTTAGGTTTCCAAAAAATATAAGTCAATTTGTCACTATGTGATGCCGTTACATTTATACTACGTAAGTAAGCCTTCAGCTTGTCACCAATTTTATCATTTTCAGATAAATCTGAAACAGATACATAATTAGTTAAAACTTGTAATTTACCATCTTTTAATGCTAGCTTAGTAATAAATAACTTTTTATCTGTTTTACAAAACAGAAACATCGAACTAGACTCTGCTAACCTAGGACATGCAACACTAAAAATACTACATTGCAATGTATCATTAGGATCAACACCAAGTAACCCAGCTATTGAAGGAGAAACTATAGGAACACAAAAAATATTTTCCGTAGGATCAGTAATTGGCACTAAACCTCGTTTTATAACCTCTTTAATTTCCCGGCTAGTATATTCTATTTCACTTTCACTTTCTCGTCTGAACCATTCAGACATATTTTTTGGAAAAAATCGAATTTAATTCAACCATATTTTTAAATTTTTGTAAAACTCTAAAAAATATTATCTAACAGTAATAAGCTAGTATAACGAAGAGTGACTAAAAATAATTTATAATTTATTTGTTCAATCTGAAATTACTTCTAAAACGACCAAATCGCAACGGAGTAATATAATTCAAAAAACTCTACATACAAAATCTAGAATCAAGATTAAATTATATGATTATACTTCTTTACTTTTCCGTATCCCTAGAAACATACTCGTCTTCAACTGTGTTAAAAATAATTCTATCACCAGTTTTGATAAAAGTTGGCACTTTAACGGTAATCCCTGTCTCGATCACAGCATCCTTAAAAACATTACTGGAAGTGTTACCTTTTTCTACATAATCTTCTGTTTGAGTAACTAGATAACTAATTTTAATTGGTAACTCAACAGAAATTGGTTTATCGTTAAAATACTGAATATTAACTTCAAGCCCTTCCTTAAGATAACCTTCTTTGCCACCCAAAATTTCTAAAGGTAGATCAATGGTTTCGTAAGTGTCGGATAGCATAAAACTGACCGTATCGTCAGTCATATACATAAAAGTTGCCGAGGCTTTGCGAAGATCAGCTTCTTCCACAGATTCACCGCTTTTAAAATTATACTCTATATTGTTTCCTGTGATTAAATTTTTGAGAACACATTTTTTAACCGGTTTTCGCTGTTGCATTCTCAAAAAATCACACTTAATAACCACACAAGGTTGATTGTTGTAATTAATTACAGAACCAATTTTGATATCTGAAAAATCGAGCATAACAAAACATTAAAATTTTACATAAACATAAAAGAATACTTAAGGTTAGGTTTATTAGGCTTTTAGTCAAGATAACGAAACGAATATCAAGACTAACTTCCTGTCAACATCTTTTTTGCCATCATTATCTTATCTTTAATTTTAGGGTTAGTTTTAAGCAACTCTTCAATTTTGTTGTGTCCGTGCATAATAGTAGTGTGATTACGACCTCCAAACAATCTACCAATTACAGGGTAACTTAAGTCTAATTCGTGCCTATAAAACCAAAAAGCAATTTGTCTGGCCAAAGCTACATTTTTTTCGCGACTATTACCCATTATATCTTGTTTTTGAATAGAAAAAATACGACAAATAGTTTGCAATACCGCATCAGGATTAAGACCTTTAATTGGCTCATCTAAAGTTGGTTCGTGGTTACAATAGCTAGACAAAATATTATCTAGGTCATGGTCTTCAAAATCTAAATGTGGCATTAACTTGATTCTAGCTTGAATTTTGTTTAAAACTCCCTCTAAGTCTCGCACATTAGTATTGATCTTTTCGGCAATCTTAAGAACTTTTTTGTCATCAAGAATTAGCTGCATACGAGCTATTTTGTCTTGAAGAATGCTTAAACGATCTTCTAATTCAGGTTTAGTGATGTCAACAACCATTCCAGAATTAAATCTTGAAACCAACCTTTCAGGAATGCCAATCAAATCCTGAGGAGACTTGTCAGAAGTTAAAACAATTTGCTTATTGTTTTGATGAAGGTAGTTAAAAATGTGGAAAAAGATTTCTTGAGTACTTTCTTTACCAGCAAAAAACTGAATATCATCAATTAAAAGCAAATCAATCGAGTTGTAATAGTCTCTAAATTTGTCGGTTTCTTTTCTTTGTAAACTCATTATCCACTGGTTAATAAAAGTTTCAGCAGGGATATATTTGATATTAAAAGCCGGTCGCTTTTCAACGGTTTTATTGCCTATAGCCTCTAGTAAATGAGTCTTGCCAAGACCAACTTTGGAATGGATAAACAAAGGATTGTATAGCTTGCCTATATCTTCCACTACCGCCATCGCCACATTTGCTGCTAGTTCGTTGTTTCTGGTGACAACGAAATTCTCAAAAGTATATTTTGGGTTAAGATTGTTAAGGCTTTTTTTGGGTAGATAACTAGATATTGGTTCTGGGTCGGATGTATTATCTATCGATTGTTTTTCAGAAGAATCGCCTGACAAAGATTCTAAAGTTAAGGCTTGTTGAATTTCTTGATTTTTAATTTCTGGAGGTTTGACTATTTTATAAGCAATATGAATGACTTGAGGATAATACTTAGCAACAGAAGCAAATATGTCTTTACGAAATTTGCTATCGATATATTTTTTATGAAAATCTGAAGGCACAGATATAACCAGCTTGCGACCACTTTCTTGAATTTCAACGAAGTCTACCGATGCAAACCAAGCCTTAAAATTGCTGGCACTTAACCTACTTTTGAGGTCCTCCATAACCAATGGCCAATAATCTTTTAGTGCTGGCATGTCTACAACAAATCAAATAAAGTTGGTAAAAATTTTTCTAACAAAAACAACAAAGAGCAGATTGATACTGCTTGTTTTAAAGTGAAACAACCATTTTGAAAATTACTATCTTTGTCAAGTTATGAAAAAGTTAGTTTTACTTAAAAAACTAGATAAATTTTGTATAAAATTGTATAAAAATAAAAGGAAGTTGTGAATCTTATCTAAAACCTAATTTATCTTGAATCGTTTTCAGATGATTTTTCTGTGAAATCAGCCATAAATGAGTCGCTGCTAGGTGCTACTTTTTGGTTGCTTTCTGTATTAGAATCTTGTTTAGCAATTTTGTTTCTAGCAAAAAAAGTAAACACACTAAACAACAAAAACGAAATAACTTCATAAACAAACCAAAATAAGCCAAGCCAAGCCAAAGCCTGAAGCCAGTTTAATGTTACTTGTTCTACAGCTGCAGTGTAGATAAGAAAGAATATTAAAGCCAAAACCAGAGCTATTATTCTGGCAAAACCTTCTTCCAAACCAGCCAAAAATTTGTTTTCGGACATACAAAACTTTTTTAGAAAGCTTAAAAAAATTGCTGGTTTTGTCAAAGATTAAATTTTAATATAAATATACAGATCTGATAATGAACGACCATTATTCCAACCCTCAAAAATTTGCCCATTGTTCTTTAAACCTGGATTAATAAGAACTAAATTGTCTATATCTTGATCAGGTATTTGTACTGGATTTTGACCAGTTATATTAGGATAAGGTTCCCAAAAATAATCTCTTTTTCCATCTTTTATAATCACATACACTTTATAATCTGACTGGTTTTCAACACGAGGTGCTGTAGTAAACAAAGTGTAACCATGATTTTCCCAAGTCACCAAATGCCACTGTTCTATTTTATCAGCACCTTTAGTCAATTTTTGGGGAAGAATATTAGAATACTGTTCACGCGTTGCTTTTGCAAGTTTCTCAACTGGTTCCTGTTCCGCGTTACCCCCGCGACTAGATTCAGATTCGTAAAAAATTTTAAATTGGTTCATAAGACACTAATTATAACTTTAGCGCAAGTATATATCAACATGGTGTATTAAGAAAGGTCGTTGACCATTATTAAAGAGCTCTAAAAAAAGAGGATCATCATTAAAATCTTCTATTAGGAGAATATCATTATCATTGCCTTTTTTAGAAGCAAAAAACTGAATTTGTGTTTCACCACCAACACGTCCAGCGTAAATTGTATAAGACCTTTGATCTACAACTTCTCGAGTTCGATTATTCACATGTTTTATAGATAAAACACCACATCTAACTAATTTCAAATTATGACATTCAGTTCCTATTCTAACAACCTTAATTCCTTCTCTTTTAAATTCCTTTTGCCAAGAGGTAACCATACCTATATCTTCTTCTTCATTTCCTTCTCTTTTTCCCTCATAACCCTCGTTCCTGTCACAATGGTCTCCTCTACCAAACCAAGGACCTCTACCAAACCAAGGAATATATAAAAATTGATATCGGTTCATACAACTAAATGTTAGCAGTATAAACGAAATTAAAAAAAATGTCAACCCTTTCTACCCCTTTCCATCACATATAACAAATCGACCGGTATTGTCTTAAATATTGCACAAGGGAGATACATTGTCTATAGTCTTTCCTCAAACCAAGGTAAGGTTTGGGTAATTGTACAAGTTTAGATAGCTCTTTAGTTTTCTGATAAATAGATTTATACATCTTGCAATGTTCATGGATAGATTATAAATTATAGCTAGCCAATTCTTCTTGAATTGTTCTGTTAAATCTTTCCACGAAGCTCCATCTTGGGTTTCTTGGATAATTTTAGAAATGAGTTATTTTTCTACCAATCTTAATGTTTGATATGTGTTTGTGAGTATAAAGGAATTATTTTTATCTAACTTGACAACCTCGTTGCTATTAAACTAACTGGTCCGGTTGTATTTCAATTTTTTTATGCCTACCAAAATGTTGTGTATTCTCGACGGTTTAGGATTGACTCAGGCAAGTTCTAGTAATGCCGTAAGTCTGGCTAAAATGCCAACTTTTAGAAAAATTCTTAGCCAATACCCTTGGATAACACTCAATGCTGATGGTGAGTTTGTGGGCCAAGAAGACGGGCTAGTTGGTAACAGTGAAGTAGGCCACACCAATATCGGCGGGCTCAAACTAGTCAAACAGCTTAGCTTACAAATTACCGAATCTGCCCTAAACAATTTTTCCCAGTTAGCCGACGATCAACTTTTTGATCCTAAAAACTTGCTTGCCAAAAAATTTGCTTCGTTTCCCAAAACAATTCACTTATTTGGCTTGTTTTCTACCTCTAGTGTACATTCGGATATGCGACACTGGATAGGAGCAATTAATTCTAGTCTTAATGCAGGAGTAGACAAAATTGTTCTGCATTTAATCTCAGACGGACGAGACTCGGATCGCCAAAGTCTAGTGGCCACTTGGCAGAAATTTATGCAAAGTTTGAAATTAAATGAAGAACAAAAAGCCAAAATAGTTTTGGGTAGTCTTGGTGGTCGTTTTTACCTGATGGACAGAGACAAAAATTATGGACGGAACTGGCAAGGTTTGGAGGTTTGTTTGAGTCAAGAAATTTTAGAAAAATCTCACCAAATTAAAGAATTTTTCGCACAAGAACTAAACACCCAAATTGACTTTAACACTTTTACACCATACTCAGAAAAAGTAAACTTTGATGAAATTCAAAAAACTCTAGAAGAACTGTCAGAAGCATCTTATAGTCAAAATAACTTTGACGAAACTATTGTGCCAGTCAGAGTGTCTGAGAATAGCGGTCTGAAGTCGGGCGAAACAGTTTGGTTGATTAATTTTAGAACTGATCGTCTTAGACAACTGACCACAATTTTGACTGGTTTAAACCAAAACCTAAAAGCTAATTGGACAATTTTAACCACTAACGATTACGGAGCCGGTGGTGAAATTTATTTAGACTCAAACCTTGAAAATTTTAACCCGAATCAAACCGATGGATATTATCCAATTTTTAGATCTCAACCAAGTCAAAATACTTTGGCTCAAAGAATTGCCGAAATGGGCAAAACTCAGTTGCACATAGCCGAAACCGAAAAGTATAATCATGTCACTTTTTTCCTCAACGGGTGCCAACAAATAGTTTTTGAGGGTGAAGAAGACAAACTGATTCCGTCCAATAAAGTGCAGTCTCATGCCGAAATGCCAGAAATGAAAAGTCGAGAAATAACTAATTACATTGTGCAAAATTATCAAAAATATGACTACATTATTGCTAATTATGCCGCCCCGGATATGATCGGACACACCGGAGATATACAAGCAGCAATTACTACTTTAGAATTTTTAGATACCCAATTAGCTAGAATTATGGAATTGGTTGATAGTGGAACTTTGGAAGTGGTTTTAATTTCCGATCACGGTAATATAGAAGTGGTAGGTGAAGTAGAGGTGGGCGGTCAAAAATTTGTGGACACAGCCCATAACCCCAACCCTGTACCGTGTGTTTTTATTAAAAATAATTTTGACATAAATAGTTTTTGTGTCAACTTACAAAAGCTTAAAGATAAATATAAATTAGATTTGGATATCGCCAATTTTAGACAAGAATTTCAGAGCAGAATCAACCCAGATCTAAACAATCCCAAAGATTGGCTCGATACCAAACAAATTAAAATCTCCAGCGTTCCACTTTGGTATAGCGGTGCTTTTTTGTTAGCATTGTAATTAGTAAAAGTTATAATATAATATAGACAACTTTTAACCGCTCAAATAACTAAAAAGATAGCTTGACAAATTAAAAAAATCTATTACAGACTATATTAAATTTTTTTCAAATTTAATTTTTGTGTATATGCAAAATCTAGGCAAACCCATTCTTTTTGGTTCTATTTTTGGTTTTATTTTTGGTTTTTTACAATTTATTGTACTTGGTATTAAATTGACAGAGTTAGATATTCCAATTGGCTCAGCTTCATTTGTGATATATTTGATTTTACTTTATTTACTCTTGAATCAAGAAAGTCTTAAAAATTTTGGACAAAGGTTTTTGGCTGGTTTATTATTTAGTCTTGCTATTGGACTAGTCTATGGCTTTACTGCGGGTATGGCTAATGCAGTTTTTGCTCAGAATGTCTTAGAAATTGAAAATGAAGGACTTTCTGTATTGCAAGATTTCGGCTTAAATACCCGACAAATGATAGAGGAAAATCAAAAACCCACACCTGTTTTGAATTTTATATCTGAATTTTTTGGAGCAATATTTTTCAATTTGTTTGCTGGAGCATTTTGGGGTGCTATATTTGCTTTGATTATTGGTTCAACTAAAAAAGATAATTCACAGCCACAAATCAATAACCCTCAACCCTCTCAGCCATCAACACCAAATTCAATACCTAATTCAAATGTTTAATTAATTAAAAGCTGTCTAAATTTTACTCAAAAGTAGTTTAGTTGGTGCTGGTTTTGTTTAATATATTGTTTGGCAAGTTTGTAGTTTGGATAGTGTGTTTGTACTATATTCCAAAAATTGCGAGAATGGTTCATTTCTTTTAAGTGGGCTAATTCATGGACTATAATGTAATCTATAACCCAAGTTGGTAATATAGCATTCAACCAACTAAAACAAATTGTCTTACGATTGTTACAGGAACCAAATCTTTTCTGGGCATTGGTAATTTTGAGTTTGTTGTAGCTTAAGTTCATTTTCGCCGAAAACTTGGGAACAGCTTGGTCTAAATATTCCCATAATTGTTGTTTATAAAAGTTAATTAGACTTTGTTTAATAGTTAAATTTTTTGGTAGAATACAGGTATTATCTACGATAGATACTGTTGACACCGTTTCGTCAAGTTTGATGTCGTACTCTCTTCCAAAGAGAATTATTTTGTTTGTTCTTCGTAATTTATCTCTCTTAGAATTTAAAGCTTCAATTTTAGCCAGTGTTTTGTTTATCCACTTTTGCTTTGCTTTTATAAACTCTTGTATTTTGGTGAGTGATATTTTGTGTGGAGCTTTTACATACAGTTTTGCATCTGGAGTAATAACTAAAGACAAAGTTTTACGATTGGATCTTTGAAGAACAAATGAAGGTATGTCCTTAAAAGATTTAAGCCTATTAGTATTCAAATCAAACATGATTCACACTCAACTTAAGTTTTACGACTTTGGCAAGTTAATTTATCCGAATCATTCAAACAGTATAAAAAAGAAAAATTAGACGAGTTGGGTAGAAAACTTGCACAAAAAGAAAATATAAACTATACTTTGAAAGATGTATAATATACATAAACATAAATTAAAAATAAGATGACCAGAGTTTGCTTTTACCTAAATTTCACTGAAAGTTATACACATAAATCAGATAATTTAAACAAAGATCATCAAAACATTTTCGACACCAACAAATTTTTGCTAGAAAAACCAGTAAATTACCGATTTATCAGTCGCTATATTTTAGAACTACTACATTATTATCCTAATTTTCATATTAATCTTAGCCTGCCTGCTTGCTTACTCAGGCAACTAGATGAATACGAATTTGACCTTGAAGGGTTTAGAGACTTGGCTAAACACCAAAGAGTCGAGTTTTTGGGGCAAGTGAACTCAAAACCAAAAAACAACAGCTATTCTCCAGAAGAGTTTAGAAACCAAGTTTTGCACTATATTCAGCTTCTTAAAAGCTCTCTAGGTGCAACCGTTTATACCTTCCATTGCCGAGATTTATATTTAAGTAACCAGTTAATAAGAGAAATCTACTCACTAGATCTAGAAGGGGTGGTTAATAGCAACACGGAACTCACAGACAGTTTTCGGCACCCAGATTTTGTGTATACCAACAAAGACGAAAATGTTAAAATCCTAACTCAAAACGAAGCTCTAAGTAGCGATTTGGAAAAAATTTTTGAAACAGAAAATTTCAAGCAAATTGCAGGTTTTGTAGACAGTTTAGTAGATTCGGGAGATGTGGTTAACTTGTTTCTGAATTATGAATCTATAATCAATAGAGAAGAATTTGTAGAAGAGTTTGTGAGGCAAGTAGAAGCAGAAGATGGTTTGGTTTTTGACAACTGTAAAAGAGTTTTGAGAGAGTTAGAAGCCGTAGGTCAAGCAGACTTTCCAGATTTTCAAATAAGAGGTCTAGGTAAAAGAATTTTCACATCCACTCTAAATTTTTTCGGGATCAGCTTCTAAACAAAAAATTAGCCAGCATAGTCGTGCCTCCTTCTGTGGCAAAAGACTCCGGATGAAACTGAATTCCTTCAATTGGATAAATTTTGTGCCGCAAACCCATTATCTCGATTTTATCTAAATGATTTTGAATTATTTCTGTAAAACTCAAATTTGCTAATTCCGCAGGCACAGTCACCGCCGTTATCTCCAAATCGTCTGGCAGGGTTATAGGATCAACCACAAGTGAATGGTATCGCATAACTTCAATACATTGAGGTAATCTAGCAAAAACTCCTTTGCCATCGTGTATAATTTGACTAGTTTTGCCGTGCATTGGTAATTTTGCTCTAACCACTCGACCGCCAAAATAATGCCCCATTCCTTGCATTCCCAGACATACTCCAAACACTGGCACACTCTTACCTATCTCTAAAATAACCTGACTACAAACTCCAAAATAAGCCTCATCTGAAGGGTCACCGGGTCCGGGTGATATTATAATCCGGTCATAACTGCGAGATTTGATTTGCTCCAAAGTTAGCTCGTCATTACGAACCACATCCAATACAAAACTCTGTCCAGATAAAATCTCTCCTACATATTGATACAAGTTGTAGGTAAAAGAATCATAGTTGTCGATAATCAAAACTTTCATAGAAAAGACTCAAAAAATGTTAAGTTGTTTTTAGAATCAGGTCAAGCCCACTTTTGGCTATATGATAAGCTCCGTTGGCATCGCCATTCTCTGGCAAAATCAAACATTGGTTTCATTTCTTCATGATACAGCCTGTCAATTTCAATATCTATTTGCACAGGAGTTAACCCCATATTATTCGTTTTTTGTAACAATAGCTTAGTTGGCTCTGTTGGTTTTAGCTCAAACCGTAGGGTTTTGGTTAAACTATACATGTTGGTAAAATCCGAAAAAAGAGAGGTGTTTGTTGCCATAGCTACAAAAGTTAAACATTAAAAAACAGTAAGCTTACAGCAATTTTCAAAAATTATGCTCAATATTTTTATCAATTTTTGGCAATACCAAAATATTCAATTATAATAACAATATGGACAATTTAATTCAAATCTCCAAACTCAGCGACTTCATTTTTTGTCCTCGATCTCTGTATTTTCACGAAATTTATGAGTCTTTTGAAACCAGCCTATTTCAGGATACGCCTCAGATTAACGGCAAAGCCAAACATGCCAGCATTGACTCTCAAACCTACTCTGACCGAAAAGATGGCATTTGAACCCAAGTTTAGTTATAGTGACAGTATACTTATCTTTGGTACTTCCAACGAAAAAATTCTAAGATTTGGGTATGCTAGCCACGAAGAAAGTGATCTTGTGTATTTTGAGGATTGACAAACTTTTTCAAAAAACTAAAACTTATCAGTTTCTACAAAAAGCTTATTTTTGTAGTTCTTTACATTCGGGTAAAGGTAGAAATTAGGATGCAGTTTTAGACAAAAAATGCAAAACCTCAGTCTTAATTTTGTAGTTTGGCTTAAAATAAGGAACAACAGCCGCTTCGTTTTTGTATAGTTTGGCTCTTGTTCTTTTATTTTAGCGACTTTGATGGGTCTAAAACTTCATAAAATTTCTACTTTTGTAGCCAATT
>FWPV01015432.1_pt1 | contig 10977 bp, 9 predicted proteins | sample 2228371 | NCBI WGS metagenome assembly FWPV01 (sample SAMEA103939776, study PRJEB20133) | metagenome | reverse complement strand
GCCCTCCCCCGGCACGATCCACAAGCTCCACGTCCGCGACGGCTTCGGGGTCCGCTTCGACACGGGCTACGAGTCCGGTGACGAGATCAGCCAGTACTACGACAACCTCGTGGGCAAGCTCATCGTGTGGGGCAAGGACCGGCCCACGGCGATCCGCCGGACCATCCGGGCCCTCGAGGAGATGGTGGTCGAAGGGGTCGCCACGACCATCCCTGCCGACCTGGCCATCTTGCGGCATCCCGACTTCGAAGCCGTGAACCACTCCACGAAGTGGGTCGAAGAGCGCCTCGACCTGTCGGGCGTGAGCGCGCACGTGGCACCCCCGGCGCCGAGCGACGAGGCGCCGGCGCTGGTGGCCCGGTCCACCACGGTCGAGGTGAACGGCAAGCGCTTCGACGTGAAGATGTGGGTTCCCGACACGCCGGCGGTGGCCGTCGCGGCCGGTGGCGCTCGGCCAGCGAAGAAGCCCGCCCGCTCGGCGACGTCGGGAGGCGGCGGCGGTGCCGGCTCGGGTGAGGTCACCGTCCCGATGCAGGGCACCATCGTGAAGGTGCTCGTCGAAGTGGGTCAGCAGGTCGAAGTCGGCCAGCCCGTCGTCGTGCTCGAGGCGATGAAGATGGAGAACCAGATCAACGCCGAGAAGGCCGGCACGGTGCGCGAGATCAAGGTCTCCGCCGGCGACACCGTGGGCTCCGGCGACGTGGTGGCCATCATCGAGTGAGCCGCTGATCAGCGGCTGCGCACCACCAGGGTGCCGGCGGCGATGTCGTGCCAGCCCTGGCGCCAGGGGTGGAACGCGGCGCGCAGGTACACCGCGAGCTGGAGGGCGAACCCGATCCAGGGCACCAGCCCCGCTGCTGCCGGTACGAGTGCGCGCACCGAGGCGTAGGTCCACCCGACGCGCCCACCGTCGGCGCTGCGGACGACTTTCAGCCCGAGCGCGTGCTTGCCCACCGTGCGGGCGAAGACGGCCACGCCCACGGTCTCGTAGGCGACTGCGATCCCGAGCCAGATCGCGGTCAGCGCGAGCAGCGCGCTCGTGCTCTCGGCCTCGTCGACGGGGTTGACGCCGAGCGCGACCCCCAGCCCGGCAACCGGCAGCACCACCAGCACGGTGTCGATGGCCAGTGCGAGCGCCCGTTGCGTGATGGTGGCGAGCACGTCGCCACCGGTCGGGACCTCAGCAGGCTCGGGACCGGCGTCAGGGCTCACTCGGCAGCTTCCATGAGCGCCTCGGCGAGCGCCGGGTGCACCAGGAGCGACTCGACGATGTCGGTGACCCGCAGGTTCGCGGTGACAGCCAACGCGATCACGCTGATGAGCTCGGCGGCGTGCCGGCCGACGATGGAGCCCCCGAGCACCACGCCGGTGGCCGGGTCGGAGATGATCTTCACGAAGCCCCGTGCGTCGTTGTTGATGAGTGCCTTGGCAGTGGCGGAGAAGGGCACCTTGGTGACGCGGATCTTGCGGCCCGAGGCGAAGGCCTCGGCTTCGGCCAGGCCGACGTCGGCGATCTCCGGCTCGGTGAAGATGGCCGACGCCGCCTTGTCGTAGTCGAGGTGGCGGTGCTCACGCGTGTGCAGACCCATCACGTGCTCGGCGACCTTGCGGCCTTGCATCGACGCCACCGACGACAGCGGCAGCTTGCCACTCACGTCGCCGGCGGCGTAGATGTGGGCGACGTTGGTGACGCAGTGGTGCTGGATCGGGATGTAGCCACGGTCATCGGTCTGCACCCCGGCCGCCTCGAGACCGAGACCGTCACTGTTGGGCACGGACCCGATGGCGAGCACGGCATGGCTCGCTCGCACCTGGCGACCGTCGTCGCAGCGCACCAGCACGGTGTCGCCCTCGCGCACCACGGCCTCGGCCCGGGCGCCCATCACGAGCTTCACCCCGCGGCGCACGAAGTCGGCTTCGAGGACCGCCGCGACCTCGGGATCCTTGCCGGGGAGCACCTGCTGACGGCTGACCACCAGGGTCACCTGCGCGCCGAACGAGGAGAACATGTGGACGAACTCCACGCCCGTGACCCCCGAGCCGATCACGACGACGCTCTCGGGGAAGATCTTGGGCGGGTAGCAGTCGCGGGTGGTGAGGATGCGCTCGCCATCGGGCTCGCACCAGTCCGGGATCCTCGGCCGGCTGCCGGTGGCGATCAGCGCCGCGTCGAACTCGCCTCGCTCGACCCCCTCGACGGTGGTGATCTCCGCCTCGTGCGGGCCGACGAAGCGGGCCGACCCGTTGACGAGGCGGACGCCCTGGCTGGTGAGCAGGTCCACGGTGCCCTGCTGGAGGTGCTGGCGAATGCTCTCGACGCGGCTCGTGAGCGCCTCGGTGTCGACGTCGATCTCGGCGTGTTCGAGTCCCATGCCCGGCAAGGCTTTGGCGAAGCTGATCGCACCACCGGTGGCGATCATCGTCTTGGAGGGGATGCAATCGAGCAGGTGGGCCGCGCCGCCGACGAGATCCCGCTCGACGAGCGTCACGTCCGCGCCGAGCCGGGCTGCGTGCGTGGCGGCCGTGTTGCCGGCCGGGCCACCACCGATGATCAAGAAGCGAACGGCCACGGACGCCGAGGCTACCGGTCAGCCCACGAGCGAGAGTCCGTCCACAGCCAAGCCGTCGGACGCGAACATCACCGTTCGCTCGGTCGGTGCCGAGAGCGAGCGCCCCAGGGGCACGGGCACGTCGTTGGGGCAGTGGCGCGAGGGGTACGGCCACTGGTCGCGTGGCTCGCCCACGTACTCGAAGTGCATCCCGTCCGGGGTGAGGTAGTTGCCACCCCAGGCGAATCCCCACCGACGGAAGATCCGCACCACGTCGCAGTCCAGTCCGGGCTCGCAGCCCTGACAGTTGTACCAGCGGACGGGCAGCTGCAGGTTGCTACCACTACAGGTCCGGTACGGGATCGGGCGGTCGAGCATGCAGGTGTTGAAGTCGACCGCTTGACCCCACGAGTGCCGGGAGAGGAACCCGACCGAGGTGTACGAGGGCAGCGACGTCGAGAGGCGGTTGAAGCGGGCGTTGTGGCAGCCCCCGAGGCTGTTCCAGTTGAGCACGTCGAGGCGGTTCGCCAGGCCGGCTGCGGTCACCTCCGCCAGCGCGCCCTCCAGCGCCCGCCAGGTCTCCCGGTGGCAGCGCAAGGAGGGGCGAATGCCCGGCTGGAGCGGGCTCGTGAAGGGCATCGCCACCCGGCAGGTGCTCGAAGCGCCCGGAGGACAGTAGATGTGCTCGCGGTACCAGGCGTCGTCTTGCACGACACTGCCATCGGAGGTCGCACGGTAGGCGAACTCACCGAACAGCGCCTTGGTGGCGGCCAACCCCAGGCCTTCGTCGGGATCCCGGGGATCCCAGGACCTGCGGACCCGCACATCGGCGCGACCGGTCAGCCCTTCCGCAGCCAGTGCGGCATCGATCGCCGGGCGTGACCGGAAGCCCCAGCTCAACACACTGGTGAGGACCGTGGCTCCCAGGCGGCGAGCGTCGGCGGCCGACATCACGATCTCGGCTCCGGCAACGTCGGCGTCGCTCGCCACCGACCCCACCGTGAAGGTGACCGTCGAGCCATCGGCGGCGACCACCTCGATGGTGTCGCCGGCCCGAGCACCGCGCAAGTCGGCCGACGTGCGGCTCAGCACCACCGTGCCAGGTCGCGATATGGTCAGGCCGACCTTGAACGGCATCACCCGAGCGGCCACCTCCGGGGGCAGCGCTGTTACCCCCATCGGGATGCGCATCCCGCTCGGGGCTGCCTGGATCACCGTTGCGCCGCGGCGGACCCGGGTCATTCCGATGCTGAAGCCCGTTCGGGGGGTGCCGACCCCGCCGGCGGTTGCTGCCGCCCATTGGGCACGAAAGACCACCTCGGCCGAGGTCGACGACGACTGGAACACCGAGACCAGGTCTGTCCCAGCCGGCTCTGGCACCACACGTCGAGCTGGCGCCGCCGCCGAGGCCGGACCGGCGAGTCCCGTGGACCCGGGGGGCTCGGGGGTCTCAGCCGCGACCGGCCCCACCAGGCCTGCGGCCCCGAGCCCGGCCACGGCCAGCAACACGCAGACGGCGCGTACGAGCATGCTCCAACCGTATCCGCCCCCGTCAGACGCCGGAGCGGGCGTCGAACCGACTCGCGGCACCGGGCGCGAACGGGATACCGTCGGAATCTCGTGAGTGCTGCGACCACCCCTCCCGAACCGGCCCGGCCGGCCGTCGGCGACGGCGGGCCGACCGGTAGCGGGCTTGCCGCCGAGCGGGTTCGCCGCCTCGGACGCATCGAGGAGCTCCGCGCCGCTGGTGTGAACCCCTACCCGTACCGCTTCGACCGCACCCACACGCTCGGCGACGTCCGCAGCCTGTGGGGGGCGCTCGAGCCGGGCACCGAGACCGACGCTCGCGTCGCGGTGGCCGGTCGGGTGATGTTGAAACGCGAGCAGGGCAAGTTGGTGTTCGCCACCGTGCGGGACCGCAGCGACGAGATCCAGCTGTTCGTGTCCAAAGCCGTCGTGGGTGACGAGCAGTTCGCCGACATCGGCAAGCTCGACCTCGGCGACTGGGTGGGCGTGCACGGCACGGTGATGACCACCCGCAAGGGCGAGCTGTCGGTGAAGGTGCACCAGCTCGAACTGCTGGCCAAGGCCGTGCGCCCGATGCCCGACAAGTGGCACGGCTTGACCGATCCGGACACCCGCTTCCGCCAGCGGTACGCCGACCTGATCGTGAACGACGAGGCGCGTCGCGTGTTCGAGGTGCGCCACGCCGTCATCGCCAGCTTCCGGCGCCAGCTGTCGACGCGCGGGTTCGTGGAGGTCGAGACACCGGTGCTCCACGTCGAGGCCGGTGGCGCCCACGCGCGTCCGTTCGTCACGTACCACAACGCGCTCGACATGACTCTCTACTTGCGGATCGCGTTGGAGCTCCACTTGAAGCGGCTGATCGTGGGCGGCATGGAGCGCGTGTACGAGATCGGCCGCGTGTTCCGCAACGAAGGCATCAGCACGCGGCACAACCCGGAGTTCACGATGATGGAGCTGTACCAGGCGTTCGCCGACTACAGCGAGATGATGGCCATCACCGAGGACCTGATCGTGGAAGCCGCTCGCGACGCCATCGGCAGCACCGTGGTGACGATCCCCGACACCGACGGCACGCTCCACGAGGTCGACCTGGCCGATCCCTGGCCACGGCGCCGGATGGTGGAGCTCGTGGCCGAGGCAACCGGTGTCGAGGTCCATCCCTCCCAGCCGGTCGACCGCCTGCGACGACTCGCCGAGGACCACGGCGTGCGCTGGGAACCTCGATGGGGGTCGGGCAAGCTCATCGAGGAGATCTTCGAGGCCACCTGCGAAGCCGCGCTCGTGCGGCCCACGTTCGTGGTCGGCTACCCGATCGAGGTGTCCCCGCTCGCTCGGGTCGATCGCCACGATCCCCATCTCACCGAGCGCTTCGAGCTGTTCGTCGGTGCCCGCGAGCTCGCCAACGGCTACAGCGAGCTGAACGACCCGGCCGAGCAGCGCCTGCGCTTCGAGGAGGAACAGAAGCTGAAAGAGGCCGGCGACGCCGAGGCGGCGACCGTCGACGAGGACTACCTGCGCGCGCTGGAGTACGGCATGCCTCCCACCGGTGGTCTCGGCATCGGGATGGACCGGGTGGCGATGCTGTTGGCCGGGGTGCACTCGATCCGCGAGGTGATCCTGTTCCCGACCCTGCGACCGGAGGTGCTGTGATGCCTGCTGCCTGGGGCCACGGTCTGGCCACGATCACGACGGACGGTACCGTGCTCGACACCTGGTTCCACACGCTCGGGTGGGGCGAGCAGCCGCCCGAGCTGCCGGCTGACCGACGCCGAGACGAAACCCGGGACGAGCGACGTCGGGTGGTCGTGCGACCGGTCACCTTGGTGATCGACACCGATACGGCACCCCGGGACGCCGTCGACGTGTATCTGCGGCTCCACCTGCTGTCCCACCGTCTGGCCGTGCCCCGGAGCATCGACCTCGAGGGCGCCTTCGGGTTGCTCGCCAACGTGGCGTGGACGAACCTCGGACCGGTCGCCCCCGACCGCGTGGAGCAGGTGGCGTGGGAGGAGCGGAGCGCAGGACGCCACCTGACGGTGCACGGGCTCGACAAGTTCCCGCGCATGACCGACTACGTCGTGCCGTCCGGGGTGCGCATCGCCGACGCGGACCGGGTGCGCCTCGGCGCCCACCTGGCCCCCGGCACGACCGTCATGCACGAGGGCTTTTGCAACTTCAACGCCGGCACACTCGGCACCTCGATGGTCGAGGGCCGCATCTCGGCCGGCGTGGTCGTGGGCGACGGCAGCGACATCGGCGGCGGCGCATCGATCATGGGCACGTTGTCCGGGGGTGGCAAGGAGGTCATCTCCATCGGCGAGCGTTGTTTGCTCGGCGCCAACTCCGGGATCGGCATCAGCCTCGGCGACGACTGCGTGGTCGAAGCCGGCCTGTACGTCACGGCCGGGACGCGTGTGCGCCTGCCCGACGGCGACGTGGTGAAGGCCCGCGAACTGTCCGGGGCCAGCAACCTGCTCTTCCGGCGGCACAGCCAGTCGGGGGCGGTCGAGGCGGTCCCCCGCTCGGGCTCGTGGGGCGGCCTCAACTCGATCTTGCACGCCCAGCACTGACGCCGGCGCCGACAGCACCTCCCTCAGCGATTCTGACTGGATTTTCGTGCGCTGAGCGCACAGAACCACGCACAGAACTGAGGGTCAGCGGCCGGGGGGGGCAGCGGCCGGGGGATCAGCGGCCTGGCTGGTACGTGCCGAACACGCTCCGAAGTGCGTCGCTGATCTCGCCCAGCGTGGCGTCGGCCCGCAGGGCCTCCTTCATCGGGTACAGCAGGTTCTGGCTGCCACGGGCGGCGTCGGCGACGTCGCGCAGTGCCGCCTCGACGCGTGCCGGGTCACGCGCCGCTTTGTACTCGGCCAGGCGCAGCCGTTGACCGCGCTCGAGCTCGGGGTCGATGGGGAACACCTCGGGCTCGGGTTCGTCGTCGACCGTGAAGCGGTTCACGCCCACGATCACGCGCTCGTCGTTGTCGATCGACTTCGCGTACTCGTAGGCCGCCTGCTCGATCTCGTCTTGCTGGTAGCCGGCCTCGATCGCCGCGACCGCCCCGCCGAGCTCGTCGATGCGGGCGATGTAGTCGAGCGCGAGCCGCTCGATCTCGTCGGTCAGCGTCTCGACGAAGTAGCTGCCAGCGAGCGGATCCGGGGTGTCGGCGATGCCGCTTTCGTAGCCGATGATCTGCTGGGTCCGCAGCGCGATACGAGCTGCGCGCTCGGTGGGCAGGCCGAGCGCCTCGTCGAAGCCGTTGGTGTGCAAGCTCTGGGTGCCGCCCATCACCGCCGCCATCGACTGGATGGCCACGCGCACGATGTTGTTCTCGGGCTGCTGAGCCGTCAGCGTCGAGCCGCCGGTCTGCGTGTGGAAGCGCAGCAACTTGCTGGCCTCCTTCTTCGCACCGAAGCGCTCGGTCATGATCCGGTACCAGATGCGCCGCGAGGCCCGGAACTTGGCCACCTCTTCGAAGAAGTTGTTGTGGGCGTTCCAGAAGAAGCTGAGCCGCGGGGCGAAGGCATCGACATCGAGCCCGGCGGCGATGGCCGCCTCGACGTAGGCGATGCCGTTGGCGATGGTGAACGCGATCTCCTGCGCCGCGGTCGAGCCTGCCTCGCGGATGTGGTAGCCGGAGATCGAGATGGTGTTCCACTTCGGCACGTGCTTCGAGCAGTACTCGAAGATGTCGGTGATGATCCGCATGCTGGGACGCGGCGGGTACACGTAGGTACCGCGCGCGATGTACTCCTTCAGCAGGTCGTTCTGGATCGTCCCGGAGATGGCGGTGGCCGGCACACCCTGCTCCTCGGCGACCAGCTCGTACATCAGCAGCAAGATGGCCGCGGTCGAGTTGATGGTCATCGACGTGGTGACCCGGTCGAGCGGGATGTCGGCGAGCAACAGGCGCATGTCGGCCATCGAGTCGATGGCCACGCCCACCTTGCCCACCTCGCCCTCGGCGCGGGGGTGGTCGCTGTCGTACCCCATCTGGGTCGGCAGGTCGAACGCGCAGGACAACCCTGTCTGGCCCGCCTCGAGCAAGAACTTGAAGCGCTGGTTCGTGGCCTCCGCCGTGCCGAAGCCGGCGTACTGACGCATGGTCCACAGCTTCCCCCGGTACATCGTGGGGTACACCCCACGGGTGTAGGGCGGCTGTCCGGGCAGGCCGAGCTTTTCGACCGGGTCCCAATCGGCCAGGTCGTCGGCGGTGTACACCGGCTTGACCACGATGCCCGAGTCGGTGCGCTTTTCGTCATCACCCATGACGGCCCAGCGTACGACCCGATCGCCGGGGGCTCCTAGCGGGCCGACGAGCCCCTCAGTACGAGCGAGGAAGCCCCAACACGTTGTGAGCCACGTAGTTGAGGGCCATCTCCTGGCTCACCGGGGCCAACCGCTGCAGGCGGGCCTCCCGGAACCACCGCTCCACGTCGTACTCCGTGGCGTAGCCCATCCCCCCGAGCGTCTGCACCGCTCGGTCGGCGGCGAAGAAGCCGGCCTCGGCAGCCAGCCACTTCGCCGAGTTGGCGGCCTCGGCGCAGTCGAGCCCAGCGTCGTAGCGGCGGCCCGCCAGCAGCACCATCTGCCAAGCAGCCGCCAGCTGCACATGGGCCTGGGCCAGCGGGTGGGCGATGGCCTGGTTCTGGCCGATCGGGCGTCCGAAGACCTCACGCTCGCGCGCGTAGGCCACCGCCCGGGCGAGCGCGGCCTGCCCGATCCCGACCGCCTCGGCGGCGAGCAGGATGCGCTCGGGGTTCATCCCGTGCAGGACGTGCCAGAACCCCCGGCCCTCCTCGCCGACCAGGCGCCAGCCGGGCACGGGCAGCCCGTCGTACACGACTTCGCACGATGCGACGGCGTTGCGACCCATCTTCTCGATCGGGGTGATCTCGACGTAGCGCGGGTCGAGATCGGCGAGGAAGAGACTGAGCCCACCGAAGCGGTCGCCGGGTGGGGCCGGCGCGGTGCGGGCCAAGAGCAGCACGACCTCGCTCTCGAGCGCCTTGGTGGTCCAGATCTTGCGGCCGTGGATGCGCCATCCGCCTTGGCCGTCGGGCTCGGCCCGGCACGCGATGCGGCTGGTGTCGGTGCCGGCGTCGGGTTCGGTCACCCCGAACGCCACGTGCAGCTCACCCCGAGCGGCGCGCGGCAAGAACTCGCGCTGCAGCCGCTCGTTCCCGAACCGGACGACCGGGTGCAGGCCGAACACGGTCAGGTGGACAGCGGAGCACCCGTTCATGGCCGCACCGCTCGCTGCGATCTCGCGCAACACGATCGCAGCCTCGGTGATCCCTCGGCCGCCGCCACCGTGCTCCTCGGGGATCGCGATCCCCACCCAGCCCCCCTCGGCGAGGCGCTCGTAGAACTCCCAGGGGAACCGGTGATCCCGATCGCACGACCGCCAGTAGGCGTCGTCGAACCCCGCGCACACCCGCCGTACCCCTTCGGCGATCAGCTCGTGGTCGGCGTCGGGGGCCGTGCCCGGCCCCTCGCTCATCGAGCCGCCACCACGGCGATCTCCATCCGCCACTCGGGTCGGGCCAACGCCGGCACCGTCACGAGCGTGCTGGCCGCTCGATGGCCCCCGAGCGCTCGGTCGCGAGCGGCCATCACGGGGCCGAGGGGCTCCCCGACGACGACGTAGGTGGTGACCGAGACCACGTCGGTCGCCGACATCCCGGCGTCGGCGAGGAGGGCGGCGATGTTGGCCCACACCACCTCGGCCTGGGCCTCGATCCCCTCGGGCACACGACCGTCGGGGGCGATGGGCACCACCCCCGAGGTGTGCAAGAGACGCCGCGGCGCCTCGACCAGCACGGCGTGGGCGTAGGCGGCAGCGGGGGGCGCGATGCCTGCGGGGGCGATCTCACGGTGCATCGCCGCCATCGTGCCATGCCCCGGTCGCTGCGCGACGTGCCATGGGCCCTACCACGGTCCCGCCCCGGTGGGACCTTGGACCCTGCCCGCTGCCGCCCACGGCTCCGTACGTTGCCCGCCATGAACCTCCGCAGGTCCCGCGTCGGCGTCCTCGCATGCGCCGCGACGCTCACGCTCACCCTCGCCGCCTGTGCCGACGACGAGCCCGATGCCGCGCCGCCTGCCACCGAGTCGCCCACCGGCGGCGAGGCCGGCGGGGGCACGACGACGACGCTCGGGCCGTACGTCGAACCCATGGGCGACATCGTCGGCGAGGCCTTGACCCAAGCGGGCGAGTTCACCGCCGTCGCCGGCTTCCTCGTCGAGGCGGGACTGGTGCAGGCGCTGCGGGGCGAGGGGCCGTTCACGGTCTTCGCTCCGCTCAACGCGGCGATCGAGGCCCTGCCACCCGAGACCCTCGACGCCGTGTACGCCGACAAGGACCTGCTGACCGCCGTGCTGACCTACCACGTGGTGCCCGGTGAGTACACGAGCGAGACCCTCACCGACGGCCTCGAGCTCGAGACCCTCCAGGGCCAGACGCTCACCGTCACCGTCCAGGGCGACCAGATCCTGATCAACGGCAACAAGGTCGTCGCGAGCGACGTGATGGCCACCAACGGCGTCATCCACGCCATCGACGGCGTGCTGGTGCCCGAGACCTGAGCACTCGCGCCAACCGAGTTTCCCCCTTCCGCGACCCCGATCGGCCACCTGCGTGGCCCGGTCGGGGTCGTGGCGCGTCGGGCGCCGACCCGGCGCCCTGGCTACCGTTGCACCATGACCATCGCCCCCGAGCCCCCGGCGACCGAAGTGCCCTCCATCGACGGCGTGCCCCTCACCCCGAAGCAGGTCTCGCTGGCCGGGCCACCGCAGTTCGACCGTGTCGAGGACGAGCGGGCCCACCGCAAACAGAAGCTGGCTGGCGCGCTCCGCATCTTCGGTCGCCTCGGCTTCGGTGAAGGTGTCGCCGGACACA
>FWPV01015429.1_pt1 | contig 10979 bp, 10 predicted proteins | sample 2228371 | NCBI WGS metagenome assembly FWPV01 (sample SAMEA103939776, study PRJEB20133) | metagenome | reverse complement strand
CGCCATCGGTTGCGCTTGCCGACTCGGTCACCGCGACACCGCTGCCGCCAACGCCCACGCCGTTGCCGCCAACGCCCACGCCGTTGCCGCCAACGCCCACGCCCACCCCTCCTGCGCTTCAGGCAGGCGGACGGGCAGTGGTTGTTAATGTTGGCAACTCTGCGCTGCGGCTGCGCGCGGCCCCTGGCTTGCAGGCGCGGGTCGTAGCTACCATTCCCGCTGGCCGAGAAGTGGTCTTACTTGAAGGGCCGGTTGTGGCGGATGGGTATACCTGGTGGCAGGTTGAAGCCGGTCGTCAACGCGGTTGGTGCGCAGTTGCTGCGGCGAGCGGTGACATCTTCCTGCAACCGGTACCGTAGCTTAGCGCGCAGTGGGGCGCTCGTCTGCGATCGTATCGACCAGGGCTGCATACGGACCGCGCTGCGCTGGCGGCAGCATTGCCGCGATTTTCACCATCATCTCCGCAGTCAGGCGCTCCATCACCTCAGCGGGAATCTTGTTGTCAGGCAGTGGTTCAGGCCAGTACGGTTCACCGATCGTAATATGCACCGGCTGACGGAGGAGCGTGCCGCGAAAACCGCGTTCGGTGCCGGTAATCGCCATCGGCACAATCGGCACTCCGGCCTGTATGGCGAGGCGAATCGCGCCGCCGCGCCCTGGCTGCAAGATGCCGTTGCGACTGCGATGCCCCTCTGGGAAGATGAGCAACACTGCTCCCTTGCGCAGCGCTTCGGCGGCGGCGTCAAGCGCGGCCAGATCACGCTGGCCGCGCCGAATCGGGATCACGTGCATATTGCGGAAAAACCACCCGGCCACCGGATGGCGAAAAATCTCGATCTTGGCCAACCATGACAAACGGTAGCGGAACGGCAGCAACGCGCCGACCGCCGGGATATCTACCCAGTTGATGTGATTCATCACCAGGATCATCCCGCCCTGCTCACGCGGCGGTAACCGTTCAACGCCATCGATTGACCAGCGCCACCAGCCGATCCGGCGAAAGAAGGAAATGATGAGATAGAGAACGCCGTAGACGACATAAGCAAACATCACGCGCTCCTAGCGACCAAGATCAAACCCAAACACCAGCCTACCGCCGAGCCAGCCACCGACGATCAGCAACACCATCCCGGCCAGATGCCAGCCCAGATAGGAGCGCCGTTGATCGGGTTGACGCAGTACGTCAGGTTGACGCCGTCGGATCAGCCATGCGCGCCCATAACACAGCGTAGCAGCGAGCGTCGTTGCCGCGTGGCCGTTTGTCCAGAGGATGACCGGATCATCGGGAGCGATTCCAGGACCGGTCAACTGGCGCGCAGCATCGATCAGCCCGCTCACGATCGCGATCAGCGCTCCGATTAGACCAACGATCAGGCAATGGAACGCGCTTTGATCCCATTGAATATGACCGGTGCGCAGCGCGATCACGGTGAAGAGGCTGCTGGCGAGCAGCAGGCCGATTGGGATATGAACCGTGGCCGGATGCAGTGCGTACATCAGCTTGATTATAGCACAGGCGCTGCTGGCTCGATGCGCGCCCGCCCGGCGCTGATCTCGCCGATGTGATGAATCACCCTATCGTAGTGATCGACGGGAACATCAGCAATGATCGTTACATCGGCGGCAAATGTTTCGTTGACAATAGTTGCCGCACTGCTTTCCAGCAGGCGGCGGATCAGGGCGTAATCGGGATAGGGCAGATGGACGGCCAGGCGATGATAGAGTACCCGCTGCGCGCGCGGCAGGATAGCGAGCACGGCGCGAGTAGCGTCGCTGTAAGCGCGCACCAGACCGCCAACTCCCAGCAACGTTCCGCCGAAATAGCGGGTGACGATCACGATCACATCACCGAGATCAGTGCCGCGCAAGACGGCCATCATCGGGCGACCGGCAGTGCCGGCAGGTTCGCCATCATCACTCATGCCGGCGATCACACTTGAACCATACCCCACCAGGTAGGCATAGCAGTGATGGGTTGCATCGGGCATTTCCGCTCGCGCGGCGGCAATCGCGGCCCGCGCTGCTTCTACTGTGGTCACATGGTGGGCCTGCGCAATAAATCGTGAACCGCGCGCGACGATCTCGGCGCGGGCTGAGGCGGCAGGGATCGGGTATGAGGCACTCATACAACGCTTCCAGGCGATGAATAGCTGCTTGCCTGCCACAGCGGGATGGCCAGTTCGTCGATCGCGGCCTCCACTGCGGCGATCTCGTTGGCCAGCGCGTAATAGCGGGCGCGTCCTTCGGCGTGACGAGCAGCCCAAAACGGTTGAAATGGCGCTGGGATGGGGTTGCGCAGCACTTGCTGCACGGTGACCAGCAGCTCTGGAAACTCAAGTTCCCACCATCGGCGGAGACGGTCAGTAAGCGTGCTGCCGGGTGGTCCAAAATCGGCCAGCAGGCGGCGGGCAAATTCGCGCGCGAGGCTCTGTTGCTCTTGCGCCATCGCAACCGCCTGCGCGGTCAGTTCCGCCAGGCGATGGGCAACCGAGGCGGTCGCTACGGGCAGATTGATGGCATTCGTAGCCCGACTCAACTCGCGCCGACCAACGCTGCACATCACCAGCGCCAGCAGCACATGATCTGCCGGCGCGATCATTCGGATCGGCGCCGACGCCAGCGCATACCCGCCTTCCCAGGCGATCACCGGTTGCTCGCCGTCACCGAGTAAGATGCGCGGCGCAGCCGCCTGGAGCGCAGGCGCAGCCGCAGGCGGCAGTTCCCACCAATGCGGATCCGGCAGGCTGGCATACGCGCTCAACCGCTGCCGGAGACCGGGGTGCCGATCGATCAGATCGGCGAGCGATCTGATGTTGCGCTCGGTGGAATAACCGGGCGGTAACGACAGCAGCCACGTGTCACCGGTGGGCGTATGCCATGGTTGCAGGGTCGCGCGCTCGATCAATGGGCGGAAGAGTGGCGCACAGGCTGGATCAAAGATGACAGCCTGATCGCGCTCGGCGCGTGAGAAGATGAGCGCCGGATGGGGTTGCGGAATTCCTGTAATCAGCGTGCGCATGACTGATTGGGCATGTTACAATACAGACTGTGATATAGTATATACCTGTATCATACGCGATTTTATACATGCAACCAATCATTCTGGCAAGCAAGATCCGGTTCATATACTGGTCGATACTGGTATCCATAGTTCATGGCGCTATCTGATCGTTTCAAGGAGCAATCCATGACCGAACTGGCCGAACAAGTGCCTTCGGTTGCGATAAGCGCCGCTCTCTTACCCCTCAAGATCGTGCCGCCCGCCGCGCGGCCTGATGAAATGCTTCGGCCTGATTTACAGGCGTTGCTGGCCGAGGTGCGCTTGTTGCCGGTGACGATGGTGGTAGCGCCTGCCGGCTACGGGAAGACGACTCTGCTGGCGCAATGGGCCGATCAGCTCAGCCGCACCGGCGCTGCTGTGGCCTGGTTGAGCTTTGAAGCGAGTGATCAGGAACCGGCTCTGCTGCTCGCCTATTTGATCAGCGCTCTACAGCGCGTCGCGCCAACCGTTGGTGAGCAGGCTGCGCGAATCTTGCAGAGTGTCGCCAGTTTAGAGCGCAACTGGCCATTGGTTGCCGGCGCATTGCTGAGCGACACACAACGTGAATTGCAAGCGCCGACTTTTTTGTTCCTGGATGATGTCCATCTTGTCAGCGATAGCTCGATCGCCAACGATCTGCTGGGCTACCTGTTGCGCACCGCGCCGCCGACGTTGCACGTAGTGATGGCGTCACGGCGTCCGCTCACGTTTGCGCCCCTTCCACGGTTGCGCGCTGAAGGCGCGCTGCTTGAGGTGAATGCGACCGAGCTATTGCTTCGGCGCGCGGAAGCTGCCGAACTGCTCCAGCGCGCCGGGGTTGCGTTGTCGGAAGAAGAACTCAGTGTGCTGCTTGATCGGACGGGCGGCTGGATGTTGAGCGTCCAGCTTGCCGCGCGCACGCTGGCCCGCCAGGATCCCGATCAGCGGCGAGAGTATTTGCACAGTTTGGCGGCAAACCAGCACGATCTCTTTTCGTATCTGGCGACCGAGGTGCTGGCCAACCTGCCGGATCGATTGATCGATCGCCTGGTTTGCGCGGCTTTGCTGGGTCAGGTCAATCCGGCAGTGCTCGATGAGGCACTTGGGGTTGATGACAGCACCCAGGTTATCGAGCAGGCGATCGCACTGGGTTTGCCATTGACAATTGAGACCGGTCCACACAATGGCGAGCGCATCTTCCGCTTTCACCCGCTCTGGCAGCGGTTGCTGGCCGATCGGGCGCTCACCCGCTTTGATCGCGAATTTGTCCGCGCCTTGCACGAGCGGTTTGGGTTAGCGCTGGCGCGTCGCGATCAGATTGAGCTGGCCTTGCGTCATCTGTACGAGGCGGGCAACCCGGTGGTGATTGCCCGCGCCTTGCGCGAACATGCCTGGCCACTGATCGATTCGCCGCAGCGCGAGAGTTTGCGCAACTGGATCGAGCGTCTTCCGGCTGACGTGCGCGATCATGATCCTGAATTGCTGCACATGCAGGGCTGGAGCTTCTCTACCATTGATCGCTCCCGCGCGCTGTCGCTGATCAGTGCCGCTGCGGAACAGTATCGCCTGGCCGCCAATCCCGAACGTGAATTGCGGGCGTTGCGTGATATGGCGGTGCTGCTCTTCTGGTCTGACACCCCCGCCGATTTTGCCGATGTCTGCCGTCGAGTCATTGCTGCTGCCAGCCGCGCCCGCGATCCCTGGGCGCGCGGCGCGGCGCTGGTTGGCTTCACTGCCCTTCTCTACAGTCGCGGACGGTTTCGCGCCGCCTTGCGCACGGCCCGCTGGGCCGAACAACGTCCGCTGAGTGTGTTGTGGCAGTGGTTGCTGGCCGTGGTGCGCGCTTCCATCTACACCCAGCAGGGGTCGCCGGCAGAAGCGCTGCTGGCTATTGATGCCGCGCTCGAACTGCCGCGCATCGACCGCAATGATATGCTGCGTCAGTCATTGCTGCTCCTGCGAGCGATGGCGCTCTATCAGCAAGGGCAACATGGTCTGGCGCTCGATCAGGCCTTCGAGAGTTACTATCGCCTGAATGAATATGCGCCGGGCAGTGTGCTGGCCGGTCACGCGGCGCTGACGCTGGCGCTCTTGCTGGTTGAACATGACCGCATCGAAGAAGCCATCACGTATCTGCAACGGGTGCGCCAAATTGCCAATCATCTCGACAATCATCTCTTAAGCGCGCGCGCTCGCATTGTTGAGTTGTTTGCGCTCTGGCGTCAGCGCCAGCCGGTGACGCAACAGGCGCTCGTTTTCCTGAAAAAGTTGCGTGGGCAGGGCGATGATGCTGATCACTGGTTGAGTGCCGGTGATCGGCAGACGCTCTTCGGTCAGGATTTGTGGATGCTGTGTCTGCTCCTGATCGTGCTGGGTGAACATGGCGAGCACGAACGCGCGCATGAGCTGGCCCAGGAGTTGATTCAGTCGATGAATCGGCGCGATGATGGCATCTTCCGCGCCCTGATCCACGTCTATCGCGCCTACCTGATTGCCCAGCGCCAGCCCGATGCGCCACTCGTGGTGGATGATCTCGTCATCGCCTGCGCTACTTGCGACCGCGCCGGCGTGCAATGGTTGCCGTTCCTGCCGCGCGCAGCAATGGGCTGGGCGGTGACGACGGCGCTTCGCTGTGGGTTGACCAGTCGGGCCATGCCTGGCGCGTTGCGCCAGTTTGATACGGCCACCCTGGCAGCAATGCTGACGCCGCTCCTGGATGAACCGCTGCCTGAACAAACCCGCGCCCGGGTCATCGCGCTGATGGGTGAACTGGGTGTTATGAATGCATATAGCGCGTTGCGGACATTGCTGAAGGATCGCTCGCCGATCATTCGCGCGGCAGCCAGTGATGCGCTCGAACGACTGGTCTATCGCCCATCCTATCGCCTGGTGGTGCGCGCGCTCGGCGCTTTTCAGGTGTTGCGCGGTCAGCAAGAGGTGCGCGATCGCGACTGGCGGAGCGTCAAGGCGCGCCATTTGTTGCAGGTGTTGCTGATCGAGCGCGGTCGCATGTTGCCGCGTGAACAGATCATGGATATGCTCTGGCCAGGGCTGGATGCCGATTCGGCCTCAAACAATCTGCGTGTGACCATCAGTCGCCTGATCAAAGCGCTGGAGCCGGATCGCCCGGAAGGAGCGCCGACCTACTATATCATCCAGCAGGGCGACACGTATGGTTTCAACGTCGAAAGCGATCACAGCTATGATGTCGCCGATTTTGTCAGCGCGGTCGAGCGCGGGCGACAGGCGCTGCGGCGTCAGCAGCGCGAAGCTGCCCGCGAAGCGTTTCAAACAGCAGTATCGTTGTATGGCGGCCAGTTTTTGCCCGATAGTCTGTATGAAGACTGGTCGGTGGTGGAACGTGAACGGTTGGCGCTGCTCTTTACCGATGCCGCGCTCAATCTTGGGCGGCTATGGTTGAACGAGGGCCTGTATCACGACGCAATTGGTTTGGGGTGGCGGGTGTTAGAAATCGATAAAGCCCAGGAAGAGGCGTATCAGTTGCTGATCCAGGCTTACAGCGCGATTGGCGAGCGCAGCACCGCGATCCGCCTGTATCAGCGTTGCGTCACTGCGCTGCGCGAGGAGTTAGGCGTCGATCCCTTGCCGGAGACAGTGGCATTGTTTGAGCAGGCGCGCGGGAAGCGCGCGTCATGAGGTAGTTGGGCTACCCGGATCGCAATCGGCGGGCGTTGCAGCCGTGGCGCGGAGATGAGAGGCGATGAATGCGAGCACTTCTTCAAGCTGCTCAATCCGACTCTCAAACCCGGTGCCGATATGCTGAATGCGGCCATGCACCTGCTGCGATTCAGGATGTTCGTTCTCGGCTACCACAATGCGCAAGAGAAACGATTCGACTCGCCGAGTCGCCATACGTTGTTCCTCGTTCTACCATTGCTGCAATCTGAACTGTCAACTCTCTCGTAGCTTACTGTAGTCCGCTTACCAGTGTGTAACCATTCTTCAACACAATCTGCGAGGATGCCATGAATGCGGTCATTACGGTGTTGCCCGGTGATGGGATTGGGCCGGAGGTAGTTGCTGAAGGGGTGAAGGTGTTGCAGGCCGTGGCTGACCGGTTTGGTCACACCTTTACCATCCACGAGGCATTGATCGGCGGTTGCGCCATTGATGCTACCGGTGAGCCGTTGCCTGCCGAGACGGTGGAACGTTGCCGCGCGGCGGATGCGGTCTTGCTCGGCGCGGTTGGCGGCCCGAAATGGGACGATCCACAGGCAAAGGTGCGCCCGGAGCAGGGGTTGCTCGGTATTCGCAAGGCGCTTGGTCTGTTTGCCAATCTGCGCCCGGTCAAACTGTATCCGCGCCTGATTGAGGCCTCGCCGTTGCGGCCCGAACGGCTTGCCGGCGTCGATCTGCTGGTGGTGCGCGAATTGACCGGCGGCATCTACTTCGGCGAGAAACGGCGCGAACGCGGTCCCGACGGCGAGTGGGCCAGTGATCTCTGCATCTATACCGAAGAGGAGATTGCGCGGGTCGTGCGCATGGCAGCAGGTCTCGCTCGCAGCCGGCGCGGCAAACTGACGCTGGTCGATAAAGCCAATGTGCTTGAAACAAGCCGGCTGTGGCGGAGTGTGACCGCCCGGCTCGTGCGTGATGAATTTCCCGATCTGCGCTTCGAGACCATGCTGGTCGATGCCTGCGCCATGCATCTGATCCGTCGTCCGGCTGACTTCGACGTGATTGTGACCGAGAACATGTTTGGCGATATTCTGACCGATGAGGCGTCAATGCTGGCAGGCTCGATGGGCATGCTGCCCTCGGCGTCGCTGGCCAGTGGTCGTCTTGGCCTGTACGAACCGATTCACGGATCGGCGCCCGATATTGCCGGTCAGGGGAAGGCCAACCCGCTGGCGACGATCTTGAGCGTGGCGATGCTGCTGCGTCACTCGCTCGATCTGAACGCTGAGGCTGAGTGTGTCGAGGCAGCAGTCGCCAGCGTGATCGATCGCGGCATCGTGACTGCCGACATCGCAGCTCCTGGTCAGCCGGCTTTCGGCACGGCTGCGGTAGGCGACGCAGTGGTGGCCGCGATTGCCGGGTAAGCGCGGCCCTATGCTATACTGGCAGGCACGCTATCACCAATCTGCATTCGTGAAAACAACGGAAGGAGCGCTCGATGGAGCGAAAGATTCGCGTGCTGGTCGCCAAACCCGGCCTCGACGGTCACGATCGGGGGGCTAAAGTGATCGCCCGCGCCCTGCGCGACGCCGGTATGGAGGTAATCTATACCGGTCTCCAGCAGACGCCCCAGATGATTGTCGAAGCGGCGTTGCAGGAAGATGTCGATGTGATCGGCCTTTCGATCCTCTCCGGCGCGCACATGACCTTGCTTCCGAAGGTCATGCAGTTGCTGCGCGAGCAGGGGATGCATGATGTGCTGGTAGTTGCGGGAGGCATCATCTCTGACGAAGACGCCGCGATTCTCAAGCGTGAGCATGGGATCGCCGAGGTCTTCGGCCCCGGTTCGTCAACGCAGGCGATCATCGATTTCATCCGTTCCAACGTCCAGTTGACGCGGGGTTGAGCTATGAATGAGCGCGAATTGGTGGCGCGCCTGCGCAACGGCGAGCGACGAGCGCTGGCGCGCGCCATTTCTCTGGTCGAGCAGGGCGGTCCGCTGGCGCGCGCGCTGGTGGCAGCCGCCTACCCTTACGCCCATGCCCATCGGGTCGGCATTACCGGTCCGCCCGGCGCTGGCAAATCAACCCTGGTGACCGCACTGGCCCAGGAGTGGCGCAAACGCGGCGTGCCGGTGGGGATTGTGGCGGTTGATCCAACCTCGCCGTTCAGTGGTGGCGCAGTGCTTGGCGATCGCATCCGCATGCAGACGCTGGGGGGCGACAATGGGGTGTTTATTCGCAGTATGGCCAGTCGGGGGCGACTCGGTGGGCTGGCGCGGGCAACGGCTGACGCGGTCACCCTGATTGCGGCAGCGGGCTTTCCGGTGGTCTTGATCGAGACGGTCGGTGCCGGCCAGGGTGAAGTTGATATTGCCCAGGCTGCCGATACCACGATCGTGGTGGAAGTGCCCGGTATGGGCGATGACGTGCAGAGCATTAAAGCTGGCGTGTTGGAAATTGCCGACATCTTTGTGGTCAATAAGGCCGATCGTCCTGGCGCCGATCAGACGGTGCGCCAGCTTCGCGCAATGTTGCAACTGGCGCCGGTCTCGGCGGGAAGCTGGCTGCCGCCGATCCTGACTGCTGTGGCAACCACCGGCAACGGCTGCGCGCAGATTGTCGATGCAGTCGAAGGGCACCGGTTCCATCTGGCCTCGTCAGGCGCGCAGGCGACGCGTGCTCGCGCGGCGGCAGAACGTGAATTGACCGCTGCCGTGCAAGAGCTGGTAATCGAGCGCCTGCGCGGGTCGCGCTGGAATGATCTGGTCGAGGCGATCGTCGCCCGGCAGAGCGATCCCTACGCTGCGGCGCTGGCGCTGCTGGGCGAGACGAGCGAATAACGTAGATCGCAACGTGTGGTACGATACAGCCGGAATCAATCGCCAACACACGGCAAGGAGGCATTCCGTGCAGGTTAACCCGTCAATTTTCAAAGCCTACGATATTCGCGGTATTTACCCCACCGAACTTAATGAAGAGATTGCCTATCTGATCGGGCGCGCGTTCGTCACCTTTCTCGGCGCTGAGACAGTGATCGTCGGACGCGATATGCGCACCTCCGGCCCGTCGTTGTTCGACGCGGTAACCCGTGGCATTATGGATCAGGGCGCTGATGTGGCCGACATCGGCATGGTGAGCACCGACCAGTACTACTTCGCCTGCACTCAACTCGGCTTTCCCGGCATGATGGTGACCGCTTCGCACAATCCCAAGCAGTACAATGGCTTCAAGATGGTGCGCCGCATGCCGTACCTGTTATCGGGTGATGAGGGCATTCAGGATCTGCGCCGCCTGGTCGAGAGCGAAGCCTTTCCTGCTCCGACCCGGCGCGGCGAGCGTCGCGAGTACGACTTCAAAGAGCAGTTCGTGCAGAAAGTGCTCTCGCTGATCGATGTCGCCGCGATCAAACCGCTGAAGGTGATTGTCGATACCGGCAACGGCATGGTTGGTCCCATTCTGCAAGAGGTCTATGCGCGCCTGCCCGTGCAGTTGACCGGCATGTACCTCGATCCCGATGGCACATTGCCCAATCACGGCCTCGACCCGCTGATGCCCGAAAACCGGGCCGAGTTGCAACAGCGGGTGAAGGATGAAGGCGCCGACATCGGCTTTGCCTTCGATGGCGACGGCGACCGCTTCTTTGCCATCGACGACCGCGGTGAGTTTATCTCCGGCGACTTCCTGACCGCGATTTTGGGTCGCTATCTGCTGGAAAAAGAGCCTGGCGCCAAGATCCTCTATGACGTGCGCGCATCGTGGGCTGTGCCCGACGAGGTGCGCGCTGCCGGCGGCATTCCGCTGGTTGAGCGGGTGGGACACGCCTTCATCAAGCGTCGCATGGCCAACGAAGACGCCATCTTCGCCGGCGAGGTCTCCGGACACTACTACTTCAAAGCCTTCGCCTTCGCCGATTCGGGCATCATCCCCTCGCTCTATCTGCTTGAAATGCTCTCGAAGCGCGGCGTGAAGATGAGCGAGCTGCTCGGTCAACTCGAGTCGCGCTACTTCATTTCAGGCGAGATCAACTCGCGCGTGAGCAATGTGCCCGCCAAACTCAACGAAATCGCCGAGCGCTACAGCGACGGCAAGATCGAGCGCATCGACGGCATCTCAGTCAGCTACGATACCTGGCACTTCAATGTGCGCGGATCGAATACCGAACCGCTGATCCGGCTGAACCTCGAGTCGATCGCTTCGCGCGCCGAGATGGAAGCAAAGCGCGATGAGGTGCTGGCGCTGATCCGATCGTAGCGGCAGATCGTTGATTGCCGGGCCGCGGCGTGCAGCGATGAGAACGCTGCGCGCCGCGGCCTTCATTC
>FWPV01015428.1_pt1 | contig 10979 bp, 9 predicted proteins | sample 2228371 | NCBI WGS metagenome assembly FWPV01 (sample SAMEA103939776, study PRJEB20133) | metagenome | reverse complement strand
GACGAACAATATCGAGAAGGCGGCGGCCGCGAGGCGCCGCCTTTTTCGCGTTGTGGCGCTGCACCGTGCCAGGGGTCGGAGTATCGTCAAATGCCGGCCACAAGCACCGGCCGAAGCCCCTCCAGACCGTCTATTCCTTCCCGCATCAACAGGGTTAACGTGCGGTAAAGACGGTCGTGAGATTGTGACCTTCTGATTTAATCGGGATTTGATCTCTGCGCAGTATAAGGCTCTGATCAAAACCTCGTTCTGCGTGATGTCATGCGTTTCCTTGTCTCGTTCTTTTCCCTTCCGGCCTTTCGCAGTGCTTGCCTGGCGGGTCTGTCCGGCCTCCAGGCAAACGGGCTGCGGCCGGTGGCGCGCGATCCGCGCCGGCCGGGCCGTCACGGGAGAGGCGCATGAACGCCGCGCCCCATCTGCCTTTGTCCGAGCCGCGCTTGCCGCTCTTCGGCATGCCGGTCTATGACCTCAGCTGGGACACCGCGCTGTCGTATGTCGACGAGCTCGCATCCCTGCCGTCCGGGCAGACGCACATGGCCTTCCTCAACGCCAACAATGCCAATCTGATGATGACGGACGCGGATTATCGCAAGGCGCTCGGCCGCACGATCCTTCTGCCCGACGGTATCGGCGTCGATCTGGCCTCGAAGCTCTTGAACGGCGAGCGCTTCGTCGCCAATCTCAACGGCACCGACTTCATCCCGGCCATGTTGAGCTATATGGATCGACCGCGCCGGATCGGCCTGATCGGCGGCCGGCCGGAGGTCCTGAAGAAGGCCGCCGCGAATTTTCGCCGTCACGCTCCCTGGCACGCCTTCGTCGAGATTTCCGACGGCTATTTCGACAAGACCGACTGCGCGGCCGTGCTGGACCGGCTGGTCGAAAACCGCATCGACATTCTTCTGGTCGCGCTCGGCACACCGCTGCAGGAGGTTTGGATCGATCGCAATGTTCGACCTGAACACGCCCGGCTGGTGATCGGCGTCGGGGCGCTCTTCGATTTCGTCTCCGGCGAGGTGCCGCGCGCCCCGCTTTGGATGCGCCACCTCCGCTCGGAATGGGTCTATCGCCTGTGGCTCGAGCCGCGGCGGCTGTGGTATCGCTACATTGTCGGCATCCCGGTCTTCCTCGGCCATGCGCTGCGCTTCAAGCTGTTCGGCGCGCCGCGCCACGCCGCCGGCGTCGAACCGGGGCCGTCTATCCGCCGCTAGCCGGGCATCGAGCCGTCCGCGCCCGGGGGCACCGTCAAAGGACGGTCGCATCCACACGGGTGGATCTTTCCCCCTTGCAAATCCCGTGCTTTTGACACCATACGGCGGAGAGAGGCTATTGCCGGCCCGATGCGGCGGTTATGGTGCCGGAAAAACGCGAGCGAGGGATGCGATCGTGACAACGGTGATTGATGGCAAGCAGGCAGCGGCTTCGGTAATCGAGGCCGTCACAGAGGCAGCGGCGGTTCTGGAACGCGAAGCGGGTCGCAGGCCCGGTCTCGCGGTGGTGATTGTCGGTAATGATCCGGCCAGCCACGCCTATGTCGGCTCCAAGAGCCGCATGGCCAAGCAGTGCGGCTTCAAGTCGGTGCAGCACACGCTGCCCGAGGAGACCACGCAGGAAGCCCTGATGGCGCTGGTGGCGGAACTCAATGCCGATCCCGAGATCGACGGCGTGCTCGTCCAGCTTCCCCTGCCGAAGCATTTCGATTCCGAGGCCGTCATCCAGTCGATCCGGCCGGACAAGGACGTCGACGGCCTGCATGTGGTCAATGCCGGCAAGCTCGCCACCGGCGATGCCGAGACAGGTCTCGTTTCCTGCACCCCGGCCGGCGCCATGATCCTGGTGCGTCAGATCCATGGCCGCGATCTCTCCGGCCTCAATGCCCTTGTCATCGGCCGCTCCAACCTGTTCGGCAAGCCGATGGCGCAGCTGCTTCTCGCCGCCAACGCGACGGTGACGATCGGCCATTCGCGCAGCCGTGATCTCGCTGCCATCGCCCGCAATGCCGATATTCTCGTTGCCGCGGTCGGTCGGGCCGAAATGGTCAAGGCCGACTGGGTGAAGCCCGGCGCAACCGTGATCGATGTCGGCATCAACCGCGTCCCGGCGCCCGACAAGGGCGAGGGCAAGAGCCGCCTCGTCGGCGACGTCGCCTTTGCCGAATGCGCACCGGTGGCAGGCGCGATCAGCCCGGTTCCGGGCGGTGTCGGCCCGATGACCATTGCCATGCTGATGGCCAATACCGTGATCGCCGCCTATCGCGCCAAGGGCCGCCCCGCGCCGAAGTTCTGAAGCACCGGCCCCGGGCGGCGAGGATCTTCGCCCGCGGACGGCCTGACGCCCCGGCCATCGCCGGGGCCGTGGGGGCGCGTGCGATTAACGCGGCGCCGGCCCGGTCGAGGCGCGGATGACGAGGTCGGCGCCCCACAATTCGTGCTCCGGCGGCTGCGGTTCGGAACGCTTGATTGCCGCGATCAGCCGCTGGGCGATCCGGATGCCGGCCGCACGCAACGACGAACGCGTCGTCGTCAGCGGCACGGTGAAGTTTTCGGGCTTCAGCAGCGGCAGCACGTCGTCATGGGCGATCAGCGAAATGTCCTCGCCGAGCTTCAGTCCCGCCCGGTTGATCGCCCGGACCGCGCCCAGCGCCAGCACCGTCGACGCACAGAGCACAGCGGTCGGCCGCTCCGGCCGCTCGAGCAGTTCCGACATGCCGCGAAAGCCGGCCTCGTCGGTCATTGCCGTGTGGCGCATCGCCGCGGGATCGAGCGTGATCCCCTTTTCCGTGAGAGCCTCCACCGTGCCGATCCGGCGGCGGATCGCGAAATCGAACTCGTCGGGACCGTTGAGCAGGGCAAACCGCGTGTGCCCGAGGTCGAGCAGCAGGCGGGCGGCATCGCGAAAGGCGCCCTCGTTGTCGACGTCGAGATAGGGGTAATCGTCGGGAAGCCCATGCGAGCGGCCATGCACGATGAAGGGCACCGGCAGGCTCTTCGCCATGGTGATGCGCGGGTCCTCGGCGCGCATATAGGCCAGATAATAGCCATCGACGCTGCCGCTCGCTACCAGCCAGCGGATCGCCTGTTCCTCGTCATGCGGCTGGGCGGGCATGATCACCAGATGGAAATCATGGCGCAGCGCTTCCTCGGCCAGCCCGCGCTGGAACTCGGCGAAATGGATGTCGGAATTGTCGTTGGGTTCGATCGGCATGACGAGGCCGATCGAGCCGGCCTTGCCGGTCGCCAGCCGCTGGGCGGCGCGATTGGGGCGATAGCCGGTTTCCTTGGCAGCCTTCAGCACGCGTTGACGCGTTTCTTCGCTCACTTCCGGATAGCCGTTGATCGCGCGGCTGATCGTCGTCTGGGACAGGCCCAGCAGTTGCGCCAATTGCTTCAGATTCACCGAACACTCCTCCCTGGCGCTTTGCCCGCCCGGCAAGAGGAATGCCGCCTCGATGGCGTCCAAAGCGCTTGGACACCTTGTCTAGCAGCCGCGTCGGAACAAACAAACAGGAAATTGGTCGAAACGATTGCATCTGCCGAATTCTTCGCCGTCCTGTTGCAAGCATTTGCGGCAATTTCGGAAATGTGCTTGACTCCGCTCCCGACCCGATGGGATGACTTGGGGCGCCAAAGCGCTTTGAAAGACTGCGTGGAAGATCAAGAGACGGGGCTTTCCCGTCCAGATGTGATGGGAGGTAAATCACATGAAGAACATGTTTCTGATGACGGTTGCCGCAGCGGCGCTTCTCGCCGGAACCGCCGGTGCAGCCGAGCTGAAGTTCAAGCCGGGCGAAGACGCCAAGTTCAACTGGGCTAGCTTCGAGGAATTGAAGAAGACCCAACTGAACGGCGAGCAGATCACCATTTTCGGTCCCTGGCTCGGTCCGGACCAGCAATTGGTGGAAAGCGTTCTGGCCTATTTTGCCGAGGCGACCGGAGCCGATGTGCGCTACACCGGCTCGGATAGTTTCGAGCAGCAGATCGTGGTGGACCTCGAGGCTGGCTCCGCCCCCAATATCGCCATCTTCCCGCAGCCGGGCCTCGCGTCCGACATGGCCAAGCGCGGCTTCCTTGTCGATCTCGGTGGCGACAACGCTGCATGGCTGAAGGAAAACTATGCTGCCGGTCAGTCCTGGGTCGACCTCGGCACCTATGCCGGCAAGGACGGCAACAAGGCCTTCTACGGCTTCCCGTTTAAGACCGACTTGAAGTCGCTCGTTTGGTACTCGCCGGAGAATTTTGAGGACGCCGGCTACGAAATTCCCAAGTCCATGGAAGAGTTGAAGGCGCTGACCGAGAAGATTGTCGCCGACGGCGGAACCCCGTGGTGCATCGGTCTCGGTTCCGGGGCCGCGACCGGCTGGCCGGCGACCGATTGGGTGGAAGACCTGATGCTGCGCACGGCCTCTGCGGAAGACTACGACAAGTGGGTGTCCAACGAGATGAAGTTCGACGACCCGATCGTCGTGAACGCCATCAACGAGTTCGGTTGGTTCGCAAAGAACGATAAGTTCGTCGCCGGCGGCACCGGTGCGGTCGCCTCGACCGATTTCCGCGACAGCCCGAAGGGCCTCTTCTCTTCGCCGCCGCAGTGCTACATGCACCGCCAGGCGTCCTTCATTCCGTCCTTCTTCCCTGAAGGCACCAGCGTCGGCGAAGACGTGGATTTCTTCTACTTCCCGTCCTATGCCGGGAAGGATCTCGGCAATCCGGTCCTCGGTGCCGGCACGACCTTCGCCATCACCAAGGACAGCAAGGCTGCCCGCGCCTTCATCGAATTCCTGAAGTCGCCGATTGCCCATGAGATCTGGATGGCCCAGAAGGGCTTCCTGACCCCGCATAAGGGCGTCAACACGGAAGTGTTCACGGATCCGACCGTCCGCAAGATGAACGACATCCTGCTGCAGGCCACGACGTTCCGCTTTGACGGCTCCGACCTGATGCCGGGCGCCATCGGCGCCGGCGCCTTCTGGACCGGTATGGTCGACTTCGTAGGTGGCAAGTCCGCGGAAGAGGTTGCCAAGTCGATCCAGACGTCATGGGACGGGATCAAGTAAGGTTCATCCGACCTATATGGATTGACGGTCGTCCGGGCCTTCGGGTCCGGGCGATCCGCTAATAGAATCCCAAGGCAGGCGGAGGGGGAACACCATCATGAACCCGGCATTTCAAGCCCTGATCACGATTGTCGTCGGCGTCGGCGGCTGTGTCGGCTATTTCTATCTGTCGAACCTCTTTGTCGACAGGATCCTCTTTCCGGCCTCCGGTCCCAACGCCGGCCGCAATATCAACCGCGCCAATATGGTGCGGCCGTGGCTCTTCCTCTTTCCCGCGATCTTCGCGCTCGGCCTCTATCTGGCCTATCCGGTCGTCGCCACTCTCTGGCTGTCGCTGACGGACCGCAGTGCCGGCGGGGCCTTTGTCGGGCTCGCCAACTACCAGCGCATGGCCAATGAGCCGAAATTCTGGGAAGCGATCAGCAACAACATGTTGTGGCTGATTGTCGTGCCGGCCGCGTCCACCGCCTTCGGCCTGTTGGTTGCCCAACTCACCGATCGCATCTCCTGGGGCAGCATCGCCAAGTCCCTGATCTTCATGCCGATGGCGATCTCCTTCGTCGGCGCTTCGGTCATCTTCAAGCTGGTCTATGACACGCGGCCCGCCGGTCAGGACCAGATCGGCATCCTGAACGCGCTCTGGCTTGCATTCGATGGCGGCTGGGGTTCGTTTCTCGTGCTGCGCATCGCGCCGGCGCTGATCCTGCTCGCCTTCGCTGCCTTTGTGCTCTACGGCATATTTCAGACGCTTCGCCCGCTCGTTTGGGGCGTCGGCCGCCACGGTGGAAGCTCCCGCTGGGGCGTGGCAGTCCGTGCTGCAATCACGGTCGCGGGCCTGTGGCTGTGCTACAAGGCCTTCCAGTCGGTCTACGAGGTTCTGACCTTCGATTTCCCCTATGGTGAACCGCAGACCTGGCTGACCATTCCTTTCTGGAACAATTTCTTCCTGATGGTCGTCCTCATCTGGATCCAGACCGGCTTCGCCATGGTGATCCTGTCGGCGGCGCTGCGGGGAATTCCGGAGGAGACGATCGAGGCCGCCATCATTGACGGTGCCAACGATTTCGAAATCTTCTTCAAGATCAAGGTGCCGCAGATCATGGGCACGGTCGTCGTCGTATGGACCACGATCACCCTGGTCGTGCTCAAGATCTTCGATATCGTCTTCGCCATGACCAACGGCCAATGGGAGACGCAGGTTCTCGCCAACTACATGTACGACAAGCTGTTCCGCGCCAACGACTGGGGCGTGGGATCGGCAAGCGCCATGGTCATCATGGTGCTGGTGCTGCCGATCCTGATCTGGAACGTCTACAACGCACGAAAAGAAATGCGCTGAGGGGGGACGGCATCATGGCCAGCATCGCAGGTAAGAAATCCGGTCTCGTCTGGGCGGTGCATCTATCCGTCTTCGTGCTTGTCGTCCTGTGGCTCCTGCCAACCACCGGCCTGTTCATTTCTTCCTTCCGCACGGCCGACCAGATTGCCGCAAGCGGCTGGTGGAGCGCGCTCTTTCCGCAGGAGCAGAACCTGGTCCTGCGCGCGGCGGCGCCGTCGACACAGAAGCAGGAGGGCAACCTGTTCGTGATTGAGGGTAACCTCCTGGCTGAAAACGGCAATGTTGCCGAAACCGCGATCTCGGCCTGGGGCACCTCGTCACGGGCGATCGGCGAATATGCTCCCGGCGACACTGCCGACATGGGCGAGGACGGGCGCGTCACGGTGCAGGAGAACGGCGATTATCGCCTCGAAAACGACGCCGAGTTCACCGGCAGTCGCGGGGAACGCCTCTTCGTGACGGCGACGGTGCCGCCGAAATTCACACTGGACAATTATTACACCGTGCTGTTTTCCGGCTCGACGACGGATTCCATGGCCAAGGCCTTCTTCAACACCTTGACCGTCACCATTCCCGCGACGGTCATCCCGATCCTGATCGCGGCTTTTGCGGCCTATGCGCTCGCGTGGATGGAGTTCCCCGGCCGGGCGCTGCTTATCGCGGCGGTGGTCGCGCTGTTGGTGGTGCCCCTGCAATTGGCGCTCATCCCGCTGCTACGCCTGCATCTGGCGATCGGTATCGGTAAGGGTTATCTCGGCGTCTGGCTCGCCCATACCGGGTTCGGACTTCCGCTCGCCATTTATCTGCTGCGCAACTACATGGTCGGCCTGCCGCGTGACATCATCGAGTGCGCCAAGGTCGATGGCGCCACCGACTTCCAGATCTTCACGCGCATCATACTGCCGCTCTCCTTCCCGGCGCTCGCCTCCTTCGCCATCTTCCAGTTCCTGTGGACCTGGAACGACCTCTTGGTTGCCAAGGTCTTCCTCATCGATGCAACGGGCGAGACGACGGTGATGACCAACCAGATCGTCGAACTGCTCGGCACACGCGGCGGCAATTGGGAAATTCTGGCGACGGCGGCGTTCGTGTCGATCGCAGTGCCGCTGCTCGTCTTCTTCGCTCTGCAACGCTACCTCGTGCGCGGCCTGCTCGCGGGCTCGGTCAAGGGTGGTTGAGCGTTCCGACACCTTCAGACATCGCATCCACAAGGACTGACCATGACTGCACTGACCCAATCGACCTCCGCACCGGACAAGGACTGGTGGCGCGGCGCGGTGATCTACCAGATCTACCCGCGCTCCTATCAGGATTCCAACGGCGACGGGATCGGCGACCTGAAGGGCATCACCGCCCGTCTGCCGCACATCGCGGCGCTCGGCGCCGATGCGATCTGGATCTCGCCCTTCTTCACCTCTCCGATGAAGGATTTCGGCTATGACGTGTCGAACTATGTCGATGTCGACCCGATGTTCGGTTCGCTCGCCGATTTCGACGGCATGATCGCCGAGGCCCACCGGCTCGGCATCAAGGTGATGATCGATCTGGTCATGTCGCACACCTCCGACCAGCATCCCTGGTTCGTCGAGAGCCGCTCCTCGCGCTTCAACGACAAGGCGGACTGGTATGTCTGGTCCGACCCGAAGCCCGATGGCACGCCGCCGAACAACTGGCTGTCGATCTTCGGCGGTTCCGGCTGGCACTGGGACCCGACCCGCATGCAGTACTACCTGCACAACTTCCTGACCTCGCAGCCGGATCTCAATCTGCACAATCCCGACGTCCAGGACGCGCTGCTTGCCGCGACCCGTTTCTGGCTGGAGCGTGGCGTCGACGGCTTCCGTCTCGACACCATCAACTTCTATTTCCACGATAGGGAATTGCGGGACAATCCGGCGCTGGCGCCGGAACGGCGCAACGCCTCGACCGCGCCGGCGGTCAATCCTTACAATTTCCAGGAGCACATCTACGACAAGAACCGCCCGGAAAACATCGCCTTCCTCAAGCGCTTCCGCGCCCTGCTCGACGAGTTCCCGGCGATTGCCGCCGTCGGCGAGGTGGGCGACAGCCAGCGCGGGTTGGAGATCGTCGGGGAATACACCTCCGGCGGCGACAAGATGCACATGTGCTATGCCTTCGAATTCCTGGCGCCCGATCCGCTGACGCCGGCGCGCGTCGCCGAGGTGCAGCAGGCCTTTTCGGCCGCCGCACCCGAGGGCTGGGCCTGTTGGGCCTTCTCCAATCATGACGTGGTCCGCCATGTCAGCCGCTGGGGCGCCGAGGTGCTGGATCGCGACGCCTTTGCCCGCCAGCTCGCCGCCATCCTGATGACCCAGCGCGGCTCGGTCTGCATCTATCAGGGCGAGGAGCTTGGCCTCACCGAGGCCGACATCGCCTTCGAGGACCTGCAGGACCCCTATGGCATTCAGTTCTGGCCGGAATTCAAGGGCCGCGACGGCTGCCGCACGCCCATGGTCTGGGACAGCAAGACGGCCCAGGCCGGATTCTCCAGCGCCCAGAAGACCTGGTTGCCGATCCCGGTCGAGCACATCCTCAAGGCGGTCGACACCCAGCAGGGCGACGACACCAGCGTGCTCGAGCACTATCGCCGTTTCCTCGCCTTCCGCCGCCAGCATCCGGCCTTCGCCAAGGGCGACATTGTCTTCCATCCGGTTCAGGGCAATGTGCTGGTCTATACCCGCACGCTCGGCAACGAGACGGTGCTGTGCCTGTTCAACATGAGCGCCGAACCGGCCGAGGCCGTCCTGCCGGCCGGACAGTGGCAGACGCTCGACGGCCATGGCTTTGCAAGCGACATCGAGGACGACCATGTGGAACTGCCGGCCTGGGGCGCTTATTTCGCGCGCCACGCCTGATTGGGAGGAATGGAAATGACGGGCCTGGTTCTCAAGGATATCCGCAAGACCTATGGACAGGTGAAGGTCCTGCACGGGATCGACCTGACGATCGAAGAGGGCGAGTTCGTCGTCTTCGTCGGCCCGTCCGGCTGTGGCAAGTCGACGCTTCTGCGCATGATCGCCGGGCTCGAGGAGATCACCGGCGGCGAGATGATCATCGACGGCCAGGTGGTCAACAATGTCCCGCCGTCCAAGCGCGGCATCGCCATGGTCTTCCAGTCCTATGCGCTCTATCCGCATATGACGGTCTACGACAACATGGCCTTCGGCATGCGCATCGCCGGCGAGAGCAAGGACGAGATCGACCGCCGCGTGAAGAATGCCGCCGAGATCCTGCAGCTGACGCCCTATCTCGACCGCCTGCCGAAGGCGCTTTCGGGCGGCCAGCGTCAGCGCGTTGCGATCGGCCGCGCCATCTGCCGCGATCCCAAGGTCTTCCTGTTCGACGAGCCGCTGTCCAACCTCGACGCTGCACTGCGTGTCGCAACCCGCATCGAGATCGCCAAGCTCAACGAGAGCATGCCCGACACGACGATGATCTACGTCACCCATGACCAGGTCGAGGCGATGACGCTTGCCGACCGCATCGTCGTGCTCTCCGCCGGCAAGATCGAGCAGGTCGGCCCGCCGCTCGAACTCTACGAGCGCCCGGCCAATCTCTTTGTCGCCCGCTTCATCGGCTCGCCGGCGATGAACATCATGCCCGCGACGATCAAGACGGCGGGCGAGAAGACGGTGCTGACGCTCAAGGACGGCACTGCGGTCGAGGTCGACATCGCCACGCCGGCCGCAGACACCGGCAAGGCGGCCAGCTTCGGCGTGCGGCCCGAAGACCTGTCGATCGCGACCGGCGACGACTTCCTGTTCGAGGGCAAGGTCACGATTGTCGAGGCGCTCGGCGAAGTGACCCTGCTCTATGTCGATGGCCCGGTCGAGGACGAACCGATCGTGGTCAAGCTTCCCGGCATCGTCGAGATCAAGAAGGGCGAGGCCCTGCGTTTTGCGGCCGACCGTTCGAAGCTGCATCTCTTCGACGCGTCCGGTCATACGTACCGGAAGTGACCGCGTGCCGTTAATGCCCCGTTTGCCCTAACGGCAGACGGGGGTGTCCTGTCCACAGGGGAGGGCAGCTGAAATACCATCTGTTAAATTACGCCCTGCTACGCTCCCCCTATAACAACTGGAAACCAGGGGCAGGGACGACAGATGAGACAGGCAGTCAGTGGCAGTCACTATCTGCAGCGCGAGGAATCCTTCATGTATGACCGCGAGGCGCGGTTCCCGATGGAGGATACGCTCAACGCGGCGCGCATCGAATATACCGAGAAGGGCGTGATGCACATGGCCGCCCGACGCTGTGACGTGATCAAGATTTCCGTCAGCGGCGCGGTTATCGGCCTTCTCACCCAGTACAATCTTCCCAAGCAGTTCTATCTCGACATTCCGGATGCGCGCATCACCAAGGTCGGTTGCCTGCTGATGAAGGCCTTTGCCAACAACACCGCTGAGATCCGCTTCCTGCGCCTGCTGACGAAGAAGGAACTCGATAGGATCTTTGTCTTTTCCACCCATCCGGCGCATCGCGACCGCGTTCTCGACGTGCGCTCCTGGTGAGACCCTTCCGGCGCGAGACCGTGCCGACTTCATTTGCAGGCCGGTGGTGCGGATG
>FWPV01015427.1_pt1 | contig 10979 bp, 10 predicted proteins | sample 2228371 | NCBI WGS metagenome assembly FWPV01 (sample SAMEA103939776, study PRJEB20133) | metagenome | reverse complement strand
CTCGAAATTTGATGTTACATTATTATATCAAACGCCTAATGCAATAACAATGTGACTACAAATCAAAGGCACATTTTCAAAACAAGCTCACTGAGTTGCTGATTGTTTCCCGTAAACTTAACGAAAACTTCTCCGCCAACATAAGGCGACAAACTGATTGAATGCCAGCTCCGGTTACTCTTTCCTGTAAGGGCGGTCTGCCAATTCTTTTGGTCGCCAGAAACAAGGACTTGCCATTCATTTGCTTCATGCGCTCCGACACATAAGTCAAGAATGGCAGATTTACAATTTTTCAAGCTGAACTTGTAAGTCCAAGTGCCACTGAAACGAACGCTTGGTGAGCACGCGCTGCCATTGTCTTCTACAATATACCCATGTTCAACCGTGCTATTTGCCAGAAACTCAATAACCGGACCGCTAGAAATACGGACCGACATCTTTGTTGTTGAAATGGGCTTTCCATTGGCAGTTCCACTTATCTCAAGCATTTCCAAGCCTTCCTTGAAAGTTGAAGGTAGAGTTATGTGGAATGGAAGCAGCAGTACTTCGCCCGGCTGGATCAGCTTATTTGATTTTGCAATGCTTGAGTATGTACCTATTTTGGCACGTAAAACAACATTGCAGTGTCTGTTGGAGTCATTATGAACCAAAACCTTTAGATTGGCATCTCGCTTTTCGTTCTTGTCAATCCAAAGCCGAGACGTTCCTTTTGGCACCTGAACACTGTACCATACATCCTTCTGAACACCACGAGAAGGCTGGCGTATGTAACTTCTTTTCGTTGCTTCCACTTTGCCTTTCCCAAAGATAAATACAGGCTCAGGTCCAACATTAATGGCGACCTTATTTGAATCATAGCTCTCAATTTTTCCGTCCAAGTACATAATCTTTTGCCAATCCTTTTTGAGCGGAAGTTTAAATTCATACATCTCTTTGTCTGGCGACCAAACCGCTAGCAGCTCTTTTCCTTGTTTTCCAAAAAGATGACATCGGAGATTCTCGTGCGGGATTGTGCGAATATACTCAGCATTTTTCAGAACATTTATAACCATTCGGTACGCATCAAAGGCTGGTTTTCGACTGCCATCAGATCTAATAAGACCATAACCCGGACCACCCCAATCCTTGACACAAAACCAGAAATACTTAGTAACGTTTGCATTGGATAGCGTGTGAGCAGTAATCATTGCTTGGGCAAGAAGACGCGCCTGAACTTCTTCTGTTATACTTACGTCGCCAGTAGACCAGCCTAGCTCAGTTAACCAAATTTCTTTGTGTCCATCGCCCCATTTATCCATCAATCGGTGAAGGTCTTGAAGTTGGGCAATAAACCACTTGTCGTTAAACGCATCTCACCATTGGTACGGATGAACCGCCATAATATCAAAATAATTTGCAACCCCATGTTCATAAATCCTTTCCAAGAAAGGAATATTTACCCCTGCAGTTCCACCAAAAACAATTTTGCAGTCTGGATCGGCTTTCTTTGCCGCAACGTATGCACTTTTCAGAAGATCGGCATATTCCCTAATGTCTCCCTGCCAAAAGCCTATATCGGGTTCATTCCATACCTCCCAATATTTGATGCGGTTTCGGTATCTATAAACAATCCGCCTTACAAACTCCGACCAATCTGAAAGGTTTTTCGGAGGATACGCTGGTTCTCCATTTGGACCAGAGGAAGCCCACTTTGGAGTGTAGCCTAGAATAACTAGCAAATCCGCTTTGTATTTATCGCATGAGTTTCTGACTTCGTTGTCAGCATGATTCCACTCAAATACTCCGGGAGCTTTGTTTATAGCACCCCAATCAAGAGCAGTACATCCTGCTCCGCACCTAACCCACCTTATTCCTGCGTCTTCTATACCCTCCCACGGACAAATAACTCCAAATGGAGATTTAGGGTTTCGAAGAACATTTGCCAAAACGCTCTGTCCGAGTAAAAAAACTAGGAGAGGAACCAAAACGATTATTCGGTTCACGCCGATCAGCCTCCTGAACCGCAACAGCTTGATTGGAATTATATCAAACCGATATCTTGTTAACAAACATATAAATTTCGTTTTGATTGCCGAAAAAAGAAGTTATATTTAAAATAAATCCGAGATCCGAAAAACTGTTCATTTCCTAAGCATGTTAAAAATGAAGGGGTTCCAAAGTCCGAAGATTCTGATATGCAAAATGAGCTCTATCGGCGATGTCGTAATGGCGACGCCAGTAGCACGCGAGCTTAAAGAAGCCATACCGAATGCCTACATTACATGGATCATATCAAACAAATGCTTAGATATCAGTGCTGAAAATCCATGGATTGATGAATTTCTAGTTTGGCAAAGCACCTTGGGAAACAGGACAAATATATTGCGAGAATTGCGATTACTTCCAAAAGTAATCAATGTTCTTTTTGAAATCTATCGCCGCCGATTCGATATAGTCATAGATTTGCAGGGATTACTAAGAAGCGCCTTGTGTGTACTTTCATCGGGTTCGAAAGTACGAATTGGTTTTGCAGACGCGCGCGAAGGAAGCCGATTTACCTATAATATAATCTGCCCTGTTGAAAACAGAGGTCCTCAGAAATATCTTGATGCCCTTAAGCCCCTTGGTATAAAATCACACAATACACAAACCTATGTTCCAATATCTGCGTCTAACAGGGAATGTGCAAACTCGTTGCTCGAAGATCTTCTCGGTAGATGCAAACAGAAAACTATTATTGCGTTTTGTCCAGTGTCAACTTGGCCGCATAAAACATGGCCAATAACACACTGGGCAACATTGGCGAGACTTATTGCAGATAAATGCCATATCATAGCGCTTGGAGCACCATCAGACTCCTGTTATATAGAGAGGATTTCACATGAAGCAGGCGTTCCGATACTCAACCTTGCAGGCAAAACGACACTGGGACAGGCAGCAGCAATCCTTGATATAATTGACTTGGTGGTTGGTCTTGATTCCGGCCTTTTACATATAGCGCTTGCACTTGGAAAACCAACAGTGGGAATATTTGGTCCTACCAGATGGCAATATCTGACAACTTTTCCAAACTTTATACCATTGGCAGCAAAACTTCCATGTGCTCCGTGCTGCAAGAAGAATCCAAAATGTGTTGATTACAAGTGCATAAAGGCTGTTTTACCGGAAGAAGTTGCTGCTGTTGTTAATACGATCCTTTCAAGAGCGAGGTCATCGGATGAATTTAACAGAATTGTCGTTAAAACCTAGAACTAATCTGAATAGCTTACGAATAATTCATATAGATACAGGAAAATACTGGCGGGGCAGCCAACATCAAATTATCTACACAGCTGTAGGACAAATAAAACGAGGACATGATTCTCGGATCGTATGTCCTCCCGGCGTTCCGCTAGCAGAACACGCAAAGGGATTTGGGATTCCAGTCACCGAGATTAACATGCGCGGTGAATGGGACCTTTTAGCAGTGGGCCACCTGGTCCATTTCTTCCGACAATTCAAGCCTGATGTCGTTCACCTTCAAGGTTCGCATGCCCACATCCTTGGCGGCATTGCAGGTCGCATTGTCAGAGTACCACTCATTATACTCTCAAGGCGCATGGATAATCCAATAAATGGTGCACTTGCAAGATTCAAATACCATCATTTTTATGATCATATCATCTCAGTATCCGATGGCGTAAAAAAGGTATTAACTAGCATTGGAATCCCACCAGAAAAAATTACCACAATCTACAGCTCAGTTCATGATTCCCTTTGGCAGCGAACTGGTTATGGGGATAAAATTCGCAAGGAGTTTGGACTAAAACCCGACGACAAGGTTATAACCATTTTGGCGCACATAGAACCAAGAAAGGGATATGATACACTTCTCGACGCTCTTCCGCTAATCCTTGCCAAAGTACCAACAGCTAAAGTTCTGGCAGTCGGTGATGGTCCCTATCGCCAAACTTTAGAAAACCAAGTGTACAAAATGAATCTTTCTGAAAAAGTAATATTCGCAGGCTTTAGGGAAGACATTGCAGATATTCTCGCCGCAACAGACGTGCTTGCTTCTCCATCTTATCTTGAGGGCTGTTGCAATGCTCTCCTCGAGGGCATGGCAGCAGCAAAACCCGTCGTAGGAACAAATTGTGGTGGAACGCCGGAGCTAATTGAGGACGGCGTAAATGGCTTAATAGTTCCTGTAAAGGATCCGGAAGCACTTGCAAATGCAATCGTGAGACTACTAACCGACAAGGAACTTGCAGAACGATTAGCAGCTTGCGGAAAGCAAACTGTAATTCAAAAATTCTCAATTGATCGAATGGTAGACCAAACCCTAGACGTTTACCGCAGGATGCTTGCGGAACGCATAAAAGCAAAAGTTTGCGTCTGACCAAGAGTTTAATATTCTAACTTACGCACAACTAAGCACAGCTCAAGTTGTTTCATCTATCGCTATTTTGGAAATTAATCAATTTGCCTATAAGTTCCGCCTAGAGCCAAACAAGAAAACAACATACTTAGCAAACTGACCTCTTAATTTCCAATAATTCTTTCATCACGTCAAATAAGTTCTCCGAATACTCGCGAGTTCCAAATGAATCGTGAAGTATACGGTAGAGCGAAAAAAGCCTGTCGTAAGTTTGGCGATTGGCAGAGTTTGGCATATAGACAAAATCCTTAAGGTGGCTCATTTTCTTCTGCGCTTCCTCAACTTTAGAGAAATACCCTGCGGCAACAGCGCCAAACATCGCAGAGCCCAATGCACAGGTCTGTGATGAGCGCGAGACTTTCATAGGTCTGCCTGTTACGTCGGCGTAAATCTGCATAAGGAATGGGTTACGTTCAGCTAACCCACCACATGCAATGACGTCATTTACATTGATCCCGTATTCCCGGAATCGCTCCATTATGACTCTTCCACCGAATGCTGTAGCCTCGATTAGCGCCATAAATACTTCCTCAGGCTTTGTGCCCAAGGTTAAACCTACTATCATTCCCGTCAGATTCGGATCAACAAGAACAGTTCGGTTTCCATTGAACCAGTCAAGTGCCAGAAGTCCCGACTGCCCGGGCTGAAGCTTTGAAGCTTTTTGGGTTAACACTTCAAGTGCGGTTTTCTTTGCCCCTTCGACAAGCTCAGCTAGGTTCTGAAGGTTTGAGGGGAGGAGATTTTCTACACCCCAACGCATTTGATCACGATACCAGGCAAAAATGTCACCAACCGCTGATTGACCCGCCTCAAGTCCAATCATCCCCGGCACTATGCTTCCATCTACCTGTCCGCATATACCTCTAATTTGGGTATTGAGTTCAGCTGGGGGAACTACCATCATATCGCACGTCGAGGTGCCCATAATTTTCACAAGCGTACCGGGCATAATCCCGGCGCCTACTGCGCCCATGTGTGCATCAAAAGCTCCTGCCGCAACAGCTATACCTTCCCGCAAGCCAAGCTTCTCCGCCCATTTCGCGCAAAGACCGCCTACTTTCACATCAGCCGTGTAAGTCTCGCGGTAAAGCTTGTCAATTATTCCGTCGAGTTTTGTGCTTACGCTTGACCAAAATTCTTGAGGTGGCAAACCGCCCCACTCCGCATTCCACATTGCTTTATGTCCGGCGGCGCATCGGCTCCGAAGAATTTGCTTTGGGTCGGTATTGCCGACAAGCATAGCAGGCATCCAATCGCAGTGTTCAACGAAACTTGCTGCAGCTTCGTAAACCTGTGGGTCTGTATTAGCTAAGTGAAGAATCTTTGAGAAAAACCATTCCGAAGAATAAACGCTGCCGGAATACTTGGTATAATCAACCGAAGCTTCATGAGCTTTTGCCGTTATAAGAGCAGCTTCTTCATAGCTAGTGTGATCTTTCCAAAGCCAAGCATATGCGTTTGGGTTGTCTTTGAACTTTTTATTGAAGGCTAGAGGAACCCCATCAGAATCTACAGGAATTGGCGTACTACCAGTTGTATCAATCCCAATACCGATTATTTTTTCAGCGCTAAAGCCCCTAACGCATTCAGCATCCCGAATTGCTCCACGCACGGAACCTTCTAATCCCTCAACATAATCATGGGGATCCTGCCTAGCAAAGTTTGGGTCGCGTTCGTCAAGGATGATTCCATCTACGCCACGTTTGTAGTTGTGAACATATGTCCCAACTTCCTCGCCAGTTTCCAAATCTGCTATCAATGCTCGAACCGAGTTCGTGCCGAAATCAATACCTAGCGCATACATGGATGCCTCCTAATTCACTAAACATCTTAATATTCAATTCTAAACTATCTTTGCCCATACTTTTCAATATATCGCCTGTGTGCCCGCTCTATCTCCTCACTTGGTAGCTCTTCCGGCTGCCCAATAAGTAAAGCAAGGTGAACAGTTTTTGCTACGTCTTCAACCATTACTGCTGCCTTGAATGCTTCTTGAACAGTGCGGCCGATGGTAAATACACCGTGGTTTTTAATTAGGATGGCAGGCGATGTTCCAATGCTAGCCACAATTTCCCGCCCAATTTCATCACCACCAACCGGCGCATAATCGGAACACGGTATCGCCCCACCAAACTCATCCGCAATGGCTGTTAAACAGCAGGGTATTGGTTTCCCAAGGGCAGCAAATGAAGTTGCATAGTTGGAGTGAGTATGGATAATACTGCCAACCGTAGGCATGTGGCGATATACGTAAAGATGAGTTGCGGTATCTACAGAAGGCTTGAGACTCCCTTCAACGATATTACCATCAAGGTCAACAACAACCATATCGCTTGGGGTGAGGCTATCAAAATCCACACCGCTCGGCTTGATAATTACCATCCCAGACTCAAAATCTCTGCCGCTTACATTGCCGCTGGTCATTGTTACCAGCCCATGAGTAGGCAGAAGCTTGTTGTATTTGCAGATAAGTGCTTTTAGGTCGTCAAACATGCTTGGTCTCAAATGGCAGAGACTTTTATTTATGGAATGGCGAACTTCCTATCTCAAAACTATGCTTTTTCGGTTGGCGAAATTATGATAGGAAAACTATCTAACAGCTGTCAAGGAGAACTGTGAGCTTCCCATTCTGCGAAGGCAGCTTTGCGCTCATATATTTGCTTTCCTCAACGGCTTCGATTTTATATTCTAGAGAGTGCCCGCCCCAATTAACTTTCTCTGCTCTAACATTTTTGGGTAAAAGAAGCCGAATTATAAGCTGTTCACCACTTCCCGAGCATTCCACTTGAATGCCTTTACTATCTGCTGTATAGCGATAAGAAAACCAGCTTCCCGAGGAAGGATAGACTGCAGAAATATTTGCAAAGTATACATCAGCTGCAGCCCATCTTGGCGATAAACGTACGGTGTGAAAACAAGTTGAGCAATCCTCAATACCTGCCAAACCTTCCATCATCGCAGAAACAAATGCAGCTGCACACCAACCGGGTGGCCCTCCGCCATATGGACGTCCATCGGGCCAGAACATAAATCTTACTTCGCCGTCTTTCTTCACTATTGCGTGATAACGTCGGAGAATATCAACAGCATATTCTTCGCGCCCATGATTGAATGCTGCTTTTGCAAGCTCACCACCAACTGCTCCGAAAAGTCCACCGTTAACATACTCCCCGGGGACATACCAACCGAACCTTGGTTCGTATGGGGGGTCAATGGTAAACCATTCGGCGATATGGGTGTCCTTGCGCAGCTTCCATCTTTCAGGGTATGCATCAATAATTGAGACAGCCATCTTATGCGTTGGAAGTCCCCTGTTGATGTCATAGGGATTGCTTAGACTCAACCTAAATCGCTCGTTATGCAGTCTCTCTAAGTCTGGATCTAAATGAACCTGATGAATGTAAAATTTATCGCCCCATAGAAGCCGGTTTGCGCGCTCACGAACGCCTTCTCCAAAATCTAGCCATTTTTGCGCTTCATCATCTCTGTTAATAGCATGCAACATTTCCCCGAGCATTATACAGGCGCTGTACAAGCCGCTATTGTCGCCGTGAAATAAGCAAAACGGCACTGTCTCATCCATTCGCCGAATCTCGCAGTTTGTCTTGAAATGGTCGTCGGGGTCATAGAAATTGATGAAATCCCAAGTATCCGGAGTAAATGGTCTCTTTACCAATCCATGTTCAGACGACCACCGCCACTTGTTTGAAGTCAAATGCCGAAGCCCACGAAGAAGTGCAGGTATTTGCTCACTAACCCATGCCAAATCGCCAGTTGCTTTCCACGCCTGATAAACACCTTCTATCGCTAAGTATTCAAGATCAGCTTCTACCGGAATCCTAATGAAAACACGATTCTCTGCAAAATCTTCGAGCTCAAAATCAGGGTGCACAAACTTTTGATGCTGGTCACCGATTGGCACAAAAAAGTCGGGAAACTGCCCGTCTGGAAGTTGATGCCGAAAGAAGAATTCTAAACCGCTTGTCAAATCTGTAAAAAAGTATTTATAGGCTTTCATCTCGTGCACATGGTCCCTAAGCCACTCAGGACCAATAGCTACGAGTCTGCCGTCGAGGTTCCGATAGTGATAATCATTCATTGCACACGCTGCTACCCAGCGCCAGAGGTCATCCAACCTTTCGTCAGACGTTTGCCAATTTGTTTTCTTATTAAATCTATCCATAGCACCCTAATTTTCACCAAGACTCATGCGGTTTTCCTTCTTTTGTTGCCTTGACACAGAAGCTTGCACCGTGTTAACTTCTTTTTGTGGGACGTATTTATCTAGCAAGACATGGCGAAGTAGATTTCAACAGAGCGAATGCTTACATTGGCCAAACAGACCTACCGCTAAACGAAACTGGAAGGCGGCAAGCTGCTATGTTAGCAGACTACCTCGCCGAGAAAAATATCTCCGCCGTATATTCAAGCAACCTATCCCGTGCACGTGAGACCGCTGATATTCTTGCATCGCGCCTCGGGCTTACTGTAAACATCGTTCCTGAACTTAGAGAGCTAAATTATGGAGAGTGGGAAGGAGTTTCTGAAACAGAGGTTGCACAACGGTATGGCGATCTATACCGTATGTATCTGGAAAATCCGGTAAATGTAAAAATTCCTGGCGGTGAGAAAGTTCAAGATCTCATAGACCGCGCCTGGCAAGCATTCATGCAAATAGTCGAGAAATCCACGGATTCAAATACCCTTGTTGTCGCCCATAAATGCGTAAATAGAGTGCTTATTTGCCTTATACTTGGAATTAATCCTAACAACTACAGACTTATTGGCCAAGCAAACGCAGCTATTAATGTCATTGAAATTCGACGTGACGGTCGCTTGATCTTAGATAAAATAAACGACACATGCCACGTAATGGCCGGCAATATCTCTAATAATACCTAAGCGTTTCTCCTTTGCCCCTTTCATTGCAATTTAATGTAAGATTATAACAGGTTAGCTTATTCATATCTCCAAACGTATCACAAAAATTTAGTGAGCTCCTGATTTTTTCCTTTAACCAAGAGCCCACTATTAAGAATAGGAATACAATTTTTCAGTTGTTTTATTTATCAATCCTATTCCAAAGGAAGAGGAACAGGAACACCACACCGTGCTGATTCATATGCGCCGAGGGCAACTTCAACCGCCTTCATTCCGTCTTCCCCTGTAATGCTCACGGGCAAATTATTCTCAACTGACACTACAAAATCATTTATCATATTGTAATCAATATCGCTTCCCCAGAAATGCCAATACGTACGCATATCTTTGTCAAAGTAATGCGTCAAAACTTGTGCAAACATATCCATTGCTATAACGCCCTCAGTGCCAGTTATTTCAAGCGTTACATTCCCCCAAAACGGGAAGCTCTTTGGACGCGACCAACTCGAATCAAGTGTTGTGAACACGCCGTTGTCAAATGTTACAGTTAACACCCCTACATCGTCATAGCTTTCATGATGCATCAAATTGCTTATCTCCGCATAAACTTCTACGGGATCGCTTCTCATTAGCCAGCGCACAAGGTCCATAACATGAACGGTGTGATCAATCACTGCGCCGCCTCCCGATTTCTCGAGTTCAATGAACCAACCGCCAGGCATCTTACCTTGGTTTGTGCCTTTAATTGCAAGGATTTCCCCAATCTGTCCACCATCAACGGCTTCTTTTACTCGCACCATAGCAGGACTGAACCGACAAGGGAAAGCTGTCATTAGTTTGACTCCCTTAGACTTGCAGCCTTCGATCATCGCTCGGCAGTCAGCTAGTGTAGGCGCTAGAGGTTTCTCGCATAAAATATGTTTGCCTGCTTCAGCAGCCATTAACGTAAGCTCCTTGTGGAGGCAGTTCTCAGGCGTTACAACGACGGCATGAATATCTTGTTTAAGAAGTTCCTCATACGAAGAAAAATATTTTGTTTCGAACTTTTCAGCCATTTCTTTGCCTCTTGCCGGATCATGATCCGCAACTCCAACAAGAATGGCATTAGGATTGCGGTTAATTGCGCTTGCATAGCTCAAAGAGTGCATGTGAGCAAAACTCATTATTCCAATCTTGACCGCCATTGTCTCTAACCTCCTATCTTTACTGGCATGCCGGTTTTAATAGATTCCAGAGCCGCTAGAGAAATTTCAACCGCTTTCATGCCATCTTCCGGCGTGATGCTCGGCTTCATTCCGCTTTCAACGCAATCAATGAAATGCTGAAGCTCAAGGAAATATGGATTCTGGGTTGTTGGGCTTTCGGGAATTGCAACTCCCCCACCATGCCTATCTTCTTTCTTGCGTGCAATCACAAGCGGCGCAGTTGTCTTGTTATTAAACTCAATCAAACCTGCACATCCGGCAATCTCAACTTTTACGTTAAACCCAGAAGGATTTGCCCATGTTCCTTCCACATGCGCAATAACACCGCTTTTGAATCGGATGGTTACCAAAGCGTAGTCAATAAACTCGAGACCACGGTTTACCAAACCTTTTGCAAACACTCTCTCTGCTTCGCCAAACGTCCATCTGAGCCAATCAAAATCATGAATTATCAGATCAAGCACAACGCCTCCACTCCACTCGAAGTTTGCATACCA
>FWPV01015424.1_pt1 | contig 10980 bp, 10 predicted proteins | sample 2228371 | NCBI WGS metagenome assembly FWPV01 (sample SAMEA103939776, study PRJEB20133) | metagenome | reverse complement strand
TTTACCCGCTTCTTTTGAAATTCGACTCAAGCCTGCTTATCGGCATGCGGCTGGGATTCATCATCTCGTTAACAGACTTAGGAGCTTTGCCCAGATTACCGGTCTCCAATACGGAGGCGAGTGGATGGAAAAATTATCTGCATTTCTTATTCTCTTCCAAGTGCTAAGCTGGTCCTTAGGCGGGCTGCTCGCTATTACAACCATTTTGACGATATCTAATACCATGCGTCTTAAAATTTTTGCCCGCCAAGAAGAGATTGCCATTATGCGTTCTGTGGGCGCCACAGGTTTGTTTATTAGAACCCCCTTTTACCTGGAAGGTTTATTTCAAGGTCTCTTAGGCGCTTCTTTGGCTATCCTCATTCTCTTCTTAATTTTTCGGGCATTTTTAAAGACGATTTATGAACCTTTGCAGTCTTTGCTGGGGAATTTCCCAATTTTCTTTCTCAATGGAGAACAAATAGGAATCTTAGTCTTGGCTGGTCTTATCTTAGGGTTTTTAGGTACGCAGGTCTCGGTAGGGAGGTTTATACGCCTTTATTAGTTTTAAATACCTTTGTCCTTTTGCTGATTTTAATCTGGCCGGGGAATTTTGTCTTCGCTAATCCAGAAAAATTACAAAAAGAGACTTGGGAACAAAAACTTGGGGGCCTCAAAAAAAAGATTGAAGAAGAAAAAGAAAAGGTCAAAAAAATTCACCAGAAAGAATCTTCCGTCATCTCCCAACTGAATACTTTAGATCGAACCCTGTCTAAGAAGGAGAGGGAGTTAAAGTTATTAGATCAGAAATTAAACTTAGTTGCGAAAAAGGTGGAAAAAACAAATAAAGAAATCCAATCTTTAAACCAGGCTATTAATGCCCAAACGAAATCGTTAGAGGAACGGTTGGTAGCTCTTTATAAAATCGAAGAGATCGGACTCCCCCAACTGCTCTTAAGCGATGACTCATTGGCCGATCTGGCCAATAGCCGGTTTTTCTTAACTACTATTCTTCGGCAAGACTGGCAGATAATTGAGGAATATCAGCGCCGGCAGAATCTGCTGGGGAATTATCGAGAACAACTGCAAGCCGATGAGAAAGAACTGCAGCTTTTGAAAAGAGAGGCCGAAAAAAAACGGGAGGAGATTCGCCAGGATCGTTTAAAGAAAAGTACTCTCTTGGAATCAGTGCGCAATGAGAAAAAGATCCACCTGGCTGCCCTTAGAGATTTAGAAGTTGCCTCTAAGAATCTGCAAAATTTAATAGACCGCTTAGAGAAAGAGATGCGCGAGAAAGCGAAGAAAGAAATATTAGTATCGCCAAGTAGAGGATTCGGTACGCAGCGAGGCAAACTACCTTTTCCTGTGGAAGGCCGGATTATAAGTGCTTTTGGCCGGAACGAAAACCCTAAATTCAACACTTTTACCATTCAGAAAGGAATTGAAATCGAGGCCCCTCTGGGGGCTGAGATTCGAGCTATCTATGATGGGCGAGTCCTCTTTGCCGATTGGTTCAAGGGCTATGGAAAGATTTTAATTATCGATCATGGAGAAGGGTATTATACTCTTTCCGCTCACGCTTCGCAGCTTTTAAAAAAAGCGGGTGATGAAGTTAAGGCTGGCGAAGTGGTCGCCTTGGTTGGGGATACAGGATCTCTTAAGGGACCGTGCCTTTATTTCGAAATTCGCCGGCAAGGAAAGCCTTTAAACCCGCTGGAATGGCTAGCCCAAACTTCTAAACCATAACTTTCGCGTATGGTTTAAAAGGGAGAAAGGAGAAATTTATGTATAGCCCCACAGTAAAGAAAAAGCTTTTCATCCTCACTGCCTTAATCTTGGCCGTGGGATTAATAATTGGAGGAAGTCGCCTCCATCGGGTGCGGGCCGATATTGATTCCACTTACGAAAAGCTTAAGATCTTAGCTGATGTTTTGGCGATTGTGGAAAGAAATTATGTTGAGCCGGTTAAAGTCAACAATCTCATCCATGGAGCCATCAATGGTATGCTGGAAACTCTTGATCCGCACAGCTCATTCATGACTCCGGAAGTTTATAAAGAAATGCAAACCGAGACCAGAGGCAGTTTTGGAGGGATCGGCTTTGAGATCACTATCCGGGATAAAGTGCTCACGGTCGTCGCCCCCATCGAGGATACTCCAGCTCATCGGGCTGGTATTCAAAGTGGCGATCAGATTTTGCGCATAAATGGCAAATCCACCAAAGGAATGAGTTTGATGGATGCCGTCAAATTGATGCGCGGGCCTGAAGGAACGCAGGTAACCATTACCATCATGCGCTCCGGATTTACTGAGCCCAAAGATATCACTCTGACCCGGGCTATTATTCCTATCCGCAGCGTGCGTTATAAGATGCTGGAAGAAGGCTTTGGTTATATTAAAATTAATCAATTTATTGAGAAGACTCATGCCGATATGGTAAAAGCTCTGGAAAAATTGGAAGGCAAAGAAGGAACGCTCAAAGGCCTCATCTTAGACTTGCGTAATGACCCGGGGGGGCTTTTAGATCAAGCTGTAAAAGTGGCGGATGAGTTTTTAGAATCAGGTCTAATCGTTTATACGGAAGGACGGGTCGAAGCCCAAAAGATGAAATTTTTCGCGCAGAAAAAAACAAAAGTGCGTGATTATCCTATGATAGTCTTAGTTAATGGGGGCAGCGCCAGTGCCTCAGAGATTGTGGCCGGCGCCTTACAGGATCACGGACGCGCCGTTATATTAGGAACGCCCACCTTTGGCAAAGGATCGGTGCAAACCATTATTCCTTTGGAAGACGGGTCTGCAGTCCGTCTGACCACTGCCCGCTACTATACTCCGAATGGCCGATCCATTCAGGCTCAAGGAATTACTCCTGATATTATTGTGGCCGATGCCATTCCAGGGACTGGCCGCCAGACTACCCCCCGCTTCATCCGGGAAAAAGATCTGGAACATCACTTAAAAGGGGAAGACGTAAAAGAAAAGGTTGAAGAAAAATCTAAGATAACAGAGGAAGCCGCGGCCAAAGGAACGGAAGATCCACCTTTAGAAAGAGCTTTAGAGCTTTTAAAGACCTGGAAGATCCTGCACAAAATGGCCAAACCTAAAGCTTCCTAAACTTAAAGGAGAGCACCTCTTGGGAAACTTGGAAAGAGCTTTAAAATATCCGTGGGGACAGCCCGGATGGGGGACGAAATTTTTAATTGGGGGAGGTTTGAATCTCTTAGGAGTGGCCTTAAGTTTTATTCCTCTGGCGGGGATAATTCTTTGGTTTATTCTTTCTCTTTTCCCTTTAGGCTATTCCTATCGCGTCTTAAAAAATTCTCTGCTGGGAATTAGGGAAGAGCTACCTGCCTGGGAAAAGTGGGGCGCCCTTTTTGGGCAGGGCTTTTTCATCTTCCTCATCTGCTTGGGCTACGGGATCGTCCCGTATTTCTTTTACTGGTTAGGGAAAAGTTTATGGTACGGCGGCGGATTGGGAGCTTTCCTTGGCATCCTTTGCCTAATATTAGGGATCGGTTCTGGGTTGGTGGCTTTTTTCCTTCTCCCCATGGCCATCGTCCTCTACGCTGCCCACGGGGAGATGTTAGGCACTGCCTTTCACTGGCGAAGCATCGTGGAGAAAATATGGTTAATTCAAAAAGATTATTTTATAAGCTGGCTGGCGGCGCTTATCCTTTTATTTGCCGTGCATTTTTTTCGCCTGGAAGTTCCTTTTTTGGGCCTGATCATTTACTCTTTTGCCGGTTTTTATATTAGCATATGCTTGGCTTACCTCTTTGGTAATATCGCCCGGGATGTGGCTAAAGAGGACTAACAATAATTAAAAGTAGGGTCCAAAAGCCAGGTTCTCCTGGCTTTCTTTTTGTAATTTAAATTTAAAAGTTACCTGGAGGAAAATACGCGAGTTCCTTTATTAGATTTAAAGAAACAATATGCCCAAATCAAAGACGAAATAAATCAGGCTATCCAGGAAGTGTTAGAGAGCCAAAATTTTATTCTGGGGCCTTTTGTGGAAAAGTTTGAAGCCGCGGTAGCCGCTTATTTGGGGGTGCCCTATGCTATCGGCGTGGCCTCTGGAACAGACGCCCTTCTTCTCTCCCTTATGGCCTTGGATATCAAGGAAGGTGATCAAGTCCTTGTTCCCGCTTATACTTTCTTTTCCACAGCCTCCTCTATCTCCCGCTTAGGAGCCAAACCAGTTTTCTTAGACATTGATCCCTTGACTTATAATCTCGATCCCCAAAAATTGGAAGATTATCTGAAAAAAAATAACCGCCGGCGGACGCGGCCGCGGGCAATTATCCCTGTGCATTTGTTTGGACAGATGGCTGATATGGAAGCCATCATGAGCATTGCTCGCCGCTTCCATTTGCATGTGGTGGAAGATGCCGCCCAAGCTTTGGGGGCGAGAAGAGAAGAAAGGCGGGCAGGTACCCTCGGGGATTTAGGTTGTTTCTCTTTTTATCCGAGCAAGAATCTGGGAGGGTGCGGTGATGGCGGAATGGTCGTCACTCATGACCGGGAATTAGCCACTAGAGTTCGCCTCCTTAGAGTTCACGGCTCAGAGCAAAAGTATTATCATCGCCAAATAGGCATTTGTAGCCGATTAGATGCTCTGCAAGCGGCTGTTTTAAACGTGAAATTAAAATACCTAAATCTTTGGAATGAAAAGCGCCGGAAGAACGCCCGAATTTATGAAACTCTTTTCCGCGAAGCCAAATTGAATCAACGTCTTGTTTCCCTTCCGACAGTTCCCAAAGGATGCTATCATATCTTTAACCAATTTGTTATCCGGGCTCGCCAGCGTGACGAGTTGCGCCAGTATTTAATTGCTCAGGGGATAGGTACGGAGATTTATTATCCGATTCCCCTTCATCTGCAGGAGTGCTATCGTTCCTTGGGTTATCTTCCGGGAAGTCTTCCCGAAGCGGAGAAGGCTGCCCGAGAGACAATTGCTTTGCCCATTTATCCAGAATTGACTCTCCGGCAGTTGAGAAAGGTCGTGCAAGCTATAAAAGATTTTTATTCATCCCGCGGAGCAAAACACCGTCTCCAATGATGTGCTCTGCGGTGCGAAAAATAATAAGAAAAAAAAATGAAAATATTAGTGACTGGGGGGGCAGGATTTATCGGCTCACAGGTTGTTGACCGTTACCTGGCTGAAGGGCACGAAGTAGTGGTGGTCGACGACCTAAGCACCGGCAAAGCCAAGAATCTAAATTCGCAGGCGCGGTTTTACCATTTGGATATTTGCCATCCCGATTTAGAAAATGTTTTCACCAAAGAAAAGCCCGAAGTAGTTAACCACCATGCTGCTCAGATAGATGTTCGCAAATCAGTAGCCAATCCTGTTTTTGATGCCCGCGTCAATATTTTAGGTATGTTAAATCTATTGGAAAAGTCTCGCCAATTTGGCGTCCAGCATTTTATCTTCGCCTCTTCTGGGGGAGCCATATATGGTGATCAACCAGAAGGGACTCCTCCTCCAGACGAAGAGACTCCTCTCCGTCCGGTCAGCCCCTACGGAGTTGCTAAAGCTGCTGGAGAGCTTTACCTCTATTACTACCACATCATGCATGGCTTAAAATATGTAGCTTTGCGCTACGGCAATGTTTACGGGCCTCGCCAGGATCCCTTTGGAGAAGCTGGCGTGGTGGCTATCTTCACAAAAAAGCTCCTTTCTGGAGGTCAACCCCTGATTAATGGGGATGGAACCCAAACGCGGGATTATGTTTTCGTGGCTGATGTAGTAGAAGCCAATGTCCGAGCTTTGCATTCCCCGATCTCGGGGGCTTTTAACATTGGCACCGGCTTAGAAACAAATGTTAATCAGCTCTTTAATTTACTAATAGAAATTACGGGTAAGTCCGTGGCCGAAGTCCATGGACCGCCCAAACCAGGGGAACAACAGCGCAGTGTCTTAAATTGCCAAAAAGCTCATAATCTTTTAAAATGGAAACCCAGAGTATCTTTAACCGATGGGTTAAAGCAGACCGTGGAATATTTTAAAACGGAAGAATAAAATTTTTTGGGAGGAGAGGTGAAAGTTAAATCTGCCCCAACAAAAAAGAAATCAACTTTGCGGGAATATGCGGAAGCAATTATCATTGCCTTAGTACTGGCTTTTTTAATTCGTACTTTTGTCGTCCAAGCTTTTAAGATTCCCTCAGGTTCAATGGAACCTACCCTGGAAATTGGCGACCATATTCTGGTGAATAAGTTCATTTATGGTGTTAAAATTCCTTTTACCTCAATCCGCCTCTTTCCCTTAGAAAAACCCAAGAGAGGGGATGTGGTCGTTTTTATCTACCCTTTAGATCCCAGTAAAGATTTCATCAAGAGAGTAGTCGCCGTGGAAGGGGATACAGTGCAAATTGTTAATAAAAAGTTACTTATCAATGGAACTGAAGTCCCGGACCCTTATGCCGTTTACAAAGATGACACTATTTTCCCCGGCGAAGTCCAGAAACGGGATAATTTTGGCCCGGTCACTGTTCCTAAAGGGTGTCTCTTCGTTTTAGGAGATAACCGAGATCGGAGCTTAGATAGCCGCTTTTGGGGTTTCGTGCCTATCGAAGACTTACGCGGTAAAGCATTCATTATCTATTGGTCCTGGAATAGCCAGGAAACTTCTGTCCGTTGGCACCGCATTGGGAAGATCATTCGGTAGAGAGGGAAAAATGAAGTACATCGAAAAAGAAATAATTATGGACAAAGAAGAGATCGAGCGCGCTTTATTGCGCCTGACCCATGAGATCCTCGAAAGAAATAAAGGAACAAAAGACCTGGTTCTTATTGGCATCCGGACGGGTGGGGTTTATCTGGCCGAAAGAATGCGCGACAAAATTGCCACTCTGGAAAATACCAAAGTGCCCTTAGGCATTATTGATATAACTCTCTACCGCGATGATTTTGCTACTGGGCTTCCTCGACCTTTAGTGGGCAAAACGGAAATTCCTTTTCCCCTTAAAGAAAAAAAAGTAATTCTCATTGATGATGTCCTTTATACGGGACGGACCGTCCGGGCGGCCATGGATGCTTTAATCGATTTTGGCCGCCCCAAATTTATCCAGCTGGCCGTGCTTATAGACCGCGGCCATAGAGAACTCCCTATTCAGGCTGACTATGTGGGCAAAAAAGTTACTACTTTGCCCGCTGAGGATGTGCAAGTTTATTTCCACGAAGCCGGGGAAGAAGACCGCGCCGTTATTCGCGTGCGCGTAGATTAGGTTACCTCAAACTTATTATCGCTAAATTTTTTTAAAGAGGCTAAAAATGGACGCCCACCCAGAACAAAATAAATTAAACCAGACCAACAATCAGCCAAAATCAAAGTGGCGCAGAAAAGATCTGCTCGGTATTGCTGACTTGGAGCCAGCGGAGATTGAACTTATCTTGAATACTGCTGAATCTTTTAAAGAGATATCCAGCCGCGAAATCAAAAAGGTGCCCACCTTGCGAGGGAAGACAGTTATCAATCTTTTTTTTGAGCCGAGTACGCGGACGCGCACTTCTTTTGAAATTGCCGCCAAGCGCCTGAGCGCGGATGCTATAAATATTTCAACTTCCACGAGCAGTGTCGTCAAAGGAGAGACGCTTATTGACACCGCCAGGAATCTCGAGGCTATGAATCCGGATTGTATTGTCATCCGCCACTCTGCTTCCGGGGCTCCTCACCTTTTGGCTCGACTTATGCGGGTGCCCATTATCAATGCCGGAGACGGGGCTCATGAACATCCTACGCAGGCTTTGCTTGACTTATTTACGGTGCGCGAAAAGTTAGGAAATATAGCAGGTATAAAAATAGTAATTGCCGGGGACATATTACATAGTCGAGTAGCCCGTTCCAATATTTTTGGGTTCACTAAAATGGGGGCAGAAGTACACTTAACTGGACCGCAGACTATGCGGCCTCCTGAAATAGAGAAATTGGGTGTTCACTGGCACAAAAGTCTGAAAGAAATAATTCCCGAAGCAGATGTCATCATGATGCTCCGTTTGCAACTGGAAAGGCAAGAAGGAGGCTTCTTCCCTACCCTCAGGGAGTATTCCCGCCTCTTCGGCTTAAATATGGAACTTATGAAGGAGGCTAAGCCCGGGGTGCTCATAATGCATCCTGGCCCTATAAATCGGGGGGTGGAGATTGCTCCTGAAGTGGCTGATGGACCTTTCTCGGTAATCCTGGATCAAGTTACCAATGGAGTGGCGGTGCGCATGGCTCTTCTTTATCTTTTGGTAGGAGGCACAGAGTAAACAAAATGAGGAGTCCAAGATGAATTTATTATTCAAAGCAGCCCGTGTTATTGATCCGGCCAGTGGCTTTGATGCGCAGGCCGATGTTCTTATAGAAGAAGGGAAAATTAAAGAAATTAGCCTGCATATACCCGAAGTAAAAGCAGGCGCCAGCGGAAAAGTAATAAATGGCCAGGGGAAAATATTAGCTCCGGGTCTAATAGACATGCATTGTCATCTCCGGGAACCGGGGCATGAATACAAGGAGACCATTGAAACGGGATCCCGAGCCGGCGCGGCGGGAGGATATACTTCCTTAGTATGTATGGCCAATACTTTACCAGTAAATGACTGCCGCGCAGTTACTGAATATATCCTGCGTCAGGCCCGCGAAAAGGCCTTAATAAATATATATCCGGTGGGCGCTGTCACTAAAGGTTTAAAAGGAGAATCCTTAGCTGAAATAGGCGATATGCATGAAGCTGGCATAGTGGCCGTTTCTGATGATGGCCAACCGGTGATGAACTCTTATCTCTTTCGGCGAGCTCTGGAGTATGCGGTAGGCCTGGAGATACCTATTATTTCGCACTGCGAAGATCTACATCTTCGCGGTCAGGGAGTCATGAATGAAGGCTATATGTCTACCATTTTGGGCTTGCGCGGGATCCCCAAGGCCGCTGAAGTAATCATGGTGCAAAGAGATATTATTTTAGCGGAGCTGACCGGCGCCATGTTGCACATTGCCCACGTAAGCACTGCCGAATCAGTCCAGGTTATTCGGGAGGCTAAAAAAAGAGGGGTCAGGGTAACTGCCGAAACCGCACCTCATTACTTTTCTTTGACTGAGGAAGCTGTCCGCACTTATGATACAAACACCAAAATGAATCCACCTCTAAGAACAGCGGCTGATGTAGCCGCTATCATTGCTGGTTTGCAAGATGGCACGCTCGATGCTATTGCTACTGACCATGCTCCTCAAAGTTCGGTGGAAAAAGATGTGGAGTTTGATTATGCGGCGAATGGCATTATAGGATTAGAGACGGCTTTGCCATTAACTTTGCAACTCGTGCACGCCGGTCATCTCTCCCTAATAAAAGCCTTAGAAAAGCTCACTTATCAGCCAGCCCGCATTCTCAATCTCCCGGGCGGTAAACTGCAGGTGGGGGCCTTAGCTGATCTTACTCTAATCGATCCTAATCGGGAATTCACTGTGGATGTTAATAAATTTAAGTCAAAAAGCCGCAATTCTCCCTTCCACGGCTGGAAGCTAAAGGGCAAAGCCGTCATGACCATTGTCTCTGGAAAAATTGTTTATAGCGAAGTTTAATTCCTTTCCTTAGGTCCAGAGGTTGTAAATTAATTGGGCAGGAGGAAGGGGGTTCATTTTCTATGGGGGCCAAGAAGGCTCAAGGGAAATTATCCTATTTTTGATTAAAAAATAATGAAAAAATTACCGAAATCTTAAAAGGAGGGATTAAATTGCAAAAGATTCCCATGACTAAAGAAGGGTACATGAAACTCCAAGAAGAGCTTGATCGCTTAAAAAGGGTAGAAAGGCCCCAGGCTCTGCAAGCCTTGAATGAAGCAGCGGCTTTAGGAGACATTACGGACAATGCTGACTATCGCGTGGCTAAAGAAAGACGGGATTATATTGAAAGTAAGATCAAAGAACTTGATGATAAGCTGGCGCGGGCTCAAATAATAGATCCTAAGGAGATAAATACGGATAAAGTAGTCTTTGGCTGCACAGTGCGCTTAGGGGATTTAGAAACAGAGAAACAGGTCCGTTATAAAATTGTCGGCGCCGACGAAGCAGATATTAAGAATGGGCGGATTTCTATTAATAGCCCCGTAGCCAAAGCGCTTATTGGCAAAAGGGTGGGCGATATAGTCACCGTGCAGGTCCCTTCAGGTAAGAAAGAATTTGAAATTCTGGAGATAAGTGCTGATTAAAAATCACTTTCCAGGCAAAAGATGGCCAGAATTTTAGTAGTTGATGACGAATTAAGCATGCGGGAGTTCTTGAAGATTCTCCTCGAAAAAGAAGGGCATACTGTTTCTTGCGCTGAAGACGGGGAGAAGGCCTTTGCTCTTTTCCAATCTGACTCTTTTGATCTCTTAGTGGCGGATATCAAAATGCCCAAGATGGACGGGCTGGAATTATTAAAGCGTGTAAAAGATCTTAAACCCCAAACCACAGTGGTGATGATTACCGCTTATGCTTCTCCCGAAGATGCTATAACAGCAATGAAGGCTGGGGCTTATGACTACTTAACCAAACCTTTTAAGCTCAAGGAGATAAAATCTGTAATTCGTAACGCCATAGCGCGGGTGGCCGAAAAAGGAGAGGAGGAGACTCCTGCGGGAATTTTTTACGACCTGGTCAGTCATAGTCCTAAAATGCTCAAAATCTTTAATCTCATTAAACAAGTAGCCAGCACCAAAACCAATGTCCTTATTTCAGGAGAAAGCGGAACAGGGAAAGAATTAGTGGCTAAGGCTATCCATAAAATAAGTCCCCGCCACGACAAACCTTTTGTAACGATAAATTGCAGTGCCATTCCGGAAAGTATTATGGAGAGCGAGCTCTTTGGCCATGTTAAAGGGGCCTTTACCGGGGCGATTACTAATAAAAAAGGGCTCTTTGAGATTGCCCATGGAGGCACGGTCTTTTTGGATGAGATTGGTGACCTCTCTCCTTTTTTGCAAGTGAAGCTCTTGCGCGTAATCCAGGAGCGGGAATTTATTCCTATTGGGGATACCAATACGGTAG
>FWPV01015419.1_pt1 | contig 10981 bp, 5 predicted proteins | sample 2228371 | NCBI WGS metagenome assembly FWPV01 (sample SAMEA103939776, study PRJEB20133) | metagenome | reverse complement strand
GGCTTGGCGCAAGGCCCCTGCAGCCAGCGCGGGGCTTGGGAGAGGGAACGGGTCGCCAGCGGTTCCAGCGCTAGCTGCGGTCGCCTGTTCTCAGGGGTGGCTTGCTTTTTTCTCAGGCCTATCTTAGATTAGGTCTCATGACAGAAAGCGAACATCCATGAAGCTGCAGCCTGCATTTTGGTTCCGCGCAGGTGGCTTTTGAGGGTCCGGGGGTCTTCGCCGGTCACGGACGGTAACACGGCCTATTCGTGCTGCTCTCTGGAGGCGATCGCCTAAGCGGCGGCGCCCGGATGGTGGTGTCTCGTGAGTTCAGGCCGTTACCTGGGGGCGAAGCGTGCTTACTGCCGCTTTGCCTCGCCAGCGAGGGAGACGTTGTCCCCTCATTAATAGCGTGTTTGGAGGCACTAAATGCGTAAGAGCACATGTTTTGTTTTCTTTGTGATCGCAACTTTGGTTGTCCTGCTTTTGCCTGGTTCCCGGGCGTGGGCCAACGTCAGTTTGACGGCTGTGCCTATCACCTGGAACGTTGTGGGGCTGGACTCCAATAACGTCAACGTCGGACCGAACAACTTTCCGGTTGGTATGCGGGTGTGCAATACGGGCACAAGCCCAGCAACGAACGTCACCGCATCTTTTATCTGGGAGTCCAGCGACCCGTACATTAATCTTCGCCCCGGTTCTCTGAATCCCCTCTTGGTTTCGTCTTTAGGAGCTGGGCAATGTAGCGATTTCTATTTTGAGCTTTCGGTTACGCGCAGTTCTGCGGCTTATGACCATACCCGCCGGTACCACATTGACATCTCCGCTGACGGTGGGATCTCTCTATCTTCGCCGCAACCGCGGGAAGTTTACGTCGAGCACCTGGTCTCCCAAAACCGCAATGCCACAACGGACATGCAGCTGAACGGCGTCTCCATTCCCCCCGGGGGGGCCATGGCCCTGGTGGTTGGGCAGACGTATAACATCAAGCTCATCGGTTTCACTGCAACCAACGGCTACGAACAGCTTGAGACCTTCATCAACTTTCCCAACACCATCTTCCGCATTAACAGCGTTTCCACTACTTTTACCGCTAATGCCGGCACCGACCCGTTGGCGGGCACCAAGCTGTACGCCAATGGTTGCGGCTGGGAGAACGATCCAAACTCGCCCAACTACCGGTCATGCCTGAGCACCGGCAAGTACGGCGGCGACATCACCGTCACCTACAACGTCACCATCATTGGCGGTGGCGGAACGAACCAGACGCTTAGCGCGCTCATCTACGATTTTTCCGGCAGTAGTTACCACTACAACGCCGATTACTCCGCCAGTGCGCGCGTTGCAGCCATCATCGATCCGTCCACGCTCACCATTTCCAAAAGCTTTTTTCCCGATCCTGCTTACATTGGTGGGATCTCCCGACTGTCATTTACGGTTACCAACCCCAACGGCGGAGCTGTGGGGGATGTTAGCTTCAGCGACACCCTGCCGAGCTCACCGGGCACGATGCACATCGCCAGCTCGGCAAACGTCAGCAGTGCCGGCTGTGGCACGCCCAGTGTGACGGCGGTCCCCGGCACGGCAACTATCTCGGCTTCAAACATCACCGTCGGTCCGAACGGGACCTGCACCATTGGTGTCGATGTGGATGTTCCAGTTGCGGGGACCTACACCAATACATCCGACCACCTTTTTGTGGGCAGCGCGGACACCGGTCGCTACGCCACCGACACGCTCACCGTCAACACCGAACCGCCGCCGCCACCGCCGCCCACGACCTGCCCCACCCCGGTATCCTTTGCCACCTGGGCAATGCCCACAAGCGGACAAGGCAGTGGTGGGCCCCCTCCGCCATATTCGCTCAAAGCTGGGGATGTCTCGCTTGCAAACGCCAGCGCTGGCATGACCCCCTCTGGAACCCAGTCCATCAGCACAAGCGGCAACCCTGCCAACTCTTGGCAAATCCAGGATGCCTGGCCAACCACTACTGGGCCTCCCGGGGCGAATAACCCACCCTATTTCCAATTCCAGGTGGATACCACCAACTACGGCGGCATCACCATTAGCTTTGACTACGACCTGGAAGCGCCCGGTGACTGGGCTAGCGGTAACAACAACCACATTTACGTTTACGCCAGCCAGGACGGAACCACATTTTCTTTGGCTGGGACCATAACGGCCACAAAAGGCAGTTGGCAATCTGGGAGCAGCGTAAGCACGACCCTTACGGGCGGAACGACTTGGTTCCGCATTACGGCCGATTCCAGAAATCCCACCAAACCCACCGCCATTGTTCGCTTGGACAATGTCGTTTTCCAGGGCTGCCAGCGGGCGAACCTTACTCCACTAACGCTGAGCAAGCTGTTCTCGCCCAATCCCATCGCGGTGAACGGCACATCCACACTCACCTTTACTTTGACCAACCCCAACAGCGGATACGCCCTCAGCGGTGCGTCATTCACAGATGCGCTGCCGGCTGGGGTGCAGGTCGCCACGGTGCCCGCTCCTACCAACAGCTGCGGTGGCACGGTGACCGGGGCCACAGCTGGAAGCACCTCGATCAGCCTCAGCGGTGGCACCATCCCGGGCGGTGGCTCGTGCACGCTCAGCGTCAACGTCACGGCTACCGCTAGCGGGCCCCATCCCAACATCAGCGGCTTCATTTCCTCCACCGAAACCGGCATCAACGCGGGTCCTGGCGGTGCTGGCAGTGCCACCCTGACCGCTCTTATGCCGCCAACTATGGAGAAGGTATTTTCTCCGAACCCAATGGTGTCTGGCGGCGTCTCTGCCTTGGTTTTCAGCATCACCAACGCCAATCCAGACCATCCATTGACGGGCGTGGCTTTCAGCGATGCCTTACCGGGAGGCCTGGTAGTGGCCAACCCGACCAACGCTTCCAGTTCCGGCTGCGGTTCGCCCACGTTCGGCCCCGTGGCTGGTGACACCTCGATCATGTTCTCCAGCGGCACTATTGCCGCGGGCGGAACGTGCAGCGTAAGCGTAAATGTGACCACACCGACAGCGGGTGTTTATGTCAACACCACTGGGCCAGTGACTGCAGATATCACCGGCGGTAGCGATACCGCTAGCGACACCCTCACTGTCCTTCCTCCCAGTCCGCGCCTGGGCTTCATGAAGCAAATTGCCACTTCTGCCGGCGGGCCTTGGCGAACTTTTGTTGCAGTGGCCGCGGGGGACAACATTTACTACCGCTTCACTGTGGAAAACGTTGGCGATGTCATGCTAAACAATGCGTCTGTTACCGATCCCGATTTGGACCTATCCACATGCTCGTGGCAGGATGGCGACGGGAATCCCCTTACCGCCCCGTTTGCCCTACCGGTTGCTGACGCGGATGACGGTCACATTGCCTACTGCGTGGTTGGCCCCGTCACGGCCCAGGCAGGCTGGCACACCAACACTGCTACGGCAGATAGCGACGACACCAACGGGCTCACGGACACCGCTACCTACGCTACCGTCAGTCTGACGCTGGATAAATCCGCCTTGGAGAGTTCGTTCACCAGTGAAGGAGAGCTCATCCATTACCAGTATTTGGTCACCAACGGTGGTGCGGTACCTCTCCAGGGCCCGGTGACGGTAACCGACAACAAGGCAGCTACCACCTGTCCTGCCTTGAGCACAGTTGGCAATGGCGACAACGTCTTTGATCCTGGCGAGAGTGTGACCTGCACGGCGGTCTATACCGTAACGGCTGGCGATGTCAGCGCTGGATCTCTCACCAACACCGCCTACGCTACGGTTCAATCCTTTAACTCGAACACCGATGTCCTCACCATTCTCTCCAGCACCTCGAACCCGGCGCTGAATGTCATCAAAGAAGTTTCGGCTGACAATATCAGCTGGTCCGACACTCTGGCCGTCGGCGCAGGCGTCCCCGTCTACTTCCGGGTGCGTGTCCAGAACACGGGCAATGTAAGGCTCACCGGCCTCACGGTAGATGATGGCATGGCGGGCTGCGCTCTAACCCGCGCCGCCGATGATCCCGGCGACAACGATTTCGATTTCGAACCCACTGAAACATGGGTCTTCACCTGCTCGGTGACCGCTGTGGCCGGAACGCATACCAACACCGCCACTGTGGCTAGCGACCAGACCGCTGCGGTTACTGACACCGCGACCTATGCCATGGTGGCCCTGACTTTGGATAAGACGTCCACCGAAACCACTTTCGGGAGCATTGGCGACCTCATTCACTACCAGTACCTGGTCACCAACAGCGGCTATGTATCCCTTCTGGGGCCGGCAAGCGTAACCGATGATAAAACACCCGTGACCTGCCCGGCCGTGAACACGGTGGGTAATAACGACAACTACCTCGATCCCAGCGAAAGCATCATGTGCACAGCGACCTATGCGGTGACAGCAGGCGATATGGCGGCCGGGTACGTGACCAATCAGGCTTTTGCGGTAGTTGGGTCGTTTAACTCAAACACCGACAGCACCACCGTAAGGTACGTCGCTGCCACGCCAGCGCTCAGTATCGTTAAGGAGGTTTCTTCTAGCGCCGTGGGTCCCTGGAGCGATCTGGTAACAGTTGTGGTAGGGAACCCTGTTTTTTTCCGTATCCGCGTCGCCAACACCGGCGATATCACCCTGACGGGGCTCACGGTGGACGACGGCATGCCAGGCTGTACGCTGCTACGCGGTGCCGATGACCCTGGCGATAACGACTCCGATTTTGAGGCGGGCGAGACATGGGTTTACACGTGTTCTGTTACTGCTGAAACGGGAACTAACACGAACACGGCAACGGCAAGCAGCGCCGAAACTGCGCCCCGCACGGACGATGCCCAGTACTTCGGCGCGGCTCCAGCAATCGCTATCGATAAGAACTCCACCACAACAAAAATCACCGGGGCTGGGCAGGTCGTCCCGTACACCCTCACCGTCACCAACACCGGCAACGTGACCCTCACCGGCATCACCGTCAGCGATCCGAACTGTGACACCGCGCCGGGGTACCAAGCCGGGGATGCGGACGGAGATGGGCGACTCGACCTGAGCGAAGCGTGGACGTACACCTGCTCGCACAGTGTCACCCAAGCGGAGGTGGGCGCCGGTGGCACCTTGGACAACACCGCTACTGCTGACAGCAACGAGAGTGGTTCAGCCAGCGACAGCCATAGCATCCCGATCACCCCGGAAGCCGATTTGGCGGTGATGAAGAACGACGGACAGACGCAATACGTGCCTGGAGGCACGTTAACGTACACCATTGTGGTCACCAACAGCGGGCCGGCAAATGTCTCAGGAGCGACCGTATCAGACCCTAGACCAGTGCAAATTGCGAGCTGGACGTGGACGTGCGCGGTCACTGGGGGAGCTACCTGCGCCGGTTCGGGAGGACTCATCACCACGGGCTTTACGGACACGGCGGGCATGCCTGCGGGTTCCACGATCACCTACACCGTGACGGCCTCGATTGATCCTGGGGCCACGGGGGATTTGGTGAACACGGTGCACCTTACGATGCCTTCTGGGGTAACCGACCCCGATCCCACGGACAACTCGGCGACGGACACGGACACCACAGCGGGGGCGCAAGCTGATCTCTCTGTCAGTAAAACCGACGGGCAAACGCAGTACGTGCCTGGAGGGACGCTGACGTACACCGTCGTGGTGACTAACAGTGGGCCGGGCGATGTTTCGGGTGTGACAGTTTCTGATGTCAAGCCGGTGCAGATTGCCAACTGGAGCTGGACATGTGTGACCGCCGGCGGGGCGACGTGTGCTGGTTCTGGGGGCCTGGTTGCTACGGGATTTAGCGCTCTTGTGTCGATGCCAGCCAATTCCTCCATCACCTACACCGTTGTGGCGAACGTGGACCCAGGCGCTGCGGGTGATCTCACCAACACCGTGACGGTCTCACACCCGGCGGACAGCACGCCAAACAACAACTCGGCGTCTGATACAGACCAGCCGATCTTGGAAGCGGATCTGGTGGTGACCAAAACCAACGGTACCGACACCTACACGCCGGGTGGAACCCTTATTTACACCATCACCGTCACCAACCTGGGCCCTGCTTCGGTAACCGGCGCTACGGTGACCGACATCTTGCCGGTGGAGATTGCGTCTGCGAGCTGGTCGTGCGCCCCCAGTGGTGGTGCTTCGTGTACAGCCAGTGGATCCGGAAACATCAACGACACGGTAAACCTGCCGGTGGGCGCAACCGTAACCTACACCGTTGCCACGACAGTTGGTAATAACGCAGCGGGTGCTCTCATTAACCTGGCGAGTGCCAAACTCCCGGCCAATTTCACCGATCCGACACCGAACAATAACTCCAGCACCGACGCCGACCAGCCTCTGGCCGTAGCCATTCCGACCCTGGACTTCTGGGGATTTTTGTTACTGATCTGCTTGGTGCTGATGTGGGGCTTTTTGTCCCTCCGCCGGGCGCCGCAAACCGTTTAGACTTTACAAGCAAGGACAGCAAACTGGGGCCAGGCTTTTTTGCCTGGCCCCCTGTTTTTCACTGCTTTTAAGGCTTTTCCGACTGGCCGGAAGCTTCGCTTGTCGCAGAAACCTTGGGCTATTGGCCGGCAATGACGCGGGCAACGGCGGCGTAATCGGCGTCGGCGAGTCCGGCTTTTTCCGTGGCGGCAAAGAGCGCTTCCAGGCTGGCCACCAAAGTGGGGTTGATGCCTAAAGCCTCGGCGGTGGCGCGGATGAGCCGCACGTCCTTGAGCATGTGCTTGGCGGGGAAGTTGACCTTGGCGTGGAGGGGATCCAGCATGACCGGCAGCTTGCGCTCGAAGGTGGGGGCGTAAAAGGCACTTGGCCGCAGGATCTCCAGGAAAAGCCCTAGGGGCACGTGCGCCTTTTGCACCAAAGCCAAGGAGGTGGCAAACGCCGCCGCTTGAGCGGCAATTAAGTGGTTGAGGGCCAGCTTCAGAGTGGCTGCCGCACCTATCGGCCCAATCCAGCGGGGGTTGGGTCCAAAACAGCGAAACACCGGGAGAAGCTCCTCAAACAGAGCTTTTTCGCCCCCGGCCATGACCTCCAGCTTCCCCGCTTCCGCTTGCGGCACCGAGCCCAAAACCGGCGCTTCCAGATAGCGGCCTCCGTGGCTTGCAATTTCTGCGGCCAAGGTCTTGCTTTCCTCCGGGCCAATGGTGCCCATTTGCACCACGGTTGTTCCCGATAAAAAGGGCGTGGTTTCTGCGGTCAGCAGGGTTTTGCGGATGGCCTCGGCGTGGGCCAGCATCAAAATGGCGATGTCAGCGTGTTCCAGAGCTTGGGCTGGGGTTGTGGCCACACGAGCTCCGAAAGCCGCCAGGGGTGCCGTCTTTTCCTGGGTGCGGTTCCATGCGGTGACAGGAAAACCGGACTCCAGGAGTCGCTTGGCCATGGGGAAACCCATGAGGCCGGTACCAAAAAACGCAACGTTCCGAGACGTGCTCATGCCACACCTCCAAGCGGTTTCAAGATGATAAGCCCTGCAATTCCGCAAAGAAGCTCTCCCACTCTTGCCGGGTGTTGACGGTGCGCAGGGCTGGCGCCAAAGCTTCGGGAAGGCGGACCCTGCGGGCTTTGGGGTGCTGGGCCAGGGCCCGGGGCCCTTCTCCCCGTTCGGCCAGGCGCTCCACAGCGTGACGCAGTTGCGGGGCCACCAGGGCAAAGGCAGGCTCCAGGGCCCCTTGGGGGTTTTCCACGAGCACAGCCCAACAGCCCTGGCTGCGCTGCTGGATGAGCCAGCGGACAAAATCCTGGCTCACCGCCACCGCGTCCACCGGTAACACCAGCCACCGGGCCGAAGGGTGCCACCGGAGGGCTGCCCGCAAGCCCGCCAGTGGACCGCCGGGGCCAGGGGGGTCCGGCAGCTGTGGTGCTTCCGGTACGTCTGGGGGCAGAGGACCGGCACCCAGATAGGCAAAGCCCTCCACGTGGGGAGCAAGAACACGGACCAAGCGGACGAGAAGGCTTTCCCCGCCGAGCTCTAGGAGCTGCTTGGGCGTGCCCATGCGCTGGCTTTTGCCCCCCAGAAGGATGCCACCCCACAAGGGGGGCTGCCGGGTCAGGCAAAAATCGCGAACGATGGCGCGCAGCGCCGTCACCCGGTCGCTCCCCCACGGGAGCACCGCCAGGACGTCGGTCACGCCTGCCGGAATTTCGGACGTTTGGGGATGCTCCAGCCACACCTTGGGAAGCGCCGTGTCCTTGTGCCCCTCCACCAGGATGACATCCACGTTCCAGGCGAGCTGAGCCAGAGCCCAGGTGAGGTCCTTGCCTTGGTCGGGGTGGAAGCGGGCGAAGGTCTCGTTGGGCGCGCGCAGGAGCACCTCCGCACCGGCGCGAAACAGGCGATCGGAGTCCTTGCCCGGCTGATCCACCGTGACCCCGTGGGCGTCGTGCTTATTCAGGCCCACCGTGAGCCATTGCGCGGTGCGCTCCGGGACCAGGCGCTCCAAAAGCGTGGTTTTGCCGCTCCCCGAAAACCCACACACCGCCAAAACCGGCACCGGAAGCTGTACGTCCACGGGGGAAAGTGTAGGCCACACGCGGCACAGGCCCAAGACGTGGTTTTTTGAGCTAGCGCAAGGAAGACCTGCGGAAACAGCGTCAAGATGCAGCTGGAGGTGGACATGAACCCGATTGAAACCCTCATGCATGAGCACGATGTGATCTTGCTGGTGGTAGACGCCGCCCGCCGGGAAGCCGGGCGTCTGCGAAGCGGGGGCAGCGTGGACAAGGAAAAGGTGGAAAAAATCGTGGACTTTGTCCGCACCTTTGCCGATGCCTGCCACCACGGCAAGGAAGAGGACTTGCTCTTCACCCGCCTGGAAGAGCGGGGGTTTTCCCGGGAAATGGGGCCGGTGGCGGTGATGCTCTTTGAGCACGACCAGGGCCGGGGCTACATTCGCCAGGTGGTGGAACACCTGGAAGGCGCCGCCCGAGGCAATCAGCAGGCGGCGTTGCAGGTGGCTTCCGGCCTGGCCGGCTGGGCGGAACTATTGGAGCAGCACATTTACAAGGAAAACAACATCCTTTTCCCCATGGCCCAGCAGGTCTTGAGCGCACAGGACACCCAGGAGCTGGCCGCCAGCTTCGAAAGGGTGGAACGGGAGCGCTTTGCCGCAGCGCATGAGCGCTACCATGCGCTAGCGCACGAACTCGCCGGCAGGTAACACACCTCGCACCAGCGGTGTGGTATGCTCCAGCTGGAGTAACCATGCCGCTGGCGGACTTGCTTCCGGAGCTTTTGGAGCTGGAGGGAAAGGACCTCACCCCCCGGGCTACGGAGGTTTTGCTTCGTCTGTTTACGGCGCTTTTTGAACGCACCGAGCATCAAGTTACCCGGGAGGAAATGCAGGCGGTTCATGCCGAATTGCGGGAGGTACGGGTTGCCCTCCAGCAGCTAGCGGAAGCCCAGGTACGCACCGAGAAGCGCGTGGACGCTTTGGCACAAGCACAGGAGCGCCTGGCGGAAGCCCAGGCTCGCACTGAGGAACAGGTCAAGCAGCTGGTGGAAGCGCAGGCGCGCACGGAGCAGCAAATCAAGGAGTTAATCGAGGCCCAGGCGCACACCGAGCAGCAGGTAAGGGAGTTGGTCGAGGCCCAGGCGCGCACCGAGGAGCATATGCAAAAGCTCTCCCAAGCGCACGAGCGTCTCGCCGAAGCGCAAGCCAAAACCGAGGAACGCCTCACCAGGCTTGCCGAGGAGTTTTACACCTTCCGGAAAGAGGTGCGGGCCGAATTTCGCCAGGTGCACAAGGCCATTGGGGGGCTTTCCCACGTGGTGGGCTACACCCTCGAGAACCTTGCTTGCCGAACTCTGCCTAAATTGCTGGAGCAGAAGTTTGGCTACCAGGTGGTGGAGCCCTTTGATCGTGTCTGGCTGCAGGTCAAAGGCAAGCCCGTGCAGGTGAACCTCTGGGCTTTGCTCCGCACTCCCGAAGGGGAGTTGATCAGGGTGGTGGGGGAATCCAAGAGCCAGCTAGGCCATAAACACCTGGGGGAGTTGGAAAGGCTCATGAAACGCACCCAGCAGAACTGGGGGAGCCCGCGGGCCTTGGGGGTGCTGGTCACCCACATGCCCGATCCCGGCGTGCGGGAAGAGGCGGAAGCCAGGGGTTTTCTGGTGTTTACCTCGCGGGAACTGGAAGCTGCTGCCTAAATCCTTGCCAGGGCTTGCTGTAAGTCGGCAAGCAAATCCTCAGGGTCCTCAACGCCCACCGAAAGCCGCAAAAGGCCATCGGTGATGCCCAGCTTTTCCCGCTCATCCTTGGGCACCGAGGCGTGGGTCATGGTGGCCGGGTGGGAAACCAGGGACTCCACGCCCCCCAGGGATTCCGCCAGGGTGAAGAGCTTGAGGGCGTTGCACACGGTTTTGGCGTTTTCCAGGCTGCCCACATCAAAAGCCACCATGGCGCCAAAGCCCCGTTGCTGGCGGCAGGCCAGCTCGTGCTGGGGGTGGCTGGCCAGGCCCGGGTAATAAACGCGAATCACCTTGGGGTGCTGGGCTAAGAAGTTGGCCACCGCCCGGCCCCCCTCTTCGTGGGCGGCCATGCGCAGGGCCAGGGTGCGGATGCCCCGCAGCACCAGGTAGGCGTCAAAAGGGCCCATGATGGCCCCGGCGCTGTTTTGGATGCGGTGCAGCTGAGCTCCCAGCTCCCCGTCTTTGCACACCACCACCCCACCAACGGCATCGGAATGCCCGTTGAGGTACTTGGTGGTGGAGTGCACCACGAAATCGGCCCCAAGCGCCAGCGGCTTTTGCAAAACCGGCGAGAGGAAGGTGTTGTCCACTACCACCAGGACGCCCCGCTGGTGGGCCAGGCGGCTGGCCTCCTGCAAATCCACAATGGCCATGAGCGGGTTGGTGGGGGATTCCAGGAAAAGCATCTTGGTATTGGGGCGGAAGCTGGCTTCCAAAGCCGCAAGATCACTGGCGTCCACAAAGCTCACTTCTACTCCGTGCCGGCGGGTGATGGTGGTGAACAAGCGGTAGGTGCCGCCGTAGAGGTTG
>FWPV01011086.1_pt1 | contig 10981 bp, 5 predicted proteins | sample 2228371 | NCBI WGS metagenome assembly FWPV01 (sample SAMEA103939776, study PRJEB20133) | metagenome | reverse complement strand
CCGCCGGAATCGGGCACGCGGCAGCGGGTGCGATAGACCGCCGGGCCCTCCCACCCGACGGAAACGTCTTGGCGCCAAGCGTGGGGCACGAGGACGGGGCGAGGCCCTTCGCCGTAGTCGACGGTCCACTCGAGCAGCTCGTACGCGGGTCGATGGGTGGTGCCCATGGGTCTCGCCTCCAGTTTCGCACGTTTTGAGGCTCGTGGAAACCCGTGGAGCGAACCGTTCTCCGGGAACGAGCGTCTGTTCCTGTGAATTCACGGAGGAATCACCGCATCCATGTTGCCCTTCGCGCTCGCCGCGGTCCTCGCGGCACCCGGATCCGACTCGCTGCCGATCGTTTCCACCCGCGTCGTTCCCAGCCTGCGTCCGCTGGCGATGGCCGCCGCTCCCACCGGCCGACGGGTCGTGCTCACGCTGGAGGATCGGCGCACCGTCGTCATCGACGCCGCCACCCGCCAGGTGGCGATGACCCTGGACTCCCATCCCCTGCCGGCGCGAGCCGTCGCGTGGAGCCCCGACGGCCGCTGGATCGCCACGGGCGACGAGTCGGCGCGCGTGTTCCTGTTCGACGCCAAGACCGGCAAGCGCGTGCGCACGATCCGAGAGCACCAGCGGGCCATCCAGGCGCTCAGCTTCTCGCCCAAGGGCGATCTGCTCGCGAGCACCGGCGCCGACGACGCGGTGTTCGTGTTCTCCACGGAGACCGGCAAGAAGGTGGGCACCATTCTGGGGAAGGGGGCCAACGTGTACGGCGGGTGCTTCACGCCCTCGGGGTCGCTGCTCGTGGGCACCCTCTCGAACGGCGTGATGCTCTACCTTGCGAACGGCCAGCCCGTGGCGCAGCTGGGCGGGCACCCCGGGCAGGGGGCCTTTGGCTGCTTTCCGAACAAGGCCGGAACGCTGGGCGTGAGCGCCGGAAGAGACGGGATCGCGAGCCTCTGGGACCTGCGCAAGCGCACCCGGATCAACAGCCTGCGCGGCCATCAGGACTGGGTGACGGCGGCGGCGTTCGCTCCAGTCGCGGAACGTGGAGGCCGGGTACACGAGCGCGTAGCGGGCGATGATGAAGTCGAGATCGAGCACGGCGGCGGCGTTCGCTCCCTCGGGCGCGTACCTCGCCACCAGCTCCACCGACGGCACGGTGCGGTTCTGGAACCCGAAGAGCTTCCGTCAGATCGGCGTGTTGGAGAACCAGGCGCGGGACGGCTCTCCCCTCGCCTTTTCCGCCGACGGTGCCTTCCTGCTGACGGTGTCCGACCAGGGCTTCCTCCAGGTCACCCAGCTGCGCTGAGGCCGGAGCCTTGAGGCCGGGGCGGCCGTGGGTGTACAGTGGTACCCATGGCCGTCCGAACCGTTGCCTTCGGTCGCGAGGCGATCCAGGCCCTCCGCGCGGCGATCGACGGCGCCAAGGCCGGGGATCGCTGTGCGGCGGTGACGGTCGCGGTCGGCTCCGTGCCGTGCGCGGTTCAATTGCGGCGCGAGCTGGTCCGAGGCCACGCTCCCGAGGGGCCGGGGCTGTTCGGCGTGCGCCTGGCGACGCTGAGCAGCCTGGTGCGCCAGCTGGCGCCGCCCGGTCTGAACCCCTGCCCCCAGCCCGTGCGTTGGGCGGTGGCCCGGCGGCTGCTGCGCGACGATCCTGGGCCGTTCCGCGAGTGCGCCGGACACCCGGACCTGCCCGGGGCGCTCTTGAGGGCCTTCGACGCCCTCGACGCCTCGGATGCGCCCTCCGGGCCGCTCGAGGGACTCTGGAGGCGATACCGAGCGGAGTTGGAGCGGTTCGGATTGGCGGATCCGAGCGCTCTGGCGAACGCGATCCCGGCCTCCATCCCGGATGGCTTGGGCCGGGTGGTCGTGTTCCTCCCGAAACGCCCGTCCGGGATTGAGCGCACGGTTCTCCGGAGTCTGGAGCGAGCGGGCGCGGAGCTGATCCTGGGCGCGACCGGCGATCCGGCGGCGGACGGCTGGCTTTCGGAGTGGTCGGGCGGCCCCCCGCCCGCCTGCCAAGTGCCCGCCGGGGACGCGATCCTCGCCTGCACCGACCCGGAGCAGGAGTGCCGCGAGGCGGTGCGCCGCGTCTGGGAGCATGCCCAGCAGGGCGTGCCGCTGGAGCGGCAGGCCATTCTGTTCCGTCGCCGCGACCCGTACGCCCGGGTTGCGTTCCAGGTGCTGCGGGAGGCCGGCCTGCCGGCCTACGGCCGCGCCTACCAGCGGGTCTCCGATTCGGCGCTGGGAACGCTGCTGAGCGTCGCCCTGGACTTCGCCGAACACGGCTTCGACGCCAACCGGCTGTTCGACTGGCTCGGCTCCCATCGGGCGAGGACGGATCAGGGGCGAGCGTCGGACGTCTCAGCTTGGAGGAGGTTGGTCCGCGAGATCGGGGTCGAGACGAACCTCGAGGCGCTGCTGGCCGGCCTCGGACGTCTCTCCTCGCCGGACGCCGCCGAGCTGGCCTCCCTTCTGGAGCGGTGGCGCCGGGCCGCGGAGGATCTGTTCGCGGCGACCGATCCCCTGCCTTGGAGCCGGCGCGTGAGCCGCCTTCTGGAGTGGGTGGACGAGCTGATGCCGGACGAGACGCTGCCCGAGGCCGAGCGCAGGCAGAAGGAGCGGTGGAGGGCCAGGGCGATCGAGCTTGAGTCGGTGGAGCCGGTCCAGCAGACCGTGGAAGGGCCGGAGTTCGCTTGGTTCGTCCGCCAGACGCTCCGGGGGGCGGGCCGCGCGCCGGGCCGCCTCGGAACGGGGGTGTTCGTCGGCACGTTCGAGGAAGCCCGCGGGATGGATCTGGATGCCGTGTTCCTGCTGGGCGTCGTGGAGGGGGTCTGTCCGACGATCGTCCGCGGAGACCCGGTGCTGGGCCTCGTGCCCGGCGCGCTCCCGCCCGTTGAGGAGCAGGTGGCCCGCGAGCGAGAGCTGTACCTCTCGGCCCTAGGCTCCGGAGCGAGGAGGGTGGTGCTGTTCCCACGGGTGAGCCGCTTGGACGGCTCGTCGTGGCTCCCCTCCCGGTGGATCGGCGACGACCTGCGTTCCAAGGGCCTGGACACGGAGGCGTACGAGGATTCGCCGTCCTTCGAGGCGCGGATCCGACAGGGCGGGTTCGCTTCCCCCGCCGAGGTGGACGCGGCTTGCTCCATCCCGCACGGTCGGGCCGAGGCTTGGAGCGTGCGTTGCCGCGAGCGGCTGTCCGACCAGCCGGGGCCGCACCTCGGCCTCGTGCGCCCGCTGCCGGAGATCCTGCGGAAGCCTCGGGCGGTGACGGAGGTCGGCGGTCTGGTCGCCTGCCCCCAGCGCTTCTTCCTCGGGAGCGTGCTCGGGGTCCGCGAGACCCTTCCCGCGGCCGACTGGAGGCCGGTGGATCCCAGGCGGCTGGGTTCCGCCATCCACGGCGCCTTCGCGGATTTCTTCCGGAGCCTGTCGGACCGGTGGCCGGAGCGGTGGTCCGACGAGCACCGGGACCGTCTTCGGAGCCTCGTCCAAGGACGGCTGTCGGACCTGGAGCGGGACGGGTGGATCCGCCGCCGAGGCCTATGGAGCTATGAAGCCGAGCGTCTCCCGGACCCACCAGTTCGACTGCTGGAGGCCGAGGCCGAGGCTAGGGGTGGCGCGCAGCCCTTGGAGGCCCGGGTGGAGGTCCCGTTCGGCGCGGATGGCGTGGGAGTGAAGGTCGGGCCGCAGGGGGAGGAGCTGTTCCTCCAGGGACGCATCGACTTGCTGGAGGTGTTCGAGGACCGGCTGCTCGTGGTGGACCTCAAGACCGGAGGGTCCGACCCGGACCCGATCCAGGTCCAGCTGTACCTGCGCGCCTTGGAAGCGACGGAGCCAGGCAAGGCGCTGGAAGGCGCCTACCTCCTTCTGCGATCGGCGGACAAGAGCGTCGTCCGCGTTCCTTGGGATGCGGAAACCAAGGAGTCGGCCGATCAGTTGCTCGCCCGGCTCGTCCGGCTGGTCCGCGCCGGTTGGTTTCCGCTGACGCCCTCCGTAGGCGGCGACCGGGAGAGCCAGTGCCGGTACTGCCCGTTCGACCGACTCTGTCCCTCGGACCGCATCGCCCTGCAGGAGGCCGCGATGGAGCACCTGGGCGACATCCTGAAGGAGGAACCGGAAGATGACTGAACCCGCCGACCGGTCCGCCCGCGAGGCACTGGAGAGGGATCTGGACCGCTCGCTCTTCGTGAAGGCCGGGGCGGGCACGGGCAAGACGACGGCTCTGGTGCGCCGCATGCTGGCGGTGGTTCGCGCCGGCGGAAGCCTGGAACGCACCGTCGCGATCACGTTCACCAAGAAGGCGGCGGCGGAGATGAAGGACCGGCTTCGGGCCGAGCTGCTGCGGCTGGTGTCCGGGGCGGCGGACGACGCCGATCGGGATCGCCACGCCCGCGCGTTGGCTGAGGTGGACGCTGCGCCGATCCAGACGATCCACAGCTTCGCCCAGAGCCTGCTGACCCGGTTTCCCATCGACGCGGGGTTGCCTCCGATCCTTCAGGTGGAGGAGGAGACCGATCTCGAGGATGCGCTGGACCGGTGGTGGCTCGAGGCCAGCGATCGGCTGCTGGCTCGGCAGGACCTCCGCGAGGGGTGGAGCGCCCTGTTCGACCTGAGGGTCGCCGCGGACTTTGGGAGGGACCTCGCGGGCTTCTGCCTGCGGAACCCCCACGCCTCGGATGACCCGCAGGTTGCCAGCGCCGACGTGGCGGAGGCCGTCCAAGCGGTCCGAAGCGCAGCCGCGGAGTTCCTGCAGGCTTGGGACGCGGCGCGCCCCCGCCTCAAGAAGCCGTACCCGGATTTCGAGGCCGGGGTGGAGCGCCTCCGAGCCTACGTCCGGGAACTCCCCGACGACCCCGGCCGCCTGCCCGAACGCCCGCCGAGGCTGAACCTCTCCGGGGTCTCCTCCGCGCTCAAGCCGCACTGGCAGGGCCCCGTCGGCGTGAAGGAGGCGAGGGACGGGGTCGAGGCCAGTCTGGACCGCTTGGAGGGCGCTCTGCAATGGCGGACCGTTCTGCCGGTCGTCCGGGCGGTGGTGGAGGAGTCTCTGGCGTGGCGGAGGGCGCGGCTCGCACAGGGACGGCTGACGTTTCAGGACCTGCTGCTGGAGGCGGTCCGCCTGCTGCGGAACAGGCCGGACGTGCTGGAGCAGGCCAGGGGTTCCTTCGACCGGGTGTTCGTGGACGAGTTCCAGGATACCGACCCGCTGCAGGTGGAGCTGATCGCGCTGGTCGCCGGGGAGCTTCCGGGGGGTGCCCCGTGGGAGGACCAGCTCCGTTCGGCCAAGCCGGGCAAGCTGCTGTTCGTCGGCGACGCGAAGCAGTCCATCTATGCGTTCCGCGGCGCCGAGGTGGGGCTGTTCTACCGGGTTCAGGCGGTGTTTCCGCCGGACGACGTTCTCGAGCTGAGCACGAACTTCCGGATCGCCCAGCCCACGCTGGACTGGATCAACGCCGTGTTTCCCGGGGTGCTGAGGGCCGAGGACCCGATCCCCTACGAGCCGATCGGATGCGGCCGAGCCGAGACGGCGGACGACCCGCCGATGGTGTTCCGTTTCGGCGGTCCGGTGAAGGCGGACGAGGACCCTCCCGGCGCGGAGTCGCTGGGCCTTCCCCCGGCCTCGCAAGGCGCCTCTCGGCTGAGGCGGGCGGAGGCGCGTTGGGCGGCCCGCTGCATCGCCTCCGCAGTGGCTGAGGGGCGTTTGGTTCGGGAGCGCGGCCAGCAGCCCCGGCCCGTGCGGTTCGGGGACGTCGCGGTGCTCCTGCCGACGCGAACGATCGAGCCGGTGTTGCTACGGGAGTTCGATGCCCACGGCGTGCCGTACCGGGTCGAGAGCCAGACGGCGATGTTCGGCTCCCAGGAGTTCCGCGAGCTGGCCCTGTTCCTGCGCGCCGTGGACGACCCCTCGGACGAGGTTGCTCTGGTCGGGGCGCTGAGGGGGCCGAGCTTCAGCCTGACCAACGACGACCTGGTCGGATTCGTTTCCCTCCACCCGGACGGCTGGCGCACCCCGCCCGAGGCCGCCGCGGGTCCGGTCGGCGACGCACTGAGGGAACTAGAGGCCTTCCGGCGCGAGGCGAGGGGACTGGACGCCTCGGAGGTGCTCGCGGCGGCGATGAACCGGTTCGAGTGGATCGCCTCCTACGGAAGGAACCCGAGGCCGAGGGAGAGCTGGAACCGGCTCTGGACGCTGCTCGCCATGGCCCGCGACCACGCGGAGCGCGGGCAGGGAGCGCTGAGGAGCTTCGTGGCGTTCTTGGAGACGCAGGCGGAGGAGCGGGCGCGCGTGTCGGAGCCGATCGGCGCGGAGCTGGACGACGACGCCGTCCGCGTTCTCACCATCCATGCGGCCAAGGGGTTGGAGTTCCCGATGGTGTTGCTGGTGGGCATGGGATCCAAGCCGATGCCGGTCAGGGACCAGTTCGCCTGGGATCCGGAAGGCCGGCTCGTGGTGCGCGTGGGCAAGCGCCTCGCGTCGCCCTGGGCCGAGCTCGCCTTCGAGTTCTTGGAGGAGGCCTACGAGCTGGAGCGCAAGCGGCTCGCCTATGTTGCGGCGACGCGAACCATGGGACCGCTGTTGATCGGCATGGCCTGCCGAGAGAGGCAGCCCTCGATGGCCCGTCTCCTCCACGACGCTGCGAACGAGGCGGACCGGCTGCCGGAGCTCTGGGTGCCCGGCAGGCCGAGCGTTCCGCGCGCCGCCGTGCGCGAGCTGACGGACGAGGAGAGGGAGGCGGCCCTGGCGCGATTCGCGGAGGTTCGGAGAGTCGCCACGAGGCCGTTCCTCGCCTCTCCGACCTCGATCAGCAAGGCGATGCTAGGCGAGGGGCCCGGCTCCACCGAGGGGGACTTTCCCGAGGAGCCGTACGTGTGGGCCGATCGTCGGGCCAAGGCCGCCACCACCGAGGGTCTGGCGGTGCACGCCACGCTCGAGCTGTACCGGCCCGGATGCGACCTGGACGCCCTGATCCGGGAGGCCTGCATGGCCGAGGGCGCACAGAACGTGGAGGAGGTCGCGAGGATGGTGCGAGCGGGCCTCGACGAGCCAGAGATCCGCGCCGCGCTCGACGGAACGGTCCAGGCGTGGCGCGAGGCGTTCCTCTCGGCGTGGGTCGAGGGCTGGCTGCTGGAAGGGTACATGGACCTCCTCATCCGGCGCCCGGACGGCGAGTTCGTGGTTCTGGACTACAAGACCGACCGCGCCGACACCGAGGAGCGGATCCGGAACTCGATGCGGCACCACCGCATCCAGGGAGCCTGCTACGCCCTGATGCTCGAGCAGACGCTCGGGCGCCGTCCCGTGCGGGTCGAGTTCCGCTTCCTCCGACCGGCTCCTCCCATCGTGCAGACGGTCGACGACCTGGACGAGGCGATCGGCGAGGTGCGATCCTTCCTCCGCGACTGGGACGGAGCCGCGCCGTTCGCGTAGAGAAGCGGCCGCGCCAGGGGCTATGCTGGAGGCCATGCTGCTGCCGCCCGTGGACGCGCCGCGCTGGGACTTCTGGAGCGATCTCGATCGCTGCAACGTCGTCTGGACCTCGCCCAGCGAGGACGCCTCCGGGTCGATGCCGTTGGGCAACGGCGAGGTGGGCCTCAACCTGTGGGTCGAGCCGAGCGGCGACCTCGTCTTCTACGTCTCCCGGACGGACGCATGGAGCGAGGCCTCGCGCCTGCTCAAGCCGGCTCGGGTGCGCGTGCGCCTCGAACCCTCGCCTCTGAAGCCGGCCGCGCCGTTCGAGCAGAGGCTGTCGCTCAGGGACGGTCGGGTCGAGTTGCGGATGGGCGGGTGGCGGTTCCGGGTGTTCGTGGATGCCTCCTCGCCGGTCGTCTACGTCGAGGGAAGAGGGGGCGACGCCGCGAGGGTGACGGCCACGGTCGAAAACTGGCGCACGGAGCCCCGCCGTTTGCAGGGCAAGGAGCTCCGGTCGAGCTGGACCATGCAGGACGCTCCGGAGAGCGTGCGCGTGCAGGAGAGTGCGGATCGGTTCGACGTGCGTAGCCCGAAAGCCGTGGTCTGGTGGCACCGCAACGAAACCTCCGTGGTCCCGTTCACCCTCCGCCACCAGGGCCTCGAGGCGGTCGCCGCCTTGGCGAAAGACCCGATCCTGCACCGCACGTTCGGAGGCCGCCTGCGTGGCGAGGGGTTCTTCCGGGTCGGCAAGGACTCGCTGGAGACCGCCCAGCCCGTGCGGTCCTTCTGCCTCACCCTGGCGACGGCGTCGGAGCAAACGGCCTCGGTGGAGGAGTGGCTCGCGCGGCTTCCGGATCCTGTACCCGCGGAGCGGGCGCGTTCCCGCACCTCGCGGTGGTGGAGAGCCTTTTGGGAGAGGAGCCACATCTTCGTGGAACCGCGGTGGACCGGAGAGTCCGCACGCGCTCCGGCTGGGAGTCGATTCGAACGGAAGCAGCCGCTTCGCCGGCGAGATCCGGGACGCGGTCGCGGCGCCCCGACCTCTGAGCGAGGCGGAGATCCGTCTGCTGGCGGCCAAGGGACCCGGCGAGTCCAAGGCCGCGACGCCCGAAGACATCCGCTTGGCGAACGGATTCACGGTGGCCGCCTGGATCCGCCCCGGCGAGGGAGAGTCCGGCAGAATCTTCGACAAGCTCACCGCGGGCGGCAGCGACGGCTTTCTGTTCGACGCGCACCGCGGCCTGGCCCTGCGTCTGATCGTGGGCCAACGCACGGTGCGCCTGGACCGGTGCCTGACGGCCGGTCGGTGGACGCACGTGGCGGCGACCGCCTCCTCCGACGGCTCGCTGGCGATCTACGTCGACGGCGTGCGCAGGGCCTTCTCGGAGCCGCCGAGCGTCAGCCAGGCGTACCAGCTCCAGAGGTACATGGCGGCCTGTTCCGGCAGGGGTGCCTATCCGATCAAGTTCAACGGCTCCATCTTCACCGTGGACCCGAAGCTCGCCGGGGGGCCGGACCTGAACCCCGACTGGCGCCGGTGGGGCGACTGCTACTGGTGGCAGAACACCCGCCTTCCTTACTTCGCGATGGTGGCGAGCGGCGACGCGGACCTCGCGGGGCCGCTGTTCGACCTGTACGAGCGGGTCCTGCCGCTGAGCGTGGCCCGCGCGAGAATCTACTACGGCGCTTCGGGCGTGTACTTCCCAGAGACGATGACCCCGTTCGGCACCTACGCCAACCGGGACTACGGCTGGGATCGGAATGGCAAGCAGCCCGGGGAGGTCGATTCCCCTTGGTGGCGCTACGCCTGGCAGCAGGGGCTGGAGCTGACGTCGCTGATGCTGGACTTCCACGACCAGACGCTGGATCGCCGGTTCCTCGAGCGTCGCGTGCTGCCGATGGCCAGGGAGGTGCTCGCCTACTTCGATTCCCGCTTCCCGCGCGACCCCTCTGGACGCCTGAGGATCGAACCGACGCAGGCCGTGGAGACCTACTGGAACGGGGTGGTGAACGACACCCCCACCGTCGCCGGGCTGCACGACGTCGTGGGGCGTCTTTCCCGGCTCCGGTTGCCCAAGGACTTGGCCGCGTTGGTGGCGCGCCTGCAGTCCGCGCTTCCGCCGTTGCCGGTGAGCGGAGACCGCATCGCGCCCGCGGAGAGATACGAACCGGTGCGCTCGAACGTCGAGAACCCCGAGCTGTACGCCATCTGGCCGTTCCGGCTGGCGGGCGTCGGCAGGCAGAACCTGTCCCTCGCGCGACGGACGTTCCTCGGAAGGATCGAGAAGGCGTCCGTCGGCTGGCAGTACGACGGCCAGTGCGCGGCCCTCAGCGGTCTGGCCGAGGAGGCGGGCCACATCCTGCTGGGCAAGGTGGGCAACTCCCACCCTGCGTTCCGCTTCCCTGCGATGTGGGGGCCGAACTACGACTGGCTGCCCGACCAGGACCACGGCAGCAACATCCTGCTGACCCTGCAGAACATGGTGCTGCAACCCGTCGGCGACAAGATCCACCTGCTGCCCGCCTGGCCGACGGATTGGAACGTCCGCTTCCGCCTGAAGGCCCCGAAGCGCACCACCGTCGAGGGGGAGTATCGCGACGGCAGGCTGCTGTGGCTGAAGGTGGACCCCCCGGAGCGGGCCAAGGACGTGGTTCTGCCCGTCGGCTAGCCGGCCCAGGGATCGCCCGGAACGGACGTCTCCAGCTCGACGGTCCGGCCCTCGGCGGCGGCCCGGAAGATCGCCTCGACGGCCTCGACGAAGTGCAGGCCCCTCGCCGCGTCGGCCACGGGGGCTCGGTCGTCCCGGATGCACTCCACCAGATGCAGGATGTCGCCGTACACGTGCACGTGGCCGCACTGTGGGTGGCGCCCTCTCGTGAACGGCACCGATTCCAGCGGGCACTCCAGCCGCAAGGGATCCTTGCCGATCCGGTGGACCGTCGCGCCGATCGGCAGGATGTCGAGGTGGTTGAACGTCTCGGGGTCCGTCTGGACGGCGCCCTTGAGGCCGTGGATCCGCAGGAACCTGCTGCCCGGCGCCGTGTCGCACCACGCTTCCGGCAGGGTCGCGAAGACGTTGCCCCCGAAGTCGAGCAGGGCGGCCGTGTTGTCGTGGCCGGTGACCTCGAACCGTTCGCCGTTCCACCGCCGCCAGTCGACGCACGTTCCCGAGAAAGCGGCCACGCGGCGCACCGGGCCAAGGAGGCACACCAGCGTCTGGAATCCGTACCCCCCGTGGTCCCTCAAGGGGCCGGCTTCGGCGCTGAAGAACCACGAAGGGTCGTTGGGGAACCCCACGTCGTCGTTGCCCCACCCCATCAGCGGCGGGACTCCGAGGAAGGGCTTGCCGATCTCCCCGTCGTCGATGACCCGCCGGATCTGGCGGTACATCGGCCAGAGGGCCTGGCCCGGAGCCGCGACCACCTTGAGCCCGCGGGCTTGGGCCTCGTCCCGGATCGCCCTCGCTTCGGCCACCGTGGGCGCCATCGGCTTCTGCACGTACACGTGCCGTCCGGCGCGGATCGCCCTCAGGGCGTGCTCGGCGTGCAGGGCGTGCGGGACGATCACCAGCACGGCGTCGCACTCGGCGC
>FWPV01015415.1_pt1 | contig 10983 bp, 11 predicted proteins | sample 2228371 | NCBI WGS metagenome assembly FWPV01 (sample SAMEA103939776, study PRJEB20133) | metagenome | reverse complement strand
GGTGGTGATGGTGACCTGGAACGTGCGGGACTGGGCCCTTCGGTCGCTGCGCTCCCTCTTCGCCGCCCTGGAGCGCTCCGCCCTCTCGGTCGAGGTGTGGGTGGTGGGGAGCAGGGGCAGGAGGTCGCTGGGGATGAAGAAGAACTCCTGCGGGCCGGTGGGCGTGTCGGCGAAGGCCCGTCCCAGGAAGCCGCGATACCAGAGGTCCTCGAGGGCGGAGGCAGGGTTGAGCCACGGTCGTTCCCGGTCGCGGCGGCCCGGCCCCATTGAGCGGATTGGACCGAAGCGGCGCTCAGCGTCGCGGACAGGATGCCGTCCCCCGTGCGCCGTCAGGAAGGCGAGCGCATCCTGCGAGGGCCTGCTGAGCGCCTCCACGTGCTCTGCCACGGCCTCCCGCTCGAGCATGGCCTGGGCGAGGCAGGCGGCGGCGTCGGGGGCCGAGCCGATCGGCGGATCGAATCCCCACAGCGTGGCGACGATTCGCAGGAATCCCAGGTCGCGGTCCTGTAGAGTCTGGCGCAGGGTGAGCATCGTGGCCTTCGCGCCAGGGCTTGGCCCGCTTGGAGGCCAAGGCTGGCGTGCGGACCCGGTCAGCGGATCATCTGCAGGGCCTTGGGGCAGACCTCTGCCTGCAGTTCGGTGATGTCGGATGTCAGGCCGGCGATCATCTCGCCGTCCATGTGGATCGTCAACGGACGGTCCGCCTGCAGCTCCAGTGTGCGAAAGCGCCCGAGGCGAACCTGACGGAAGCGCCCGTGGGTGCCCCGCATCACTTCGGGGATCAAGCGGATCATCATCAGGCGCGACACGTTCTCGACCATGGCGAAATCGAGCAGGCCGTCGTCGGGGCGAGCGTCGGGGGCCACCAAGAATCCACCGCCTTCGCGGCGGCCGTTCGCCAGGACCAGCATCAGTGCCTCCTGCTCGAGGTGCTGGTCGTCGATGCGGAGGGTGAGGCGCGGCGCCTCGTGGGAGCGGACAATGGTCTGCAGCACGGCCCACAGGTACATGGCGAAGCCCTGGACGCGGGTGATGCGGTAGGAGTAGTAGGTGACCTTGGCGTCGAAGCCAATGCCCAGGGCGTTGGTGAAGTACTCGTGCCGGCCGGAAGGGAAGCGCGCCAGGCCGACGTCCACCGCAGTGGGTTCGCCGGAGAAGAGGCGTTCGAGCGCCTCGAAGCACTGCTGCGGCACTCCGACGCTGGCGCTGAAGTCGTTGCCGGAGCCGATGGGGACGGCGGCCAGCATGGGGCGCTCTTGGGGAGGCAGGCGCATCAGGCCGTTGACAACCTCGTGGACGGTGCCGTCGCCGCCAATGGCGGCCACGACCTCGACCCCGCGCCGGCCGGCCTGCTCGGCCAGGGCGGTGGCGTGGCCGGGGTGCTGGGTCTCCGCCCACTCGGCCCCGGCGCGGTGCTCGATGGTGGGGCGGAGCGTGGAGGCCAGGCCCTGGGCGCGCCCTCGCCGGGCGCCCGGGTTGAAGATCAGAAGGACGCGCCGGGCCATGGCCTTCTCTCCGGGATCGCTGCACGGGTGGGTCGAGACGGGAGGGTGAGGGATGGCGACACGGGTGATGCGCTGCCTCGCCGCGGCATGGCTTCTCCTCCGCTGCACAGAGAAGGATGGCCGGATTATAGCGCCGGTGTGCAAGGGTCTTCGTGGTACCTTTTTTAAGCGTACCGGTCGTTGACTTGAGGGGGGGCGCTCGCTAGACTACAGATACCAGAGCTCCAGGCCACCGAGGGATTGCTCGCCCCCCGTACGCCGTGGGTTCTCTCCGGCCGAAGTGCCCACGCCGCTCCAAGGGAGTGGATGTTGGGAAGCGAATTCGCCAATCTGGCCGGGGTCACGCCCTTCCATACGGCACAAGCAGCGGTGGGGCCTTCCGGCAAGAGCGGCAGTGCCGGCCGTCCCGAGGATGGCAGGGGGCTCTTCTCCATTGTGGGTTTGGTCTGCGGGCTGAGCGGCTTTCAGGGGGGCATGACCGCGGTCAGGCCGCTGGTAGGTGGCGGGTGTAGATGACCAGGCTATCGCCGGGGGCGTAGAAGTCCGGCACTTCGGCGGCGCGCTGGTAGCCCAGAGCATCGTAGAAGGCGCGGGTGGGGGCATAGGAGTCCAGGCTGGAGGTCTCGACCACGATCAGCCGGCCTCCGGCGCGGCGCACTTCCTGCTCGACGTGCTGCATGAGGCAGCGGCCGATGCCGCGTCGGGCGCAGGCGCGATCGACGCAAATCCAGTAGAGGTCGAAGGTGCCCGTGGTGAGGGGGGTGGGGCCGTAGCAGGCGAAGCCGACCGGGCGGTCGGCGTCGTGTGCGGTGAGGAAGAAGTAGCCGTTGTGATCGGCGCGGGTGAGGTAATCGGTGAGCAGTTCCTGGACGCAGGCGACGTCTTCGGCGTCGAAGAGCGGTTCGTTCGAGGCGATGCGCAGGAGGGCGGCCTCGTCTTCCGGGGCAGTCGGTCGGACGGCGATCATTCCGGGGCGACGGCGAGTTTGAGGATGTGGCTGATGGTCTGGCTGTAGGTGTATCCGGCGGCGGAGGCGGAGCGGAAGAAGCCGGCGTCCGGTGCCAAGTCGGGGTTGGCGTTGACCTCGAGGATGTAGGGGATGCCGTCCCGCAGGCGGATGTCGACGCGGCCGTAGCCTCGCAGGCCGAGCACCTGGTAGGCCTTGACGGCGGCGTCCTCGATGCGCTGGCGCTCCTCGGCCGAGAGCGGCGCGGGGCACACCACCGGTGTGCCGCGGTACTCGACCGTGTTGGGCATCCACTTGCTCTCGAACGTGACGAACTGCTGCAGCGGATCGCGCGTCCAGTGGAAGACCACTTCGGAAATGGGCAGGACGGCGGGCCGTCGGTTCCCCCACAGGGCGACGTTGATCTCGCGTCCGGCGATGAACTCTTCGGCCAGGGCGGGCTGGCGGTACAGGTCGAGGCAGCGCTGGACGCGCTCGAGGAGTTCCTCGCGAGTGCGGGCGACGGAGTCCTGTGTGACGCCGAAGCTGCCGCCCTCGGCAACGGGCTTGACGATGGCGGGCAGGGGGACGGTGACGCTGCGCTGGCCGCCGTGGCGGAAGACCTGATAGCGCGGCACGCTCAGGCCGGCGGCCTCCAGCAGCTTCTTGGTGGTGAGTTTGTTGGCGCAGCGCTGCAGAGACTGGTAGGAGGCGCCGGTGTGAAGGAAGCCCATGGCCTCAAGAATGCGCGGCGCTTCCGGCTCGGTGAAGGCGCGACCGCCCAGGCTTTCGACCAGGTTGAACACGACGTACTGGTGGGGATCGTAGCGCTGCATCACTGCGGGCAGGTCGTCCCACACCGGGGCGATCTCCACGCGGCGCACGCGTCCGCGCAGGGCGGCGGCGACGGCCTGGGCCACCTCGCTCGTCTCCTCGTCGGCGATGCGGTCCTCCGGCCGACCGCGCTCGAGCGAGAGCGCCAGGCTGTGGGCGACCACCACCTGCAGCTGGCGCAGGCTGCGCGGGCGCGGCGGTGCTTCGGGGGCAAGGACGAGCGGCTCGGCGATGGGCAGGGCTTCGAGGGTGGCGATGCTTAGCTGCCGTTTGCGCGGGGCGGGGGATCGGGCGCGCCCGCTGGCGGAGTCCGGCGGCGCAGAGGAGGTTGAGGTGCGGCGGGTCGGGGGCGCGGATTCGGATCGGGAGGCGCGCCGCAGACTCGGAGGCTCGTCCGGGTCTGCCTCGGCGTCGGCGCGGGAGCGCCCGGGCGCCAGGTGCTGCGCGGCGAGCGAGGGTCTCTTGTTCATGGCTGCAGCATCTGCTCCGAGGGGAACGACCAGCGCTCCCCGCTCCTCCTGCGAATTCAAAGACAGTCTATCATTCCCAGAGAGGCGAGTCAAGACGTCGAGGGCCAGATTCGCGCGCGGCGCGAGGCGCGCCGCCTTGTTCGTCGCGGTGCGGAGGGGCTATAATCTGCCTCGCCCGCGCGCGATCCGAGATCGGGTCAAAGGAGGAATCGAGATGCTCGTCGGAGAGAGGATGTCCAAGCCGGTGATCACGGTCCATCCGGAGACGCCGATGCAGGAGGCGCTCAATCTCATGCGCAAGGAGAAGATCCGCCGCCTGCCGGTGGTCGACCGGAACGGGCGTCTGGTGGGGATCGTCACGGAGAAAGACCTGCTCCATGCCTCACCCTCGAGTGCCACCAGCCTCAGCGTGTGGGAACTGCACTACCTGCTGAGCAAGATCACCATCGAGGAGGTGATGACGCGGCAGGTGGTCACGGTGACGGAGGACACGCCCATCGAGGAGGCGGCGCGCCAAATGGTCGACAACCATGCGGGCGGTCTGCCGGTGATGCGCGGCGAGGAGGTGGTGGGCATCATCACCGAGACGGATCTGTTCAAGGTCTTCCTGGAGCTGCTGGGGGCGCGCGAGGCGGGCGTCCGCATCAGCGCGCTGGTTCGCAATGTGCCGGGTGAACTGGCGCGCTTGACCAAGGCTGTCTACGAGGCCGGCGGGAACATCCTGGCCCTGGGGACGTTCCTCGGGGAGAGCACGCAGAACCGCGAGATGACGCTCAAGGTGGAGGGGGTCCCCAAGGAGGCGCTGCAGAAAGCGATCGAGCCGGTCGTGGTGCGTGTGCTCGACGTGCGCGAGACGAGAGCCGCGTAGCGCGCCGCGCCGCCTGGGTGAGGAGACGAGAGCTGCCGCACGGCAGCTCTCGTCGTTCCGTGCCTAATGGACCTCGCGCCCCTTCGGAACAGCCAGCTTGAACCACGCCGGGATGAGGGTCAGGCTGCCCAGAGCGATGGTGGCGATGAAAGGAGCCCGAGGGCCGAAGTGAGTCCACAGCAGGCCGCCGATCCAGGGCGAGGGCAGGGAGACCAGCCCCCAGGATGTGGCGAGCAGGCCGTACGCCATGCCGCGCAGTTCGGTGGCGACGGCCTTCGAGATGAGCGACTGGATGGCAGGGTCCATCAGCGCCACGCCGACGGCCAGCCACGACCAGGAGAAGGCGAATCCCCAAAAGCCTGCGGCCAGGATGAAGACCAGCTTCGAGATCAGCACCGAGGCCAGCCCCAGGACGAGACCAACGCGCTCGCTCGTCCGGTCGACCAGCCAGCCGGCGGGGACGTTGGCCAGCACCAGCACGGTGCCGAAGATGCCGTCCATCAGGCCGATCTGCTGCCGTGTCAGGCCGTACAGGTCGGTCAGGTAGACCGGCATCAGGTCGAAGGAGAGCCTGGCGGCGACGTCGCGCACGCCGTCGGTGATCAGCAGCCAGGTGATCAAACCGCCGGAGAAGATGATGGAGGCCATGTGCAGAGTGGAGGCGCGCAGCGAGGCGAACGACAGAGGCGTGGCCGGCGCCGCCTGGCGCGTGCGGTCGGCGCTGGCCACCGCCAGCGACCAGATGCCGGCTGCGGCGAAGGCCATGCAGGTGGCGGCGAACAACCAGCGGAAGCCGAGTGTCTCAGCCAGCAGCCCGCCCAGCGGCGGGCCGACGATCCAGGTGAGATTGCGCGCTGCCTCGCCGCTGCCGAAGATGCGGCCGCGCGTCTCCGGTGTGCTGTGATCGGCAAGGTACGCGCGGTACGAGGGACGGATGAGCGCCATCGACAGCGCGGCGAAGGCTGGCGCGATCAGCGCCACCTGCCAGCTGCGAGCCAGGGCGAAGACGGCGTAGGCCAGCACGCCCGCCAGGCTGCCCAGCGCGATGGCCCGCAGTCTGCCGAGGGCATCGGAGAGCCAGCCGCCGAGGATCAGCAGCGCCAGCGGAACGATGGCCGACAGGGTGAAGAACAGCCCGACCTGTGCCACCTCGGCCCCCAACCAGCGCAGGTACACCGGCACCTGCACCGAGGTCATGGCGGAGGTCGCCTCGGTGAGGGAGATGGCGGCCAGGAAGAGCACCATGCGGGGCGTGAGGAACGAGGCTCTGGGTGTGGACGGTGGTGGGTGGCTCAGGGTTGCCCCCTACGCGCGCAGTGTGCTGCCCGCGTCCCTGCGGGCCTGTCCTGCCCCCGGCGGGACGGGCTGCAATTGTGCCACCGCCTCCGCTGGGTGACAAGGTGCGGCGGCGGAGGGGCCGATGGTACAATCGCGCCCGATGGACCTTTTCGACCACGCCCTCAGGCAGCGGCTGCGTCAGGAGGCTCCGCTGGCGGCCCGCATGCGGCCCCGCACGCTGGAGGAGTTCGTCGGCCAGGAGGAGATCGTCGGGCCGGGCCGGCTGCTGCGCCGCGCGATCGAAACCGACCGGCTGTTCTCCTCGATCATCCTGTGGGGGCCCCCGGGGTCGGGGAAGACCACTCTGGCGATGATCATCGCCAATCGCACTCGCTCTCACTTCGAGACCATCTCGGCGGTCCTGGCTGGCAAGGCGGAGCTGCGCCAGGTGATCGAGGCGGCGCAGGAGAGGCGCCGCCTCCACGGCACGCGCACCATCCTCTTCGTCGACGAGGTCCACCGCTGGAACAAGGCGCAGCAGGATGCGCTGCTGCCTCACGTGGAGAACGGCACGGTGACCCTGATCGGGGCCACCACCGAGAACCCCTACTTTGAGGTCATCGGAGCGCTGGTCTCTCGCTCGCGCATCTTCCAGCTGCGGCCGCTGGAGGACGCCGACGTCCGCCGCATCATCGAGGCGGCCCTGCGCGATCCCGAGCGCGGTTACGGCGGCCGCCGCGTCGTGCTCGATCCGGAGGCGCTGGATCATCTGGTGCGGGTGGCGGGCGGGGACGCCCGCAACGCCCTCAACGCTCTGGAGTTGGCGGTGGAATCCACGCCGGCGGACGCCGAAGGCGTCGTGCATGTGACGCTGGACGTGGCCCAGGAGTCGATCCAGCGCCGAGCCGTGCTCTACGACAAGGACGGCGATGTCCACTACGACACCATCTCGGCCTTCATCAAGTCGGTGCGCGGCTCAGACCCGGATGCCGCCCTGTACTGGCTCGCCAAGATGCTCTACGCGGGCGAGGACCCGCGCTTCATCCTGCGCCGCCTGCTGATCCTGGCCGGGGAAGACATCGGCCTGGCCGATCCCATGGGCTTGGTCGTGGCCAGCGCGGCGGCTCAGGCGTTTGACTACGTCGGACTCCCCGAGGGCGTCTATCCCATCGTCGAAGCGACGCTGTACCTGGCCACGGCCCCCAAGTCGAACACGGCCACCGCGTACTTCAAAGCCTACCGACTGCTCGAGGACCAAGGCCTCACCGCCGTGCCGACCCATCTGCAGGACGCCTCGCGGGACGGGGCCGCCCTCGGCCACGGCAAGGACTACATCTACCCGCACGAGTTCCCCGACCATCACGTGGGTCAGCAGTACCTGCCGCGCGAACTCCTGGGCACGTACTTCTACCAGCCGTCGGACCAGGGCTACGAGGCCCACGTGCGCGAGCGGCTCGAGCGCTGGCGGCAGGCCCAGCGGCGTGCCCTGGGCATCGAGCGCGTCGAGATGCGCCCGGATCTCTCGCCGGCCGAAGTCGAGGAACTCAAGCGGCGGCACACCCCGCGATCCAGCACGGAGTGAGGGCGCGCGTCCGATGACAGTCTTCTACTTGATCCGCCATGGCGAGAACGACTGGATTGGCAAGAGACTGCCGGGGAGGATACCGGGCCTTCACCTGAACGCCCGCGGCCGAGCCCAGGCGGAGGCCCTCGCCTCGGCGTTGGCCGAGGTGCCCTTCGCTGCCATCTACGTCAGCCCATTGGAACGAGCGCGCGAGACAGCAGCCCCGATCGCGCGGCGCCACGGGCTGCGCCTTCGGCTGAGGCAGGCTCTGGCCGAAGTCGACCCTGGGGAATGGGAGGGACTGCCCCTGAATCGCTTGCGCCGCCGCAGGCTGTGGCGCACCGTCCAGCAGGCGCCTTCCTTGGCGGCCTTCCCGGGGGGCGAGTCGTTTTGCGAAGTGCAGGCGAGGGTGGTCGGCGAACTCGAGCGCCTGCGCCGGCTGCATCCACGGGCGACCGTGGCCTGCGTCTCCCATGCGGACGTCATCCGCGTGGCGCTGGCCTACTACCTGGGCCTTCCCCTCGATCTCTTCCACCGCCTGGTGGTTGCCCCCGCTTCGTTCACCATTCTGCACCTGGAGGACGACGGGGCCCGGCTTGTCTGCCTGAACGACACATGCGCTGCGCAAGCCGCGGCCGGCGGATGATATACTTCATCCCGGCCACCCCAGCCGTGCCCGCCGGAGCCCAGGATGTCTCCGATCCTGTATGACCTCAACCCGGTGTCGCGCATCACCACCGGGGCCGTTGGCCCCCCGGGCAAGCGCGTCTTCTACCTGCAGGCGCGCAAGGGCGACCTGCTGGTGACCCTGCTCGTCGAGAAGCAGCAGGTGCAGGCGCTCGCCATCGGAGTGGAGCAGTTCCTGGCGGACCTGCAGCGCCGCTTCCCGTACCTGCCGGAGGCCTCGGCCGACTACGACCCGCAGGCGATGGAACTCGAGCAGCCCATCGAGCCGGCCTTCCGCGTCGGGCAGCTCGGCCTCGGCTACGATCAGGAGAACGACATGCTCGTCCTGGTGGCGCGGGAGATGCAGGAGGAGGGGGAGGACCCGGAGCAGGCGGCCGCGGTGCGCTTCTGGGGCACACGCTCGCAGATCCGCGCCTTCTCCCGCTGGGGCATGGAGGTCGCCAGCCGCGGCCGTCCCATCTGTGGTCACTGCGGCGAGCCGATGGACCCGGAGGGGCACTTCTGCCCGCGGCGCAACGGCCGCAAACGCTGAGGCCGCCGTGCCCGATCGGCCCCCATGGCTGCCGCGCCGGATGTCCAGGCCATCCTGACGACCCTGTCCCAGGGCAGGATCGATCTCGAGGGCCAGTTCCTCTGGGGCTCCAACTACTCGTTCCTGGTGCGAGTGCACGGCCCGGCAGGGGATCTGCGCGCGGTCTACAAGCCCAGCCGCGGCGAGAGACCGCTGTGGGACTTCCCGCCCGGGACGCTGGCGGCGCGCGAGGTGGCGGCCTATCTCACCAGCCGCAGCCTCGGATGGGACCTCGTGCCGCCGACGGTGATGCGCCAGGATGGCCCAGCCGGCCCGGGATCACTCCAACTCTACGTCGACGCCGATCCCAACCGACATTACTTCACCTTCACCCCGGAAGAGAAGGAGAGGCTGCGCCCTGCCGCTCTCTTCGATGTGCTCGTCAACAATGCCGACCGCAAGGGCGGTCATGTGCTGCTGGCCCCGGACGGAAGGTTGTGGCTGATCGATCACGGCGTGTGCTTCCACGAGCAGGACAAGCTGCGGACCGTGATCTGGGATTTCGCCGGGCAGGCGATCCCGCCTCCACTGCTTGAGGACGTGCGCCGCTTCAGCCAGCGGCTCTCCGGCGACGACCCCCTGCGAGCCGAGTTTGCCCGGCTGCTCGCGCCGCGCGAACTCGAGGCCCTTCAGGCGCGCGCCGCGCGCCTGCTGCGCGATCGGCGTTTTCCCCTGCCCGTCCCGTCCCGCCCCTATCCGTGGCCCCTGGTCTGAGCCGGCCGGCTGCGGCAGACGGCTGCCCCGCCGGAGATCCCCGGGACCAGACGCACTTCGTCCCCCTCGGCCAGCACGTGATCGGCCGTAACCGGCCGGCCGTTGACGACGAGCAGCAGCGAGCGTCGCCCAGGCTGCACCTGAAGTCTCTCGAGCAGCGCGGCCACGGTTGCGCCCGGCTCCAACTCGACATCCAATCGGTCGATGATGCCCTGGGGCGTCACCCGGCGCAAGGTGGTGTGCAGGCGGACATGGACGACCATGGGCGCGAGCGCCTCCACCTCATCCGCCCACGGTGCGCATGGCCACCATCTGCAGGTTCGTCATCTCCTCCATGGCGAAGCGCACGCCCTCGCGGCCCAGCCCGCTTTGGCGGTTGCCGCCGTAGGGCATGTGATCGGTGCGGAACGCCGGTGAGTCGTTGACGATCACGCCGCCGAAGTTGAGGTGGCGGATGGCCTGGAACACCCGATGCAGGTCGCGCGTGAACACGGAGGCCTGCAGGCCGTAGGAGGTGTCATCGGCCTGCGCCAGGGCTTCCGAGAAATCCTGGCACTCGATGACCGACGCCACCGGGGCGAAGGCTTCCTCGGCCACCACCTTCATCTCGGGGGTGACCCCGGTCAGAACGGTCGGGAGATAGACGGCTCCTTGGCGCTCGCCGCCGGTGAGGACGCTCGCTCCGCCCTGGCGCGCCTCGTCGACCCAGGCCTCGATGCGGCATGCCTCGCGTTCGTCGATCATGGGCCCGACATCGACGCGCTCATCCAGAGGATCGCCGACCACCATCGCGCGGGTGGCTTGGACGAAGCGCTCGGTGAACGGCTGATAGATCGGCTTCTCGCAGTAGATGCGCTGGACCGAGATGCACACCTGCCCGGAGTTGTAGTAGGCGCCGATGGCGCAGCGGCGGGCCGCCCAATCCAGGTCGGCGTCGGCGGCGACGATCACGGGCGAGGTGTTGCCCAGCTCCAAAGTGACCTTCTTGATGCCGGCCAGTTCCACGATGCGCCGCCCGACGGGCACGCTCCCGGTGAGAGTCACTTTGGCCACCCGCGCGTCGGTCACCAGCCATTCGCCGACGGTGCCGCCCGGGCCGACGACCACGTTGAGGGCGCCCGGCGGAAGCCCCGCCTGCTCGAGCACCTGGGCCAGGAGCACGGATGTGATCGGGGTCGTGCTGGCCGGCTTGAGCACGAGCGTGTTGCCCGCCGCCAGGGCCGGTGCGACTTTGTGGGCCACCAGGTTGAGCGGGAAGTTGAACGGCGTGATGGCGACGATCACGCCCACGGGGCGGCGGAGGTAGAACCCGAAGTAGCCTTCGCCTGCCGGGATGGCGTCGAGCGGGATGGTCTCGCCGTGGAGGCGCTTGGCCTCCTCGGCGGCAAAGGTGAAGGTGCTGATGCCGCGCTCCACCTCCAGGCGGGCGTACTTGAGCGCCTTGCCGGCTTCGATGGCGATGGTGCGGGCGAACTCCTCGCTCCGCTCGGCGATCAGGGCTGCGGCGCGAGAGAGGATCTCCCAGCGCCGGTGGGCGGGCAAGGCC
>FWPV01015413.1_pt1 | contig 10983 bp, 9 predicted proteins | sample 2228371 | NCBI WGS metagenome assembly FWPV01 (sample SAMEA103939776, study PRJEB20133) | metagenome | reverse complement strand
ATGAAGGCGGGGAAAGGCGGCTTATTATGCTCCCCCCTTCCGGGTTTTCCAAGTGAAGCGGATGCGTCCCTCCCCCGGCGGAGAGGGAAAGGAGTACCGGCACTCCTCCTTTCGGGAGGCTTCAAAGACGGCCGGCTCGGGTTTGCTCCTGACCCCGGGAAGGCCGCGCTGCGCGCTACGACGACTCACCCTCGAGCTCGCGCAGGCGCGCCTCCAGCTCGGCGATCCTGGCCTTGAGCTCGTCTATCTCCTGCTGCATGCCCATGACCATGCGCGCGCCCCTGGCGTTCAGCTTCTCGCCGTCGATAAGGCGGTGTACCGTCCTCAAGGTCTCGATGTTCTCGTTCGAATACAGCCGGGTATTCCCCTCCGTCCGGCTGGGGGTGACCAGGCCGGCGCTCTCATAGCGCCGCAGCGTGCTCTGCTCGCAGGAAAGCAGCCGGGAGACCACCCCTATGGTGTAGAGGGGTTCCGAATCTCCACGGCCGGGGATCTTTGCCTCATCACCCATGATCTATTTATATCTCCGTGGAAATAATCTGTCAATTATGACTAGAAGACTTGACATAAAATATTAATATATCTAACATAAAAAGTGAGATTAGAGGGACTTGGACATGCTGGAGGAGGTGGTGCCCTTGGCGGAACGCGAGAGATGCATCTTCTGCGGGAGCGCCGGTTCCATTGAATTCGACATGTGTCAGGTCTGCCTGTTCGATTACGCGAGGCTGGAAGAGGGTATCGACGCGGAGGCCGGCAGGGCGCTCACGGCATCCGAAAGGGGACTCGAAGTCGAGTACGGCCCACGGGGCGGTGATAGGGGATACGCGTTGAGCACCCTCCCGGTTTGAGCGCAGGAAAGACGCGAAAAACCTGAAAGGAGGTGGGTGAGATGTCTATCGTCAGGTGGAGACCGTTCTTCCCCGTAGCGTTTCGAGACTGGACGCCGAGGGGGTGGTTCTGGAGCGACATAGACGACTTCACGCTCTTCCCCACCTTTCATGACTGGCCGAGCATGGACGTCTACTCCGAGAAGGACGACATGGTGGTCAAGATGGAGCTGCCGGAGTTCAAGGCCGACGACGTGAGCATCGACCTGCATGACTCCACCCTGACCATCAGCGGGCGACATGAGCGCGAGGAGAAGGTCGAGGACAAGAACTATTACCGCCGGGAGCGGGTGGCCGGATCCTTCACCCGCAGCGTGCCGCTTCCCGGCGAGGTGAAGGAGGAGGACATCTCGGCCAGCCTCAAGGACGGCGTCCTGGAGATCCGCATCAGAGGCGCGGGCAAGTCCGTCGAGGGAAGGAAGAAGATCCCCATCGCTTCCTCCTGATCGTACCCTTATGGGGAAGAGGCTGAGGCGCGGGCCCCCGGGGTCCGCGCCGGACTTTTCCCGGCGCCGTTATGTAGGGGCATGAGGACCGAGGCTCCATCCGCGCGGCACCACCCCGGTCTATAATAGGCGGTGATATGGGCGTGAGAGGAAGAGACGGCGTGGCGCGGCGGACCTGCCTGGGGGCAAGGCCCGGCGGCCGCGCATATGCCCGTGAGAAAGAAAACGGGGGGCTCGACGGGGAAGACGAGGGGGGTGCCGCTGCCCGCCTGTGAGCCCCATACGGTCTCCGGGCGGGGGAGCGGCGTCCATGTCCGGGAAGGAGGACGACTTTGAAGCCCAATGCCCTGGTCATCAACGCGGCGGACAACGTGGCGGTGGCTCTGGAGGATATCGCCCGGGGCGGGACGGTACGCCTCGCGGACGGGCGCGAACTTGCGGCGGCCGACGACATCCCCTTCAGTCACAAGGTGGCCCTGCGCGATCTGGCGCCCGGCGAGGACGTCGTCAAGTACGGCGAGGTGATCGGCCGGGCCAGTCAGGGGATTGAGAAAGGGGGCTGGGTGCATACCCATAACCTGGCGGTGGACGAATGAGGGGAACCCGAGGGATGCCGACGGCGATGGAGAACGGAGGTGGGCGATGGCCGTGAAGGAGAGCTTCATGGGTTTTGCCAGGCCGGACGGCGGCGTGGGGGCCAGGAATCACGTGGCGGTCGTCCCCTCCGTGGCCTGCGCCAACGGGGTGGTGGAGGCCATAGCCCGCGAGGTGCCCGGGGCGACGCCGCTCTATCACGGGCATGGCTGCGGCAGGGGAGGTGAGGACCTGGGCAGGCATTTCAGAACCCTGGCCAACCTGGCGGTCAACCCCAACGTGTTCGGGACCCTGGTGGTAGGGCTGGGGTGCGAGGTGATCAAGGCCGAGTACCTGGCGGAGCGCATCTCCCATTCCGGCAGGCGCGTGGAGTTCCTGAACATCCAGGATGTCGGGGGGTCCCGCAGGGCGGCGGCGCGCGGGGCGGAGGCAGCCCGTGCCCTGCTCCGCGAGGCGGAGAGGGTGGAGAGGGAGGAGGCTTCCCTCGACCGCGTGGTGCTGGGGCTGGAATGCGGGGGCTCCGATGCCTTCTCCGGCGTCACCGCCAACCCCGCCGTGGGTCTGGTGGCGGACTGGCTGGCGGGCGAAGGGGGCACGGTCATCCTCACCGAGGCCACGGAGATGATCGGCACCGCCCATATCCTGGCGCGCCGTTCCCGCAGCGGGGCGATCGCGGAGCGCGTGACCTCGATGATCGCGGAAGCCGAGCGCAGGACTCGCGAGATCCTGGGACCGCTGGCCTCCCAGGTCATAGCCCCCGGGAACATGGACGGCGGCATGAGCTCCATCCGCGAGAAGTCCCTGGGGTGCATCCTCAAGGGAGGAGGCACCACCGTGAACGAGGTGGTGGATTACGGCGACATCCCGAGGGAGAAGGGGCTGGTGATCATGGACGGCCCGGGCTACGACGTGGAGTCCATGGCCGGGCTCGCGGCCTGCGGGTGCCAGGCCATGCTCTTCACCACCGGGCGCGGCAATCCCCTCGGCTTCCCCATCGTGCCGGTGATCAAGGTGGCCAGCAACAGCCGTCTCTTCCAGGCCATGGAGGACGACATGGACGTAAACGCCGGCGCGGTGCTGGAGGGGAGCTCGCTGGAGGAGGTCGCCGCCGGGATCCGGGCCTTGCTGCTGCGGGTGCTCAACGGGGAGGAGACCAGGAGCGAGGTCAACCGCCAGCACGGCATCCTCTGCCTGTATACCGTCACCCCGGCCTTCTGAACCGGACTTTCCCTGTCCGCTCGTGGATGCTAGCGGCGTTCAGAGGCTGGCCGCCTTTTTCATGCCCTCTCCGGAATCGCGCCCCCTCGAGGGCGTCTCCCGCGGGCCGGGAGGCCTGTACTCGTAGGGGGTCTCTCGCCCTTCTTCCCCTTCCTGGCGGTGGCGGAATCCTCGCAGGAGGGTCTTCAGGAGTCTGGATCCCCTGAGTCTGGAGTCGATGAAAAAGCCTTTTGTGTCCTTCTTTTGCATCCTCTCCCCCTTGCAATATCTATACATGAAGCATTTATCTGTATCGGCAGGGAGGGCCATGCAGATAAGCCCGATCTCGCGATTGTAACAGAGATTTCACATCGCCGGCGGCGCCGGATGCAGCGGGTCCGCGGCACGATAGCTGATACCCGGGGAGCCGCGGACGAGGCAGGGGATGCGGGAAGGCCGCACGCGAGGGCGAGAGGCGAGGGAGACGCCGCCCCCGGGCAAATCCACCCGTTGCGTTAATAGATTTCGAGGCAACGAAGCCTTTTTGGGTTGATATATCATGAGTCGATTCGGGCCATATACAATGGGAGTCCCGTTGATATATCATGGCCGCGATATGGTCGAGGCCGCGCCGTCATCCCCTCGCCCCCGGCGGGGGAGCGGTGGCATTCACGGCGGGCGTCGGCAAGGCCGGTCGTGCCGGGGTGCAGAGCCGCGATCGCCGGTGATCCGCGGGGGCTGACAGACCTGGGGGCGGCCGGACCTCCTGGCCCTCTACTCTCCGCGCGGCGGAAGCGCGGTCCCCGGGCGAGGTCGGGATGTTGCGGAAGGGCCTTGAGCCCCCGTCCGCGGGCCGCGTGCAGGGAGAACGGAAAGGAGACCGATGAAGTGAGGAGACTCGCGGGGGTGTCGAGAGCACTGCGTCGCCCGTCCGTATCGGTGGTGCTCCTCGTTCTTCTCCTGGCGGCAGCCCCCTTTTCGCCCGCGGTTTCCAATGCGGCCGCGGTCCCCGCGCCCAGGGCTCTCCTGGTGATGGCCTTCGCGCCCGGGGAGAGCCTGCGAGCGGCCTCCGTTCCCGACCTCCAGGCCACGGTGGAGACGCTGAGGAAATACGATTTCGAGGTCTACGTCCTGGACGCCTACGAGGAGGACGGCTCACTCACCCCCTGCCCCCACTACCGCCTGCACCGCTTCGTGTCAGACCGCCGCTACAACCTCGTGGTCTATTACGGGCACGGGAACCGCGAACGCTGGGGATTCTGCCTTCCCCAGGACAGGGCCTGGGCGTCCCGCACCGACACCGTGGAGGGAATGGACGAGGCGCGGGAGTTCGGGGACCACCGCAGTCACTGGCGTGACGAGATCAGGCTGGCGCCCGATGCCATGGTGATCATGCGCCACACCTGCTTCGCCGCCGGCCCGGAGGCGGCGGACATGGCCGCAGGGGCCGCGCTGCTGTCACGGGAGGAGGTCCTCGCGCGCCTGAACGAGTACTCCCACACCTTCCTGCAGCCGGGGCCGGGGGCGCGCTCCTATACCGCCAGCGCCAACGTGGGGTCGACCCCCTCCTACCTGGAGTCGCTCTTCCGCGACCACGGCAGGCCTATCGGGGAGCTCACCGTCCCCGATCTCTCCGCCTCCTATGCGGCGGGCAGCGGTTACGAGCTGCTCCAGGGCCCCCATTACCGCCTGGGAGCGGAGGGGATGACCTACCGCAAGAACCGCATGCCGGGAAACACCAACGGCGCCGTCTGGGGGCAGCCCGCGTGGGCCGGTGACCCGCGCCTCACGGCAGCGGAGGTGTGCGGGAAGGTGCCGGGGGACAGGAACGGCGACGGCGACAACACCGACCTGGGAGAGCCCTGCTTCCCACACGACAGGCGGGATGTCTTCGCCGCCGGGGACACTTCGTACAACTTCTTTCCCTTCCTGAGCATAGCCAACCCCGGCTCCTCCTCCACCTGGGCGGAGGTGGTCTTCCGCGACGAGGCGGGCGAGTACCTGAAGATATACCGCGAGGTGGCGGCGTCCTCCCGCCTCACCCTGGACCTCAACGCCAACCCGAACCTGAGGGACAAGAACCTCGCGGTGGAGGTGCGCTCCGTGGACGGGACGCCGCTGCTGGCGGAGAGGCCCATGTACTTCCGCTACCGGGGCTGGATGGACGGGGGCTCGGACGCCTTCGGCTCGCCGCATGCCAGGAGCGTGTGGTATTTCGCCGAGGGCTACGCCTCGGATTCCCAACCCTTCCATGAATATATCTGCATCGCCAACTTCGGGGAGGGGACCGCGCGCGGGAGGCTGGAGCTGCTTCCGCAGGGAGGCGACGGGGTGGCGGTGGACCTGGAGATACCGGCCGGAGCGCGCCGCACCTACCACGTGAACGCCTATATCCAGGGCGAGGTGGCGGCGAGGGTGGAGACGGACCTGCCGGTGGCGGCGGAGCGTTCCATGTATTTCCTCTACCGCTCTCCAGAAGGCGCCTTTGTCGCCGACGGGGGGCACTGCAAGCCCGGAGTGAGCGCTCTTTCCAGGGAATGGTATTTCGCCGAAGGGAGGGTTGCCGGCGATTTCGACACCTGGATCCTGGTGGCGAACCCGGGAACGGAGGCGGCCACCGCGAGGGTCTGCTGCCACACGCCGCGGGGGGAGGAGGTCACAAGGGAACTGGCCTTGCCCCCCGGGACACGCCGCACCCTGAGGGTCAACGACCTCTTCGCGTCGGCCTCGGACGTATCGGTGAGCGTGCGGTCAGACGGCCCCGTCGCCTGCGAGAGGGCCGTGTACTTCCGCTATAACGGCACCTGGGACGACGGGCATGTCTCCACGGGGACGCTGGAGCCGTCGCGGAGGTGGATGTTCGCCGAGGGCTCGGCCTTCCCCGGCATCCACGAATACGTGCTGGTCCTGAACCCCAACCCCGAGGCCGCCACCGTGGAGGCCAGGTACCTGTTGGGACCAGGGGAGGGCACGCGTTCCGCCACCTACCGGGTGGGCCCGCGCGCCAGGATGACCGTCGACGTGAATGCGGCGCTGGCCGCGGACGGCAATCCCTCCCAGGTGGCGCTGGACCTGGTGTCCAGCCTGCCCGTGGTCGTCGAGAGGGCCATGTACTTCGACCTGGGAAGGGGAGGGGAGGGAAGGGAGCCCATACGCGGAGGGCACGTCTCTCCCGGGGCCGTTTCGCCGGCCGCGGCATGGCTCTTCTCCGAGGCCTACACCGGCAGATAGGGCGGAACGGCGGGAGGGGCATGGGCCTGCCCGCCGGACCGCGCGGCCTTTCGCGGCCCCTGAAGCACGCGGAGGGACTGTCCCGTTCTCGTCCTCGGGCAAGGGGCTTGAGGGAGGGACGCGGCGGTCCCGCGTTATCGGCGGGCGTTAAGGGATGAGCATCCTGAAGACGGAGCCGCCGCCCTCCCTCGCCTCGCACCAGATGCCGCCCCCGTGCCCGTGCGCGATCTCCCTGGCGATGAACAGGCCCAGGCCCAGGCCGCTCGAGGCGTGATGAGCGGCATCTTCCAGTTGATGGAAGCGCTCGAAGATGACCTCGCGGTCCTTCTCGGGGATCCCCGGCCCGCGGTCGTAAACGGAGATGAGCAGACCTCCCCCCTCGCGCCTGGCCTCCAGCAGGACGGGGCAGGAGGGCGGGGAATACTTGACCGCGTTGTCCAGGAGGATGATCAGTGCGTCGGCGATCTTCTCCGCGTCCAGCACGTGCGCCCCCACTCCCTCGCCGATGCGGACCTCGAACTCTTGACCGGCGCCCTTCTCGCGCATCTGGCCCACCGCGTGCTCGAGAAGCGGCGGCACCGCGGCCTCCTTCTTCTCCACCGCGAATAGCCCCCGCTCGATGCGCGAGAGGTCGAGGAGGTCGTCTATGGTCTTGGCCATCTTGTCCGCCCTGGCGTTGATGATGCGCATCTTCTCCAGGCTTTCCCCGTCGATCCCCGCGAGGTCCCCGTGCAGGAAGGCATCCGCGTAGCCCTTGATGATGGAGAGGGGTGTGCGCAGCTCGTGGGAGGCTATGTCCACGAAGTGCCTGATGCTCTCCACGTGCACCAGACGCTCCTCCTCGATGGCCAGGGCGCGGGCCAGCATCCCCATGAGGTGCATGTCCGGGGGGGTGAAGCTCCCGGCCTCCCGGCCGAAAAGACAGAGCATGCCCACGGTCTTCTCGCGCAGGCGCGCGGGGTAGCCCAGGAAGGAACGGAATCCCTCCCGCGCCGCGTCCGGGTCCCGGGCGTATGCCGTGCCCTCCAGGTCTTCGATCACGCGAGGCTCCGCGGCATCCGCGAGCATGTCCTCGTAGCCCGTGTAAGCGGCGGCGGCCTCCCGGTCCGAGATCCGCTCGATCCTGTCCCCCGAGGGGTAGAGGACGGTGAGGCCGCCCTTGTCGAGGCGGCAGTAACGCAGCGCGCCCTCCCCCATCACCCTGCCGGCCACCGCCACTATCCTGGCGATGTTTTCCATGGGGTCCGCGCCCAGCCCGAGGAGGCAGCGCCTCAGTTCGTCCAGGCGCCACTCCTCGCGTTTGCGTTCCGTTACGTCGTGGGCCACGTTGGTGAAGGCGATGACCCTGCCTTCCCTGTCGTATAGCGGGGCTCCGGTCACGCTTCCTATGGCCACGCTGCCGTCCCTTCTTACGAAGCGCAGTTCGTCCCGCACGGTTTCTCCCGCGGAAAGGCGCCGTATATCGTCGATGGCGCGCGCGTGGTCGTCGGGGTGTAGGATGTTCAGCTCCAGCACGTTCTTTCCCAGGAGCTCGTGCTCGCCGTACCCTATGAGTTCGCACGCCTTGCGGTTGACGCCGATGAGCCTCATCTCCGTGTCGTAGGTGAAGATGGCCTCCCCCGTGAAGTCGTAGATGAGGCGGTATTTCTCCTCGGATTCTCGCAGGGCCTCCTCCCAGCGCTTCCTCTCCGTGATGTCCCGGGTGTGGATGACCAGCCCACGGATGGCGGGGTCGTCGAGCAGGTTGTTGGCGGTGGCCTCGTAGTGATGCCAGGAGCCGTCCGCATGCCTGATGCGTATCTCCGCGTATTCCGCCGTCCCCTCGCGCGAGACGGCGTAGGCCAGGGCCTCGGCGCTGTCCCCGATGTCTTCGGGATGGGCGAAGTCGAAGAGGTTCTTTCCCACCAGCTCCTCGGGATCGTATCCCGCGGCGCGTTTCACCGAGGGGCTCACGTAGCGGATGCGCCCGTCGGCCCCGAGCACGGTGATGACGTCCGTGGTGCTCTCCACCAGAGAGCGGAAATATTCCTCGCTGCGGTGCAGCTCCGTCTCCAGACGTTTCCTCTCCGTGATGTCGCGGGCATGCACGACGATCCCCTCGATGGCCGGGTTGTCGAGGGCGTTGATGCCGAAGGCCTCGAAGACCTGCCAGGAGCCGTCTTTTCGCAGCCAGCGGTATTCCACCGTCGCGGAGGGAAGGTCGTTCTCGATCCCCTGGGAGAAGACGGCGACGACGCGGTCGGTGTCCTCCGGGTGCAGCAGCTCGAAGGGGGACCTCCCGAGAAGCTCCTCCGGCTCGTATCCCGAGATCCGCTTTATGGAGGGGCTCACGTAGCGCAGCCTGCCCTCGCGGTCCAGCACGGAGATGATGTCATGGGTGTTTTCGGTGATGTAGCGGAAGTAGGCCTCGCTCCTCCGCAGGTCCTCCTCCAGGCGGCGGTGCTCGGTGATGTCGCGCGCGCTCACCACGATACCCCTCACCAGGGGGTCCTCGAGGAGGTTGTTGCCCACGGCCTCGAACCAGCGCCAGGAGCCGTCGTGGCGGCGGACCCTTACGACGAGGTAGGGGGAATAGCCGCGGCGGTCGACGCCCGTGCGGTAGAACTCCGCCGCCCGCGCCAGGTCATCGGGGTGGAGGAAAGAGCAGACGTTCCTCCCCGCCACCGACTCGGGGTCGTATCCCAGCAGGCGCCTCGCCGAGGGGCTGGCGAAGACTATGTCGCCCGAGCGGTCCAGGAGCAGGATGAGGTCGAAGGTGTATTCGATGAGCGACCTGGCGTACCTCTCGATGGCGTCGGCCCCCGCCCGCCGCTCATCACCTCCATGGGAGGCGTCTTTTCGACCCGGGAGTCCACCCTCCGGGGGTTCTTCCCCCCTGCCGTCCCTCTCGTCCGTCTCTTCTCCGCCCATGAGCGCCGACCTTCCCGGGGCCGACGGCCCCGTGCCGCTGGCTTCTTCGCGCCGGCCTCCGATGCCGACCGGGAGGCGCCGCCGTCCACCTCCGTGCATCGCGGGGAAGGCTTGCTTCCGGGGCCGGCTCGGACCCGGCGGACCGGCGTCTCTCTGTATATCGGCTCCGCGGAAGGGGAACATGATGCCGTGCGCGTTCGCGCCGGCGTGGGTGTGCGTGGAATCAACCGGGCCTTCAGTACGGGTACCAGGCGGGGGGCTCGATGCCGGTGCCGAAGTCCACGCCCCGCCACCCCGAGGCTCCCTTCTCCATCACCACGTAGGGGCTCTCCAGGCGCTCGCTGGTGCAGACCGCCCTCCCCACCGCCATGTCTCCCTGGATGACGATGTTGTCGATCCTGAACTCCATGCCGGGGGCCGAGTTCTGCTTCACGAAGTCGATCATGGCCGCCTCCACCTCGGCGAGCTCGTCGTCCTCGGAGCCGGCCTGCTTCTTCCCCTCCGCGTAGCCTGCCTCGTAGCCCTCCGACCACCCCTGAAGGTAGCCGCGGAGGAAAGCCTCGTCCGCTCCCTCCGGCTCCGGGGCCTGCGGCTCGTATTTCCCCGCCTTTCCGTCCTCGAGGCCTTGCTCAAGACCCTCGGCCCGCCCGCGCGAGAACCCGTCCTCGTAGGACGCCCGCGCCGTTTCGCCTTGATCCAAGGCCGCGCCGTTCTTCTCCTCCCCGGAGCCCCCGCAGCCGGCGAAGAGGGCCGCGGACAGGAGCAGCAGGGAGACGGACGCCAGCACGGACATCGACCATCTCTTTCTCACCCCCGGTCCCCCCTTTCTCAGGTATCCCGGTCCATCTCCGGCCTGACCCGCCTGCCAGGGCTCTCGCCCTCGATACGCTCGTCCGGGTTTGGGCGGTGCGGGAAAGAAGTTCTTGCCTCCATCACGGCTCGCGGCACATCCTCGGCCTGACCCGCCTGCCGCGGCGCTTATCCCCGACATACCCATCCGGGGTCGGGCGGTGCGGGAAGTACGCCCCGGCTTCTCTCACAGCTCGCGGTACATCCTCAACATGCCCGGGCTGTTGAAGATGCGCATGAACTCGTCGTCGGTCTTTTCCTCCACCGCCACGAAGCCCGCCTTTTCGTATGCTCCCCGCGCCGGTTCGTTGCCTATGAGCATGTTCAGCTCCGCGCACGTGTAGCCCCGCTCGCGCCCCCTGCGCAGTATCTCCTCGAGGAGGGCCGTGACCAGGCCGCGGCGGCGGAACTCCGGGAAAACCGCCACGTGCTCGATCACCCAGGAATCCAGGTAGTGACCGGGGTAGACGCGGTAGAAAGGCTGCAGGCGGGCGTTCATCGCCTTTCCCTCCGCGCGGTCGATGCCCACCTCCGCCAGCGCCTCGCGTACCAGCGCATCACCGTTGCGGGCCTCGTTGTAGCCGCACAGGCAGCCCGCGACCTCGCCCTCCACCTCGCATACCAGGTAGTGGGAATAATGGTAGAAGGAGGGAGGATCCGCCTTGAAAAGGGCGGCCAGCAGGCCCAGTTTCTCCTCCCTGTCCCCCGGGAACATGAGGTCGTATATGGAGATTTCCAGGTGACTCTTGCCCGCCAGGTAGATGAGCCGTGCCGCAGCCTCGGCGTCCCCGGGCGTGGCGGGGCGGATCAGCGGGGGGTTTGCGCGCATCTTTCCGTTACCGTTCATACAGGCTATCTTACCATCT
>FWPV01015411.1_pt1 | contig 10984 bp, 10 predicted proteins | sample 2228371 | NCBI WGS metagenome assembly FWPV01 (sample SAMEA103939776, study PRJEB20133) | metagenome | reverse complement strand
GAGCGCCGTGGTGGGCTCGTCGGCGAACAGCAGGGTGGGACCGCAGGCCAGGGCGATTGCGATGGTCACCCGCTGGCGCATGCCCCCGGACAGCTGGTGCGGGTACTCGTGGAGGCGGCGGGCCGGTTCGGGGATGCCGACGCTGCGCAGGAGCGTCTCGGCCGTCGTCAGCGCCTCCTTGCGGTCCATGCCGAGGTGCTTGCGCAACCCCTCGGTGATCTGCGCGCCGATCTTCATCACCGGGTTGAGCGCCGTCATCGGGTCCTGGAAGATCATCGCCATCTCCGGGCCCCGCAGCTTGCGCAGCTGCCTGAGCGGCATGGTGGTGAGCTCCATGCCCTCGAACTCCACCGAGCCCTCCCGGATGACGTTGCGGCCGGGGAGCAGCCCCATCAGCGAGCGGGCGAGGATCGTCTTGCCCGAGCCGGATTCGCCGACGACCCCCAGGGTCTTGCCCCGGTCGAGCGTGAACGACACCCCGTCGACGGCCCGGACGACCCCGAGCGGGGTCTTGAAGTGGGTCTTCAGGTCCTCGACCTTGAGCAGCAGACCCTTCTCGGGGCGGTGGCTGGCGAGCGTGCCCCGGGCGTTCGCGGTCGTGCCGGGCATCAGCCCACCGCCTCCTTCACGTTGAACCGGCTCTGCAGGACGTCGCCGAGCAGGTTGATGGACAACACGGTGAGGAACATCACGAATGCCGGCATGAGCGACACCCACCAGGCGTCACGCAACACCTGCTGGCCCTCGACGATCATGAACCCCCAGGTCGGGGTGGGTGGGCGGACCGACAGGCCGAGGAAGGCCAGGGCACCTTCGGCCACGATGAGGATGGCCATGCCGGTCAGCGAGAAGCTGAGCATCGGCGGGACCACGTTGGGGAAGATCTCCCGCACGATCACCCGCCGGTCACCGGCCCCAAGCGCCCGGGCCGCCATCACGAACTCGCGCTGGCTGTAGACGAGCGTGTTGGCACGGACCAGCCGGGTGAGCGGGGGGATCGACAGGATGCTGAGCGCGAACACCACGAGGAACGTCCGGCTCAGCGTGAATGTCTGACCGAGCAGGGTGACCTGCCGGTCGGACCCATCGGAGTTCGCACCGAAGGTGACCAGCAGCAGCGCCAGGATCAGCGGTGGGAAGGCGAGCACCACGTCCATGGCCGTGGTGATCACCAGGTCGGCCTTCTTGCGGTAGTAGCCGGCGATCAACCCGAACAGGCCTCCGAAGAACAACCCGAGGGTGATCGAGCTGGCACCGATCAGCAGCGACACCCGGGCGCCGTAGACGGCACGGGAGAAGATGTCCCGACCCTGGCGGTCGGTGCCCATCCACCCCATCTTGTCCGAGGTGTCGTCCCAGAACAGCCAGACCGGGGCCGACCTGGACGCCAGGATGTCCTGCTTCTGGTAGTCCTTCACCCACGGCAGCACGTCGGCGAACAGGGCGTGGAACACCACCAGGCCCAACCAGGCGATGGCGAGCCAGAACGTGACGCGGCCCCGCTTGCGCACCTTCGTCGAGACCAGCTTGGCGTCGGCACCGGTGACCGGCAGGGGCTCCACCACCGTTGCAACCCCGGACCCGGTGGTGGGGGCCTCGGCGACGGCCGCAGTGCTAGAGGAGGGCTCGGGCATGGCGGATCCTCGGATCGAGAGCGGAGTAGAGGGCGTCGACGGCGAAGTTCAGGAGCACGAAGGCGACCGCGAAGAAGGTGACGCACACCTGCACGACCGGGTAGTCGCGCCGACCGATCGCCTCGATGGTCAGCGTCCCCATGCCCGGGAGGGCGAAGATCTGCTCGACGATCAGCGCACCACCGATGAGCGCGCCCACCTGGAGCGCGGCCGCGGTGATCAGCGAGAAGCTCGACGGGCGGAGCGCATGGCGGAGCAGGATCCTGCCGGTGCTCATGCCCTTGGCCCGGGCCATGGAGATGAAGTCGTTCTGCAGCGTGGCGATCATGTCGGTCCGCAGCAGGCGCATGTACCCGGCGAAGCTGGCCAGTGCGAGCACCAGGGCCGGGAGGAAGTAGGACTTGAAGTGACCGACCGGGCTCTCGAAGAGGCTGGTCGTCGAACTGATCGCCGGGAACCACCCGAGTCGGAGAGCGAAGATGAACACAAACAGGACACCCAGGATGAAGTTGGGTGTCGAGAGCAGGCCGAAAGCGAATGTGTTCGTTGCCCGGTCGAACGGGCCGTTCTGACGGTAGGCGGCCCAGATGCCCACCGGGATCGCCAGGGCCAGGGCGAAGAACTGGGCGTAGAACATCAACACGAGCGTCGGTGGCAGCCGGGCACGGATCAGGTCGGTCACCGGGGTGTTGAAGCCGTAGCTGACCCCGAGATTCCCAGTGAAGGTGTCCTGCACCCAGATCCAGTACTGCGTCGGGAGGGGCCGGTCGAGTCCGAGCTGCTCGCGGATGATGGCGAGCTGCTCGGGCGTGGCCCCTGGCCCGGCCTTGAGGACCTCGGGCTTCTCGGGGAAGGCGCGCATGGCGAGGAAGGTGAGGAGCGTGACCGCGAACAGCACGACGAGCAGCTTGGCCACGCGCTCGAACCAGTACCGGGACGCGTGCCACAGCAGGAACAGGCCTGCGGCGATCACCGCGAGGAACAGCAGCAGCACCCCGGTGTTGAGGCTAATCGGGATGCCCAGGATCAGCACCGCCGCCGAGGCGGCAGCGAGGACCTTCTTGTTGATTCTGTCCACCGACGACTTCCCCCTGCGGGAGTTCCCCGCCCCGACCTGCTCCTGGAAACCGGTCGGGGCGGGGGCCGAAGCCCCCACCCCGACCGAGGTTCAGCTCAGTTGCTGATCCACACCGTGGACATGTCGAACCGGGACCCGAGGCCGGCGGTCTTCACCACCGGGTCCGTCGGCAGGTTGCCGATCCCCTCGATGCCCGGCCGGTGGGGAACCCCCCACACCGTGTACGAGCCCCAGAGGTTGTAGCACTGCTCGGCGAACCGGTCGTTCACCGTCTTGGCGTACTCCTCCTTCTTGGCCGGGTCGGTCTCGGCCCGGTTCTTCTGGAGCATGTCGTCGATGACCGGATCCTTGATGCCCATCAGGTTGCGCGAGCCGGGGATGTCGGCTCGCCGTCGACCGCCTCCGCCGCCTCGATGGCCTCGTCGCGGATGCGGCCGAAGTTCAGCGCCAGTGACCCCTTTGGTGCTGCGTACAGCGAGTGCCACCAGATGAACTGCTGGTCCATGTCCACGCCGCCGTGGTTGCGCCACTGGAATGCCTGGAAGTCACCGAGCAGCGCCGTGAGGATGTACTTGGCCTGCTCGATCTGGCTGATCTCGACCTTGTCGAACCCGGCCTCGAGGAAGAACTGCTGCTGCGCCTGGGCGATGACCAGGTTGGTCTGGTCCTGGGTGGTCGACAGACGGATCTCCAGCGGTTTGCCGGGGTTGTCGGCCTTCCAGGCGGCCACGAGCTCCTTGGCCTTGGCCATGTTCTGCTTGGTCGGGTAGGCGTTCGACGCGGTGTGGCCCGCCTGGCCCGGAGAGAACGGCCCGTTGGCGATGGGCGGCACGCCAGCCGAGATCTTGTCGATGACCGCCTGCCCGTCGTAGGCGTTCGCCATGGCACACCGCACCCGGCTGTCGGACAGCGGCGAGTCGGGGTCGCCGACGTTCAGCAGGGTGTAGCCGGTCTCGCCAAACTTGGTGAACTCGATCATCGGGAACTTGTCCGGGTTCTCCCGGAACTCCTTGATCGACTCGCCGTTCGTGGTGTGCATCAGGTCGATGTCACCGGCCTGGAGCGCCGACTTCCGGGAGAGCGCATCGGGGATGATGCGGAACTCCACCTCATCGAGGTACGGGAAGGGCTGGTTCCAGTAGTTCGGGTTCTTGGTGGCGCTGAACCCCTCGCCCGGCTTGTACTCCTTCAGCACGAACGGCCCGGTGCCCACCGGCTTCGGCTCGAGCGACGGATCGGCATCTGCCGCCTTCAGCCAGGTGGGTGAGGCGATGGCGCCGATCTGGCCGGCGAGGTACACGGGGAACGCGACCCACGGCGAGACCAGGCGGACCTCGACCGTCATCGGGTCGACGACCACGATGCCGTCGGTGGCGACGGTCGATGCGTTCGGGTCGGGGCTGTAGCCCTTGATGGTCGCCAGCACGGCGCCGGTCAGCGCCGAGCGGGTCTGGCGGATCAGGTTGTCGGCGATGGCGGCGCCGTCGAGGTCGGTGCCGTCGTGGAACTTCACCCCGGAGCGGGCCTTGATGGTCCACACCGTGTAGTCGGCGTTGGGGGTGATGCTCTCGGCCAGGTACGGCTGCCACTCGCCGTCCTCGTTGATGTGGACCAGTGGGTCGAACACCGAGAACAGGATCATGTAGCAGGAGATGGCGCAGGTGACCTTGGCCGGCGTCCACGGACTGCCGGAGTCGGCCTCGATGCCCATCACCACCTTGCCGCCAGGCTTGGGCTCCATCGGTGCCGTGGTCGTGGCCGTCCCGCCCGCTGCGGTGGTGGTGGCCCCGCCGGACGTGGTGTCCGAGGAGCCGCCGTCGTCACCACCGCACGCAGCGGCGACGAGACCGAAGCAGGTGAGCAGGGCGGCGACGAGGACGCCCGGCCGACGCCGGGAACGTTGCGTCATCTGCACATATCCCCCCATGTCGGTGGGGCGCGTCGGCCCCACGTGGTTGCTGAACGGGTGTGATTCCCCCCGCCGTGTGACTGCCGCCACACAGACATCGGCACCGTAGCGAGTAACCGACACGGTGTCAACGAGTGCGCGGGTGGGATCATGTCGGTCCGTGCCGCCCATCCGTCCCGACGCCGTCGAGCGCCCCCACCCGTCGCGCCTGTCGCCCCGGCACCCGCACTTCGATCGGGTGATGGCTGCGCATCGGCGTGCGATCCTGGCCGGGCAGCCGCTCTACCGCGACCCGATCAGCGGCGCCTGGGCCATGACCGCAGTGGCGCTCATCGAGCGCGGCACCTGCTGCGACAGCGGGTGCCGCCACTGCCCCTACGTCGGCGCCGAGCGTCCGGGGACCGGCTGAGCCGGGCGCGGTGCCCGGTTCAGCCGACCGCCAGCCCCTCGCCCCAGATGCGGGGCCGCAGCGCGCGGACCACCCGCTCGAAGACCTCGTCCGGGGTGCCGGTGGCGTCGACGCGCAGCCGTAGGCCGAGCCGGTCGAAGAACCCCTGGATGGGGGCGGCCTCGGCGTCGTACCTGCCCAGGCGGCGGTCGATGGCTTCGGGGGTGTCGTCGCTGCGCCGGACGGCCCAGCCGTCCCCGCGTGGGCAGGCGACCCGCTCGGAACCGGTGAGGTCCATGGTGATCGTCCCGCAGGTCGGGCACACCCGGCGGGCCAGGATCCGCTGGCGGGCCACGGCGGCGGGCAGGTCGAGGTCGATCACGGCGTCGAGGTCGGCGATCGACCCCAGCCGCAGGAGCGCCTCGGCCTGGGGGAGGGTGCGGGGGAAGCCGTCGAGCAGGAACCCGCGCCGCACGGTCTCGGGGTCGGCAAGGGCCTGCCGGACGATGTCGAGCATGAGCTGATCCGACACCAGTTCACCCCGGTCGAGGACACTGCGGACCCGCCGCCCGAGCGGGCTGCCGACCCGGACCTCTGCCCGCAGCAGGTCACCAGTGGACAGGTGGACCAGGTCGTAGTGGGTGGCCAGGCGGGCCGCCTGCGTGCCCTTGCCGGCCCCCTGCCGACCGAGGATCACGAGCTTCGGAGCGCTGATGACGAGGCTCACGAGTGACCTCCAGGCAGGGTCCCGGGAAGCGGGTGGATCGGCGGGTGCCGCAAGTTACCACCGGGTAGCGGTGGTCTGACAAGGGACCTTTGGCCGGCTTGTCGAGGATTTCACAAAGCCGATACCGGCAGAGATTGACAAACTGTTGAAGACCGGCGACCGTGGCGGCCGTGACGAGCTTCGAGCTGAACGGGGTGCGGGTCACGGTCACCGGCGACCACCCCCACCTCCTGTCGGCGCTGCGCGAGGAGCTCGGGGTGCTGTCACCCAAGGACGGGTGCTCGCCGTCGGGTCAGTGCGGCTGCTGCACGGTCCTGCTCGACGGCAGGGCGCAGGTGAGCTGTCAGACCAGCCTGGCCAAGGTCGCCGGTCGTTCGGTGACCACGCTGGAAGGCCTCCCCGACGCCGAGCGCAGGCGCTACGCCGACGCCTTCGCGGCGTGCGGGGCCCTCCAGTGCGGGTTCTGCACCCCGGGGATCGTCATGCGGGCCAAGGCCCAGATCGACCGCAGGGGAGCCGAGCTCACCAGGGAGGACATGGCCCGCCACCTCGGTGGCCACCTGTGCCGCTGCACCGGCTACGTGAAGATCCTCGACGCCATCGAGCTGGTGGCCGCCGGCAAGGAACTCGAACCGGACGCCCCCGGTGGCATCGGGACCCGGGGGCTGCGCTACCAGGCCCGGGAACTCACGCTGGGCGACAAGCCGTACGTCGACGACATCCGGCTCGACGGCATGCTGCACGGTGCGGTGCACCTGAGCGCCCACGCCCGGGCCGACGTGGTGCGCATCGACACCAGGGCGGCGACGGCGGTGCCCGGGGTCGTGCGGGTCTTCACCGCCGCTGACGTCCCAGGCGAGCTCAAGGTCGGCCTGATCCATCAGGACTGGCCGGTGTTCATCCCAGAGGGTGGTCGGACCTCCTACGTGGGCGACGTGCTCGCGTTCGTGGTGGCCGAGGACCGGGAGACGGCCCGGCGTGCCGCTGCGCTCGTCGAGGTCGAGTACCGCCCGCTGCGGCCGATCACCGACCCGGTGGCGGCGGTGACCACCGAGACCGAGGACGCGGTGTGGGGGCTCGAAGGCAACGTGCTGTCGACCAGCGCCTACACCCGGGGCGACGTGGAGGCGGCCCTCGCGGCGAGCGCCCATGTGGTCCACGAGGTGTTCCAGACCCAGCGGGTCGAGCATGCGTTCCTCGAGCCGGAATCGACCGTGGCCGCCCCCCGGCCCGACGGCACGCTCCATGTCTGGAGCGGCGGCCAGGGCGTGTGGGACGACCGCAGCCAGATCGCCCGGGTGCTCGGGATCGACCCGTCGCGGGTGACGGTCGAACTGGTGGCGAACGGCGGCGCGTTCGGCGGCAAGGAGGACATGAGCAACCAGGCCCACACCGCGCTGGCGGCATGGCTGTTGCAACGTCCGGTCAAGTGCACCTTCAGCCGGGAGGAGAGCCTGCGCGTCCATGCGAAGCGGCACCCGATCCGCATCGAGGTGCGGGCCGGCTGCGACGCCGAGGGGCGGCTCACCGCGCTGCAGTGCCGCATGATCGGCGACTCCGGACCGTACGCCAGCGTCGGGATGAAGGTCCTCGAACGGGCAGCCGGCCATGCCAGCGGCCCCTACCACGTACCGGCCATCGACGTCGTCGCCGTCGCGGCGCGCACCAACAACCCGGTGTGCGGGGCGTTCCGGGGGTTCGGTGCCAACCAGGCCCAGTTCGCCATGGAGGGCGTGCTCGACCGGCTGGCCGAGAAGGTGGGGATCAGCGGCTGGGAGATCCGCAAGCGCAACGTGATCCGACCGGGCATGGTGTGGGGCCCGGGGCAGGTGATGGACGACGGCTGCCTCGGCGCGGAGCTGTGCCTGGATGCTGTCAAGCCCGCCTACGACGCTGCGGTGGCAGCCGGCAAGGCGGTGGGGCTCGGGTTGGGCCTCAAGAACAGCGGTCTCGGCAACGGGTTCAAGGAGGTCACCCGGGCCCTGGTGCGTTTCGAGGACGACCACGTGCTGGTCATGCACGGGTGGACTGAGATGGGTCAGGGGATCCACACGGTGGCCCTGCAGGTGGCGGTGGAGGAGCTCGGCGTCGACCCGGCCCGGGTTCGGGTGGCGGTGGACACCACCCGGGAACTCGGCTTCGGGCAGACCACCGGCAGCCGGGGCACCCTGATGGGGGCCGGAGCCGTGCGCGACGCCTGCCTGCGGGCCAAGGCGGATGGCTGCCGTCCCGGTGTCGACTACATCGGCGAGTACCGGGTCGACTGGACCAACTCGCTGTCCGAGGGCGTGGAACGGCCGGTGATCCACTCGACGTTCGGGTATGCGGCACAGCTCGTGGTGATCGATCGGGGCACGGGGGAGATCGAGCGGGTGGTGGCGGCCCACGACGTGGGACGGGCGGTGAACCCGCTGCTGTGCGAGGGGCAGATCGAGGGCTCGGTGCACATGGGCCTGGGGTACGCGCTCACCGAGGAGTTCCCGGCCGACGAGCACGGGCGGCCCACCAACATGACGCTGCGGTCACTGGGCATCCTGCGGGCCAAGGACGTGCCGCCCATCGAGGTCATCCTCATCGAGTCCCCACAGCCGGACTCGCCCTACGGCATCAAGGGCGTGGGCGAGATCGGCCTCGTCCCCACCGCCGGGGCCGTCGCCGCTGCGCTCCATGACCTCGACGGTCGGTGGCGGTCGGTCCTGCCTATGCGCCCGCGCTCCCACGCCCCGGCCGGGTCGGCGGGATGAGCCACCCGCTGCTCGAGGCGGTCGCTCCGGTGGCCGACGCCGTCGGCGGCACCGTGGTCACCGCCGAGGAACTGCAACCCGGCGACATCCCGCTGTCGTGGGAGGGCCGGGTGGTCGGCGGGGTCCGGCTCGGTTCGCTCGACGGCGCCCTCGGCCGGCTCGTGCACCGGGCCGAGCAGGTGATCGGCTCCCCGGTCGCAGCGATGACCAGGGAGCAGAAGCAGCATGCCGTGCGGCTGCTCGACGAGGCCGGCGCGTTCGCGCTGCGCCACGGGGTGGAGGACGTTGCCGACCTGCTCGGGGTCAGCCGGTTCACCGTCTACAACTACCTGAACGCCCGCAGGAGAGAGGTTCACGATGCCGTCACACGCCGGCGTTGACACCCTCGCGGAGCCTCGTCCATGGTGACCGCCGCATGCCCGTCCTGACTCCGACCACGCTCGCCGACGCCCTCGATGCGCTGGCCGCCGATCCCAACGCCCACGTGCTCGCCGGCGGCACCGACCTCATGGTCGAGCTGAACGCAGGCCACCGCCGGCCCACCACCGTGGTGGCGGTCAACCGGGTCACCGAACTGCGGGCCTGGTCGCACGACCCGGCCGCCGGCACGGTCACCACCGCCGCGGTGAGGGCCTCACCGGTGTGGCGCTCGACATCGGCCCGAAGCGACTTGAGGACCTCGGCGGACAGCTCCTCCGGTTTCATCTTCCGGCCACTGCGGGCAAAGGTGTATTCGTGGCGGGTGCCCATGTGGCGCTTGAACTCGATAAAGGCGTTGCCCGGGTCACGCTCGGACCACTCCTTGGCCAAGCGGCCCACAACCATCTTGCCCTGCCTATCCTCCCAGACCGCCGAAGGGGTGTACTCGAAGCCCTCCGCATTGCGGATCACCTCGACTTGTGAACCCACGCGACGAGCAATCACCGCCTTCATTGTTCCAAGATAGATCCCGTAGTTAACCGTCTTCATGGCCATTCTCTGAGCGGGATTATCAGGTTGCGAAGTAGCTCTTGCCCTGCGGTGGCGGTTTGGCCGGATCGGCCGGCGGCGGGGCCGACGGTTGAGTCGGGGCCGGCGGCTCAGACGAAGGCGGGGCGGCCAGGTCGGGCGTGCCGACGACAACCTCGCCCATCTGGATGATCCGGCCATCGAGGTAGATGGTGGGCTTGATGGTATCAATGATCGTGTCTTCGGCCAGATCCGGCGCGGCCTCGAAGTGGGCCTTGAGCGCCTGGCCTGAGATGTATCGGTCGCCGGTGTGGTCCTGGATTTCCAAGCCGTTTTCCTCGAGCGTGTCCCAGGCGTCCTGCAGCCAGTGGAACAGCTTGCACATTTCCTCTCGCGGGGGGCGTTCAGCAGCCGGCCGCAGTCGGGCGGGACCATGGCCCGGCGCATCCGCCACAGGGCGGTGCCCACGTCGGCCAGGAACTTGAGCCGTTCTTGAAGGGCGGCCTGCAGCTCCGCGGTTGCGGCCGGCTCAGCCTGTCGTCGAGCCGCTTCTTGCTGGGCTTTGGCAGCCTCTTGAGCGGCACGGGCGGCACCTTCAATGGCTTGCGCCAGCCGCGCGCTCAGGTCCGAGGGCCAGCCGGGCCGGCCGATGCGGAATTCGCGGGGATAGAGGAGCTGGCGCAGGTCGCCGAGGAGGTTGGAGAGCGGATTCATTGGGGTTTTCTATTTGCCGCTGAGCACGGCGATCAGGATTATGAGGTGGATGGCCAGAGCCACATACCCCACCACCAGTCCGGCCTGCGCCCGTCCACGGCCGGCCAACGGCCCGCCGGCCTCTGCGATTTTCTTGAGCGCCATGTGGCCGCAGATGACCGCCGGCAAAGCCGTGAGCAGGCCACAGGGCCACAGGCCGGCCAGAGCTAGGCCCAAAGACCAGTTGGCTGCGGAGCAGACCTTGGCCGCTTTGGGCGTTTTGGGGAAGGCCACGCCGATGTTGGTGCAGACTTCGCGGATTTGCTCAATTTGCTTTTGAACGAACTGGTTGGCCGGGTCGAGCTGGCCGGCACGCACCGAGTCTTCTGCCGCCAAGCGGACGGCCTCTTGGAGGGGTTTCTTGCGCGCCTGGTCTTCGTCTTGAATCCTGGCGTGGCAGACACTGCAGACGTTGATCTGGGTGTCGCGAAAAGTGATGGTGTAAAACGCCGGACGCCGGACGCAGGCGGCGCAGATGACACGGCTCAAGGCATCAATTTTCTTCGAGAGGACAAGCGCGTTTTTAAGCGCGGTTTTCAATGTAGGAGGGATTTCGTCTGAACCTTGCGCAGCCCGGTTGACTCGCTGGACTGCACGGCCGCCCAGGCAATAAGCGAGGGCTTTGTTGACCAACGCGGCGTGGCTCGATTGGAGCGGGCCCGTGGCGTGGCCACCGAGCAGGTCCTCCAGCTTGCCAATGGCGCCATCAAAATCCCCGGCCTCGGCCAGTTGACGCTCGGTGTGTCGAAGCCGGTCTTGCAGGTCGTCCAACATGCGCCGCTGCGCCAGCAGGTCCTGGCGCT
>FWPV01015410.1_pt1 | contig 10985 bp, 8 predicted proteins | sample 2228371 | NCBI WGS metagenome assembly FWPV01 (sample SAMEA103939776, study PRJEB20133) | metagenome | reverse complement strand
CACGCCGTGAGGACACGGCTTACTCCAAAAAATGTAAATCACTTCTGAACGCCGTTTGAGATAGTAGATCATATTACTTAACAGAATGCAAATCAGTATAAATCTTGTGATAGAAACTGTTCGATTTAAATAGAAAAATTTTCAACAGAACTAAATTTTTAATATAGTCAACAAGAAACTATAGAAGGGGTTCAAAGTGGTCTATATCTAATATAGTATTTGTCGGTTCATTAGAAAAGATAGCTTTTACTTTCATTCCTACGAAAACCTTTTCTGGGGCTATTCCTTCAACAATGTGAGGCATGGGAGTATCGGCACCACCGAGTTTTATCATAGCAAGGATAAAAGGAGCTTTTCGGGGTAAATGTTTATCGTTATACCTAACAATGGTAAAATTAGTAATTTCTCCTTCATTTGATAATTCAATCCAATTTTCACTTAAATTAGAAAAGCATCTTTCGCAGGTCTGTCGCGGAGGAATAAAAACTTTATTGCATTTATTACATTTTATGCCAAGAATTTTCTTTTTATCTCTTAAGTTAATAATAAATTTGCTACCTATTTTACCAGCAAAATATTGATAGGGTAGGGCAAGTTTTCCTTCGACTACAAAACAGTCTTTATTTTCATTATCCATATTTTTATCCTCCTATATTATCTCACTTTTTCAAAATATAATATGTCGTGTATGGAACCTACTCGTTTTTCAGCCCAAACTGGTCTGACTCTATCACCTCTTTTAACATCAAAAAGGTCTTCCCTTTTAAGAGTATGCCAAAATGTTTCAGCACCACTACAGCCATCAAGCAGAACATATAATGTGCCATAGGGGGTCTCGCGAGTTTCTCCTGTAAGTGGGTCTGGACTTGCATAAAATATTATATCTACATAAACAAGGCTTCCTTCAGGACCTACTTCAATAAAATCAGTTACTCTACATCTACAAACTGCACAAGATTCACGAGGTGGTAGCTGTTTCCTACCACATTTTGGACATACATTAGCAAGAATTTTTTTCTCTTTAAGTGCGTTTAGAAAATGTCCCATAACTGGACCGGTAGAATAACGCATACCGATTGAAATAATTTTTTTAAGAACAATTAATTCAGGTTCAGGTTCGAGATCTTTTGGAACATATTTAGCGAATAATTTAGGAAGCATTTTAGCCACTTCAAAATTTCCAGTTAATCTAAGTCTGCCAGCTCCAATTGCAACCATTGGGTCTAATTTGCCAAGCATTAAATCAACATAATCCTTTGCACTAACAATATTATTTACAGTTAAGTTTTCTCTTAGTCCTTCCTCAAGAAAGCATTTTCCATCTTTTATTACTGCCGTCCATTTTCCACCACCTTCACCAGCCAGATCATAACCAATTGTTATATCCAAATTAACTGCTTGTTCAGGTCTAAATCTTTCTACCAGAGTTGAGATTATATCTTTAGCTGTTACTTCTTTTTTAGGGATAATATACTTTGTAAAAAGTTTTGGGAGAATGTTTATTATTTTTATATCTCCATCAAGTTTGACTTTACCAGAAGAAAATGCTGAGGTAGCTTCAACTTTTCCAAGAGTTACACCTGCAAAGGTTTCAGCATCAGTGGTTATTTTTAATGTATAATTTCCAAAATTTCCTTCTATTTTTTCAGTTTTTACTTTATTATCTTTTATTATTACTTTCCACTTTCCTCCTCCTTCACCTGTTATATCATATGCAATTATTGCATCAATTCCCTCTGCAGCTTCTGGTCTAAACCTTTCAGATTGCGTGTTGAATATATCATCAATTGTTGTTCCGTAGTATTCTTTCATACTATAGCCCCCTAAAAAAATAACTTTAAAATGCAAGTAAGTATTGACTCAAATTACCAATCAAGGTTTTTTTCAAGCATTACCAGAACAGTCCAATATGTTCCACCAAAGCCTGAAGCAAGAGCATGTTTTACCTCTCCTGGTATTTGATGACCTCCAGCATCGCCTCGTATTTGTAAGGCTGCTTCAGCAACCCTTACAATAGCAGTTGCCCCAATGGGATTTGCTGCAATTACACCACCTGATGGATTAATTGGTATTCTGCCTCCTATTTTTATGTCACCATTTTCTACCATTTTTAAATGTTCATCGCCTTCAAGCAGAAAAAACTCCCTTATCCAATCAAGTCCCCACCATGATGAAGGGTCATACATTTCAAACACATCAAAGTAATCGATAGGATTTCTAATGCCATTTCTTTCAAACAATCTTCTTGCTGCATTTCGATGCGTTGTTTCTTCTCTTGATTCTGGGTCCATTGGAAATAATCTTGCAAAATTTTCTTCACGATGGACGGTGATATGGTCGCGTATCCAAACTGGTTTATTACTTAATTTTTTTGCTTTTTCTTCACAAGCAAAAATCAATGCACAAGCGCCATCACTTTGAGAACACATATGAATTAGTCTTAGTTCACCTGCAAGTTGAGGAGAGTTTTTCATAAGGTCGTCAATCTGGTCATAGTCAAGTCCAAAACTGCGGTGTGAGTTAGGATTTAGAACAGCATGTTTGTCCATATCAATTCTTAATTTCATTGCTGCCCTACGGGCTCTTTCCTCACCGAATTCTCTTATTACATCATAAGCAGTTGCACCAGTTAATGCACCTGTTTGAAGACTTCTTCCCCAAAGGGGGTCTGCCATGTTCGTTATGCCTCCTGTAGTATGTCCTTCTTGGAGTTTTTCAAAACCAACTGCAAGAACAATATCATATAAACCGGATGCAACAAGGTTATCTGCAGCACAAACGAGAGTGGTTCCAGTTGTTCCCCCCGTTGTAAGCCGAAATGCATCCTTCCCATAGCCTCCTGTTCCTATTACATGCCACAGATTGGGTTGATGAACCATTTCAAAAAGTTCCATATTTCCATGAACAACGCAGTCAATATCATCTATTGTTAAATTGGCATCTTTTAAGGCTAATTCTACAGCTTCATGAATCATTTCAGGCTGATTTACATCTTCTCTATGGCTGGAGTATATTGTTTGCCCAATTCCAATAATTGCCACATTTCTGTTTTTCTTATTTTTCATAATACACCTCAATCTAACCGCCTTTTGCGGAATTCAAAATGAAAAGTTCAACATCTATGGTTGTGGTTCGTTAAAGGTTATCAGTTAAAGTGTGATAACTAATGTTTTGTAAGCACTCGTGGATGTTAAAGCACTACATTTTGCCTTTTTATAAAAGTTGCAGGCTTAAGTTTTTACTTAACTTATAAGCGATTGTCAAATTTGAGCTTATTATACTTCCAAAATCAAGACAGCCTGATGTTGTCCTGCTGCACCTGTGGAAGCTTGAACTAAAGCTTTCTTTGCGCCTTTTATTTGTCTTTCACCAGCTTCTCCCTTAAGCTGAATTACAGCCTCTGCTCCACGAACTAAACCGCTTATAATCATTGGATTTCCTCCTAAAGTTCCTCCTGAAGGGTTGATTCTATTTTTTATAAGCCCTTCATCATCGATCCATTTTGCGCTTCCTCCTTCATCACAAATACCAAGTCCTTCTGCCCACATTGGCACTTGATATGCATACTGGGCATCAATTTCTATAACATCAAATTCCCTTTTTGTGTTCTTTATACCTGCCATTTTATATGCCCTTTCTGCAGCTTTTTTTAATGAAAAGTTACTCGTAAGGTCTTTGTCCCCAAGAAAATAACTGTCCATACAATTTGCAAAACCTGTTATCCATACTGGTTTGTCAGTAAATTCCTTGTATCTATCTTCACTTGCAAGAAGCATTCCTACTGCTCCATCAGAAACAGGATATATATGTAATTCGCGTATTGGGTCACATACCATTGGAGAATTCATTACTTCTTCAATTGTAACGGGTTGTTTTTGAAATGCATATGGATTTTTTGAGGCATTCATTCTTGCACTTACGACTACTTCTGCTAAATGTCTATCGTTAATTTTCGACTTTTCCATAAAAGCTCGTGCTTGAAGTGCAGCAACATTTAAAAAATCAAGTCCTAAAGGCCTATAATAAAATGGGTCAAATGCAAGATTGGTGCACATGTTGCGACTTTCTGGCTGAGATTCTTTACAGTGACCAACAATAAGAACAATATCGTCATGACCTGAAAGAATTGTAGCCAAACCATATCCTATAGCATTTATTCCATTCATTGCAACTTTTTCTTCACATTTATAGTGGGCACCAACTTCGTCAGTAACTGCATTATTAGAAATTGTCCTTGCGTCAAAAACATCATCTGAATTTGTAATTATTGTATTTATTCCTTTTTCATCATCAAAATTTACTCCTGTTTGTTTTATAATTGATTCAGTAATATCGAGACACATTCCTTGAAACCTTTTATACCACATATTTGATGAATAAGGAATTTGAGCAACTGAACAGATAGCAACTTTTTTTAACATGGCACTCCCCCTCATTAAAAACAAATTAGCTTTTTACTGCGGACCTCTTGACCCAACAAAGTAGTTCACAGAATTAAGTCTGACTTAAAAATGTGAACAAGTTAGGGAGGTAACTTGAAAATGATGTCGCCTGAGCTCCGAGCAGAAGCATTGGTTTTAATTTGCAAAAGTTTCAGTGAAAAGAAAACACTTAAATTTTGAAACCGTTCTGGTGTTAATTTATAAGAATTTCAAATCCATACAGATTCCTGCTTAGCAAATATTTAAATTGGCGAAGAAAATATACCAAATAATCTTTTGTCTGTCAATAAAAAATAAGATATTTTTCAGGTCGATTCTGCTATCAGTTTTACGAGAATCCCTTATTGTAGCAATTCCAAAATTCTCCTTTTTTAATTGCCTTTATTATGGAATCTTTGTTCCTTTTGCAATCCAATTCAATCCATGCTCTTCCACAACCATTTTTCGTGTGAGAATCATCAGAAACAATTTTAGGATATTTTATAGCATCAACATTATATTCTTCGTTTAAAAACCCCTTTGTTGTAATTTCAACTGCTGCAATTGAAAATTTGAGCCTTGCAAAATTAATTACATCCTGGATTTGTTCAAAAGGTAAATTGTACTCGCCAAGATGGTTTAAAATAAATAATTCATCCTTGTTGCCAACAATTTTATTTATGTGAATATAGCCTTTATAAAAAACAGTTAATTCAATTCCAGTAAATATTATTAGATTTGTTTTTACAAGTTAATTCCTTTTTAATAAGTAATCATGGTCTGTAAAGGCGATGAAGTCATATCCCAGTTCAGAATATACATCACAGACTTGTTGAGGTGTAAGTTTGCCATCTGAACATGTTGTATGAACATGGAGACATCCTTTTAAATGCATTATGAATATTTTAACAAAATAATCAAATATCTAAAAGAAAATTATGTTTAAAATTTAAGTTATAAATGTTATACTAATAAGTTGGGTTTTTTTCGTTATTGAAACAATAACTAAAACTAAAAGAAAAGGTCAAGTTAATTTACGGTCGAACTTGTAGGGCAAGGGTTTAGCCTTGCGTTTTGCAACCATAAATGTTTGCCCTACATTTGGTGATAATTCAGGAAAGAAACTAAGAAATTACATTATGTATTAAAATGTTAAGGGAAGGGATAAAAACTATGAATAAAGTGAGATTTGGTTTAATTGGTGCGGGAATAGCAGGTAAATATCATGCAAAGGCAATTTCAGCAGTTCCAAATGCTGAATTAATTGCTGTTTCAACCAAAACTGAGGTTAGAGGTAAAGAACTTGCAAAGTTATACAACATTGAATGGTATAGCGATTACAGAAAAATGCTTGAGAGAAAGGATATTGATGCAATTTCCATTTCTACTCCATCTGGAATGCATTGTGAAATGGCAATTGAATGTGCAGATGCAGGTAAACACATACTTGTAGAAAAGCCAATAGAAGTTACACTTGAAAAAATCGATAAGATGATAAAAAGAGCAAGGGAGAAGAATGTAAAATTAGGGGTTGTTTTTCAAAGTAGATATTTACCTGGTGCGAAGAAATTGAAAGAAGAAATAATAAGAGGGAAATTTGGAAGACTAATACTGTGTGATGTTTATATAAAATGGTTCAGGCATCAAGAATATTATGACACAGGTGGTTGGCGAGGGACATGGAATCTTGATGGTGGTGGAGCTTTAATGAACCAAGGAATACATGGGATAGATTTACTTTATTACTTTGCAGGTGATGTAGATTGGGTTATGGCTATAACTGATACTGTTGCTCATGAAAGAATTGAAGTTGAGGATTTAGGAATTGCAATTATCAAATTTAAAAATGGCTCTTATGGAACTATAATTGGCTCTACATCATGTTATCCTGGATTTCCAACTCGCCATGAAATACATGGCACATATGGAACTGCAATATTAGACCAGGATGGGAGATTTTTAAGTTGGGAATTTATTGATAAAGAGGAAGAAGATAAGAATGTAATAAAAGAATACTGGAAAGAGGATTTAAAGATAGATAGGTCAGACCCATCTGCAACGATGGGCAGGGCGCATATTCCAATAGTAGAGGATATTGTATCTGCTATTATTGAAAATAGAGAACCTAAAATTAATGGGGAAGAAGGAAGAAAGTCAGTTGAAATAGTTCTTGCAATTTATAAATCATCAAAAGAGGGAAAAAGAGTTACTTTGCCACTCAAATAGGAAAGTAAAGATGACATTACAAATACCTTACGATAAAAGAAAGAAGATCAACGAAATAGTCTCATACAAAAAGAGCAAGATAATAAATTTTATTGATTTCAAAGTTCTTTCGCTATTTTTTAATGAATCATATGTAGAAAAAATAACTGATGAAGAAGCGGTTATTGTTATGCTTGAAGGTAAATGCATAGTTAAGTGCGATGGAAATATATACAAATTAAGCAGAAAAAGTGTATTTGATGAACCTGCTGATGCGTTATTTATTTCTAAGAACATTGAATATAAAGTTATTTCTTGTAAGAGGGGTGAAAGGTCGATGATTGCAATCTGCAAGTGTAAAGATAAGGCTGAGGCTGAAAGAAAAATGAATAATAAGATAATTCATATACACAAGGAGCAGGTGGAAATTGTCCATAGAGGCAAAAATGGCTTTAAAAGGGATGTTCATAATATAGTTGAGAAAAATATTGATGCCAATAGAATACTTGTTGGTGAAACATTTACACCAGCAGGGAACTGGTCAAGTTATCCTCCTCATAAGCATGATAAGGATTCTGCAGATGAAGTAAAGTTGGAAGAAATATATTTTTTTAAAGTAAGACCTGCTGATGGATTTGGTTTGATAAGGTTATATTCATATGAAAAAAAATTTGACAAGACATTTTGTATAAGTAATAATGATACTGTTATAATACCTTTCGGATTTCATCCTGTTTCAGCTGCTCCTGGATATGACCTTTATTATTTGTGGATACTTGCTGGAAAAAAAAGAATAATGAAACTAAAAGAAGACATTAAACATTCATGGATTAATAAGGAGTGAAGGCAACTATGAAGAAAAAAAGTAATTTAGTGCTTTTTCTAATTTTAATTTTCCTTGTTCTTATCTTTTTTATTCCAAAACTTAAAAATTTTATTATTTCGAAGGGCTCAAAGGATGTTGAAAATATTAAATTTTTTCCAAACCTACAAACTTCAAGCATTAACAAAATTGAGATAAAAAGCCCATCACATAAAGTGGTTCTTGTAAAAAAGCAAGGGAAGTGGATTGTTGAGGACTATGATTACGAAGCAAATAGAGATTATATTGATGAAGTTTTTAGTTCCATTAATGCCTTAACAACTCAAAATTTAATTTCGTCAAATCCCAATAAATTTAACATTTTTGAGGTTGATGAAAAGAGTGGAATTAAGGTTATAGTTCATGATCAGAACAATAAAAAATATGGATTTATAATAGGTAAGATAGGAAGTGACTATAATAGTATTTTTTGTAGGAAATCTGGCGATAATAATGTTTATTTAATAGAAAAAAATATTAAATTATCGTTTGAAAAAGGGGGTGCGGAAGGATGGTTAAACAGAACGATACTTAAGTTTACCGAAGAAAAGTTAAAGGAAATTAGATATAAATATGATGGGGAAGAAACATTATTAGCAAAAGATGTAACTGGCAAGTGGAAGTATCCTGCAGATGAAAAAGTTAGTCTTAATGAGGATGCGATAAAAAATATAATAAGTTCATTATCTTCTTTAACCTTTGCGAATTTAGAAAAGGGAATCAGTGAAGAAGAAGCGGGTGTATCAGTTCCCAAGAAAATGTGCACTTTATTATTCTCGGATGGGAAAAAAGTTACTCTTATACTTGGAACTCAAAAGGATGACAATCTTTTTTACTGCAAAGTTGATAATAAAAAGGAAATATTCTCCATATATAAGTGGACAGCAGATAGTATATTTAAAACTCTTTCTGAAATGACAGCAAAATGAGCACAACTATCTTTTGAAATTCCTAGGCGGTGAAATGGGTTCTCATTGTTCCACCCAAGGTAAAGAAAATTAGGTAACGGTTTTTGTTTACAAGAGTTTTTCAGCCCTGTGGGTTTCTGCTGATTTTTGGGCAGTTTCAATTACGGCAATTACTTTTCTTGCAGATTGAGGTGTAACTATGAGTGGTTCATTCATAAGTAAATGGTCAGCGATATTATAGTAATAAGAGTTCCAATTAGATTTTTTATATTTTAACTCAATTTCACTCCAAATGCCATTTAGATGAGTATTTAGTTTAAAGATACCGCCTCCAATATCTAAAATACCACCTTTTTCTCCCAATATTCTCCATCTTGGTTTTCCAACGGCAGAAATTTGTGAGTGCTCATAAGTTGCACAAATTCCGCTTTCAAACCTTATCACTAAAAAATAATAATCTTCATTTGTAACACTATGCCAAACTCTCTTTTGAGAGAAAGCATAAACAGTATCGATCTCATCTTTTATAAATTGTAATATCCAATCGATGAAATGTGCTCCCCAATCATAAATTAAGCCACCAGAAATTTTTTTATCTGATCTCCACCATTTACCTGGATAACCATACCCACCACAGTATGCATCAAGATGAAAAACCTTTCCTATTAAGCCTTCATTAATTGCTTCCTGAATTGCCATAAAGTCACCATCCCATCGTCTGCAATGAAAAACTGATAACATTACTTTATTCTTTTCTGAAATCTTTATCATTGAATCAGCTTCTTTTACTGTAATACACATTGGTTTTTCTACTATTGTATGCTTTCCAGCACTAAGAAATTGAATTGCTAATTCTGCATGAGTGTTGTGTGTTGTGACAACGACTGCCATGTCAAATTGCTCTTTTTTAATTAAATCCGAAACATTCGAATATGTGTTAATTTCGGGGAAATCCTGTTTTGCTTCTATTAGTCTTGATTTATCGGTATCGCAAACGGCAACTAAATTTAAACCATAAGTTTCCTTTATATAATTACAATGTGCTTTCCCCATGTTAAATGATTTACCATATCCAATAACTGCACATCTAATTTCTTTTGTGTCGGTTTTTTTTACAAGAAAATCAACTGCTCTTGAAATTAATTTTTGGAATATTTTGTTGCTAAATGCTTCAATGCCGTGCCCTAAACCAAAATAGCAAATTTCCCCTTTTCCATATTTCTTTATATATATCATTGGTTCTTCTTTACCTTTCCAATAAGCAGTAGCAAGTATTTCCACTTCTTTTTGATATTCAAGTAAGTATAGTTCATCCATAATTGAAAAATCTGAGACTCTTTGAGTGATATAATGACTTTTATTAAAAATTGTTACATCAAACCTGTGTGTTGGGCCATGACCAATAAATACGCTTCCAAGCATATCTATGTATTTCTTATTTTCCTTAAACGAATCGGATGCACTATGAATGCCAATTATTTTACCGCCAGACCTGACAAAGTTTGTGATCCCATCTTCCTGTTCTTTAGTCAATTTCCCCCCTTGTGTATAAAGAATGCAAAGGTCAAATTTTTCTATATTATTTTTCTTTAGAATGTTTAAATCTTGAGTTGTGCCGATTTCACAGCCTTCTTTTGTTTTCAAAAATTCAGTCAGTATCGTTGTGCATTTTTCAAAATTATGATGCTGTCCTCCAGAAATTATAATGATTTTTGTTTGCTCTGTTTTCATTTATACTCCCTTCCTTTTTTAATCTAATTTTGAAAATTTGCAGAGTATTATAGAACAATAAAAGGAAAATAAATACTTTTTTTTGATTTTTTATTATGTTTCTTGACAATTGGGAAATATTGGTTTAACTTAATTTAGGTATGGATGATTCAGATTTAATGAATTACAAAAACATACAATTTTCTAATCTTTCGATTGAACTACTAAAAAAATCGTGATAAAAGAGTAGCATTTAGAGTCCACTTTGATTTTATAAAAAATTATCTTGTATCTCTATTTTCGAATAAAGATTTTGCTACTTACTTAATGATTTATAAGATTTCAAACAATTGAAATGAAAACATAAAAATCATATATAATCTGCCTTTGGATTTTATGCTTTAAAATAATGAGTATTAAATTTCTGATACGAAAAATTATTTGGGTTACAGATTTATCAAATTATAAATCAATGACTTAAAAATCGACAATTTAGAAAAAGTGCACAAATGGAAGGAAAAAATATTGTTTTAATTGGTATGCCAGGGGCAGGAAAAAGTTCAGTAGGGGTTATATTAGCTAAAACCCTTGGTATGGCTTTTATAGACACAGACCTTTTAATTCAAGAAGGTAGAAAACAATTATTACAAGAAATAATAAATAGACTTAGTATTGAAGAATTTTTAAGAATTGAAGAAGAATATATACTTAAAATTAATGCAAAAAATCATGTTATTGCAACTGGAGGGAGCGTTATATACAGTAAAAATGCCATTGAGCATCTAAAAAAGGATGGAATAATTTTTTATCTTCGAGTTCGTTATGATGAAATAGAAAAGAGAATTAAAAATATGTCAAGCAGAGGAATTGTAATTAGCA
>FWPV01010212.1_pt1 | contig 10985 bp, 12 predicted proteins | sample 2228371 | NCBI WGS metagenome assembly FWPV01 (sample SAMEA103939776, study PRJEB20133) | metagenome | reverse complement strand
TGCTGAAATTTTCTGATCGGAAGAATAAAGGTGTAGCCGAGCCACCATGGACAAACATGCACTGTTTTCATATTTATTTTAAAATAATAATTCTCTTTTTTAATAGAGTCTCGAAATTACTCAACTGTTCAATACTATTATTACAAAATCAAAAGAAATTATTTATAAAAATATTGCTATATTTGTATTACCGATAGTAATTATCGGTGAACGATTGTTTTTTGTCGGTATGACGCACAAAATGAAATGTCTGTTGTAAAAATACGCCTGTACCGGAAGCACCTGCAAAAAAAATATTGTATTTATCTTGTAAATATGGCATCACTATCAGTATTTTACCCGTGGACAGATAAAATGAGCGTGCAATCAGAGGAGATTGACCTGCAACATAAGCAATTGATTGATATAATTAACGAATTGTATCAGGCATTCATGAATAAAGAACATAAAGAAAAAATCAGTGTAATTATTAATCGTCTGGAGGAATATGCAAAATATCATTTTAGTACTGAGGAAAAATATTTTGATATGTTTGATTTTTATGATAAGGAAAACCATATAAAGGAGCATCATAATTTTAAGGAAAAAGTAAACGAGTTTATTCAGAAATATCAGAAAAAGAATGACGCACTTACATATAATGTAATGCTTTTTTTAAAAAACTGGCTCAACGGGCATATCATGGGTACTGACCGGAAATATATTGAATGCTTTATCAAACATGGCGTAAAATGATGAATTTTTTATATATTGAAGAAAATAAGCATGAGTGCTTGTCTTTAGGAAATAATCAGTATTTAATCTTATTTTGTTAACCCAGGCACCACGAATACAACTATTCAGCCATAGCAGATAAAGTGCATATATATTTTCAAAGGAAATCTTTATTAACCCAAATTACACATTAAACACGAATCTGTCAATAGGAATCCCGCTGGCACGAGATGAACTGATGAATTACCACGATATAGATTTTAATAAGAAAGGAAGAAAACCTAACAAAATATTAATCACCCTGCTACCTGGAAAAACGCTAATGATTTTTTTGGGTTAACCGTTCTTTCTCATATCCGTCATTAAGAAATTTTGAATATAAGTTACTGATCAGGAAGCTTATACAAACAATAATCCGGGTTTTATCCGTAATTTGGGATAAATGCATTATTGTTATTTCAGAAATAACAGGTATTACGGTTCACTGTATTTTTCAATTCGGTCGGTTACCAATTTTGAGCCGATAATAACCATGGGTATGCCTGTGCCCGGTGTGGTTGAAGCGCCTACATAAAAAACATTTTCAAATTTTTCATCAAAGTTTTTAGGTCTGAAAGCGCCTATTTGCCACATATTATGAGAGAGGCCGAGGCAACTGCCCTTGTATATGTTATACATGTCCTGCCAGTCCTCAGGTGTGTATATCGTTAATGACGCTATGAAAGGCCTGATGTTCAGGTTAATATGTTGCGAGAAATCATCCAGGATGCTGAAAACCACATTTTCCTTATCATTCCAGTTTTTTTTATAAAGCAGATTAGGCACAGGGCATACAAAAAAAAGACTTTCACATCCCTCGGGAGCGCAGTTCTGATTATATTTTGACACTACATTCACATAATAGTAAGGTTTTTCGGGCAGGTCGGGGTTTGTGAGTATCTTTTCGGCATACTCACGATAATTGGCGCCCAGAAAATAATTATGATGATGTACTTGAGGCAACTTACATTTCACACCCACATAAAACGTCAGATAACCGGTTGTCCAGTGCATTCTTTTCATTCTCTCTTCTGAAAAAGCCGGCCTCCTGAATACGGCTCCCCTGAAGACAGCAGCATCGGCATTAACAACAAATATATCTGCATCCCACTTTTTGCCCGATCGGTCAGTGAGATACTTTAGTTTTCCGTTGTGCTCAATATAATCAATAATTTCTGTATTATAGTGAATGACAACATTTTCTTTAATTAATTCATTCAAAAGGCCTTCAACAATTTTATACATTCCTCCCGAAACATTATAATATCCGTCATAGCAAAATTCAACGTGTGAAAGGAGTGTGTAAACTGCCATGGTATCAAAAGGGGTGCGGCCAAGAAAAAATGCTACAAGTGAGATTATCTGGCGAGCCTCATGCGAAGAAAAATGCCTGGTAACCTCTTTCCAGAAACTTCTTAACAATAACGGCAATAACATGGGGTTGACCCGCATTAAGGATAAAAAATACTGAATAACCGAATCAAAGTTGCTTCTTATAACAACATCAAAGGTCTCATTAAATACCAACCCGCAATTTTTCAAATAGTTTCTCATCTTATTCTCAAAATCGGGTTCTTTATCCGAAAATTGTTCAGCAAGCTTTTGTATGTCTTTAAACAGAAAATAAGTTTTGGGGTTATTTCTGATGTTTACCGCATAAAGCGGATTCAGTTCGTTATACTGAAATGGCAATGCAATGCCACAATCATCGGCCAGTTCTTTAAACACATAGCTCATGCTGAAAAAACTAGGTCCGGTATCAAAAACAAATCCATCACGGGCAAGCTGGTTTAAACGGCCTCCCGCCTGATGATTCTTTTCAATAATTTCAACCTGATAACCTCTTTTAGCCAGCCTGAGGGCAGTTGAAAGGCCTCCTATTCCTGCTCCCGTAATTAATACTTTTCTTTTGACCATACCTGTTGTAACTAATTGATATTGTTAAGTTGCTTTACCTGATTTGTCGGGCAATCACATTTTAATTAGCCTTCCTTTCCAGAAATATTGCTTTCTTAACCTGTTTGAATAAGCCTGAATGATAATCCATCCCAGTGCCAGTTGCTGGGGAATCAACAAAAGGATATTTCTGATTACAGACTGGCTGCTGATGACAGAGACAATTATCCTTACCAGAACAACCAGAAACAGATAACCGATAAAAACAGGAAGTCTGAAAGCCCAAAATACAGGCAAAAAACCTATTGTTGTGAACAGCCAGAATAAAACAGACAGAATGAATGAATTTCCGAAAAACATGAAAATATTTTTTGAAAATCCGTTGACAGCCTCTTTCAGATTACTATACATGCGACAATATATTCCGGAGCCTACCGCCAGGCAATCTACTTTTATACTGTTAGTTTTCAGATATTTTGCAATCTGAATATCTTCAACGTATTGTTCTTTCACAGCCTGATGCGGATAAAAATGCCGGTATACCGTGGCGTTAAAAAGCATAAACTGCCCGTTGGCAGCAGATAATGATGCATGGTTTGTTTTCTTCACCAGAATTAAAGGCAATAAGGTCAATAAAATGTAATGCATTAACGGAACCGTGATCTGTTCGCCCGGAGTGTTCATTATCTGCACCGGAAAGATGGTAATTAACCCCGGATTTGTTTTCCTGTAATAGCCGGTTACCTTTGTTAACGCATCATGATCCAAACGTACATCAGCATCGATAAAGAGATATAATGATCCTTTTGCATTAAGCGCCAGACAATGGCAGGCATAATTCTTGCCCAACCATCCTTCGGGCAAACCGGCCGACCTTATCAGTTTAATCCTCCCATCCGCTTTTGCATGTTTTTCAACAATGGCTGCTGTATTATCTTCTGATGAATCATCATATACAAGAACTTCAAGATTTTTATAGTCCTGATTTAAAAGATCATTCAGAATATTTCCGATGTTGTTACCCTCATTCCGGGCAGGTATTAACACTGAAATCAAATCATTTGCCATCTCATGGCATTTTTCTAATACAGGCCTGTAAACCCGGTTTGTAAAAGCCACTATGACTTGTAAAACGGTAAACCCTATTACGATAATCGCAAGGTATTTCATTTATGGTTCCGTACTAATTTGATCATGAATACATTTTTGGAAAAAATTGTTGTAGTCGGCCTGTAATTGATCCAGAGTAAAATCATTTTTTTTATATTCATCATAGTAAATATACAATGAGGGTTTTGAATGTGAAAAAAAATCAATCATACCAGCCTGAAACACAATATGAATATTTTGGTTCTGAGCATACTCAATGATTTTCATAATACCTTGCTGAAAAACAATATTTTGGTTATACAATGACTGAATTTTACCCTGCGGAAAAATTAATACAATGTTATGACGGTCGTTAAGTAACGATGAGGCGTAACGAAGGCTTTCAAGAGCAGTCCTCGAATGCTTTTTTATTGAGAAACCTCCTGTGTAATTAAAAAACCAGTATTTGCGCAACTGTTCCTCAAGCATCATAAAATAAAACCTGCGCCTGAATACTTTAATATTAAGATACTCAGCCCAGAAACCGTCCCACCAGCTAATATGATTTGACAATAAGAGAATCGGCTGATTACGATCGTGGAATACACCTCTGAGTTTTACCTGTCGGAAATTTCTTCTGATAATCCATAGCGTATAACGCCTGAAGAACGGATACATAATAAAATGATGTCGGGAGCGTAATATCATGGCAATAATACAGATAAAAAGATGAAAAAAACCAGCTGGCTCAACCAGATTGTTAGGGATAATGGATTTAATGTGTTAATTCTGAATAATTTAATAATTGAATGAAAAATCAGGCTTAATACAAACCATGCAAGATAATTCTGAACGGGTGGGACACGGTTTTCCCAAAACCACATTCCTAATCTGGCAGCATTTTGTTCAAGGAAGAAATCGTAAACCAACATCAGGCCTGATGCAAAAAAGATTTTTATCATCACCGGAAAAGGATATTTGTCAGTTATCGATGAGGTGGCATATATCAGGAAAAGCCAGTTTATGCCAATAAGCAGCGGTGTGTCCATTATTTTCGGCCCCAGATGATTACCATAGTGATAATGACCAAAAATCTTTCCGGTTTTTACACCCAGTATCTCAATAAACAAACCGGCTAAAAAAATAAAGAAGAAGACCGACAAGGATTTTCGGTTTTTTTTGTCCGGATGAAAATAGAAAAGATAAAAAACATTCAGTATCAGGGAAAAGGGGATGAGTTCTTTGAATATGGGGTGGGTTACGGGAATAATCATGCCTGTAAGGCCTATCAGATAAAACAGAATAAAAAACCTTTTAACCTCTTTTTCTTTTGTAAATGAGAATTCCATTATGAATAGTAATTCAATATTGTTGCATGCTTATGGACATCAGTAAATATTTTTCTGAACCAGACCGTATATTTTTCGGGATTATTTATCAGGTAAGTTTTCAGACTATGATAATCCAGATATCGATAATTCATTACTTCCTGAGGGTTAACAGAAGGTAACTCATCGCTGATTCCAAAAAACACATGATCGAGTTCGTATTCGGTTAATCCGTTATTCATGGGTGCATTATAGATGAAATGAAAAATTTCTTTCAATTCACATTGCAGGTTCATTTCCTGAATTAGGCGTCTTTGGGCTGCTTTCAGATTATCTTCGCCGGGTAAAGGATGGGTGCAGCAGGTGTTTGTCCATAGTCCACTGGAATGATATTTTTGAAGGGACCGCTGCTGTATCAGCCATTTGCCCTGCGAATTAAATATAAAAACAGAAATAGCCCTGTGCAGAAGCCCTTTCTGGTGTGCTTCCATTTTTTCCATCTGACCAATAGGATAACCATTCAGGTCAACGAGTATTACATTTTCTGAGTTTTGCATTTAAATAATTCTAAGCTTGTTCATGATATAAGCTTTAACAAATAACAGAAATTTTTGTGCGTTAGGAATGCGTATTCTTTTTGATTTAATTTGTTCAGCAGACGTATGTTTAATCTTTTTCAGCAAGGCAGAATAGTAGTAATAAGCTACTGATACAGCAAGCTTTGCGCGTTGAGGTAACATTTTTAATCCTGAAAAGGCTTCCTTAAAATCGTTTTCAATATCACTGATAATTTTGTTTTTTGCTGATTCATTGAAGTGGGTTATATCCGTATCAGGAAAATAATGTCTGTTTAGTAATTCAACATCACTTTTCAGATCGCGCAGAAAATTAACCTTCTGAAAAGCAGAACCAAGTTTCATGGCTGCTTTTTCCAACTGTTTGAATGTCTGTTCGTTCCCGTCACAAAATACTTTCAGGCACATAAGTCCGACCACATCAGCTGATCCGTAAATATATCCATTCATTTCCTCAGCATTTTCATAGTTTTTCTTTGTCAGGTCGGCCTTCATACTTCTTAAAAATGCTCTGATATATTCATCAGGGATATTGTACTTTTTGACGGTTTCCTTAAAGGCAAAAAGTATGGGATTCATACTTATTCCTGTTTTGCAGGCTTCAAAACAGTCATGTTCAAATTTTTGCAGAAGGCTTTCTTTGTCAAATTTATGAAATGTGTCAACAATTTCATCAGCAAACCTTACAAATCCGTAAATGCTGAATATTGCATTGCGGATATCACGATCAAGCAAACGGGCAGCCGAATAAAATGATGTGCTGTATGTTTTGGTCACCTGTTCAGCAATATGAAAAGATGCCCTGACATAATTTGAAAATTCATTATGATTTTGGTTTATATCTTTTTTTCGGCGGGCTAACATAACTAATGTACTGATTATTAAAAATATAAAAAAAATGATTAATTACAACAATCAGCTGAGAAATAAAGATAATGAAAAACACGAAATGAATGTTTTCTGAATAAAATCATTATTTTTGCGGCCCGGTGATGGAGTTCACCTCTCCCGGCATTATTATGCACTGCTTGATGTGTAATGGGGTAAATTGCAATAGTGCTGATAACTCCTGCTCATATTTAATTTAATTCATTTATGACAAATGTTTTGTTGTTGGCGGCATTCTGGTTTTTAATGGCTGTAATTTCAACCGTGCTGGCAAACAAGCTAAGGGTTTCCATGGCCATTATGGAGATTACGGTTGGTGCTGTAATCGGATATATCGCTTTTAAATCAGGATTAACTGAAAAACTCGACTTACATGCCGATTGGTTAAAATTCTGCACAGGTGTCGGGGCCATCATGTTGACTTTTCTTTCGGGCACCGAGCTGAATCCGTCTATTGTTAAAATGAAGTTCAGGGAAATCCTTCTGACAGGATTAATGGGTTTTTTTGCACCGTTTGTTGGTGCTTCGTTAATTGCTTATTTTCTGATAGGCTGGGATCTGAGAGCAAGCCTGTTGTGCGGTATAGCTCTTTCCACCACCTCAATGGCCGTGGTTTATGCTGTGATGATCGAATATGGCTTTAACAAAACATCATACGGGAAAGGTATTCTTGGTGCTTGTTTTGTCAATGATCTGGGAACGGTTATAGGACTCGGACTGATATTTGCCCCTTTCACCTATCGTACCATTATCTTTATTGGTTTCACAATACTGCTTATTTTTACCTTACCGGCTATTACCCGTTACCTTATCAGGCATTTTGCCTATAAAACCGCTGCCATAAGAACCAAGTGGGTGTTGTTTGTTTTATTTTCTGCCGGAGTGCTTGCCATGTGGTCGGGCAGCGAACCTGTACTGCCGGCTTATATTATTGGTATGGTACTTGCGCGCACTGTTGAAAAAGATAATGCTTTTATCAGAAGGTTACGCACTATGACCGTAGGTTTTCTAACGCCTTTATATTTTCTGAGGGCAGGAGCTCTTGTTTCATTGCCCGCCATCATTACCGCCCCTCTGATATTTATCATACTCTTTGCTGCCAAAGTAGGTTCAAAAATACTTGGACTTTACCCGGTAATTCATAATTACAAAAAAGATAAAAACGAAAAATGGTATTATATTCTTCTGATGTCAACCGGTCTTACATTTGGTACCATTTCAGCTTTATACGGGTTGTCAAATAATATTATTACCCAACAGCAATATTCTAACATTGTTGGTGTGGTAATAGCCAGCGCTGTGATTCCTACACTGATTGCCAATAAGTTTTTCCTGCCTTATCATTTACTCGAAAAACCTGTCCTGGATGACCAGATTGGCGATGAAGAAAGCAATGGTAAAAAATAAAAAGCTTTTAAAGGCGTGTATATATAAACCCAGATTTGTCAATAGGATTTGAAAAATTTTATTGACAGGCTTGTTGGTATGCGGGCTGTGTCTGGGTTAACCCCGACCTAGATTTTGTCAGGATTTCTTATAAACTCATAATTCACAAAATCCTTACAAAATATTAGTTGCTATTTAGTAGAAAAAAGTCTAAAGACTTTTTTGGGATAAAAGAAAATTGCTAATTTAGCATTTATGATACCATTGGGGGTGCTTGCTTATTGCAGGCTGAGATTATACCCCTGAACCTGATATGTATAATAACAGCGGAGGAAAATGGTATATTTTTCAGAATTTTTACTTTTAAGATATACCGTTTTGTCCGCTACAAAACGGTTTTTTTATGATTACTGCACAAACATTAACTGATGATTTAAGGGCAATACGCTCCCGGTCTCCTTTAGTACACAACATTACCAATTATGTTGTAATGAATAACACTGCAAATGCTTTACTGGCCGCTGGTGCATCACCGGTTATGGCTCATGCGGTTGATGAAGCAGAAGATATGGTGAAGTTGGCATCTGCCTTGGTTATTAACATTGGCACGCTAAGCCAAACATGGATTGATGGCATGTTAAAAGCCGGAAAGGCTGCTAATAAAAAAGGTATTCCTGTTGTATTAGACCCTGTTGGCGCAGGTGCAACACCTTATCGGACACGCACCGCAAGACAGATTATGAAGGAATGTCTGCTGTCAGTTATCAGGGGTAATGCTTCAGAAATTATGGCTGTTGCCGGAATAAAATCAACTACCCGTGGAGTTGATAGCCTTGACGAATCACATGCTGCCATTGATGCTGCCCGTATGCTGACAGAAAATACGGGAGCGGTTATTGTTGTCAGCGGAATTGTTGACATGGTAATATGCAAGAATGCCATTATCAGGGTCAATAACGGCTCTCCCCTGATGGCAAAAGTTACGGGTATGGGATGTACGGCAACGGCATTAATCGGAGCCTTTGTGGCTGTAAACAGTAATCATTTCCATGCGTCGGCTCATGCCATGGCCTTGATGGGTATTGCTGGCGAAATGGCCGCTGATAAGGCAGCCGGACCGGGCAGCATGCAAATGCATTTTACAGATGCCCTTTATACTATTAACCATGAAGATATTGTAAGGCATTTTAACGTTGAATCATGAAACAGTTTAATCCAACGCTCTATCTCGTAACCGACAGTCTTCTGGCAAAAGGCAAGCCTCTTGAAAATGTAGTTGAACAGGCCGTGAATGGAGGAGTTACGCTGGTTCAGCTCAGGGAAAAAAATTGTCCCGTATCAGAATTTATTCAAAAAGCTATTCGGCTGAAATCAATACTGTCAAAATATAATATTCCACTGATCATCAATGACAGGCTCGACGTTGCTCTGGCTTCGGAAGCCGACGGCCTGCACATAGGACGGCATGACATACCCTATGTGTATGCCCGGAAAGCTTTGGGACATGATAAGATTATCGGACTGTCAGTTGAAAGTATCGAACAGGCAGAAGAAGCAAACAATTTTGATGTCGATTATATAGGAATTTCGCCCGTATTTGCAACGCCGACCAAGACAGATACTGCACCGCCTATCGGTATTGAAGGAGTAAAATCAATAGCCTCATTTTCAAAACATATCATGGTTGGCATTGGTGGCATAAACGCACAAAATGCACTTGATGTATTAAAGGCCGGAGCTGACGGAGTAGCTGTAGTATCGGCCATTATGGCTGCAGATGATCCGTTTCATGCAGCCCGCGAAATATTTCAGGTAATCAGTAACTTTAAAGACCATAAAAAATGAAACTCAGTGAAATAGGAGAATTCGGGTTTATTGACAGGGTAGCTGATATGTTCCGTCACCTTTCTCAGCAGGGACTTACTGGTATAGGTGACGATTGTGCCATCCTGCCCTTTAATGAAACCGAAGATTATGTCATTACCACTGACCTGCTGATTGAAAATATTCATTTTCTGAAAAACCGGATCAAGCCTGATGAACTGGGTTACAAGGCACTGGCAGTAAATCTGAGTGATATTGCCGCCATGGGAGCACAACCGGTTGGCTCCTTTCTGTCTGTTGGCATCCCTGCCGATACATCAGTGGAATACCTTGATGCCTTTATGCAGGGGTATCACAGCCTTTCCGAAAAGTATAACGTGCCGCTGCTTGGAGGAGATACTACAAGGTCGGTAAATCATTTGGTAATTAATGTTGCCGTGACAGGTAGATGTGAAAAGGGGAAAGCCCGTTTGCGTTCAATAGCTCAGACTGATGATATAATTTGCGTAACCGGTTTTCTTGGAGACTCGGCTGCTGGTTTGGAGGTATTGTTAAATAATCTGCCTGAGAATAATGATCATATAAAGCTGATCAGAAGTCATCACCTGCCCGAACCTCATCTTAAAGAAGGGATATGGCTGGCGCAGCAACCTGCAGTTCACGCCATGATGGATGTTTCAGATGGTATTGCTTCTGACCTGGTTCATATTGTTAAAACATCGGGAAAATCGGCAGTGGTGGAACTCAATCAATTACCTGTTTCAGATGTACTGAAAAGGGTTGCGGCATCAAATAACTGGGACCTGGAAAAATTAGCGTTGTCGGGAGGCGAGGATTATGTGCTTTTATGCACGGTTGAAAAAAACAGCTTTGCAAAATTAAACCCTGAATTTACCCTGCATTTCGGGCGACCGCTGTATGCCATAGGCCACATAGCAAACGGATGCGGTGAAATCAGGTGGACGAAAAACGGTAAGGCGATTTCCCTTGTCGGACAAGGCTTTGATCATTTCAAATCATAAACAGTTATCATGTGCCTTTATAGTAGCATTCAGATTTATAAAGAACAGATGCCATATCCTGTCAATGGATTTGAATTTCAGCATATCACGAAAAAATAATTCAACCCGGATTAGTCATTATGAGTCACACGGTGCGGGACGAACTAATTAATTAGCCGGGTTTAACCCCGATGTAGATTTTGTAAGGTTTTCTTACTTTCATGAAAAGAAAGAAAACCTTACAA
>FWPV01015409.1_pt1 | contig 10988 bp, 11 predicted proteins | sample 2228371 | NCBI WGS metagenome assembly FWPV01 (sample SAMEA103939776, study PRJEB20133) | metagenome | reverse complement strand
CTCCTCGGCCGAGGCACGGGTGATGAGAGAGATTACCTCACCTTCGCCTGCAAAAGTGGTGGTACTGGGCTTCTCGCAGTCGAGCGCCACATCTTCCGGGCGGATGGCCAAGACCACGGCGGAGCCTGGGCTCGCCTCGCACACCACTTCTGCCCTGATCCCCGCCTCGGTACGCACTGTGGAGAGTCCCTGCCGGCTCGATACCACCGTCCCGTGCCAGATCGTCTCTGCTCCGCCCAAGTCGGCCACAAAGGCGTTCCGAGGATGCGTGAACACCTCCTCCGGTGTTCCCGACTGCACGATGCTCCCATCCTCAAGGACCACCAATCGCCCGGCCAGCGCCAAGGCTTCCCCGGGCTCGTGGGTGATGAGCACCACGGTCACGGCCAAGTGTTCCACCACTCGCTTCAGGTCCTCCCGAAAGCGCCGCCGCACGTGCACATCCAGACCGCTGGTAGGCTCATCGAGAAAGAGGATCTCGGGCTGCGTCACCAGAGCCCGGGCGATGGCCACCCGTTGCAGCTCGCCCCCAGACAAGGTGCGGACGTCAGCTTCGGCCAGACCAGCGATCTGCATCAGTTCAAGGGCCGACTCGACCCGGATCTTCACCTCTCGACGTGAGAGCCGCCGGAAGCGCAGCCCGAACTTGAGGTTGTCCTCCACCGAGCCTTGAAAGAGTAGAGGCCGCTGAAACACCGCCGCCGTTCGCCGCCGGGCGGACAAATCGTCCACACCTACCCGTCGGCCGAAGTAGGCGATCCAGCCTGCATCCGGCTTCTCCAAGAGAGCCAGCATGCGGAAGAGAGTCGACTTGCCCGCTCCATTGGGCCCCAACACGGCAAGCACCTCTCTCTCGTAGACCACCAGCTCTTCTAGGGAGACCACGGTCCGCGGGCCATAACTCTTGCGGAGGTCTCGAGCTTCTATGGCCAGCGAACGCAAGCCGGGGCTCTTGGCATCCGCCGTGTTCATAGCCAGCCGTGCCTGGTCATGGCTGCAGCCACCGTCGGCGCAAGCCCTGCTGCGTGCGGGTGAGGAGATAGGTGATCACGAAAGCCAAGACGACAAGAATCAGCCCGAAAGCCATCGCCACAGCGTACTCACCTTGACGCACCAGGGCCATGGTAGCCGTGGTCATGGTGCCCGTCAGATTGTGTCCCGCCACGGATAGGTTGCCCCCTACCATCATCACCGCCCCTACCTCGCTTATCGCAGCACCGAAACCGGCCACCACCGCAGAGATGAGAGTGACCCTAGCCTCACGCAGTACCAACCACAGCGACTGCCAGCGCGACGCACCGAGTCCCATCGCCTGCAGACGTACGTCCTTCGGTACCGAGGCCACCCCGCCCATGGTGATGGCCGCGATGACCGGAGCGGCTATGAAGAACTGCGCGATGATCATGGCTCCGGGGGTATAGAGCAGATCGAGACCGCCAAGCGGGCCCTGTCGAGAGAGCAACAAGAATACGAAAAGACCCACCACCACGGGAGGCAGGGTCAGCCCCACGTTGAGCACCGTGGCAGCCGCCGCCCAACCCCAAAAGCGACGCAAAGCAAGCCAGGTGCCCAGGGGAACACCCACGACCATGCCGATGAGAGTGGCACTGCCCGCGACCTTTATGGACATCCACATGACTTCATACACGTAGCGGTCGCCGTGCACCAAGAGCGACGCGGCCTCTTTCAGCGCTTCCCAGAATACAGACATGTCAGCCCGCCGCAGGCACGAAAAGCGGCTCTCCGTACTTTTCCACACCGAAGGTTCCTATCAGGTCCTGTTGGACCGTAGGCGAGACGATCCAGGTGAGGAAGTCTCTTGCTCCCTGCGGGTTCCGGGCCTGCTTGACGGCAATCACGTGATAGTAGTTGCGAAGCCGCGCATCACCCTCCACCAGGATCGCCAGTCTGTTCAGAGCCTTCCTCTTGGCAAGGAAGGTGGCCCGATCGCTAAGAGCGTATCCATTCTTTTGGTCGGCGATGGTCAGAGTCTCGCCCATACCTTGCCCCGTGCTCTGGTACCACTCGCCCCTTGGTGAGAGCCCGGCCTTCTCCCAGAGAGCTTGCTCCTTGGCGTGAGTCCCCGAGGCGTCGTTCCTGGTGAAGAAGAGTGCGTGCTCCTCGGCGATCTTTGCCAGGGCCGCGCTCGCATCCGTCAGGCCCTTGATGCCGGCGGGATCGCTTTGCGGACCGACGATGACGAAATCGTTGTACATGACCTGCCGGCGGTCCGCTCCAAAGCCGTCGGCCATGAAAGTCTCTTCCGCCTGGGGGGAGTGGACCAGAAGGACATCCGCGTCACCGGTCTCGCCTAGTTTCAGAGCTTCGCCGCTACCCACAGCAACGACCTTCACCAGGTACTGGGGGAACGCTCTGTTGAAGGCAGGGATAAGGACGTCGAACAGTCCCGAATCCTGCGTGGAAGTGGTGGAAGCCAGCACCAAGTCGCTCGTTCTCCCTGCCTGGCCTTCTCCAGCGCCTGCGCCGCCACCCTCCCCACCAGTGGACTTTACCGGGCCACCGCAGCTTGTAGCTAAGACGAGGGAGAGCCCCAACCCTGCCACGAACAGCCGGTAGCAGAAGGCGAGCAGCTGGCACGCGAGACGTTGTCTCACCCCGACCCGCGGCCAAGGAACCGCAGACCGGGCTGGGCCCCTGCTAGTCCCGAGGCCTATGGGCGCTTGTGGCAGCACGCGATCCTCCTTGTATCCCCCTGCCGACGCTCCCAGCCACCTGCCCGAGTCTGTCTCAATAACCTATTTGTCTTAATGTACTACTACATTCTACACAAAGTCGAGGAGCAACCCGCGGTCGCAAGAGCCCGGGAGAGGAGACAAGAGAGCGATACGCCGAGAGGACTAAACAGCGGCCGCCTTTCTTCCGACTAGTGGTTGTAGCATGGTAGAGGTTGCACACATGGCAGTCCGGCAGTGCTAGATTGAAGAAGACCGCGAGGCGACCGCCGGCCACACGAGGGCCGCCCGGGGCACCGCTGGGAAGCCCGCGGCCGGCCAAGCCGGGGCGGGTCAGGCTAGGAGAGTAGACGATCGGGGAGAAGCGGGGAGTGCCGCCTTTCGAACGGATTCTCGCCACTTACGAGCACCGCTTGCAGAAGCTGGCCGACGAGCTGATCGCTGACCTGGACCCCTCAGAGGAGGAGCGGGCCAACTTGTTGATGGCCGCCCAGCTTGCCCAGGCCGTGGTGAGAGCTTTCGATTCCTTCCGCCTGGACCGGGCCACCGGCCTGGACGCGGCTACCTCGGTCATGTATGCCACGGCCACCCAGCCCGGCCGCCGTGTTCTGAATGTGCCGCTCCGCACCCTGGTCGACAACAACAGCTTGACCAGCGTGGAGGCTCGCCTCTTGAGCGGTCTTCTCTCCATGAAGAAGACCGTGGTCGTCAGCGGAGGCCCCAATACCGGCAAGTCCACCCTGCTCAATGCCCTGTTGGCCTTGCTTCCCCGCGACCAGCGACTGGTGGTGATCGCCAGCGAGGGCGAGGAGGACCTGCCTGCCCTGCGGGATCGTTCCTTCGTGGTGCAGATCCAGGCGCGCCCGGGCACGCCCGGGCGCGCCGGAGCCTTCCGCCGGGCTCGAGACATGCGTCCAACCTGGGTGGTGGCCAGCGAGCTGGCCCGACACGATACTCCGCTGTTTTTCGATTGCCTCTCTGCGGAGACTGCGGGACTAGCCACTTTGGAGACGCCGGACCCCCACCTGATCCTGGCTGATTGGCTTTCCACCGGCCTACAGCTGAACGAACGCCTGGGGGAGGTGCGTCCTATCTTTGTCCACCTTGAGCGCGACCAAGGGGGCAGGCCCCGGGTCGTCAAGATCCTCGAATGCAGGCCCGAGGGCGGAAAGCTCGTGCTTCAGCCTTACGGTGCCCGGGTGAAAAGCGCGACATCTTGACGCCCCGGCGTCGCCACTCCGCGCCAAGCCCTGTTTCCTAACCCTCGCCCTGCGCCAGCAGTTCGCGCAGTTGGGCCTCGTTCAGCAAGGGGATACCTAGCTCCTTTGCCCGAGCGAGCTTAGAGCCCGGCTCCTCGCCCACCACCACATAGTCAGTCTTGGCGCTCACGGAGCCCGTCACTCGCCCTCCTGCGGCCGTGATGAGGTCAGTAGCCTCTTGCCGCGTGAGGGTCGGCAGAGTCCCGGTGAGGACGAAGGTCTTCCCGGCAAGCGGGCGCGCTCGCGCGCTGACGGCAGCTTCCGCTTCTTGACCGTTTGCTTCCAGGTCGACCCCGGCTTCCCGCAGCCGAGCTAGTAGATCCAGGTTGCGCGGATCCCGGAAGTAGTCATACACCGACTGAGCGATGACCGGTCCGATGCCCGGGGTCTGGCCTATCTCCTCCACCGAAGCCTTCTGCAAAGTCTCCAGCGACCCAAACCGTCTCACCAGAAGCTCGGCGTTCTCAATGCCCACATGAGGGATGCCCAAGGCAAAGAGGATCCTGGCCAGCGGCCGCTTCTTGGATTGCGCGATCGCATTCACGATGTTGCTCGCTGACTTCTCGCCCAACCGCTCCAAGTCAGCCAGCTGCTCCTTGGTGAGCCGGTAGAGGTCGGCCGCGTCCTTGATCAGACCTAGCTCCAACAGCCGTTCCACCAGCTTCTCGCCCACCCCCTCGATGTCCATAGCCCCTTTGCTCACGAAGTGCTTGACAGCCTCCGCCCGTTTGGCCGGACAGTCGGGGTTGGGGCACCGCACCGCCACCTCTCCGGGCACCCGTACCACGGGAGTACCGCACGACGGACAATGGTCGGGCATGCGGAACGGCTTCTCGGCTCCGGTACGCAGGTCGGTGAGCGGTGCCACCACCTGCGGAATCACATCACCCGCTCGCTGGAGGATGACCATGTCCCCCTCCCGCAGGTCCTTGCGCCGGATGTCTTCCTCATTGTGAAGCGTCGCTCTTTCCACCGTGACGCCCCCCACCTCGACCGGCTCCAGCTCGGCCCAGGGGTTAAGCACGCCGGTCCTCCCTACGCTCACATGGATCTTGACGAGGCGAGTCTGAGCGGTAGTGGGAGCGAACTTATAGGCAACGGCCCAGCGCGGATCCCGGCCCACCGCTCCCAGAGCCGCCTGCAGCGCCCGATCGTCGACTTTCACCACCACTCCATCTATGTCGTAGCCTAAGTCGGAGCGACGCCCCTGCCACCAGCGGCAGCCCTCGATGATGCCCTCCAGGGACTCCACCCGGCGGACATCGGGGTTTACGCGAAAGCCGGCTACCCGCAGCCACTCCAACACCTCATAGTGCGTGGCAAACTGCCTGCCTTCCACCAGGCCGATGCCGTAGAACCAGACCGAGAGGGGTCGCGAGGCGGTCACTCGGGGGTCCAGTTGGCGAAGTGAACCCGCGGCAGCATTGCGGGGATTGGCGAAGGTGGACTCGCCGGCGGCCAGCCTTTGTTCGTTCAGGCGGGAGAAAGCTTCCAGAGGCAGGTAGACCTCTCCGCGCACCTCCACCATCCGAGGGAAGGGAGCCGCCGCCGGCAACATGGCCAGCGGGACCACCGGGATGGTCCGCAGATTCTGGGTTACGTCCTCACCTATCTCCCCGTTGCCCCGGGTCGCCCCCACCGTGAAGCGGCCTTCTTCGTAGCGCAGGGAAACCGCCAGACCATCGATCTTGGGCTCCAGCACGAAACGCAGCTCCTGAGGGTCCCAACCGGCTTCAGCAGTCAGTTTCACCACCCGAGCATGCCAGGCCCGCAGCTCTTCCTCGTTCTTGGCATTGGCCAAGGACAGCATGGGCTCGCCGTGGCGGACTTCGGCGAAACCAGGGAGAGGTTCTCCGCCTACCCTTTGGGTGGGCGAATCCGGCGTGATCAGCTCGGGGTGGGCCCGTTCGAGTTCTTCCAGCTCTCGGAACAGCGCATCGTACTCGGCGTCGGAGATCTCGGGGCTGTCGAGGACGTAGTAGCGATAGTCGTGGTGGCGGATAAGGGCTCGGAGCTCCTCGATCCTTCCCGCTACCGAGTCGTCCGTGGTTGCCACCTGCCTGCCTCCTAGATGCCGAGGGCCTCCGCCAGTTCAGGAATAGTATGGACGAGAAGACCGGGCTTTTCAGCCTCCAGTGTAGGCACCTCGAAGACCCCCCAGGCCACGGCGATAGGGAAAGTGCCGGCCGCATGAGCCGCCTGCATGTCAGCCGGACTGTCGCCGACGTAGGCCGCCTGGGCAGGGACCACCTCCAGCGCTTCCAAGCAGGTGAGTATGGGGTCAGGCGAGGGTTTGTTGCCCGTGCTCTCGTCGGCGCAGACCACGGCGTCGAAATAGGGCTCGATGCCGGTCCGGTCGAACGCCATCTGGGTGGTGCGGCGAGATTTGGAGGTCACCAGGCCGAGTCTGACCCCGTGCGCCTTCAACCTCTCGAGGAGATCCCGCATCCCGTCATAGAGTCGCAACATGCGATCGTGCTCGCGATGGTTGAACTCCTGGTAGACCTCCACCAGCCGGTTCGCATGCTCCGGACTGAACATGAGCATCTGCTCCCGCAGCGGCCGCCCCACGAAAGCCACCGCCTGCTGGCGAGAGACCTCCCAGCCCAACACCTCCCGCAGGGCATGCTGGAACGACACCACAATGAGCTCCACCGAGTCGACCACCGTCCCGTCCAGGTCGAACACCACCGCCTGGAAACGAGGGCTTTGCTCCCGGCTCTCTACAGGCGCGTCAGTCCGCACTCCCGGAACCTTCACGAGCCCGTCTCCCGCGGGTCCAGTTCGCTTTCCCATGAGCGCAGCTGCTCAAGGGCTTCATGACACATGAGGTCGAAGTGAAGGGGAGTGATGGAGATGAATCCGTTGGCCACGGCATCGAAATCGCTTCCTGGTTCATGAAGGTAGCCCAGGTCATCATTGTAGATCTGGTAGAGACGACGGGTGCCGTCCGTGGCTCGGTACTCCACCTTATCGCCATAGATGCGCTTCCCCAACACCGTGAACTTGGCCCCCGCCAGCTCGGCAAAAGACCGGTCCGGACAGTTGATGTTGAGGAGCGTCCGCGCCGGAAAGCCCTTCTTCAAAGCCAGGGAGAGCAAGTGCCGGGCAAATCTGGCCGGGACGGTCAGATCATAACCGGGATGATAGCCCTGTGCGGATATAGCGATGGCCGGGATCCCCAGCATGATCCCTTCGAGCGCCGCAGCCACGGTGCCCGAATAGGTGATGTCATCACCGAGATTCTCGCCCAGGTTTATCCCCGAGACGATGAGGTCAGGAGCTCGCTCCAGCAGGCCTAGAGCGGCCATCCGCACGCAATCCACCGGTGTGCCGTCGGTGCTGTAGCCAATCGAGCCGTCAGGAAGGGCCACTTCTTCGACCCACAGCGAGGAGTGCATCGTGATACTGCGGGCAGCTCCCGAACGGTTCTCCTCGGGAGCCACCACCCGCACCTCACCTACCGGATCGAGGGCCTCCTTGAGTGCGAGCAGCCCGGGCGAGCGGATGCCATCATCGTTGGTCAAAACGATCAGGGGGCGCGCGCTGCCGAAGGCGACCAGCCCGCAGTCCCTACTGATCATAATTGGAAAGTCCCCGTGGTCTAGTCGTCGCCGGCCGTGACCGACGCCTTGCTCTTTGCGGACGACCCGCTCCCGTTCGAGTTGCTGTCATCGCCCGCCCCACCCGAGGTCTCGGAGGAACCATTCCCTCCGGAGGATCCGGGGGTGGCCAAGGCGTTCTTATGAGCGTAGTCGGTGGTGTAGAAACCGCTGCCTTTGAAATGGATAGCCACAGGGAAGAGAAGGCGTTTCACCGGCTCGCCGCAGATCTCGCACTCCTTGACCGGCTCGTCCGTGATGCGCTGGAAGCGCTCGAACTGATGATCACAGGAGACACATCTGTATTCGTAGGTTGGCAAGTCAGCGACCTCCTTACTCAAATCGCTCGCAGTATACCAAAAATCTCAAGCCAAGTCGGCTCCTTCTGGCACTCTTGGCCGGAGAGTGCCAACAAGCAGCCTTCTGCCTCAGCGGCCCCTCCCCTGTCAGTGGTTCCTCCAGTGTCAGTGACCCCTGCACTGTCAGCGGTTCCTCCAGTAGGCCAGGTAGGCGGCGAACAGCATCACCACCCAGTTGACCACCCCCCGACCGCTGAGGCTGAAGACCACAGAGCTCCAACTCACCCCCAAGCTGACGAAAGCCGCCACCAGAGGCGGAAGCACGAAGGCCCACACGGTCGCGCCGACGGCGATGAGGGCAGTGACCAGTCCCCGATAGCGACCGGCAGCTCGACTCACAGCCTCGCCCACCAAGTACCCAATGCCGGCCGACACGAAGAACAAGAAGAAGAAGAAGCCGACCGCTCCCAGCAAGAAGTAGTAGGCGAAGCCTACGGCGGTGCCAGCCCCTAGCCCAGCGCCGATCGCCCGCAGCAGACGCCCCCTCTTAAGGGAGACTTTGGCCGAACGGGGCAGCTTGGCACATTCCCGGCACTTGATTCCGACCGCTGAATAGACCATACAGTCCGGGCAAAGCGGCCTACCGCAGGCGCTGCAAGATACCATGGTCAGCCGGTCGGGGTGCCGGGCACAGGGACGCTCTTCCGCAGACGGGGTGCTCGGCATCCCCGCGGTGTCGGATCCGCTCATCGCCGGCTGCGGGAATGCTCGGTGATCAGGATCAGCTCCCCCGGCGTCGAGAAAGGCACCAGCTCCTTACGGTAGCTGCGGTGCACAGCCTCCAGGTCTTCGCGAGCTTTGACCGTGAGCCGCTCTATCTCGCGCTCCAGTTCTTGCAGGCGCTTCTTGAGAACGGCGATCTCTTCCTCCAGCTGGAGCACCCGTTCCACCCCGGCCAGGTTGAGCCCGCATTCTCCCACCAGCTGTTGGATACGGCGCAGCCGTTCCACGTCTGCAAGTGAGTACAGCCGTGTGCTTTTCGATGACCGGCGGGGACGGATGAGGCCACGCCGCTCGTACATCCGCAGGGTCTGCGGATGCATGTCGGCCAGCTCGGCTGCCACCGAGATCATGAACACCGGCTTGGTCTCATCGTCGAGCGCCACCTTCACCTCCTATGAACCGACTACGACGGCCCGCTCCCTCGTGACGGCCCCGACTACGCCGCCGTCCACCCGGGGAGATCAGCCCTGGGGTCCTCGGGACGGAGCTCATCGAACTTCTGCAGCAGCTCCTTCTGGGCCTTGGTCAAGCGTTCCGGGACCACCACGCGGATACGAGCCAACAGATCCCCTTTCCCAGAGCCGTCGAGCCGAGGAGCGCCTTTGCCCTTCAGCCTGAGCATCTTACCCGACTGAGTCCCGGCTGGGATCTTGAGTCGCACCATCCCCTCGGGGGTGGGCACAGGCACCGTGGCCCCCAGAGCCGCCTCCACTATGGTGACCGGCACCTCTATGACCAAGTCTGCCCCCCGCCGCTCGTAAATAGGGCTGTCCTCCACTTGGGCGATGACATACAGGTCGCCCGAGGGACCTCCGCGCCGCCCCGGTTCGCCCTTGCCCTTGAGGCGGATCTTGGTTCCGTCTTTGATGCCGGGTGGGAACGGTACCGTGTACTTCTTGAGCATCCGGGTCTGGCCCGTGCCCGAACACTCAGGGCAGGGGTGTTCGATCACAGTCCCCGTACCGCCGCAGCGGCCGCACGGTTGCGTCAGAGCGAAGAAGCCCTGGCTCTGGGACACTATGCCTCGGCCTTGGCATTGCGGACAGGTGGTAGGGCTGGTACCCGGGGCCGCCCCGCTGCCCTTACACACATTGCAGCTCACAGTCTGGGGGACGCTGATCTTGGTAGTGACCCCCTTCAAGGCGTCCTCAAAGGAGAGCTTGACCGTCACGCTGACATCCTGGCCCCGCTCCGCCGCCCGCTGCCTCGCCGTGCCGGCGAAACCGCCGAACCCCCCACCGAAGAGGCTGCCGAAGAGGTCGGCCCAGTCGCCCGTGGTGAAAGGTCCGGTCCCGTAAGTGGTCCGGTAGCCGCCGGTACCGGTCCTTGCCCCCGCCCCCGGACCGAAGAACATAGTGCCGGCATCGTACTGCTTGCGCTTCTCGGGGTCGGAAAGGATTTCGTACGCACTCGAGATCTCTTTGAATTTCTCCTCGGCCTTGGGGTCATTAGGATTCGCGTCAGGATGGTACTGCCGGGCCAGTTTCCGATAGGCCTTCTTGATCTCCTCCTGAGTAGCGGTCCTCTTGACCCCCAGGATCTCGTAGAGATCGCGATCGCCGGTCACTTTGTCTCACTCCTACTTGTCGCCGTCTGCGTCTGCGCCAGCAGCGGTCGCTGTTTGGCCAGCAGAGACCACCACGCGGGCAGGCCGTAGCACACGGTTGCCCTGCCGATAGCCCCGTTCCACCACGCCCATCACCGTCCCCTCGGGCTCCGAAGACGCCTGGACGGCGACAGCCTCATGGACAGTGGGATCAAAGGGCGCCCCCACAGTCTCGACCTCCTCCACGCCCGAGCGGCGAAGCAGGTCGGCGAACATATCCCGCGTCATCCGGACTCCGGTGAGCACCTTGCCTTCGTCATGATGCTCCGCTGCATCAAGAGCCCGGTCCAGGTTATCAAGCACAGGCAGTAATTCGCTCAGGAGATCGCCGCGGGCCCTTTCCCGGGACTCGATCAGCTCTCGAGACATGCGCTTGCGGAAGTTGTCGAACTTGGCTCTTAGTCGCAACAGGGCATCAGCCAGGGCTTCGCACTCCGCAGCCAGGCGATCGCGTTCAGCAGCGAGGTCTGACGCTTCCTGGGCCCCTTGTTCGGAGGCCTCAGACTCGGGAACCTCCGCGGGAACCTCCGTCGCAGCCACCTCAGGGGCACCGGCTGAGGCTATGGAGGCTTCGGATCCCGGGTCACTGCCTGGCGCTACCGGAGCCTCTGGCACCACACCGGCGTCCGCCTGCTCAGCAGTGTTTATCGGTATGCGTCTCTTGCTGGTCGTCATCTGCACCGTTCTCACTCTCTGGGCCTCGGCTCACTTACAGCCCTTCTTGTGCGGGGCGGCGGCCACGGGCC
>FWPV01015408.1_pt1 | contig 10990 bp, 9 predicted proteins | sample 2228371 | NCBI WGS metagenome assembly FWPV01 (sample SAMEA103939776, study PRJEB20133) | metagenome | reverse complement strand
AAAAGCAATTTTTAATTTGAGAAAATTGATTTCTCAGCTGACCAAAGGGAGTTTTGAAGATAAAATAAATTTCTGCTATTTAGGTTTAGCTGGAGGATTGGAAAGGGATAGAGAAAAGAGAGAAAAAATAGAAAAGCTTTTGAAAAAAGAATTTTCTTTTCCGATAAAAGCTGAAGGAGACCAAAAAATTGCTTTTCGCTCAGGAACCAATGAAAAAGATGGAATTTTGATTATTGCTGGAACTGGGTCAATTTCCATGGGCTGGCAAGGAAAAAAAGAGGCAATTTCTGGTGGTTGGGATTGGTTACTAGGAGATCAGGGTTCAGCTTTTTGGGTTGGCCGGAAGGCTTTAGAAAAGACAATTAAAGCTTTTGATGGAAGAGAGAAAACCTTTTCAAAATTGCAAAATTTCATTTTTAAAAAATGGAAAATTAAAACTGAAAAAGATTTATATCAAAGATTTTATAATACTGACTTTGTTGGAAAAGTGGCTTCAATTTCCAAACTCGTTGATTTCGCAGCTAATCAGGGGGATAGATTGGCTAAAAGTATTTTAAAAGAGGCTGGAAAAGAACTAGCACAAATGGCCAGGGCGGTAATTAAAAAATTAAAAATTAAAGGAAAATTTCCAATTGTTTTAATTGGCGGAATGTTTAAATCAAAGATTGTTTTGGCCACATTTAAAAAAGAAATTAAAAAATTGGCTCCCAAAATTAAATTTATTCGGCCAAAAAAAGAGCCAGTCTTTGGGGCAATAAAATTGGCCCTTGAGGAAATTAAAAAATAAATTTTATGGTTATTTTAGGCATTGATACTTCCTGCGACGACAGTTGCGTCGCAATATTGGGAATTAAAAATTCAGGCTTTAAAATTTTATCGAATATTGTTTCTTCCCAGACAAAACTTCATGCCAAATATGGAGGAGTTTATCCTTTCTTGGCAAAAAGAGAACACCAAAAAAATTTGCCAATTGTTTTGAAGAGAGCTTTAAAGAAAGCAAAACTTTCCTTAAAGAAAATTGATTTAATTGGGGTGACAGTTGGACCAGGATTGGAACCTTGTTTGTGGCAAGGGATAAATTTTGCCCAAAAATTAGCTCAAAAATTTAAAAAACCTTTGTTTGCGGCCAACCATATTGAAGCCCACATCCTTGTAAATCTTAAATCTCAAATTTCAAATCTCAAATCTTTGTTTCCGGCAGTTTGTCTTGTTGTCTCTGGTGGACATACAGTTTTGTTTTTAATGGAAGAGATTGGAAAGTATAAATTTATTGGGGAAACAAGGGATGATGCAGCAGGTGAATGCCTAGACAAAGTGGCAAGATTGCTTGATTTGGGGTATCCAGGAGGACCGGTGATTGAGAAGTTAGCGAAGGAGAAATTAGAAATCAGAAAGGATGGAATAAAGCTGCCAAGACCGATGATAAACCAAAAAAACTATGATTTTTCTTTTGCCGGTTTGAAAACCGCTGTTTTGTATGATTTTAGATCAAGACCTGAAAAAAAGAGAAAATCAAAAGAATATAAAATTGAAATGGCCAAAGAGGTTCAGCAGGCAGTAATAGATGTTTTGGAAATTAAAACCTTTAGGGCGGCAAAGGAATTTGGGGCAAAGGCAATTTTTTTGGGTGGGGGAGTGGCAGCCAATGAAAAATTGAGAGAAATTTTTTCAAAAAGGGCGGAAAAGGAAAAATTAAAAATCTTTATTCCAGAAAAAATTTTTTGCACTGATAATGGGGTAATGATAGCAGTTACTACCTATTTTCGTCAAAAAGAGGCAACAAGAGATTGGCAAAAAACTGAAGCCAAAGCTGATTTAGAGATATAAATGGTTAATTTTTTCCGTTGTACCCATCGGCTAAATAAAGAGATCTGGGTTAAAAAGATTAAAATCAAAAAATTACTTACTTAATTATTTTGCGATCGCAATATAATTAAGTATAAAGAGGGTGAATTTGTGTAACAATGCCATTATCTACCTTGCTGAGAGATTATTAGAGTATTAAAAGAGTGCCGCGGGTGGGAGTTGAACCCACACGTCCTTTTGGGACAATGGATTTTGAGTCCATCCTGTCTTCCAATTCCAGCACCGCGGCCTATATTTTTTATTATAAAAAATTTTTAAAAAATTCAACATCTTCGGAAATAGGCGAAAAAATTGATATTTTTATTAAAGAAGTCTGGTTAGAGAGCGCTCCTTTCTAACTTGTTTATTTTAATTAAATTCTCGGAGATTTGAAATTACTTTTTAAAATCACACTCTTTATTTGAGCACTTTATTTGATCCCCTTCTGTTTTTATTAAAAGTGATTTACATTTCGGACACTTTTCACTGGTGGGTTTGTCCCATAAGGCAAACTCACAATTTGGCCAATTTGAACAAGCATAGAAGATTTTTTTCTTTTTTGTCCTTTTTTCGACCAAAGAAGATCCACATTTTGGGCAATTGACTTTCAATCTATTTTCTTCAAGGGAGGCGGTATATTTACATTTTGGAAATTTTGAACAGGCATAGAATCTTCCGAATTTCCCAAGTCGGATTAAAAGAGGGGCCCCACACTTTGGACATTTTTTTTCAGTGGGTATTTCAGTAATATCTTTTTTTGAGATTTCTTGATATTTCCTCTGGAGGTTTTTTTCAAAAGGTTCGTAAAATTCCCTTACCACCGGAATCCATTTTTTTTCGCCCCTGGCGATTTCATCTAAATCTTTTTCCATTTGGGCAGTAAAATTAATATCAACGATTTCGGGAAAGTGAGTAACCAAAAGGTCATTAACGACTGTTCCAATTTCAGTTGGTCTAAACCTCTTTTGGTCATCTTTTTCAATATAATTTCTCTCTTGAATGGTTGCCAAAATTGGCGCATAAGTTGAAGGTCGACCAATGCCGTTTTCTTCTAAAACTTTAATTAAGCTGGCCTCAGTATATCTTGGTGGTGGTTGGGTGAAATGCTGGAAAGGAGTTAATCTTATTAATTCTAAAATTTCGTTTATTTTGAGGGGTGGCAATTCAGTTTCTTCATACTTTATTGGATATATCTTTAAAAATCCATCAAACTTTAAAATTTGTCCGGTAGCCCGAAAGACAAAATTCTTTGCCGAAATATCAGCAGCTGTTGAGTCAAAAATAGCCTCAGCCATTTGGCAGGCAATAAATCTCCGCCAAATGAATTCATAGAGCTTTAATTGATTTTTATCTAATTTCGTTTTTAAGATTTCGGAAGTCCTTTCAGGATAGGTTGGTCTAATAGCTTCATGGGCTTCCTGGGCCACTTTTGACTTTGTTTTATATTTTCGAAATTGATAATAATTCTGGCCGTAATTTTTAATTATGAATTTTTTTGCTCCATTTAGGGCTAGATTTGAAATGTTTAAAGAATCTGATCGGTGGTAAGTAATAAACCCTTTCTCATATAGCTGCTGTGCAATTTGCATTGTCATTTTTGCTGGCCAATGGAATTTCTTCCAGGCTTCTTGTTGCAAAGTAGAGGTAGTAAAAGGGGGTAGGGGATTCTTCCTTATTTCTTTTTTCTCAATATTGGCCACTTTATATTCCGCTCCCTCTAAATCCTTAACAATTTCCTCAGCCTCCTTTTTTGTTTTGATTCCCAATTTTGGAATGGTTTTCCCGTCTTTTTTGATTAGAATCGCTTCGAATTCGTTATTTTTGATTTTTGATTTTTGATCTTTGTTTTTGCGAAAAATAGCGACAATTGTCCAGTATTCTTGAGGGATGAAATTTTGAATTTCTCTTTCTCTTTCTACAACTAATCTTACCGCCACTGATTGAACTCTTCCCGCTGACAGTCCTCGGGCCACCTTTTTCCATAAAAAGGGACTCAATTCATAACCAACAATTCTATCTAAAACCCTCCTTGCTTGCTGGGCATTAACTAAATTAATATCAATTTTTCTTGGGTGCTTTAAGGCCTCTTCAATGGCTGATTGTGTAATTTCATGAAAGACAATTCTCTGATATGGTTTTTGGCCATTTAAATTTAGAATGTTAACCAGGTGCCACGCAATAGCCTCGCCTTCTCTGTCTGGATCTAGGCCTAAAATTACTAAATTGGCCTTTTTTGCTTCATTTTTTAAAATTTGGACTGTTTTTTTTGCTTTGGGAATGATGACATATCTTGGCTTAAAATCGTTTTCAATTTCCACCCCCAACTCGTCTTCTGGCAAATCGCGAACATGACCATAAGAAGCTCTAATTAGATATTCTGCGCCTAAAAATTTTTTAATTGTCCGGGCTTTAGTGGGACTTTCGACAATGACTAGTTTCATAAAAAACTAAAAATTAAAATGACAATACGAAATCTAAGAAAAAAATAAAAGACCTTTTCGGTTTTCCTTAGGTAGCTTTTAATTTAGCGCCCCAGCGCGTAGATATTTCCCCCTAAATTTCTTACTTTACCTTTTATTTCCAAAATGGCAAGGGTTGAAGCTACCTTAGCGGCTGACAATTTTGTTTTCTCAATAATTCTATCAATATCCAAAGCCCCTCCTTTTAAAACCTCTAAAATCAAATTTTCTTCCTCATTTGCTCCAGTTATAGTTTTGCGGAGGTCGAATCTCCGCAACTTTAAGGAGGTTAGCTCTTCAAGGACATCATCGGCGCTTTCCACTAATTTAGCACCTTGTTTGATTAAATAATGAGGCCCCCTGGAATTGGAAGAATAAATCGGTCCAGGCACAGCAAAAACTTTTCGGTTTTGTTTTTTCGCCCATTCAGCGGTGATTAAAGCCCCTGATTTTTGTTTCGCCTCGACAACTAAAACCCCCAAAGACAAACCAGAAATAATTCGATTTCGATTGGGGAAAGTAAATTTTGACCCTGGGGTTCCTGCTGGATACTCAGAGATTAAGGCGCCACCAGTTTCTAAAATTTTTTTTGTCAATTTCAAATTTGACTTTGGATAAATTGATTTTTCATCAAGTCCAGTTCCTAAAACTGCGATTGTTCTTTTTTTTAGTTCCACAACTGCTTGGTGAACAACAGTATCAATTCCCGGCGCTAGTCCCGAAATAATAGTTAAGCCGGCCCCGGCCAAATTCCCCGCTATTTCCAAAGCCACTTGCTTTCCATACTCCGAGCACCTTCTCGTTCCCACAATGGCAAAGCAATTTTCTTCAGGCCAGATTTCCCCCCGATAATACAGCACCCTCGGCGCATTTTCAATTTCTCTCAAAATCTTGGGGTAATTTTTATCTTTAATAGAGATCTTTTTTATTTCTTCCATTGTTAAACTATACCATTAATTTTTCAAAATAAAAAATAAGGTAGAGGCTAGGATGCCCTAGGCCTCGTTCTTTTTCATTTTTTCAATGGCTTCACTAAGCATTTGACAATACAAATTCAACCCCACTTTGTTAATATTTCCAGATTGTTCTTTTCCCAAAATATTTCCCGCGCCACGAATTTCTAAATCCTTTAAGGCAATTTTATAACCTGAACCTAATTCTTCTGCTTCTTTTAGAGCATCGAGACGCATTTTCGCCTTCCCCGACAAATGACTTCCATAAAGAAAATAAGCAAAGGCCTGAATGTGAGATCGTCCAATTCTTCCCCGAATTTGATAGGCCTCAGCAAGGCCCAAACGAGTACTATCGGCTACAATCAAGGTGTTTACATTTGGCAAATCTAGGCCATTTTCAATAATGGTCGTGGCCACCAAAACATCAATTTTTTTATTTTGAAAGCTATTTACTATTTTTACTAATTCTTTTTCCTTTAATCTGCCATGGGCAATACCAAAACTAATTTCTGGTAGAATCCTTTCCAAAAAATTTTTTGCAGCCTCGATTGTTTCTACTCTATTGTGTAAATAATAAACTTGGCCCCCTCTTTTAATTTCTTCCTCGATTGCCTTTTTAATTATTTTCTCGGAAAACGGCAAAATAAAAGTTTTTACCGGCAATCTCCCTATTGGTGGCGTTTGAATTAAAGAAATATCTTTTAGAGAAACGAGACTCATATAAAGAGTTCTGGGAATTGGGGTGGCAGAAAGAGAAAGAACATCAAGAGAGGCTCGCAGTTTTTTCAATTTTTCTTTTTGTTTAACGCCAAATCTTTGTTCATCATCAATAACCAAGAGTCCGAGATTTTTGAATTCAACATCCTTTGATAAAATCCGATGAGTCCCGACCAAAATATCTATTTTACCCTCCTTTAGATTTTCTATTATCTCTTTTTGTTCTCTTTTGTTTTGTAATCTTGATAACATTGCCACTTTAATTGGCAAATTTTCTAACCTCTTTTTAAAATTCTGAAAATGCTGATTAGCTAAAATAGTGGTTGGACAAATCATTGCTGTCTGATAGCCAGATTTTACAACCTTTATCATTGACCTTAAAGCGATCTCAGTTTTACCAAAGCCAACATCGCCACACAATAATCTATCCATTGGTTTTTCGCTTTCTAAATCTTGCTTGATCTCCTCGAGCGCCTCAATCTGGTCAGGAGTTTCTTCATATTGAAAATTCAGCGCTAATTGAAAATCGAATTCGTCGTCAGGTAAATAGGGCGGTCGTCTGGCTATTTCTCTTTTGGCATAGATTTCCAAAAGCTCTTTAGCTAGCTTTTCTGCCTCTTCTTTGACCTTTTTCTTTGTCTTTTGCCAGAAAGGGGAACCAAGCCGAGAAATTTTTGGCTCAACAAAACCAATATATCTTGAAAGTTTGCGTTCCAACCCTGTTGGTACATAGAGTTTATCACCCTTATCATATTCCAAAATATAATACTTAATTATATTGCGATCGCAAAATAATTGAGTAAGAGCAATGAATTTGCCGATACCGTGGTCCAAATGGACTAAATAATCTCCCGGCTTTAATCCTTTTAAATCGGAAAACAATTTCTGAGATTTTAATTTCTTTTTTAAAATTTCTTTGAACGACTGCTCATCTTTGATTTCAATTGGTAATTTTTCAATGGTTTCAATTTTGTTGCCAAAAAATTCAAAACGGAGGGCATAATTTAAGTTAATCGGAAAAACATCAACAACCCCACCTCTTTGAGAAAATTCGCCAGGTTCTGAAACCCGCCAAACTTTTTCGTAACCCATTTCATCTAATTTTCTTAAAAACTGAGAAAGATTTAAAAATTGATCTTTTTCTAAAAACAAAGTATTTTCTTGCCAAAAAGTTTGAGTTTTCCTAGCTTCTAAAATTTTTTTAAGATTTTGCTCAAACCAAAAATTCCCTTTTTCAAGAAAATAAGGGGAGATACCTACGATTAAAGCCTTGTCAATCTCAAAACTTGACAATTCCATTTAATTTGTTATAATATATTCAGTAATAATTATCAATTTTGTTTTCCGGCCTACCTGCGAGCGGCTTAACCAAGCATTTAACTCTGTTAAGTGCCTGGAGATGAATTCTAAGCGATCCCTCCTTAAGCTTAGAGCCCTTGTCTGCGAGGAAATACTATTGTATGCTCCTCACAGAGCTCGCAGGCAGGCCGGAAGACGAAACAAATTCGATCTAGCATTTTTAATTAGGTATTTTTTTATTAGTTAAATTTGTTCATTGTCTTTTCTATTCCTTCTTTGATCGCAAATTCAATCGTCTCAGTCGTTTTTTTTATCATCTCTTTGACAGTCTTTTCCTCTTTTTTATTAAATTTTTGAAGAACAAATTTTTCCAGATTTTTGGGTTTTCCAATTTTTGGGCAAATTCCCACTCTAAATCTAACAAAATCTTTCCTTCCCAACTCTTTTATTATTGATTCCACTCCTTTATTGCCAGCTGCCCCCCGGCCAACTGAAATTTTAATTTTACCCAGAGGCAAATCAATCTCGTCATGAACAACCCAAAGGTATTCACTTAACTTCGCCATGGCGTTGTTAGGTGAATACATTTTGATGAGCGATTTTACTGCTTTTCCGGAAAGATTCATAAAAGTCTGGGGTTTGACCAAAATTATTTTTTGATTATTAAAACTCCCCTCCGAAATTAAAGAACTGAGTTCTTTTTTTAAGTTAAAATTAGAGAAATTGTATAACTTCCTATTCTTTTTTAAAAATTTATCTATAATTTGAAATCCGAGATTGTGGCGAGTTTTTTCAAATTTCTTTCCCGGATTTCCCAAACCAAAGATAATAATCATAGCCATTCTTATTATATCATCCTCTTGTTAAATGAGAAAATTTTGCTATAATTGAAAATATGAGAAACTTTTTGATTTTTATTTGGGAAATTATAAAAATTGTTATTGTTGCTTTAGTGATAGTTTTACCCGTTCGTTATTTTTTATTTCAGCCTTTTATTGTAAGCGGGCCATCGATGGAACCCAATTTCAATCAGGGAGATTACTTAATTGTTGATGAATTATCTTTTAGATTGCGAGACCCAAAAAGGGGGGAGGTAGTGGTTTTTAAATTTCCAAGAAATCCCAGCCAGAGGTATATTAAAAGAATTATTGCCCTGCCCGGAGAGGAGGTGGAGATTGCTGAGGGTAAAATAAAAATCAATGGGGAGATTTTAGACGAAAGGGAATATCTTTCTCCTGACATTCAAACAGAAGGGGCTGTTCAATTGAAATTAAGAAAAAATGAATATTTTGTTTTAGGTGACAATAGATATGCTTCCTCTGATTCGAGACGCTGGGGGGTTTTGCCGCGAGAAAACATCATCGGTCGGGTTTTTCTCAGGCTTTGGCCAATTACCGCTTTTGCTAAGTTTGAAGCCCCCGCTTATTAGGATACGAAATACGAAAAAGAATGCGAATGCACGAAAGCGATCTTAACTTTTTGTATATTCGTAAAAAATTTATAATTCCTAGAAAAATTCATGAAAAAACCTAAGTTTCAAACCCCAACCGGAATGCATGATATATTGCCGGAGGATCAGAAATATTTTCAAAAAATTTACGATCTTGTAAAAGACATTGCCGAATTTTATAATTTTCAAAAAATTGAAACGCCAATTTTAGAAGAAACCGAACTTTTTTCTAGAGGAATAGGCTTGGCCACTGATATTGTTCAAAAAGAGATGTTCACCCTTAAAACTAAAGGTGGAGATTCTTTAACCCTGAGACCTGAGGGGACAGCTCCTATTGCTAGGGCTTATATCGAGCATGGAATGCAGAATCTTCCTCAACCAGTGAAACTCTGGTATTTTGGTCCCTATTTTCGTCATGAGCATCCTCAGGCTGGGAGATATCGTCAATTTTGGCAGCTTGGTTTTGAAGTTTTGGGGGAAGAGAGTCCGGTAGCAGATGTTCAGATAATTCAAATTTTTTTTAACATTCTGAAGGGATTAAAATTGGAAAACTTGATTTTAAAGGTTAACAGCATTGGTGATAGGCCTTGCCGTCCCTATTATAAAAAACTTTTAAATAGCTATTTTAAATCCAGATTTGAAAGTTTATGCCGAGATTGTAAGCGAAGGTTTAAGCAAAATCCTCTCCGAATTTTAGATTGCAAAGAAGAAAAATGTGAAAGGATAGTTTCTCAGGCTCCCCAAATAATTAATCATCTCTGTGAAATTTGTCATCGTCATTTTAAAGATGTTTTAGAGTTTTTGGATGAACTTCAACTTCCTTATCATTTAGAACCGCGACTAGTGAGGGGTTTAGATTATTACACTCGAACCGTTTTTGAAATATATGAAGAGAGTGAAAAAGGAAAGACTCTAGGAGCCTTGGTTGGCGGAGGAAGATATGATGCCTTGATAAAAGTTCTGGGTGGCCAGGATACGCCGGCCGTTGGTGGGGCAGCTGGAATTGAAAGAATAATTACCTTAATGAAAGAAAAGGCAATAAGATTTCCCAAAGAGAAAAAAGTTGAAATTTTCTTGGCTCAATTAGGTCCATTAGCCAAAAAGAAAAGTTTAAAGTTAATAGAAGATTTTAGAAAGGAGAATATTTATATTTTCGAATCTTTGGGTCGAGATTCTTTAAAGGCTCAATTAAGGTTAGCCGATAAGATTGGTGCTAAATATGCCTTGATTTTAGGCCAAAAAGAAGCCCTGGAAGGAACTATTATTATCCGAGATATGGTTTCGGGAAAACAAGAGACAATAAAATTAGAACAGGTAGTAAAAGAGATGGCAAAAAAGATTAAAAAATAATAAATAAAAAATTACCCATATGGCGTTAAAGGTTAAAAAAAGAGAAAAAGAAACTCCCCAGAATTTGGTCCGTCGTTTTACTCGAGCCCTTCAGCAAAGCGGGATTTTGGTACAGGCGAGAGAAAAAGCATTTAAAGCAAGGGAAAAATCAAGAAGCTTAAAAAGAGAAGCAGCCTTAAGGAGAGAGGCCATTAAAAAGAAATACCGGCAATTAGAAAAATTGGGGAAATTATGAGATTAAAAGAAAAAATTCAAGAAGATTTTAAGCGAGCTTTAAAAGAAAAAAAAGAGCTGGAGGTTTTGACTTTAAGAATGTTAAAGGCGGCAATTTTCAACAAGGAAAAAGAAAAGCGATACCGATTAAGCCGAGAAAAGCCGGGAATAATTATTGAGGAATTAAAAAAAGAAAGCCCGTTGGCTAAAGAGCTGGAAAGAGAAAGCGCTCTTTCTGACGAAGAAGTAATCGAAGTAATTTTCTCTGAAATTAAAAAAAGAAAAGAGGCAATTTTAGAGTTTGAGAAAGGTCAGAGGGAAGATTTAATAAAAAAAGAAAGAGCAGAAATAGAAATTCTCCAGAAATACTTACCCCAACCCCTTTCTGAAAAAGAAATCAAGAAATTAGCCAAAGAAACAATTGAAATGCTTGGAGCAAAGGAAATAAAAGACACAGGGAGAGTGATGGCTGAATTAATGAAAAAAATAAAAGGTAAAGCTGACGGGGCTTTAGTAGTTAAAATTGTTAGGGAGTTACTCAGTTCTTCAAAATAATAATTTTTGTAATTTTTGGCGAGCAAGGGTAAGCTTTTTATTTTTAGTAAGTTTGTTTCAAAAAAAGAGAACAGAAATGCTCTTTTTTTGATTTTTTAGTTAACCTGTTTCAAAAATTACATAAAAATGCTATGGCAAACTAATGTAAA